>JAABUU010000811.1_pt1 | contig 62802 bp, 89 predicted proteins | sample 5559301 | NCBI WGS metagenome assembly JAABUU01 (sample SAMN10711884, study PRJNA513360) | rock metagenome | isolation source: Antarctica rocks | place: Antarctica: Victoria Land, Richard Nunatak white
TGACGGCAAGCAGGAGCCGTGCAGCCCCACCAAGAACGCCGCCTCTGCTCGCCACACGAGCGTGACTGGCGAGGCGCGCACGCCTTGCGCCAGCACGCTGTCCGATCAGCCTGGGGCATGCTGCGCATGAGCTGAGCTGCTTGGCTTGCGCCTGGATGCCAGCCGGGTGTCTGCGACTTACGGTTCTCCGGTGCGGGCGTGCAGGGCGAGTACACCCTGACATACGGGGCTGTCGGGACCCGCGTGGTGCTGATAGCGTCAGAGCCGATCACGGGCTCGGCGAGCGACTGGGTGGCAGTGCCGCGCAACACCGCCCTGATCGTGTCACGCGACAAAGGCGGCTGCTTGAACCTGCTCAGCAGCCCGCTTGGCGAACCTGGCATGCAGGCGCGCCGACTGACGCTGGCCCTGCGCCTAAGCTGTGCGCGGCGGCACGCCCCTGGGTCAGGCCTCTCCGGCGCTCAGCGTCACCTGTGCTGCGTGTGCTGCAGGCGCGCCGCGAGGAGGTTGCGCGCTGCCTGGAGGCTGCCATGGGCGCGGCCCAGGTCGCCGGCCGCTCGTGGAACCAGCAGCACTCCGGCAGAGCGCCCGGTGGGGCCTCAGCAGGCTGCCCTGACGGCGCGTGTGCCCGGGCGGGCAGGCGCACAGGGCTCCGCATGCCAGTGCGTGACACGTCTTGTGCGCCGCGCAGACGCGGGGGCTGCGCGGGAAGGGCGTGCGGGGCGCGGGCAGCTGCACGGCGGGGCCGGGCGCGCGGACAGCACGCCGGGCGCGCTCTGGCTGGATGGCGCAGCAAAGGTCGTCGCGGGCGAAGAGCAGCGGCTGGCCGGGCACCACGGGCCCGTGCTGTGCCTGGCGCTCAGCGGCGACCGCCTGTTCTCGTCCTCCACGGACCTGACCATCAAGGTGCACCCGCGAGCCCTCCGGCACGGCGAGCCCAGTGATCTGCCATGCTCCTGCAGCCCGGCATGTCGTACAATGATAAGGCCTGTGCTCACAATGCGACTGCATGCCTCAGCCTTCACTGCCTCCGTGCTCACAATGCGACTGCATGCCCCGCCTGGCAACCCGTGCTGAAGCACGGGCGCTCTGGGCTCAGGTGTGGGACATGGCCAGCGGGCGGTGCGTCGCCACGCTCACGGGGGACAAGAAGCCCGTGCAAAGCCTGTGGACTGCTGACGCGCACCTGTACAGCACCGCCGGGCGCTACATGCGCGTGTGGGACACCGCCGCGCCCGCCTTTCCGTGCGTGCGCGTGCTGCAGCTGCCCCATGACGGCGGGTCGCTCGGCGCCCTGGCGCAGGACGCCAGCGGCATCTTGTACGTGGCCGGGCAGGTGGGCGGAAGCGCCGCCCGACCCTGTGACCGAGCAGCCTGCTTGCCAATCGTGCAGCCTGCTTCCTGACACACGCCGCTTGCTCCCGGCGCTTTGAACTGCCAGCGTGCGTGCATTCAGCCGGGTGCATGCAGTCAGTCGGGGCTGCACCGGGCCGGCAGGACTCGTTGGTGCGCGCCTTTCGTCCCGACGGCAGCGCAGCAGACGGCGGCCGCGCGACCGGCAGCCCCCAGGCGGCCGCCGCATACGAGTCGGCCGCGGATGCGACGAGCGCCGAGATCGACAGCCACTGCGGCGCAGTCAATGCCCTCGCCGTCTGCGGCGAGTACATATGCAGCGCAGGCAGCGACGCAATGATCCGCTGCTGGCGGACTGGGAGCCTGGAGTTTGTGCGGTGAGAGCGGCATCGCACTCTCGCGCTTTGTGAGAGATATCTGTGTGCTGGCAGCAGAGCGACTTGCACGCCTGCTGACAGCGCGTTCGCCGCGCAGCGTGCTGCGCGGCCACCGCGGCAGCGTCCTCACGCTCTTCGCCTTTGCTGAGCCCAACCTGCTGCTGAGCGGGGGCCGCGACAACCTCATCCGCTGCTGGGTGCGCCCGCGGACCGCGCCGCCGGTTGTGGTCGTCGCCATGGGGCACGTCGCGTGTGCAGCACCTTCATGTCAGCGTGCTTGCTGCGCGGAGCAGCGACGTTGGCCATGCGCAGGACATGGAGACCCTCGTCTGCCGCCGCACGTTGAGCGGGCACAAGAACGACGTCATGAGCATCACGGGGTTGGCTGATGCGTCTGGCACGGCGCCGACGGTGTCGGCGGCCACCAGCGGCGGCAGTCCGGACGGGGTGCGCTGGCGCCGCGCGGCCCGCCCTGTTGCTGGTGTCTTTGCCTGTCACACAGCTGAGGGCGCGGTCCTGCTGTGCAGCACGCGAGCAGTGGCGAGGAGGGCTCGACGACGGTGTTCTTTGCCAGCGCGAGCATGGATGGCACCGTGAGGCTGTGGGCGGGGCAGACATGGGCGTGCTTGCGCATCTTCACCGCCGCGGCGGCGCACGAACACATGCCCTTCCTCGCCGCCGCCATGTCCCTGCGGTGAGCGCCTTGCTGTCTCGCAGCAGTGTCATAGCTTCTCTGACGGCCTGCCGGCGTCATGCTCGGCCATGCTGGCAGTCCCTCACAGGCGCCCTGGCATGGCAGGTACCTGGTGGCAGGCTCCTCGGACGGCCAAGTGCGGCTGTGGTCATGCGGCGAGCTGCTGGCCGAAGCTGCTGCGTCGCTGCAGGGATGCGCTAGCCCTGAGGCCAGTGCAGCAAACGGGGAGAGCGACGGTGCGGCGCCTTGCAGGCGTCTCATCACCTGGCGGCTTGGCCTGTACGCATGCACGCTGGCCCCTGTGTCTCACGCGACGCCCCAAGCGCGCAGGTCCCAGGAAGCGCCTGCGCGCCGGCAAGCCGTCGTGGATGCTGGCGGACGGGCAGCTGGAGAGGGAGCTGGAGCGCTCGCTGAGGGACTTTGTGCGCCTGCGAACGGTCTCCAGCGACGCATCGCTGCGAGAGGATTGCTTCCGGGGAGCCAAGTTCCTGGCATCTCTGCTGGAGTCCATAGGTGCGGCACGTCTGCCGCTGGGCTGTCGGCCGCTGCTGCGCGGCCGGCTCCCAACCCAAGGCATGCATGTGGGCAGGCGCCGAGATAAAGCTGAGCCGGCCGTTCGAGGACAAGCAGCCCGTGGTCCTGGGTCGGCTTGGGCACAACGCCGATCGGCCCACCATCTGCTTCTACGGGCACTATGGTGCGTGCTTTCGACAAGCCGCACATGCCCCTGGTGCGTGCGGCTGTCTGTGCCCGAGAGGGGCGTGGGCTCACAGATGTGCAGCCCGCCATGGAGCGCGAGTGGCGGACCGACCCGTTTGAGGTGACGGCCGTCAACGGCTACCTGTATGGGCGCGGCACGTCCGACAACAAGGTGCTGCCAGCCAGCTGCTGTGGTGGATATGCGTGCATGAGCGCCTGCTCTTCACGCCCGTGCATTGCTGAGCGGCATGGTGTGCAGGGCCCCATCCTGGGCTTTGTGTACGCTGTCAAGGAGATGCAGGAGGCTGTCGACGGGGAGCTGCCGTTCAACGTCGCCTTTGTGTTTGAGGGCGAGGAGGAGAATGGCTCCAAGGTGAGCTATGCTGGCTGTGCGGGTGCCAGGTTCGCCTGCTGCCAGGTCCATTAATCTGTAGAGAACCTGGTGCGCAGGGCTTCAAGGAGGCGGTGCAGACCAACCTGCACTGGTTTGAGGGCACGCAGCTGATCGTCATCTCCAACACCCTCTGGGTGGGCGAGCAGGTGCGGCGCGGCGCAGCACAAAGACGTGTTGACGTCCATGGCGGTTCAGTGATGATGCCCCGCAGGTGCCGTGCTTGACGTACGGGATGCGCGGCATGATCTCCGCGAGCATCGAGGTCAAGGGCCCCGAGCGCGACCTGCACTCGGGCAACGAGGGCGGTGCGGCAGCCTCGACCAAAGAGCGCCCGACCCTGCCGCTGCGCTCGGTGTTGCGTGCCTGTGGGAACGCGCGCGCGCTGCTGCACAGGCGTGTTCAACGAGCCGCTCAGCGACCTGACCAAGGTCCTGGCGACCCTGGTGGACGGCTCCAACCGCATCTGCATCCCCGGCTTCCTCGACCGCGTGCGGCCCAACACCCTGGCGCCCGCGCTCGCGCGCCTGGACAGCAGCGCGGAGTTCTCGCTCAAAGGCTACCGGGACGCGCTCGGCGTGCCGCAGCTGGTGCGCCGCAGCCCACGCGCCCACGCCAGGCTCTGCGTGGGCGGCCTGCCATGCTGCCGCACACAGCTCTCCGCGTGCCTCTGATGCCCCCCGCGAGTGCGTGCCACAGGTCCATGCGGCCAGCACCGGCGAGCTGCTGCGGGCGCGCTGGTGCGAGCCCGCGCTGTCGGTGGTGGACGTGCGGCTGGCGGGCGACCAGGGCAACGACCTCGACACCGACCCCTTCTACCGCTTTGGTCCCACCAGATTCTCTGTGATCCCCCACGCCGTGGTCGGCAACGTCAGCGTCCGCTTCGTGCCGGACCAGGTGCGCCGCCCTTTGGATGTATGGCCTGGAAGATCGCGCAGACTCGCATGGACGCAGGTGCGGCCTTTGTTAAGCGTGTGTCCGCTGCACAGGACGCAAACGAGCTCATAGCAGCATTGCGACAGCATGTGGACTCCGTGTTTGCGGAGCTGGGGAGCAGCAACTCTGTGAGCGTTCGCGTCAAGAGCGTGGGCGACTGGTGAGCCCACCCTCCTGCATGCAGCCAGGGCTCGGCCCGGCACTTGCCGCGATGCAAAGTCATTGCAAGGGTCATTTTGCAGCGCTGCAACCAGCAGCTGCCACACTGCGACTGAGCTGCTGCATGCGCCGCACAGGTGGGAGGCTGACCCTGAGAGCAGGCTTTTCAAGATGGCTGAGCGCGCTGTTGTGCGAGAGTGGGGCCGCGCGCCTCTGTTTGTGCGCGAGGGAGGCACGATGCCGGTGGCTTCTGCCTTGGAGAAGCTGCTGGGCGCTCCGGCGCTGCTGGTGCCCCTGGGGCAGGCGTCGGACGCCTGCCACCTGGCCAATGAGCGCATCGCTCGCACCAACCTCGTGAGAGGGAAGAATGTCATTCGCCACCTGCTGGAGGAGATTGCGAGCATCTGACGTGTTGCACGCTGGAGGTGTCGGCCTCCGGCAGGCCTGGCCATGCGCGCGCCCTGAGCGCACAGCACAGGATGTGGCATGGGGTCGTGTGGCTCATTTTTGGCCTTCTCAGCTCTGCCTGTCATTACTTGTACTCTGTATTTGTATACTACTACGATCTGCAGATCTTAGAGAGTTTCAAACGTGCTGTGAACTGTACGGCTCTGCATGTATAGTGGCTTGCACCCGTATGCAGAAACATGTTCACACTTTGCCGCACGTCCTGCACTCTGTCTGAGCTTGGGAGTGGTGGTCCAGCACTGCTGGATGGTGGTCATGGTGCGGTTTTTGCACACGTTCTCTTTTACAAACTGGTAGGTGCAAGAGCCTTCATGCGCTAGCGATGCACATGTGTGCAGTCCAGCGCGAATGATGCAGCGCTGCAGTGAATATTGCTTGAAGCACTACGCTGTGCATTGCGTACCCCTTCACTCTGATGCAGCAGACAGGCCAGCCAGATCCACCACTTGCACCCGCGGGTCAGCTGCGGCGCGCCTGCGCTCAGCCTCCGTGTTGTATCCCCAGTCCACCAAATACAACGCCCATGCCGCCAGCTCGGGCACTTTGACCACCTACGCGCCCACACGAGCTGCAGGCCACCACAGTCACACAGAATGACTCGCGCCCTGCTGTGCCAGCGGCGCGCACCTTTTCCAGCGTCGACAGTTTGTCCTCGACAAAGTGACAGGCGGCGCCGGGGTGCCTGGCCTGCAGCAGGGCCAGCACATCGCTCTTGGGCTGCCCGGTCTCCGCCGTGGAGAAGATGCGCTCCGCAGGCAGCGGGAGGCGCGCTGCGCCATGCAGGAGCGCCTCCGTGAACCGTGCCTGCGCACGCAGAAGCGCCGCTCCACGCACGCCTGTTTCTAGCATCGGGCGCATCAGCAGCAACTGACCTGCACCTGCTTGGTGGTGACAATGTAGAGCTCGTGCGCGGCGCGCAGGCGGTGCAGCAGCTCCGGCAGGCCTGCGTAGATCCCGTTCGCGGCCAGCCACCCAGGTAGGTCACGAGCAATCCACTCGTCGCGCGTGGTCCCAAAGCGCTCCACTAGCTGCCTTGCGCAGGGGAGGGGGCTGCTGTCAAGGGCGCCAGGCGGCCGGGCTGCAGAAGGAGGCCAGGAGCCACGCGGGCGAAGATTCACACCTCGCTGCGCTTCAGGCCCCACTTGTGCATGTACGCGGGGAGCAGCTCATGCCAGTTGTCCAGCATGTCCTGCGGCTGCACGCCTTCGAGCAGACAGCGGACCTGCACCAGGTTCTCATACCTGCCGCGGGCCCACTCCGCTCACCCCAGCTGTAGGACTCGAGCAGCGAGGGACCAAAGCTCACCTGCAGCGCACCCGGTCTCCACTACAGGCCGCACGACCCGCATGTTATGAAGCACGTCGGCCTTTTGCTGCTTCACCGTCGGCGATGCAAATAGGTCCGGCCACATTGCTTCCGAGGCCTGTTGCGTGGGCAAGCCTGAGCTATGCGCCGTGTTGCTAGAAGCTGGCTGCCTGAGCAGTAATGCGCCTTACCCGCCAAGCCGACTCGCTGCTCTCCCCAACAGAGTCGCACACCACGCCATCAAAGTCGAGCGCCCAGACGGCCTGCCCGGCAGCCATGCACGCGCAGCCTCGCCGCGGCGTCCCTGTGCCGACTGCGGAGGGGCGTGTGTAGCTGCGCCTGCAGGCGTTTCCTGTGCGGCGTCCCAGTGGCAAGCTGCCACACAGGCCGGCGCGCATGTCAGTAACAAGCCGCTAGTGACGATGTTGCAGCCGGAGCGCCCCCCTGCATTGCATTTGGTGCATCAAATGCAAGAATCGCATGCAAGTGTTGTATGGCATTATTGGGTAGGGCAGCCCCTCATGTGGGGGAGTGCTGGGGCATAGCGGGAAATGCATATGTACACTCGGAGCAAGTGGTGAGGCCGCTCTTGTGCATTCATCCATCATGCTGCGGGCCCTCGTCGTCCTGGTCGCGGCCTTTGCGCTCGTGCTGGGGGCATCGGGCGCCCGCCCGCGCGCCGCCAGTGCGGCCTGGCAGCTCACTGATGCGCACGGCGTGGCCGGCCAGGCTGTCAGCTCTGACGGCCTGTGCGAGTCCTGCACCTGGCTTGTCAAGACTGTGCGATGCGAGGCGACCGACCCGGACGCCCAGGCCGCGCTCATATCAATGGTCCTGAGCGAGGTCTGTGCCAAGCTGGGCGGGGAGCTGGCATCGCAGTGCAGCCAGCTGGTCCCGCAGCTGGTGCCTGTGGCCGTCATGATGCTCGGCTCCTACTCTGCCAAGGAGCTGTGTGCGGACATGGCGCTCTGCAGCACCGCAGCTGTGCGCGGCACTCCACGCGTGCAGCCTGGGCAGCTGTCCCTGGCCGGCGGCTGCGGCATGTGCAAGTACCTGGCCCGCAGCGCTGCTGAGCACCCAGGAGCGGCCTTGGAGCAGGTGCGCCAGCACATGCACCAGGGCACCGCTGCTTGCAAGCACAGTGCTGCGTTCTCTCCGGTCCACCGTCCAGGCGTACTGACTTTCCGCGTTGCAGACCTGTTCGTCCCTCCCCGCAGAGCTCCAGCCGCAGTGCTTCGCGCTTGCAGCCCAAAACGGTCTGCGCCCGCTCACCCCGGTGCTGTGTTGTAGGCCAACTTGCTGCACGCCCTGTTGTGTAAGCCATGCAGCGCACGGCACAGGGGAAAACCTTCTCAAGGTGGCCAACTCCTCGCATGCGGACGCCTGCGTGGGCGCGTGCGCGGCTACGGTCCAAGAGGGGCTTTCTCGCATGCGCCTTCCTCCGCTGCCGCCCCACGCGCTCTCGAGCGCGGGGGCAATGTACGCGCACGTGTCGCAGCGCAACGCTGACTTGTGCGACACCTGCAAGCTGGCCGTCTTTGAGGCAGCGGCCATCCTCGGCAACGTGGTGCGCTCTCCATGCCATTGCCACTGATTTCATGCGCGCGCTTGCCGCTGCACACTTTCGCCGCCCCGCACGCGCCCATCTCTGACCCTGTGTCTGTGCGGAAATCGTAGGCGACCCAGAAGCAGATCCTGGAGTATGCCAAGCAGATGTGCTCTTCGCTGTCGACGTACCATGACCAGTGCCTGGCGTACGTGGAGCTGTACGGGCCACTTGTGTTTAACATGCTCGTGCAGTACCTCACCCCCCAGCTGTGCATTACGCTCTCGTACTGCCCTCCTACGGCTGCTCAGGCAGTCTTGTATGTAGCTTAGGGGCGCAGCGTTCCAAATCGATGGAGGCAGGCTTGTGCAGGGCGTCAAGCTAATCACCTGTGCGATGACGAGGAGTGTACATCATGACATGCTTAGCGTGTGCTATTTGTTTTGTATGGCGTATGCATGCGGTGCAGGGTCTCTGGCAGGATGGTATTTGGCAGGAGGTTATTGTTTGGGCTGCTGTAAAGTAAGCATCGGTTGGCCTGAAGCATGTCTGGAGTTAAGGAATAAAGGTGCACAGGAGCAGAGTGCAGTGAGCGGCTTGACAAGGCCGACGGGCGTGGCAGCATGCCCCACCGCAACAAGCAGCCTCTAGGCAGACTCCTGGTCTGCGCGGTACTTGGCCAAGCTGCCGCTCGTGCGGAGGTGGTGGTCGTGCGTGTCCGCAGCTGCATGTCCATTGGGCACCGCGGCACCCCCGGCCTCCTCGCTCTCTGCGCCGTAGCCGCCGCCGCCTGCAAAGCGTGCGCGTCTGTGAGGTGTGGCTCTGTCTGCGCAACCAGGTCGACCTGCCGCACAGGCACGGCAGCCCGCCGTATGCGCGCGGCGCGCCTGGAGTGAGGATGCGGAGGCGCTCGCCGCCCACAAACTCCGCCGTGGCCTTGCTGCCAAGGCTCACAGTGCGCCCATCTCGCCTCAGGAGCAGGTTCACGCCCCGCAGCGCGTCTTTGCCGCCCGCCAGCCCCGGCGGGGCCACCGCCCGGCGCTCCGACAAGATGCTCACGGTCAGCGGCCTGAGCATCTCGATCTGCCGCATGGCCCCGCACGGGCGTTGGGTGATGGTCGCAGAGCAGGGTGATTGCCTAGCGGGTTCCAGCGTGTTATAACAGGGAGCACGATGCCAAGGGTTACGTGTGCATCAACAGGACCTACCTCGCGTATGACGCCATCACCGCCGCACCAGCGGCCCGCTCCGCCGGACCCCGGCCGCAGGCTAAACTCCCGCAGCACAACAGGGTAGCGGCGCTCGAGGATCTCCGGGTCTGTTATCCGCGTGTTCGTCATGTGCGTGTGCACGCCAGAGCGGCCGTGCCAGCCTGGGCCCGCCCCTGCGCGCACGCACGATTACCCTCCGCAGACGGATGCAACTGGAAGCCCGATGACTGCAAGGGCCCACACCAGCGCCGCCGGCGATGGTCTCATAGTAGCCCATGTCTGCATCCCCAAATGTCAGGTTGTTCATGCACCCCTGCGAGCACCATGTGAGCGCTCAGCCCTGAGCATGCAATATAGGCACTGCAATGCATGAACTGATGCGCACAAGCTCAGCACACCTGAGACGCCGCAGCCGCGCTGAACGACCTCAAGACGACATCCGTGACGCGCTGGCTGGTGAGCACGTTGCCGCCCACGACGCCCGCCTCCGCCGAGGGGCTGAGCAGGCAGCCGTCCGGGATGCGCACTGTCACAGGCTTCATGCAGCCCTGCGCAGCCACGCGCACATCCTCCATGCTGCCTGGCAGGGCAGCTGCAGCGCATGCATGCGAGCGCCCCCCTGGCGGCCGCCAGCACACTGCGTGAGGCGGCACCTGGTTCAGCGGGATCTCCTGGCGGACCATGCAGCGCAGCGAGTAGATGATGGCGCTGTACGTGACGGCCGGCGGCGCGTTGGTGTTGCCAAACACCTCGGGCCCCGTGCCCGCAAAGTCGAAGACCGCGCTGCCGTCCCTGCGGTCCACGGTGACTGCCAGCCTGATGGGGGTGCCTGCGACGCAGGTCACGCGCGTCACCACCCGGCCCGCGGCTGGGCAGGCGCCGCCACTGCGCCGTGCGCACCGTCGTCCATCTGGTCCTCAGCACGCACAGTGCCCACCTCTGGCAGGCCCTGGGCTTTGGAGAACTTGCAGAGCATCTCCCGGACTGCCGCCTCCGCATTGGCCTGTCGGTAAGCGCAGCACTCAGCCAAAAGCTATTCATACACAGCAGCCGCAGAAGCTGTGCTTCTGCATGTGGAGGGGCGCAGCACCTGAATGAAGCCCATGTATGCTTGCACAGTAGCAAGGCCACATTCTTTTATGAGGTCGCCCACAAGCTGGATGCCCCGCGAGTTGGCGGCCACCTGCAGCAGGGGCGCCACACCTTCATCTGAGTTTGAGATGAATTTGGTGGCAATTCACCGCTGTGGCTTGCCACCACAGCGGTGCCAGCATCAGCTTGTATCTAGACACCCACAGCATGCAGCAACGGTGGGGGCACCTGGGCTTTGAGGTCGCTCAGGTTGTCGCTGAGGTTGCGGGTGCCCGAGATGCCCGCAATCTGGTCACCCAGTTTGCCGGGCGCCTGGAGCAGCTCCGTAATGCCTTCTGTCTGCAAGCAGCAGACAGCAGTCGCTGTCAAAGACGCCATGCTGCCTTGGCTTGACGCCCATGGGGTCCACGCCAGGCGTGGCAGTGGCGCTGTCTTGTGCAGCTGGCGCATGCAGGCCAGAAGCGCGCACGTGGCACCGGCGGCAGGGGCCCACCTGGAAGCGCCCCGCGCGCACAAGCTTGAACGCGATGATGGCGGCGCCCTCCTCGACCAGCCGGCGGCTGTTGGGGGGCATGGACCCGGGCGTGATGCCGCCCACGTCCGCGTGGTGGCCGCGCGACGCCACAAAGAACCTGCGGCGCGGCGCCCGCTCGGCGGCAGGCGGGCTGGTCGCGGATGCGCGGCGGCGCGGCGGCCGGGGCGCACTCGATGCGGCCCTCGTTGAACACGGGCGTGATGACGGTGATGTCGGGCAGGTGCGACCCGCCCGCCAGCTGCGGGTGGTTGGACGCCAGCACGTCGCCCGGGCGCAGGCCCTCGGCCGCGCCCTCGCCCTCCGGGCCCCAGAAGTGCGTCTGCACGCCAGGCCGCAGTCGGCGCAGTCCGCGGCGGTGCGCAGCGCGCTCCGCGGTCGCGCGCACTGGCAGGCACAGGGCCGCGCAGGCGCCCGGGGCACGCGCGCGCCTGGAACCGGATGGCCGCGGACATGGCGCCCAGGTGCACGGGCAGGTGCGGCGCGTTGGCGACCAGCGCGCCAGCGGGGTCGAAGAGCGCGCAGCTGAAGTCCAGGCGCTCCTTGATGTTGACGCTGATGGAGGTGCGCTGCAGGACGCGGCCCATCTGCTCCGCAATGCCCATGAACCTGCGCCGCAGCTGCGCAGTTGCCTGCGTCGAGCCGCACAGGCAGAGCTGCACCACCCCTCACGGCTAGTTCCCCTTCTGGCGGGGCCGCCCTATGCAGCGACACCGCAGGCTGCATGGGCGCCCAGGCTTGCACGTCACATGCAAAGTTCAAACAAAACGGCATGGGACCTTTATTGCACATCAGCACTACGAGAAGCCTGCCGCGCTGAGTCGGCGCCTCGCTCGCATGTGGCATCAGCGTGAGGCTCGCACCGGTGGCTGAAGATGGCCAGCTGGATAGGGTCGCACTCGGTGGGCTCCCGCGGCGTGCCCGCGGCGGCGGTGCCCACATCCACGCGCAGGTCGCCCGCGGGCGTGACGCGCGCCGTGCAGGCGGGCTCCACGACCACGGTGGAGATGTCGTCCAGCACGATCGCCGGCCCAGGCACACAGTGGCCGGGCTTCAGGTCTCGCAGCAGGTACACCGGCGTGTCCTGGCGCCCGCCCGCCTGCACAGACGCGCGGGCGGCCCTGTCATGAACGAATGCATCACATCTGTGTATCAGGCAACTGTGGCCGTTTACAGGCGACCACTCCAACTGCACAAGCACTACTCGCGGGAGAGTCTGGACGAGACTGCCCTGGATGAGCACGAGTGCGATGCAGGCGCAGCAGGGCGGCAGCGCACGTCAAAATAGGCTGTCGCGACACGTGTCGGAGCTGGCAGCGGCTCGACGTCGCGCGGCAGCTCGCCGCTGCCGGGCAGCTCAGCGCCGGCGCCCGTGGCGCGCACGCGCACGTCGTCGCAGCAGATGGCGCGCTCCTCGAGCACAAAGCCAAACTCGCGCCTGCATCGGCGAGCCCAATGCTCAGTGCCAGCAGCATCCACCTCACATGGCGCGTCAACAACACTGTCGTGCGTACTTGTACGCCGTCTCGAACGCAGCAGCCACGTCGCTCCCGGGCGGGCAGGCCGTCATGACCGCGACGTCCGTCCCCGCATAGCGCAGGTTCAGAAAGCGCTCCGCATGGATCTGGTCGGGAGTGAAGCCCTGGCACGCCACGCAAGCGCTCACTCACGAGTGCCACCCAGGCGCGCATGCACGCCTCCGCCTGCAATGCTTGCAGCCAGCAGGCACAGGGCGCCTGCCTGCTTGCAGAGGCGCTGCACAGCCGCGCGCTGGAGCCGTTCGAGGGTCGCGGTGAGCCTTGCCATGCTCTCCGGTCCGAGCTCCTCCGCTGACGGCTCCTGATGCACAGCCCAGGGCGTGTGGCTTCACGCACTCCGGCACGTGAAACACAGCGGCGCCCGGCCGCCTCAGCGCGTCTGCAGCGGCGCGCCTGCTCCTCTGCGACGACATCAGCGAGCGCGATGCCCACCGCCGACAGCACGCCCGCGTAGCGGTGCACAAACACCGTGCGCATGCCCAGGTTGCGGGCGATGGCGCACGCGTGCTGGCCGCCCGCGCCGCCGAAGCAGGCCAGGACATGCTGCGCCACGTCGTAGCCGCGCATCTGCGTCAGCGCCCTGATCGGCCGGCACATGGCCTCGTTGGCCACATGGACAAAGCCCATCGCAACCTGGGTGCGCGCGCGCACGCCGGTCGGTCCGCGCGGTGCATGGGTCCACAAAGCGGTCAGCAGGCCCTGCTGGCGGCACGCGCACCTCGTCGACGCTCTTCTCGGCCTGCCCGGGAGCGTTGCTGGCATTGACCTCTCTTGCCAGGTCGGCCAGCGCCGCGCGCGCCGCAGCCACATCCAGCGGCTGGCTCTCCTCGGGGCCGAAGATGTGCGGGAAGAACTCCTGCCCGGCGGCGCAGGTGAGGCGCAGTGGGTGAGGCGTGAGCGCGTGATCGATGCAGACGCGCTTCACCCGCCGCTCAGCGGTCCGCACCGGGAGGATGCGCCCCAGCGCCAGGTTTGCGTCGGTCAGCGCGGCCAGGCCGCCCGGCTTCCGGTAGCACACCGGCCCCGGGTGCGCGCCCGCCGACTGCGGCCCGACCTGCACAGCGTCGCGCTCCGCAGAGTCGGGAGCGCTCCGGGCGGCCGGCTGTGCTGTGCTCTCAAGGCAGGTCGGGCCGGCACCTGGAATACGCCCGTGCGGAAGTGCAGGCGCGAGCCGCCGCCCGCCGCCACGGTGTTGATGTCCAGCTGCGGCGCCTGGATGGTCACGCCTGCGCGCCGCGCGTCAGCCCGCCAACCAGTGCCTGGTGGGCTGCCACATCGCGAGCGCCGTGGCGCACCCGCCGTGACGCTCTCAAACACGTGCTCGTACGTGCCGGCGAAGCGCGACACGTCGGTGGAGGTGCCGCCCATGTCGAAGCCGATGATCTGCTGCGACTTGGCCTCCGCGCCCTCCCACTGCGTCGTCAGCGCATAGCCCACATACCTGCGCCCCAAGGGGCTTCCATTGCGCTGTGTTCGCTGGTGTGTTGCACCCTGGTGTGCACACGACTCGCCAGCGACTCGCCAGTGGCGCAGCAGGTGAGACCAGACATGCAGGAGCAGCGGCTGGCCGCCAACCGGCCGCACCCGCCCGCAGGCCCGGACAGGACCGCCTTGTGGCCGGAGAAGGCGTTGACGGGCGCGAGGCCGCCGTCCGACTGCATGAAGGACAGCCGCACGTCGCACAGGCCCGCGTCGAAGCCGCGCTGGAACGCCGAGATGTACCTGGCCACGACGGCGGCGGCTGCATCAGTCGCTCGCCGCGAGGAGCAAGGTGCGGGTTGCAGCGCAGCGCTGCGCACCCAACGGCGTGCGGCCGCCCTGCTGAGCCGGAGGGCGGGCGCACCGCATGATGTGGGGAGTGAGGTAGGCGTCTGCGGTGGCGGTGAAGCCGCGCGGGACCATCTTCACCATCTGCATGACCTCGTGCGACAGGCTCACCTGCGCATGCACACGTCGGGCGCCGCCCAGCACAGCACGCGGGATGGGCGCAGCCGCGGCCGTGGTGCCGCGCCCACCTGCGTGAAGCCCAGGTCCCGGGCCACGCGGCCGACGGCGGCCTCGTTGTCCGGGAAGATGGCCGCGTGCTTGAGCACGACTGCCACGCTGTTGAAGCCGTCCGCGCGCAGCGCCTGGCGCGGCAGCGGCCTTCGGTCGCACATACCTCAAAAGGGTAACGGCGACCGCACCGCGGCGCCGCCCGCGCACCTGCAGGCTCGCCTCCACGGCGCCCAGGTCCAGCTCGCGCCGCACGCACACCGCCTCGCCCGTCACGCCCTGCACGACCCGCCCGGCCACCGGGTGCGCCTCCGCGTCCTCGGCCGGGCGGCGCCCGGCGCGCCCGCCCGGCTGCCGCCCCAGCGGGAGGACCACCTGCGCGGCTGCCGGCTCAGGCCCGGGCGAGCGCGTCTGCAATGCGCCGCAGCGCAGCGCCCGAGCGGCGCCCACCTCCTCGTCGACCTCGACCACGCGCTCGTACAGGACGTCGGGCGTGCGGATCTCCAGGTCAAAGATGCGGGGCCGGCTCTGGTTGCCGATGTGCAGCAGGTCGCGGAAGCCGCGCGTGGTCACCAGCACGCAGCGCTCGCCCTTGCGCTCCAGCAGCGCGTTGGTGGCGACCTGGCGCGGGCAGGCGCCTGGGAAACGTCTGAAGCTCGTGCCTTGTGCAGCACGTCGCGCCGCGGCTGGACCCGTCCTGCTCTATGTTACACTGGAGCTGCTGCTCGCTCGGACTTGGAGTATGAGTACATACAGGACAGCTCCATATGTGCTGCAGACAGACCAACAGCTGGGGCTACGGGCAGGTGGCCCGGTGGTCGATGTCTCTAGACTGGGACCTGCACGTGCTGCTGCTCCGGGGCTAAAAGCCCACAGCTCGTTCCTCAACAGTGGGCTGTTGCTCCTGCGCACACGCGTCAGCGTCCGCCCTGCGCACCGTGGTGCCCATGCGGATGGCGGCGATGCGTGACGTGTCCAGTGGCTCATTTCGTGGGTGCGGCCTGCCCGTGACCTCCTCCAGCACGCGCCGGATGCCTTCGCGCGGCGCGTCCGAGTAGTTTGCTGGGTCCTCTGACAAGAGCTTGAGCACCCTGGTGGCCACGCGGCGCGGTCAGTGCCCGCCAGAGCGCCGTCACAGCGCTTGCTAGCGCACAGCGCACTGCAACGAAAGCTCCTTGCTGTGCCCTCACCTCTGCCGGATGCCATGCTGTTCGGGGATCTGTGCGACCAGCACCAGCTTGTTACCAAGCTGGATGCGCAGGTGATGGCATAGGAACATGCATGCTTTTGTTTCCCAAGTTGACGAGTCGTCGCGAGCAGCATGCGTCTGCACACGGACTGGCAAGCAGCAGACGCGCCTCGGCATACACATCTGTGAAAGTGCCGCCTCTGTCAATTGCAAAGCGCAGGTCCCTCTTTTCGCCCATGCTGCCTCTGGCACGCTGCGCGCTGCACTAGCCTGCACTCCTTTCTCTCGAAGCCTGGTGCTGCCTGTGGTGCAACTTTGTGCACCTTCTGCACACTTTATTCGTTAAAGACTCCTGACTCAGGAGCTCACTGAGTCAGGAGCACACAGCTTAAGCAAACCCTCCACTTTGACAAGCAGTGCTTTATACTGCAGATGAGGGAGGCTGACAGAGAGTTTGTCGCGTCTGCGCTTTGCGCTCATAGACTGCTGTAACAGCCTATTGACTGGCAGCAGCAGGAGTCGCACTGCAACACAACCAAGCGCAACGTCGCCTTGCAAGCTGCAAGGGACCCCTCTGGTGCAGCCGCAAAAGCCCCAAGCTACGCGCACACACTTCGTGCAAGTGCACGGTCTTGCAGGATGTGCAGCTTCCACAATCATACTTTCAACCCAAAAGGCGCTGGCAGCCTCCCGGGCTGCTCAGGGGCTCCTGGCGCTCCAGATGCAGGTTTCAGAAAGCATAGTAAGCCTGGTCCGCAGGTAGAACCAGATATCCAGCATAGCGCACCCGCCTCATCATATGGGTGCGGCGTTCGCCACGCCGTTGAAGACCTCCATCGGCATGCCAAATGCCTGGTTGCTGAAGTCTCTACAGCAGCAGTACGTCAAGCAGCCCGCCGGCCAGCAGACTAGCCCGGCAACAAGCGCGCCCAAGAACCCGAGTGTTGGCCCCACGACTTTGCAGCGACAGGGGTTGTTGGTCCCTACTTGCACGCACATAAACATCTCGGCACAGTGACTTGAGTCCTGAGTGCCAGAGTGCGCCCGGCATGTGTAACCCCGCAGCGAGCAAAGGCTGTCAGGGTAGGGTAGGGTTCATGTAACCTCGGAGCCTCCGCCCAGGAGGAGCTGTCCTTGACCGGCCTCCGCCCAGCTGCTGTGCAGCACACCGCGTGGGGAAACAGGCCTGGTTGCTGCGAGGTGGGCTAAGGCCATTAACAACGCACGGACCGTGCTCACTGTCCTTCTCTGCGCCGCTTGCCATGCAGCAGCGCAGCCTGATGCTGCCGCCGAGCTGCCGTCCCCGGCCAACAGCGTTGTCATGCGCGAGGCCGGCAAGATGATTCTTGCAGACCCTGTCGACGTGCAGGCGCGCTCTGCACGCCAGGGGCTCGATTCTAAGCTAGGCAGAGCCTGACACGCGCAGTGCTCGCCGCGCAGATCCTACAGGCGATCGCGCCGGCGGCCATAGCAGAAATGCGAGCAATACAGCATGACGCGGTGGTCAGCACGGTCCTGGCCGCAACAATTGGCGTCAGGTGCGGCACCTGCTGCCGTGTCTTGCGAGCGCACCTCGTGCCTCTTCCACTGACAGCTGTGCGCAGCGCGGCCGCAGCTCGCCGGTTGGAGTGGCCAGCGAGCGCTTCCTGCCCGGGGTACGACAGCGCCTCCCCGTTGCTGCGTTGCAGCGCATCCGCTTGACACCCGGCTGCCGCAGGTGGTGACAAACGTGGGCCACTCACTGCTCACAAACAACAGGACGCTGAGCGCCTTCAATGCAATTGCTGCCGCGCCCGCGACAGCGACGATAATTCGCAATGTGAGCAGCTGGTCGCCGGCCGTCGGCGGGCTGATCTCTTCAACCTCGAGCCTGCTGGACGGTCCGCAGGTGCGCGCGCTGGACTCGGCATCAGCGAGCCGCGACATTCTCAGCTTCATGGCCGCATGTGCTTTGCGCACGCATGCACCTGTGGACTGCTCGTGCAGGCGGCCAATGCGGCAGGTGGCAGGCGCATGCTGCAGGCGCCCGCGCTCGCCGGTCTGGTGGCGGCGGGGCAGCTGCTGGCAGGCTTTGCGGCGTCCGGCATCTCCGGCGTGTCGGCCGTGGGCTCCGAGCTGTCCGCCATCGCCACAGCGGCAACGCCCCAACTGATGGCAGTTGTCGCAGACGTGGGACACATGCATTCTGGAGGAGCACATTCACTGTGTTGACTGCGGCGGCCAGTGTGCAGGCAGCTGCAGGCGAGGCTGCAGACATCGTCACAAAGCTGGCGCCTGCTGTGGTTGCTGGCGTGGAAGCGGCTGTGGCGCTCAAGGCCAAACTGAGCAACACGCCCACGCTGCCGAGCACGACCCATGTGCGCGCTGTCTGCCTTCATCCGCCAGCTCGGCCAGTCAGCTGTGCATGTCGCTGACCGCGGGCCATGCCCTGCAGGCAGCGGCGGCGGGAAGCGGTCGCCGCCTCATGATGCGAGAGACAGGCCCGCTGCTGCAGCACTGACCCTAGAACCATTGCCGCGCGTGACACTGATGTGACATAGACGCGGCCGCCTGCCGCTCTCAAACCTGGCCAGCCTCACGGTGTAGCTGCAGAGAGAGCATGCAGGCCCATGGCTGATATGCACATGATCGAAGGCCATCATTGCTGGACGATGTCTAGGTGGCTACAAGCCATGTGCAACAGTGCAACAGACAGTTGAAACCAGTGCTATTGCAGGAACACAAAAGCAAGCAGCAATGTATGCAAATCAGTGCGGAGAGCTCAACAGATGATGTACATCAAGAGGCGGGCGCGGCTCCATTTGCACAGCCACATCAAAGCTGCAGCCCCAGTTGACTGGGCACAGAGCAACAAACACACCGATGGTCTGGTGCGCATGCGTCAACAGGATGTGCAGCGCATCATGACGCAGAACGCAGCGCTTGCACGCCCCCGCCTGGCCCAGCCTGGCTCTGGTGCCCTCTGTTATTCGGGCACGCGAATGCTGTCCTCGCCAAGCGTTATGCGGCGGCCCTGCACACACAGTTGTCGAGTCAGCCCGAGCAACGGGCGCAGCTGTCACAGGCAAAGGAGCATGCGCAGGTGGGTGCAAATGTCACGTACCTTGTCCCTCTTCTTGGCTGCAGCGACATTTGTGGCAGGCGGCGGCGCGCTGCTGCGCTCGCTTGCAGAGACGCCGCTGCTGAGCCCTGAGGCTGGCTGCAGGGCCGCTTGGCGACCTGCGCAACAAAGCGCTGCTCATGCTGCCACAATACCGTATGCACAAGCCGGCACAGGGTGTTCAGCGGAGCGCAGAGCGGGCGCACCGGTCAGCATGAGCAGGGGCAGGAGGATGGCGAGGAGCGGGGCGGCGGCCAGCAGGTACACGGCGCGCGTGGAGTGCGGCTTCTCCGCGTAGGGCGCCAGCGCGGGCACGCGGCGCAGGTGGGCCGCCACAAAGTCCTCCACCTCGCCCAGCGCGGCTGCCAGGCGCTTCCGCATCACGACAGCCTGCAGCGCAGCAGCCGAGAGGGTCTGCAGGTCTGCTGACAGGGAGCAGCGTCCCATGCCCGCGCCGCGCGCGACTACCAGCTAGTAAAGCCTTGCAAGTAGTCAGAAACGCAGGGACGGCTGGGCGGAGTCACCTGTGGGTGCTTGAGGAGCCGGCTCATTCTCAACTCTGCGCTAGCCCACTCGGCCTGGACGCGAGGCCGCAAGTCCTTGGTAACAGCTGCCAGGTAGGCCTGCAAGCGCACGGCCCCCGTCGGATGACGAGCACGCCTGCACTGTGGATAGTGTGTGTGTGGGTCGTGCGGGGGCGCGCCCAACATTTTAAAGCGCAGCAACACGGGCTGAACACGCTATCAGCAAGCGCGCGTGTCGCGCAGCACCTGGGCGCGCTGCAGCGCGTGCGCGAGGTAGGCCCGCGCAGCCGCCAGGTGCGGGTGCGCCTGCGCGTACAGCTTCTTGGAGTGCGTGGATGCCAGGCTGCGCGCGCTCTCGCGCGCCTCCAGCGTCCGCGCCCACGCGGCCTCCATGTGCGGCTGCGCCGCGTCGCGCGTCTGCGCAGCGCGTGCAGCGTGAGACGCTCAGCGCATGCGGGCGTGTGGAGCCCGAGCCTGGTCGGAGCTCAGCTGTGATCTGGGCGGCCCAGGGCTTGCTCCGCTCGCAGGCAGGCAGGAGGCAGCCGGTTGCAGGCATGCAGTCCAGGTCGCTACCGTGTTGATGCGCTCGTCGAGCCAGTGCGGCAGCCAGTTGCGGTGCGCGTCGTCATGGAACGAGTCGGCGTGCGCCTTGGCGGCCGCCGCGGCGGCCTCCGCGCGCTCCACGGCCTTCCGCAGGCCCGCCTCCGCCTGCGCCCGCACCGCCACGTGCCCGCCTCGCACCAGGCGCAACCCCTTGACCGGCACGGGCGCGGGCGCGGGCGCGGGCGCGGGCGCACCTTTTGTGCGGCGGCGGCGGCCGACCGGGCCTTGGCCAGCTCGTGCGCGGCCTCCTTGGCGCGGCCCTTCTCGACCTCCAGCGCCGCTTTGTCCTTGCGCTGCGCGTCCAGCAGGGACTCGTACGCGCGGCGCGTCTCTGCAAACGTGGCCTGCACTGTGGCCAGCTCCCGCTCTGCCGCCACCTGGGCGCCGGCAGCAAGCTTCAGGCGAGCTGCGGTGCCGTTCACTGGCGTCCGGCTGCCAGCATCGGCGCGCGTCTCGCACCTTCCCGGCCTGGGCTGCTTTCAGGTCGGCCTCGAGCACCTGCAGCTTGCCCTCGGCGTCCCCAGCGGCCTGCGCGCCTCGGCGCCAGGTCGTGAGCAGGAGCAGTGCGATACGCGCTCTGGCGCAGAGAGAGGCAAAGACGCACACCTGCACGTGGGACTTCAGCACTGCCGCCTCCTCAGCTGAGCGCTTGGCCGCGTCCTCAGCCGCTTTGACCTGCGCCTGCAGGTGAAGCGCCCGCTTCTCCGCAGCCGCTGCTCGCTGCTCCAGCTCCTGACCGTGCTGCGCGGCCTCCCCCTTCTGGGCCTCTGTTTCCCGGGCTGCCTGTGCAGCCCGCCCCTCCAGGGCTGCGAGCTGCGCGGACAGCTGCTGCGTCCTTGCCCCTGCGGCCTGCACGCTCGCCTGCAGCTCCTGCACCCGCGTGTCCGCCTGCTGCTTGTGCTGGCGCAGGTCTGCGGCCTCCTGCACGCCGCGTACGCACGTCATCCTGCGACGAGCAACAGCAGCAGCGGGCGCGGCAGCCGCCCGCGTGAAGAGCAGGCCGCACCCGCTGCAGCTCCGCAAGCTTTCCCTCCAGAGACGCTGCCAGAGCTCCGGCGCCCTTTGCCGCGTCGTGCTCCGCCTGGAGTGGCCGGCATCAGGTCCAGACCAGCTCTGGCAAGGACTTGGCTGTGCACAGCTGTCATAGGAGACAGGAGCGTCCAAGCATGCGCACCTGCTGACCAGTGACCTTCGCTGGGTTGACACCCACCTCTGAGCGCACGGCGCCCAGTGTCTGCACAGCAGAGACCATGAGACAGCAGTGTCTGCTGGAAGTGTGCGTCGATCAGCGCTTTTACTGAGGCTTCAACTCATCAGTGTGCGTACCTGGCTGCTATCGTCTTTAGACCTGGCCAGCACGAACAACGACAACAGGATCACACAGGCGGTTACAGGGCGCCTCATCATGCCCGGCGTCGCGGTCACTAGGAAAGACCTTACTACGTATGCTGTCAAGGCTCACCGCCAACCTGTCAAACCAACACTCACGGCGTAGCTCCCTTCCCACACTGGCACCAGTCGCAGGCTGCGAGATCCCGGTTTGCCTCTAGAGGCAAACCGGGCAAGAGGTCCCTGAGCCTGCCCAGCCCCTACACCTACTCAGAGCTGCCCATGCATGCCTTTTGCCTATGCCCAAGATCTGCATGCACTCCCAGAGCGCACACAGTCTGCGCATGGCTACACGTCCCCGGCCCGGTCGACCACCAGGCAGCCATGCTCCTGCTCTGCGCTCCACGCCCCGCGCGCGTGCACCGCCCAGAAGGAGCCCTCGCCCTGCTTGAAGCGGTAGCGCAGGCGCACGCCGCCCGGCGTCAGGCCCGGCGCGTCCTTGGCGTCCAGCAGCTCGAACCAGGCGGGCGAGTACGCCAGGTGCAGCGGCTGGCGCCGCGCCCTGAGGATGCGCGCCACCTGGGCAGCGTTGTGCGCGCGCAGCTTGCGGTGCTCGTGCTGCGCCTGCGCGCCCCGGGTGACGCCCAGCCGTCTGGGTTGCGGCCTTCAGTGAGGCACAGCATGCCTGGCATGCATGTGGTGAGCAGGGCCGTCAGGGGCCTGGCACCTCGGAGTAGCGGCCCTCCTCGAGCGCGCGCATGTCGGCGCGCCAGCGCGAGTCCGTGGGCGGCAGGCTCGCCCGGAGCTCCGGGGTCATCTCGTTCAGGCAGAAGAAGAAGGGGGTGGGCGCATGCCACCTGTGCGGCGGTGCTTCCGCTCAACGCCTGGGTGCTGAGCACGGGCAGCCGGGCAGGCAACGCACTGGCTGCAGCGCACCAGGACGGGTCTGAGGGCGCGGGCTGCTTCTGCCACAGCAGCTGCTCGACGCCCGCGGCCGCCTCCGCGACGAGCCTGTCGTTCCAGGCGCCGTACAGGCGCGGGAAGTCGAGCCGCTCGCCGTCCACGACCACGTGGCCCTCCTGCGGCGGCCCGCGCCCATCAGGCCGCGCCGGGCCATCGGGTCGCGCCGGGGCGCTGCTGCGGCAGGAGGGCACGAGGGTGGTACCAGCGCATGCGGGCTGTCCTTCTGGCCGCGCCCCGCGCGCTTGCGCGCCAGGAAGGTGACGTGCGCGGACATGCCGGCCGCCTGGTTGCGCACGACGAGCTCGCCGCGGTGGCTCAGGTAGATCTTGGAGGGCCCCTTCAGGATGCCGTTGATGGTGGTGGTCACCTGGCGGAAGAGCGCGGCGTCAGCGCTCAGGCCTGCGTGGCAGGCACCGCAGGGCTACGGGCGGCGCGCACCTTGCGCCACTCGTATGCATCGCCATCGGCAAAGGTCAGCTGCAGCAGCCAGTTCAGGTTGATGTCGATGGTCGGGCCCCAAAAGGTGCCTATTCACGGAGCGCTGAGCTTGTAAGCTTGGACACCGATTGTGGGAATTGTCCGCTTGCATGGAACGTGGCCGCCCACCCTTTGGCTGCACCTCTGCGTCGATGACCCAGGCCCGCCCCTCGGCTCTGATGGCGCCCGTGTATGGCCGCTCGTGCACCTGCTCCGACGCTGGCCTCAGGCGCGGCTTCCCGGCCGCTCAGGCCCGCATGCGATAGGGACCGAGCCGCGCCTGCTCGCCGATGAAGCGCACGCCGTTGACCTCCAGCATGTACGTCTCTGCCGGCGGCATGCATGCCCCCTGTCAGGCTGCGGCGCACCCCCAGCATCCCTGAGCAACGGAGTCACCACAGGCGCTGCACCTCCGAGCATGGGGTCCAGCGGCTTGCGCGCGCGCTGCGCGGCGCCGCCCGTCGCGTACGGGGCGAGCGCGAAGGCCGCGACGCGCAGCAGCCGCTCGACGCTGCGCGGCGGCAGCGCGGCCGCCTGCGCGCTGGGGAGCGAGGTCGGGCGGCGCCTGGGGCGCTCGTCGGCGAGCGGGGGCGCGCGGCGCGCGGGCGCGCCTCGTCCAGCAGCGCGCTGTGCTCCATGTCCTCCGCCGCCTTCATCAGCTCCGTGGTCGGCTCGTGCAGGCTCAGCGGCAGCGACAGGCTCTGCACGTCCTGCGGCCGCGCGCAGGGCCGCGCCGTCACCGCCGCGCAGCCTGAGAGCATGGCTCCCAGCACCTGCACGCATGGCTCGCCAGGCCCGCACCTTGCCCACCCAGTCCTTGAGCAGCGTCCACAGGTTTAGCGGCGGCTCCTTCTCGGCCGGCTGCGGCAGCGCCTGGCGCGGCTGGCGCGACATCGTGCTGCCTGCTGGCTCAGGCCCGGGAGGAGAGGAGGAGGCCTGCATATGTGTGCCAGTTGCAATGTGATTTACACCGGCTCTCCTGCATGAGCCACTCTGACTGTCTCTGCATGTGTCCACTCTGTCTTCTGGTGTACCAGGAAAGACCGTGGACGGTACCATAAACCATCACACAATGCACATGGCAGGGGCTGACAACCCTCCAGCTCCAAGCGTGTCTTGGGGCCTTCATGCTGCATCAAACAGTGTCCTACAAGAGCCCCACGCCCCCCGCTCGCGCGCGCGCCAGTAGCTGCCCTCCTTGTACCGCCACCGCAGTGCCTTGCCCAGGGGCGCGGCAGCTGCGGCGGGGTCCAGCTCAAACCACTGCGGCGGCAGCGCCTCGATGTCTGGTCGGCCACTCTTCTTGGCCTGCTGGCGCGTCGCGCGCTCCCGCTCCTCGAGCCGCGCCTTTGCCGCATTGGCCTGCGCGCACGTGTCCATAATGGACATGGCTGCTCGCGCCTTGCTGACTCAGCACGAGTGGCCCCCCTCCTGCGCGCACACCTGGTCCCCCTTGCACTGCTCCAGCGCGCGGATGTCGACGCGCCAGCGGCTGTCGGTGGGTGGCAGCTTCTCCCGGAGGTCGGGCGTCATTTCGTTGCAGTGGATGAGCAGGCGGGAGAACCCCCACCTGCCGCCGTGCCCCAGAGGGCCTCAGCCGGCGGCCTGCGCAGCACGTAGCCGCGCCAGCGCCATGCCCCGCAGGCGCACCGCTGCTCGTCCACGGCGTTGACAGCGAACAGCAGGCGCTCTGAGCCGTCCGCCAGGCCGGCATACACGGCCTTGTCCCAGTTGCCGCGGATGGTCGGCGCGGCCAGCCTCCGGCCGTTCTGCTCGAGGTGGCCCCTGACCTGTGAGTCATGCGCGCCAGCCTCAGTGACTGGCCCAGGGTTGACGAGCCTGCCGGGCCTGAGGGACACAAACAGTGCCTCAACAGCCGCGCTTGGACACGGATGCGGGGTCTCCAGCCCTGCCGGACCTCATGCAGCTTGCGTGACTTGCTCGACAGCGCAAGCAGCGGCGGCTTGACCAGCTCCATCACGGCCGCCAGGCCGGTGCCCTTGTTCTCGACCCAGAACGTGCCAAAGTGGTTCACGGTGGGCTTGCCGACGATGATGTTGCCGATGCTGGCTTTCACCTGGACGCACGCGGCCGCGTGCTGTGCAGCGCCGAGCAGCGCACAGCGCGACCGCGCACCACTAAGAGCCGGGCCCCAGTCACCTTGGTGTACGTGAACTGGTCGCCGTCTTCGAACGTCACGCGCAGTACAAAGTTCATCTGCGCGCGCGCCCTGGCGCCACGCGTCGGCTTGCTGGCTGGCATGCAGGGGCACCATCCGCCGGGGCCGGCGGGCGCGCACGTTGAGGTCAATGGACGCGCCCCAGAACCAGACGTGGGGCTCGTTCTCGGCGTCAAAGCGCCACCGCTGGCCCTCGGCATGGATCACGCAGACGGGGGGAGTTCGCGTAACCTGCATACCCGCCTCAGCCTTGAACGAGGAGTTTGAAAAGCATTTATTGGCGAGCGCACATGCATGAATGCTAGGGGTGCGTACGTGCTCTGACAGCAGACGGAACTTCTTTTCTGGGTAGACGAGCTCAAACGTCTCTGCACCCCACGCCCATCACGTTGCCTGACTCAGACAGCAAACAACATGAGTATGCAACATGGCATGCATGAAAGCCTGGCCGCACCGCCGTGGACAGGGTTGAAGCTGCGCTGAGCGCGGAGACAGGTCGCGTACGGGCTGACTGAGAAGGCCGCGACCAGCAGCAGCCGCTCTATGCTGCCCTTGGGGTGCTCCGCAGCCTGACATAGCGCTAGCACATCATGCGCAGCGCTGCACTGCAGGTTCAGAGTGCGCAGCGGCCTTAGGTGCTAGGCAAGCTTGCCAATGACTGTCACACGGCGGGCGGGGCGTGTGCTAGTGGCTTGGCAGGCGCCCCCCACCTGGTCCAGCAGCTCGCTGTACTCCTGGCCAGAGGAGTGGACCGGGGTTAGCCCAGGCTGCAGAGAGCGCTGGCCTGCTCATAAGACAGACTGCCACACTTAAATATGCTGCTCCCGCACCAGCTCCTCGGCCTGCTTCTGCAGCTCGGTGCACGGCAGCAGGAGCTCTGCAGGCAGGGACATTGTCAGCACGTCTTTGCCGACCTGCGCAGCCATCGCACAGACTAGGTTGCTGCACTCAGCACGTGCAGAGCAAGGCAGCATCGGCTACAGGATTGCCTGCAGCTTACCTTGTCCTTGACTATCGACCACAGGTGCAGAGTGCGCAGCGGCTCTGCCGGCTCTGGCAGCCTGTCACGACGCTGCGGCGCTGGCACCTCTGCTTCTAGCCAGCTGGCCATCACGACGGTGCTGCCCTGCAGCCCTCCAGGCGCAGAGTGTGCTCACCTAGTCCAGGCGGCAGCGCGCCTGCAACGACATGACCGTGACAACGAGCTACACAGCAGTCCCTCTCAGCTTACCTAGACTGCCCTGGCAGCAAGGCACAAGCCCGTGCAACGAAGGCGCACAGAGACTGCTCAGCTGCAGGACGACCTCTTCCAAGCAGAGCACGCTGGTGTGTCTGCACTGAGCTTGGCCCGGGGTCACGAACGAGTCGAATATGCTTCAAAGCACTGCAGGCAGACAGCTGCTCTCCTTACACAAGCTTGCAAGGTTATTATGTGTGGGCTTTAGTTTTTCCCATTGCACTTGCTGGGAACAGTAGGGTTGCACACCTTGCGCACGTGCACGCACGCGTACATGCTGGTGAAAGCCATACTGTTTTGCGCACAGCGCTTGACATGAGGTCCTTGTTTACATGGGCCACACTCTGTCAAGATTGCTTAGACCCTGCAAGTGCCTGCTCAAGACCCAGGCACGCTCAGAACCCCGCACAGAGACAACCCTGCCGGGTCAATCGGAGCAAGCGGAGCTTGCAAGCAAGCTGCACAGAGTACACTGCTACACTGGCCACACTGCCTCGCTCCGCCGCTCCACACCCACTGCTCACAGGCGCGCGCCATCAGCGGGCGCAGCCTTCCGCCGCGAGGCAGCCCCGGCAGCCAACACGCCGTTCTGGCGCAGCAGGGTCTCCAGGCGCCGCAGCTGCTGCCTGTGCGGCAGCCCCGCGGGCAGCTGCCCCACCTGGAGGTACAGCACGTCCCAGCCGTGCGCGGACAGCAGGCGCGCGGCGGCGCGCGGCCCGCCCAGCAGCTCTCCAGACCGCGCCGTCTCGTGTGGGCCCACCACCTGGCCGCACGCAGGCGCTGGAAGATCAGTACACTCTTCCGTGACAATACGCTCAGCCACGCTATCCGCGCCAGCGTGCAGGCGCTTGCAATGCGCGTGGGCCGCACCTGGAGAGCCACAGGGCGGCCGTCTTCGCGCTGGATCGCTATGTCCACGATCACAGTCCTGTCCGCGACCTGCTGCAGCGCCCCGTACGGCACCCCCAGCTCCTTCACCTGCCCAGGCCGGCACACCAGGCCTTAAGCACGCGCTGCGCAGACGCGCCAGCCGCTCGCCCACACGCGGGGACCCAGGGCAACGCCCTTGGGCCCAGGGCGACGCCCTTGAATCGCTTGTCTTCATGCGCGGGCGCATCATGCATGCGCACCAGCCTGGCCACGCGCTGCAGGCTCAGCGACGGCACGGTCACCGCCGCCTTGCTCCACCACTTGGCGGCGCTGCGCGCGAGCTCCGGCGGCAGCGCGTCCGCGCCGACAGTGCCGGCCGCGTGCGCGTGCTGCACGGCCTGGTGCAGCTGGCGCTGCAGGCGCGGCTCCAGCGTGCGGCGCGCATGCGCGCCCGTCAGCGCCGCCAGCAGAGCCCGGAACTGCGGCATCTCCGTGCGGCCCAGCAGCGCGAGGCCCCTGCGCGCAGGCGCGCAAGCCTTAATGGCGACTGGGTCCTCTTGCAACAACAGCGCTCGGAGCAGCGCCCCAGCGTGCCAGCACACAGGCGTCAGACCAACGAGTCCTGTGTCACACACAGGATGCACACCAGAGCACGTTGCACTGCTCTGCGGCGCTGAAGGCGCCCAGCGCGTCGCCGCCCGGCAGCGCCGCATACGTCGCCGCCTGCAGCTCCACGCCCATGGTCGCCGCCGCCCACACCAGCACCGCCCAGTTGCTGCTCTGCATGCGCGCCGCCACGGCCGCGTCGCCCACGCGCGCCTCCAGCGCCGCCAGCAGCCGCCGCGGGCTGTGCCGGAACTTGACAAACGCCCACAGCAGGTTGCTGAGCTCCTGCGCAGCGGCGGCGGCCCGCCGAGTCAGCCGCTGCGCGCGCGGAGCGACGGGCGCATGTCGGCGAGCGACGGGTAAAGAGTAGGTCGCGCCTGGGGCCTGTAGCCAACGATGCAGGCGGCCGCGTGCTCCTCGGCGGCCGCGCAGAGGCCGTGCGGGTAGTGCTGCAGGCGCGCCAGCGCGTACAGCAGGTTGCTGGTCGCCTGGCTTCGGAACTCGGGCAGGCGCGCCGCCGCCGCGTCGCACAGCCGCTCCAGCGCGTCGCCAGCCGGCGCGTGCTCCAGCTGAGCAAAGCCGTACGCGATCATGCTCAGGCCCTGCGCCGGCCGCCGCCCCTCGGAGGGCTGTGCGCTCAACCCTAACCCTATCCTGAGCCCGCCAGCACATGCCACAGCTGTATGCGCGTGATCATGGGTCTGCACACGCTGGTGCTGCAGCAGACATCCAGACAGGCGCAGCCCAATACGACGAGAGGTTAGCGGCTTGCTCAGGGTGCGCATGGAGCCGCGCCTGCGGGTCAAACGTGGGCAGCAGCTCCAGCATGCGCGCGGTGTACGCTTCCAAGGCGGTGCGGCTGAGATAGCGCAGCGTGCCGAGCGCCCAGATGCCCGTCGCCACGTCCTGCGCGTTGGCGCCGGGCGCCTTGCCGGCGGCCTCCGCGCTCAGCGCCTGCAGCAGCGGCACCGGCCGCTGGCGCAGCGTCGCGAGCGCGTGCAGGACCTGCGCCACCTCCTGCGGCAGGCGCAGCGTCGGAGTCAGCTGCCTGCTGTCAGGTGCGCGCCGCCAGGGGGTGCCACGCCCGCCCCACTTGCCAAAACAGGCGGTGCGCGCGCGGGCACCTTGGCGGAGAAGCTGGCGGCGCACTCCTCGGCCAGCGTCAGCAGCAGCGCGAACATGGGGTGCTCCACCAGCGCGCGCTGCTCCTCCGGGCCGCCGCCATCGCGCCGCCGCGCCAGCGCCGCCGCGCGCACGAGCAGCTTGCAGACGTGCCTCGCGGACAGGCCCGTGCTGGCCTCGTCCTCCACAATGTCCAGCACCTCGGCAACCTCAGTGCAGGCGTACAGCTCCTCGTGCAGCGGGTCGGCATACTCGCGCGGCGCAGCCGCGCCGTCCGGGTCCCGGGACGCCGCGCCTGCGGCCGCACTGTCGACGGGTGCGCCAACGACGAGGTCACTCCCCGCCCCCCTGCCCGCCAGGCTGGGCGCCGAACTGGCGGGCAGGAACGCGTGCACCTGGCCGCCCAGTGTGCGCCGTCAGCGCACTCCTAAGGTGAAAGTGCTGGAGCGGCAAGGGCGGAGGCTGTGCACGCCCACCTGCAGGCGGCGGGGGCGCGCGGAGCCTGTGCGGCACCATGCAGCCCCATGCAGGCCGCCCACCTCCCTCTGCCTGCCCCTGCGTGCCCCTCCAAACGTCAGACAAGGGGCCGGTGCCAGCGTGCCACGCTGCTGCTCCAGCCTACCAGCGACCGCAACAGGTCAACAACTTGCTTAGCGGCAGCAAAGGTCACCTGCATATGTGGGAACAGCTCGGCTCTCCAGCGCTGCGCAACCCGCTGAGCATGTCGAGCTGGCTTGCGCTTGCAACGTGCAGACCGGCAGCAGGCTAGCTATTTGCACGCCCTTGCGCGCACTGGCAATACACGTGGGTGTTCTGATACTTGCTAGTCTTAGCTTTGTATTCAACCAACTGCCCCCAATTGCGGCTTCCAGACAGGGCCGTCTGAGACGGCGACAGGTCGAGGTAGGGCTTCAGCTTGCTCAGCAGGCTGTTCTGGGAGCCGGAGTGAGGGAGCATCAGTAGGGAGCTAGCAACTTGCGCTTCAGCCTTGAACGTGGATAGGATGTGATTAGGAAAAGCACTTGTGCTTGCAGGTCACTGTGTATGAGCATTGCCTTTGCAATCATGCTCGACAGCAGGCAGTGTGGCATCTTGCAGGAGGCGGGTGCTGCCTCTCAGTTGTAACGCCAGATGGCAACAGCGCCGCTCGCCATATACCGGCAGGCATGCGAGTCCAGCTCGCCGCTCTCCAATCTTGAACGCCGTCTCACACACACTGACCAAGCACGCTTTGCACTGCTAGGTGCACTCCCCCACAGGCGTAAGTCACTGCGCGGCAGCCTACTTCACACACGTGGAGGAGCGCGGCGCGCAAAAGGCTCCCCCGAATGTGGTGCTTGTTCGCGCGACGCAGCTCGAGGTGCACAGCGTCAGGTGCGCCTCTGCCTGGCAGCTGTTCTTGCACCTAACTCAGCCAGTATACCGTGCAAGGCCAGGCTGGTACACTTCTGCTTGCCGCACGTCGCTTTGAGCACCAGACACGGTTTGGAACAGCCTATTTCGGCCAGGCGAGGCTGCTCAGGCAGTGTCTGCTGTGCCTGAGCTCAGAGCACACGTGGGCAGGGCTGCAACGCCGGATGACACCCCGCGCCTGGAGACTGTGGCCTGCTACAGCCTGGCCGGGCGTGTGGAGAGCCTGGCGGTGCTGCGCAGCCGCGTGCCCGGCCTGCAGCGGGACGCCCTCCTGCTCACGTTCAGGCGCGCAGCCCAGCCCGACCAGCCCTGCTGAGGGTGCCGCTCACGCGCTCCGCCTCTTCCTCGCGGCGCGCGCGCCTGCCTGAGCGCGGCGGGCGCGCGACGCAGGGACGCGAAGCTGGTTGTGCTGGACTGGGATGCGGCCACCGACAGCGTCACGCCCAGCTCGCTACACAGCTTTGAGGGCGAGGCCTCACTGCGCTGCGGGCGGAGCGTGTGCGCGCAGGCCCCGCGTGCCCTGGCCGACCCCCAGGTCCGCCACAGTGGGGCCGGCTCGCGACGCGCAGTGCGGCGCGCGCTGCGGCGAGCCTCAACCACAGCAGTGCAGCATTGAGTGCCTTTGCAAGAAAGGCCTTCAACAGTGAGTACATGAGGCGGTACATCATCGTGTCTCGCACTGTCAGCTGGTCGGCAAGCAGGGTCGGCCGATCATGACATGTACATGCTGGCGGCGTGCGGCAGGGCCGCTGCGCCGCGGTCCTGGTGCTGCAGAGCGCGCTGGCGGTGCTGCCTGCGGTCGAGACCGACGCGCTCGAGGCGCAGCTGGCAGTCGGCAGCGTGCGCCGGCCGGCCGGCGGGCTGCCCGCCACCGTCACGTCCTCCTACCTCGTGCAGCTCGGCAAGCTGGGCGTCCGGGAGGTCCGCCCGTCTGCAGGCGGCACGGGGCGCAGTGCAAGCACGCACGCACCGCCAGCCCCAGGTCCTAATTTGGCCAATATCTTGGCACACATGCGTCAAATGGCATGCAGGGCAGGACTGGCCAGGGGCACCGGGCACCGCCAGGCATGGTAAGCGCATGCGGGCTAGTAATTTTGCTGCGGCGGCGCGCAGGTGCGCGACGCGGCCTTCCTGCACCGCTACAACGAGCCCGTGCTGCTGGTGCTGCACGAGCCTGCGCCGACCTGGGCGGGCGCCGCGCGCGAGCGGCGCGACACGGCCGCGCTGGTCGCGCTGTCGCTGAACGTGCAGCAGCGGCGGCACACGCGCCTGTGGGGCGCCGAGCGCCTGCCGGCCGACGCGCTGCGCGTGGCGGCCTCGCCGGCCGGCGGCGCGCTCGTGCTCTGCCAGAGCCTGCTCCTGTACCACACGCAGGCGCGGCGCGGCTCTGCATGCAAGCCAGGCAGCCGCCTGCCCTGCATATAGGCAGGGCCGCGCACGGGGTCGCCGCGCCAGGTAAGTGGCGATGGGCTGGGCTCATGCCCGCATGGCACAGCGTCCGGCACGCACCGCAGATGGTTTCTGTAAGCTAGGGTGCGCTCTGTCTAGCAGATGGTCTTCAAGGTTAACAGTGCCCAGCGGCACCCCTGCAAGCGCGCAGGGGGCCTCGTGCGCGCTGGTGGTCGGCCCGAGCGTCTACGCGGGCGTCCCGCTCGAGCCGCTGATCTTCAACGCCATGCTCGAGCCGCCCTCTGTGCCGACCACGAAGCACGCGCGGCAGTACGCCACCAACGTGCCGCCGGTGCGCGCGCGCCCGCCCCGGAAGTCCAGCGCAGCCGCTCTGCTCGCGGCAGCCGGGTTGCGGGAGCTGGAGGTACCCTGCTTGGTCACGAGGCTGATGACAGTGGAATGTCATCACCTCAGCGCCGCTCAGCCTGCAGCAAGCGTTCAGGGCTCGCACACCATGACGATGCCGACCCACTGGTCCGCCGACTCACTGGCCCGCCGACTCCAGGACGCCGCGCCGGCGGCGGCGACCGGCGCGCCGCGCGCGGAGGGCTTCGACCTGGACCTGGCCGCCTGCGCGACGGCGTGGCTGACAGACTCGACGCTGCTGCTCTCGACGCAGAGCGGGCAGCTCGTGTTCGTCCACCTGCACGCCGATGGCGGCATCGTGAAGCGCCTGCGCGTGCGCGCCTCCTTGCTCACTGTGCCGGGCTCATGTGCCTTGGAACGCCCTGCACACGGCGCATGTCCATTCAAGGCCCCCAAAAGGCATCGGGTCTGCACGCGCGCCTTCAACGCGCTGAGCGGCGCCGCAGGTGTCCAGCGCGGGCTTCGCGTCCCCGCCCGCCGCCATGTGCCGCCTGGATGCAGACCTGCTCTTCATGGGCTCCTGGGCCGGGGACTCCCTGCTCATCCAGACCGTGCCAGAGGTGTCGCCCTCCGCGTGCTCTCGACTGACGCAGCCAGGCCGCTCGGCCGCAAGTGCCTGTCTGTGCCTGCCCTGCTGCGGCTGCTCTGCCTGCGCATGCGTCCAACAGCAGGCCGTGAAAAGAGCGCCGGACACCGTCTGAGTCACGCGCGCTTGCATAGGGCGCTGTTCTGGCGCTGCCGGCGCCTGGCGCCGCGGAGGGCCCGGAGGATGCTGCTGTGGAGGGCGATGATGCGGGCCCGCCGCTGAAGCAGCGCCGCCTGGAGCCTGTGTCCGGCCTGGGCGATGCCGACGAGGATGACGAGGCGCGCGCGCGCCCCCCCGCACAGCCAGGCGTCCGCGCCGCCGCCCCTGCCGGACCGTACACGCGCGCGCCCGGCAGGTGTCCCTCATCTACCGCACCACGGAGGGGCGGCGCGGCCTGGCGGCCGCGGGCGCCTCGCGCTTTGAGCTGCGCGCGCTCGACAGCCTGCCGGGCACCGGCCCCGTCCGCGACCTGGCCACCAGCGAGCCCGCCGACCCGGGCCCTGCACGGCAGCCCGGCCAGGGCGCGCACGGGGGCCAGGCGGACCGCAGGGCGCCCCCGGAGCTGGTGGCCGCGGTGGGGTCCGGGCGCGCCGGCGCCCTGGCCATCCTGCGTCGCGCGCTCGTGCCGGAGGTCGTCACCGAGGTGCCTCTGCCGGGTGCGCTTTGCGCCGCTCGCCGTGCCGCGCAGTCCGCGCGCGTCGCACGCGCCCACCTTGGGTCACGTCGAAAGCCAAGACTCTTGGCTTTCAACGTACCCGCGCGCCTGCATCAACGCTCTTCCGCGCCCAGCGGCGCACAACGGCGGCGCCGGCGCGAGAGCATGACCCGCGCGCGCGGGCGGCCGCGCAGGCGTGCGCGGCCTGTGGGCGGTGCAGTACCAGCCGCAGGGGCTGCCCTGGGAGCCCAGCATGGACTGGCACGCGCTGCTGCTGATGGCGCTACCCGGCGGCACCAAGGCGCTGCGCACCGATGAGGAGCTGGACGAGCTGCCGCCCGCCGCGGCCGGCCTACGCCTGGGCAGCGCCACGCTGCTGGCCGGCAACCTGCTCCGCGCGGCGCGCATCGTGCAGGCGTGCCGCCCGACACCCCGGCCGCGCCCCGGCTGCCCGGCGGAGCGCAGCGCACCCCATACGCAGCTCGCGCAAGGCCGGCAGCCTGCTTCTGCCCGGGTCGGGTGGGCACAGGCGCTGAGGGGCGCTTCTGTGGCGCAGGTGCACCCTCTGGGAGTGGTCGTGCTGGCGGGCACCACCAAGCTGCAGGAGGTGCTGCTGGCCGACGTGGCGCCCGCGCCGCCGGCGCCGGGCGTCACCGTCGCGGCCGCGTCGGTGGCCGACCCCTACCTGCTGCTCCACACGTCCGACGGCGGCGGCGTGCTGCTGGAGATTGATGCGGAGGACGGTGAGGCGGCCGCACGCTCGGCGATGCGTCGCTTGAGCGCTTGCACGGCTGCTCATCCCCCGCGCGCGCTCGCGTTTGGACGCGCCCGCGGAAGAGCGCGTGAGCATGGAGAGCGCGCCGCGCAGGGCTGCTGGCGCGCACGGCGGAGCAGGGCGCGCTGCGGCCGGCGCCGGGCGGGCGCCTCATCACCGCCTGCAGCCTGTATGCGGACACCTGCGGCTGGCTGCAGGCGCGGCTGAAGCCCAGCGCCGACGCCAATGTCGGGCTGCTGGACGACCCCGTGGCGCCCGCGGACGGGCCCGGCGTCTTCTGCCTGGTGGCGCGCGCGAGCGGGGCGGTGCAGGTGCTGCACGTGCCGAGCATGCAGCCGCTGGCCGAGTTTGACGGTGTGGCCGATGGGCCCACGGTCGCGCGGCCGCGCGGCGCGGGTGCGGCCCACGCCACACCCAGGCCATGGCTCGCGGCGGGCCTGGTGCTGCTTGCCCATGCTCCTGTATGCGGAGGGGTGCGCTTATTTTTGCGACTGCGTCGCGCAGCAGAGGAGGCAGGCAGCTTGGGCGCTGGCCGAGGGCCAGGTCAAGCGCGCGCAGGCGCCGGCGCGCCGGCGGCCGTCGCTGCCACGCCGATCCGCGAGCTGCGCATGGAGTGCTTCGGGCGGGCGCCAGCCGGCAACCCGCTGGCCGCCTGCCGGCAGCCGCTGCTGCTCGCGCTGCTGGCCGACGACGGCCTGCTGGCCTACCGCGCCTTTGACGCGGGCGCCGGGCGCGTCTGCCTGCGCCGCCTGCTGCTCGCCGGCGCGCGCCCCGGGCGCGGCGCGGCCGCGGGCGGCGCTGCGGGCGGCCCCAGCGCGCGCCTGGTGCGCTTTGACGGCTTGGGCGAGGGCGACGGCGCTGCATACAGGCGCGGCGCCCTCCTGTGGCGCAGCCATAACCCTAGCAGACCCTGGCCGGCGCCCTCCGCGCAGCGCGGGCCTCGCCCGCGCCGCCTGACGCGCGCGGGGGTGCCGAGGCGCGCAGCGGCGTGTTCGTGTGCGGCGAGCAGCCGCTCTGGCTGCTCGCGCTGCGCGGCTCGCTGGTCGCGCACGCCATGGACATCGACGGCGCCGTGCACGGCTTCACGCCCTTCCACAACATCAACTGCCCGCGGGTCGGCCCCTGCCTCGGCGACCCGCTAGGCACTCAGGGCGTGCAATGTCTGATCCACCGTCAGCCTGCAGCGTCCCTGTGAATGCGAACGGAGGCTGCAGCCTGCAGGCTGCCTGGGGAGCTGTGCACCCTGTGGCGCCCCCCCGGGCGCGAGTCGGGCAGTGCAGCAGCGCCTCCCGCCAGCCCGGGCGCGCCGGCGGCGTGCAGGGCTTCATCACGGCGACCGCGCGTGGCGCGCTGCGCATTTGCCAGCTGCCGGCGCGCGTGCGCCTGGACGCGCCCTGGCCACTGCGCAAGGTCCCGCTGCGCGCCACGCCGCACCGCCTCGCCTTCTACGCCGAGGCCCGCCTTTACGCGCTGCTGACCTCCCGCCAGGCGCGCGCTCGGCATGGCCGGCCGAAACCATGAGCACGCAGCGCTCTCGCATGATGTCAAGCGCTGCAGCGAGCGCCACGGGAGTTTTAGGTCCGAGCGGCTGCGGCCGGGGTACAGACTCAGCCCTAATCCTACTGCATAGCGCCAGGTCCCGTACAGGCCGCGGCTGGAGGAGGAGGTGGGCGGCGACCCGCACGCCACCTACGCGTACATCGCCGCCGACGTCGCTGCCAAGGAGAAGGGCACCGAGCCTGGCTCGGAGGTGCGGCGGCCCGGCCGTGCGCGTCCGCGGGGGTCCGCGCAGGCGCCCGCGCGCGCGCGAGCGCAGCCCGGGCGCTTGCACTGGTGCTGATACGTGCATGCGTCAATTGGCCTGCTTGTGCACATCCACCAGTCACCTGTTGCAGCGCCACAGCGGCGGGTCGTTACGTGCGAGACGCCATCAGCAGGCGCATGCATGCCGCTCAGCCCTGCCAGCGCGTCTGCACACTACGCGGCTCGAGCGGGGGGCCTAACGGCGGCGTCCGCGGGCAGGTGCGGCTGGTCGCGCCCGGCAGCTGGGCGACGGTGTGGCGCCACGCGCTGCCGCCGGGCGAGGAGCCGCTGGCGCTGGCCGTGCTGCGCCTGCGCGACGCCGTCAGCGGGGCCACGCACCCCCTGGTCGCCGTCGGGACGTGCCTCGCCCTGGGGGAGGTTGGCGGCCCACTGCGGCGCCGGCGGCGTGCCGGCGCTTGGCTCCGTCATGCGTCACGCTCGCCCACCTGGGCGTGCCCATGCACGCACTCACCGGGCCTTGAGCGCGCTGCCGCACAACCCTCATTTGCCCATGAGCATCAGGGTTGCTACGCCAGTCGAGGGCGCTCATGTTGCCAGCCAGCCCTCATCGGGGCTCAACGTGTCTTAGCATGGTGACCGGCGTCAGGTGCGCTGCCATCGTCGGTGCGCACCGCTGCCGGTGGCGCGCAGGACTACCCGGCGGTCGGGCGCGTCACCTTCTTCAGCGTGAAGCGTGCGGAGGCGGACGGCGCGTCCGAGGCTTCGGAGTGGACTGCCGACATGGTGTACACCAGGTGCGCTGGTCATGGGGACTAGGACAAGGCTTTCCGAGCATGTCAACATTTTCGGCTTGAAAGCACACGCCCATCTGCATGTTCAGATCGGGTTGGCATGGACTGCTTACTTGGGGGCGTCAGTAATAACGGCACTGTTGCGGGGCTGAGCGCCGGCCCGCGATGCAGGGAGTTCCCTGCCGGCCCGGTGATGGCGATGAGCGCGGTGGACGGGCACCTGGTGATCGCGGCGGGCAACCGGGTGGAGACGCACGCCTGGCGCGGCGGCCGGCTGCAGCGCACTGCGTTCTACGACGCACAGGCGCGCCCCGCAGCACGGCGCTGCTCGGGCGCATCCTCCCTGCCCCTGCACGCAGCGCGCCCCCACACCATCGCAGAGCGCGCGCGTGCTGCGCGGTCGGTTCTCTGCCGCAGCATCGGCAGGGCTGAAGCAGGGTCGCGGCAGCCCCCGCCCCTGCATGCTCTGCGCGGGGGCGGCGCGCGTGGGGCAGGCGCAGTCACGCATGCCGGAGCGGCGCGCCGCACCCGCGCGTCTGTTGCGCAGGTACTGGTGACGTCGCTGGCGGTGGTGAAGAGCTACATCCTGGCGGGCGACGTGCACCAGGGCCTCACCTTCCTGCGCTGCTCGGACAGGGCCACCAAGCTGGAGGAGCTGTCGCGGGTGGGGCGCGCCGCCGCCGCTCCGGCCGCCCTGTCCTTCTGTCGTATCAACAGGGTGTGCCAACCTGTCATGATGGCATGGGTGCGCCGGGCTGATGCCTGGCTGGATACATGAAGGCCGCAGGCCCTCTGTGCACACGGCGCACACGGACCCGCGCGCTGACGCTCGCGTCGCAAGGACAGGACTTTGGGCAGACGGACGTCCGGGCGGCCGACTTCCTGATCAACGGGCGCAAGCTCTACCTGGCGGCCGCCGACGCCGGGCAGACCTTGCGCCTGTGGTCCTACGAGCAGCACGCGCAGAGCTGGGGCGGCAAGCGCCTGCTGCCCCTGTGCGCCTCCACCAGTCCGCTGGGGGCGCTGGCATTTGTACGTTTGGGCACGCTCATGTCTGACTAGAAGTGCTGGCTGGAAACGCATCCATGCCAGCACGTGTGCCCCTGACTGGCCTGTTGGCACAACCTTGGTGAGCTTCTAGGTGCTTCTGGGGCCCAGGGCGAGTGTTCTGAGGGCAGGTCCTGTGTACCACTTGGCTTAGATAATTTACGCTGGGTGACCATACGAAATTTCCAGATGTGCGTGGACTCTGTGCGAGCTCTAGCTGTGTGAGGCAAGACCGCCCCGCGCAGGGGCGCGCTGCACACGGGCGACGAGGTGGGCGCGCTGCTGATGCAGCGCATGACGCCGCCGCCGCCCGTGGCGGGCCGCCTGCAGGCCGCGCTGGCCGGGACGCTGGCCGGGTCCCTGGGCGTGCTCGCGCCGCTGTGGGAGGGCTGCGACGGCGCCGCCCTGCTGCGCCTGCAGGGCCTGCTCGCGCTGGCGCTGCCGCACGTCGCCGGGCTCAACCCGGCCGGGTTTGGGTGCGACTGCCTGTCCATGTCCCTCCGACACATCATGGGCATGAGCTTGTTTGATTGTGCATCGCGCAGGAGAGCGGTTCCTGTGTTGCAGGCAGTAAAGTCTGCTTGCACACAGAGGGGTCTCTGCATGTGGCATCTCTGGTCCGTGCGCCGCAGCAGCTCTGCACAACACTAGTCTGTGTCACAAGCTCGCGCATCCAAATTGAATGTGACACTTGATGACGCATTACCACTCCATGGCTTGAATGCGAGATTGTCTTGCATGCAGGCAGCGGTACCAGAAGCTGCCACAGTCGCTGGGCGGCGGCCTGCACCCGGGCCAGCCGCTGGCGTACGGCGGCATCCTGGACGGCAACCTGCTGGCGCGCTTCCTGGAGCTGCCGGCCGCGCGCCAGGCCGAGCTGGCGGGCCAGGCGGGGTGCGACGGCGCCGCGCTTGTGCAGCTCGTCAAGGACGTTGAGCGCGCTGTGCGCTTCTTTTGACAGGAGGCCTCCTCGTGTCCGCTCCTTTGGCGGCAAGCAGCCTGCTTGTGATATGTGCCCTGAGTTTGGTGTGTGTGGAAATGCTTGGGAACTGAAGTAGAACAAGGGTTGCAGGTGAACATGTCTAGCAATGCTTCTGCATGCGTAGCAATGTACAAGCTACTGTATCACGTGTGGCAATAACCGTCCTAGATGCGTTTGACCATCTACGCCTCTCACATTAAAATCCGAAGATGCCCTTCGGTTTCACATCATCTCCCTCAAACGGCTCCTGGATCTTGGTGCACTGCAGCTTGCCCACGGGCTCCCTGAAGCACGTGTCGATCGCGCTCACCGCGTTCACAATGGCCGCCTCCTGGCCCTTCTCCTGCCTGCGCAACCGACCCACGCCCACAATCTGAGCAGTGCTGCGCACGGCGCATGCACGTATGGAGCATGAGCGCATGCAGCATGCGAGGACAAGGGCGGTCATGGTCGCACCACCAGAACTTGTTGCCATACTTGCCAGAGAGCCTGCTCCAGAAGTTCTGCAGGCGGGCGGCACTTTAGGGGCGTGGCGCAGTGCTTATTCCACGGCGCCAAAGCATGCAACCTGCAGACAAGCATGCAACATGCAGACTGGTAGCCGTAGCGCGCACCCGTGGAATTTGCAGGTCGATGTTTGCGCCTACGTTGAAGTTCAAGATGTTGCCTCCAAGGCCAGGGTCTGCAGCGTCAAGGTCTCATTCAGGGTTGCATTCAAATGACAAAGGTGTGGCAGACTTTCATACACATGTGGGCTGACGCGCCTGCTACCATCACGACTGTGTCGTCGTCAACCTGGCCACGCACACGGCAGTCACATATGGGCACTGTCTGGCACTTGAGCCACGCGTGTAGCGCTACGTATGGCTCGCAAGCAGAACGGGCACAGGTGTTGCAAGCCAGCAAGGACAGCAAGCCAGCGTCGTACCGACCAGAAGTCCTTCACGGCGAGCCCGGGAGTCTCCGGATAGTTTTGCGCCAGCACTCTGAGCTTGATCCCAGTATCCCTCTCCATATTGGTCAGCTCCCTCTTCAGGCGGTCCTCCTGCGCGGGGGTGCGGCAATGCTCCAGAGGGAGAGACTGGCAGCATACATGGCGCCTGCGGGACTGCGCCTTTGACTCACCTCGCCGGGTGTCAGGAAGCCTGCAACATCTATGAGTGGCGTGCTCTCTTTTGGCAGGAGGTCTGGCCTGTTCACACCCTCCAGGCGGGCTCCGGCTCCTGCGCGAGCGCAAACATACATAAGCACCAGTGTGGAACGTGCCGCACACGACTCCCACAGACGGCTCTGCTGGTGACAAGTGGTTGCCGGCCTGGTGGGGAGTACCGTTGACAAGGACGCAGGCGCTGAACGCCAGCGTTGCCACGGACGCGCCGCCCACACAGCGAAGGCGCTCTGCGACGCTGTCAGTGCCCGCCTGTTTGCAGCCCCACTGTGCACGCGCATGGGTCCAGGCATGCCCACGGCCCTGGCCCTGCGTGCGGGCAGGCCTGGTAATCAAGCCCACTGGGATGAAGCAGCTGCACAGAGCCATCGCACTCCTCTGCTCTTGACGCAGTGGCCTTCTCCCTGCCTAGCTGGGCAACAGCAGGGTCGGGAGTGGCAGGTCTAGGGGCAACTGGGCTAGGGGGCTCCTCCAGTACTGGCCCAGTGGGAGCAACAGCTTAGGGGGGGGACAGAGAGAGCAGGTGGGCTAGGTGAAGCAATATGCAGTCCTGCCAAACAAAGGGCTTACCCATCGCTTCAGCACTACACTTTTTGTTGCTATCATGGCACGGATTTGTCTGGATATGGCACTGGACCTCTCCCATTGCTCGGAAGCTGCCAGGGGCCTCAGGATTCGGCTGGTTCTTCCGATGTGGGCGCCCGCAACGCTCTGGTTCCCAGCCTTGCACCGCATCAACTCTGCTTGTGCTGCTGACTCACACTCTGTCCGGGCGCGCAGACCTCACCTTCTTTTCTTACACCCTCCAGTTTGTGCAGCTGACCGCGTGCTGCTTGGCGGTGCTGATTCCGGTGCGCCTCGGGCTGCAAGCCAGGCAGGTTGATCAGAATTGCGATAACCTCAAGCGAGCCACTGGCGAGCTGGTGGGGTGCGCTGAAGGTACATGTGATCTAGCTGTGGTGCTGCAAGCTCTCTGTCATGCTTCTGTCTTGCAGTGGCATCGCTCCTTACAAGCGGCCTTTGCTTATTGTGTGAAAGCATATATATAAGCGGTGAGCAGGAGCTGCTGCTTGACTGCGCCTTTGCGGGCAAGCAAATGCCCCACTGTGAACGCAACCCGCCTGCCGTGCTCTGTGTGAATTGTTTCAGCGGTGATTACCTCCTGCTGTCGTGCGCTGCAGCAAGGCAGCCTGGGTCAGGAGTCGGGAGTGTGGAGGCCGTGCTGAGCCTGTGCATAAGGGGCCTCGCACGGGGTCTCTGTCTGAGCAGCCTGCTCAAGCATACCACACGCCTGAGACTGCTTGTTCGCGCCTGCACGCAGCCGTCCAAGCTGCGTGATGCCGTGGCGCGCTTCGCGGACGACTTGTCCTGCGCGGTCTTCGGCATGAGCAACGCTGTCACTATTATGTTCCACACACTGCAGTACATCACTCTGGATGTTGTGGAGGGTGACATCCCGGTAGATCGCCCGTTCTGGCTTGGTGCGGGCCCGCTCGCCTTTGTGGTCGCCGCCTGCTGGCCAGTCGGATGGATTCGGCCAGACGCGCTATCCTGTGCCACTGCGGCAGGCCATTCTGTGCACCTGTTCAACAGCGTCACTGCCTGGCTGGACCTGCTCCTGGCCAAGCCGCGGTCCTTCAGCCCGCGCGCGAGGCGGATGTCCACGGCGTTCACGCTCATATACACCCAGTGGATCCTGGTCTGCCGCACGGCCAACGGCGCGTGGCCATACCCGTTCCTGAATCACGCGGCCCAGCCCCAGGTGCCTCGCCGCCATTCATCTGCTGCCTTTGCGCGAAGCAAGCTGACAGTGGCATGCACGGGCTGACTGCAGAGTGTGTGCAGGGGTTCATCATTACGACGCTGGCGGCAACGATCGTTATGTACTGCTTTTTCAACGCGGGACGATATCTGTCCAGGCGGCTCAACAAAGCCTTACCGGATGCTGCCGTGAGCAAGGCAGCATAGGTGTTGGAATGCCATCTCCTGTGCTTGCATAGTCCATGCCGCTGTGGAGTGGCTACCATACGCCTGTAAATATGGCCAGAAATGAACACTATCAGCAATATATCAGCGTCTTACCAAGGCCTGACACAAGCCATCAGGCATGCAGCAATCGAGCATCAGGGCAAGTTCTGATGCCCCCTGTGGCCGTCATGTTTAGTTAGGCATTGTGCTGCGCTGTCAAATTCCATTTGCTGTACTCAACCCACTACAGAGCCACTTCAACATGCGATGCAACGGTCATTTTATTTGTTGCTGAAGCTTGCATGCGCTTCAGCTTGATGCAGAGCAGCACAATGCCTGCTGGGTAGCTCATTGGTTCACATCAGTTCAGCAGAGCAGAGGCCTGAGCTACATGATGTACTCACCCCAGGTTTGCAGGGGTGCCTGCGTCTCCAGGCGGCGCGTGCGCAGCACCTGCTTTCTGCCGCGCCGCCTGGGCCAGCTGCTGGTCTCGGCGACGCTGGCGCGGCCCCGCATCTGGTCGCGCGCGCCGCGCTTGGCGGGCGTGTCGCAGAGCAGCTGGGGTGAATGGCGGCCGCTGGGCACATGCGCGCGGGGTGGCCACCCGACGCGGGGGCCTGCCGCCCCCAGACACCGCTCAGCTAGGCAGTGGGGCGCCGCCTGGTCGGCGCCCAGCCTCAGGCCCCATCATGGGGCGGCCTGCTTGCCTGCGTGCGGGCCCTGTGTGGCGCGCCAGCCGGCCGGCGCGGCGCGCGCAGGCGGGCAGCAAGCTGGCGGCCAGCTTCGGCGCGGCGCCGGCGCTGGGCGCCGCGTTCGACAGCCTGGCCGACTTCTCGTCCAAGGGCCCCATGCGCGACGGGCGCATCAAGCCGGACCTGCTCGCGCCGGGCACCGTGCAGTCGGCCTATACGGACCCGCTCGGCAACACATGCGGCCTCAGGTGCGCTTTGTTGCAGCGCCTGGCAGAGACCCGGCCCCAGGTGGCGCCGGATCGGACGGCCTCTGCAGCAGAGGCCGCCTCGGCGAGCGCCCGCTCGAGTGCCCCGGCAACAGCTGCGGCCTCAGGTCGCACCCAGTCAGGACTCATTGATTGCAGGTGCAGCCTCAGGTCGCGCCCCCCTGCGACGCCTGCTAGGCAGGCGCCAGCCGCCCGGGTGCCGCGCGACAAGCTGCCCCTCGTTTGCAGTGCATGCGCATGCCAGCGCGCTACGAGTGCATGCGCTTCCTGCTGCGTCGCTTTGGACTCTATCGTGCTGTGCATGCCTGCCCATGCGACGCGTTCACTGCGTGCGGCATGTGTCCGGCAGGCCTGCGCATGACAAGCCACACCATCGCTGCTGCGCTCGGGTGCACCTGTGGACAAGAGCAGGGCGCTGCGCGGCGACAGGTACATGTCGGGGACATCGGTGGCGACCCCGCATATAGCGGGGTGCGCTGCGCTGGCGCGAGAGTACCTGCTCGCGGGCTTCTACCCTACCGGGGTCGCCACGCCAGGCGCGCGTTCTGCGCCTGGCACAATGATGCGGATGTATTGTCCCTTTTCTACTCGGACTCCTAGCATGCACTTTTGCCACTCTGGCAGTGCATGTGAGTATGAATATCATGTATATATTGCGCGCCCAGGCTCAGCTGCCGACCCATCTCCGCTTCGCCAGCCAGCGAGCAGAGGTCCCGTTGGCCACGGCCGCGACGGGCGCGCCGGCGCCCGCGACGCCGAGGCCCCCTGCCGCCGCCGCAGGCGGCCGGCTCGCGCCCTCCGGCGCGCTGGTCAAGGCGCTGCTGCTGGGCGGCGCGGCCGGCCTGGAGGGCTTCGAGGGCGACACGGGGCTGCCGCTCGCGCCGCCGCCCAGCTTTCGCCAGGGCTTCGGCCGCGTGGACCTGCGCCGCTCGCTGCCGCTGCAGGTGCGCATGAATCCTAACCCTACCCCGCCGGCCAGCCGCGCCTCCCGCCTGGACCCGCGCATCTGCGGCAGAGGGGCTCGCCAGGGGTACGCTTCTTGGGCCGCCCGCAGGGCGGACGGCGCGCGGCGCAGCCTCAAAGCACAGGCGGGCGCGCATCGCGTCGCAGCCAGGAATGTCTTGACGCGAACCAGCGCCCTGCGGCGCTCTGGGCCACTCCGCCGGCGCGGGCCAGGGCGGCGGCGCGCGCGGGCGCAGGGGTCGGGCCCCCGCTGGGCGCTGCAGCTCGTGGACGGCGCCGCGCTGCGGACCGGCGAGGCGCACCAGTACTGCCTGACCGCGACCGGCGGCCCGCTCACGGTGACGCTGGTGTGGCACGACTACCCGGCCGCGCCCTCCGCCGCGCGCGCTCTCGTCAACGACCTGGACCTCGCCGTCCGAGCGGCCGGCCTCAACGGCTTTCCCCTGCTGGCGCGCGCGCGGGTCAGCGGGCAAGCGGGGCGCCTGTAGCGTTGCCACAAATTTTTACATGGTGTCAACCAAAGGCCGTGCCTGCGCTGCCGAGACGGAGTGGAAGGGTGTGGGGGGGTTGCTGTTGGCCTGCTGGACGGGGTCGCCAAAGACCGCATGGTGAACTGTCTGGCAGCCACGCCCGCCGCACGCGCGCCGATGCGCGCACCCCGGCCGGCAGGGCAATGGTGGCGGGCTGGGCGGCGGGCCGACGCCCGACAGCGCGAACAACGTCGAGCAGGTGGCCGTCACGTACCTGCCGGCCGGCGACGTCGCCATCCAGGCGCGCGCCGCGGCCGCCCCGCGCCCCCGCCGGCCACGCCGCGTGCGGCGGCGCGGCCGCGTGCGCAGCTCCGCTGTGCCGCGCGCGCTCGCGCCCGGATGCGGGCGGCGACCGCGGCGCGCTGACTCGCCCAAGGCGCCACCACGGCGATGCATGAGCATGCGCTGGCCACAGGGGCGACTAGTGCCTGCTCCTGCGTTGTGCTGTTCAGAGAGCGCGTGTGACACGCGGCCCTTCATGCCGGCGAGCGCCTGACAGCCTGACCCTAGTCCTAACCCGGCCGCGCAGCGCAGGTGCGCGCCGAGCGCGTGCTGGCCACGCAGGGCGCAGGGTTGCGCGCTGGGGGGCGCAACCATACGCGCTGGTGGCGCTGGGTGCCTAAACCTAACCCTAAGCCTAGGCCGCGCGGCGCAGGTGCGCGCGGAGCGCGTGCTGGCCACGCAGGGCCCGCAGCCGTACGCGCTGGTGGCGCTGGGCCGCTTCAACGGCACGCTGCAGAGCCGGTTCAACCCGGCCGCCGCGGCGGCCGGCGCCGCGCCGGCGCCCTGCCGCATCGTCGTCGCCGTCATCACGGCCGGGCCGTCCGGGCTCACCAACCAGACGCGCGCGGCCCGCCGCCCGCGCTGGTCCTGGTGCTTAGGGGCCGCCGCATCCAAACCCATACTGACTGCGTCGTGGGTCATTCGTCGTGGGTCAGCTGCCCGGCCTGCCGAGCGCCGGCGCGCGCCCGACGCCCCAAGCGGTGGCCTCCACCCATGGCATGGCCCCGGGTTACGCCCAACGCCTGCTGCATGCATGCCATGCGCCAATGGTCTGCAGGCATGCTCCCGAAGGCGCTCCGTTGACAGCATGTTTCGCTCTGGGCATGCCTGGGCGAGCAGCCGACGGCGTGCAGCCCCGCGCCTGCTCGCGGCGCTGATCCCGGGCGCGCGCGCGGCGCCGCGCAGCGCGCCGTCCTTCCGGTTCCGGGCGCAGGCGGGCGCGGGCGCGGGCGCGGGCTTCGAGTGCAGCCTGGCCGCGGCCGGCCGCAGCGGCACGGACGCGTACGCGCCGTGCAGCAGCCCGGCCACGTTCGGCAACCTCAGCGACGGGCGCTGTGCGTTCCGCGTGCGCGCGCTGGGCGAGCAGGTCGCCGACTCGCGCTCCTTCATCAAGGTGGCGCCCGGCCCTGAGATGCTAGCCCTACCCTAACCCTGTTACCCTGGGTGGAACTTTGTTGGGTGGACCTTGGTTGGGGTGTGCCCTGGCACGTCGGTGCCAGCTCGCAACTTGCAGGATCCTTGCTTGGGCGGCACGTGATGTCCTACCTCCAGGTGTTGCTGACCGGCCAGGGCAGTCGCGCGTGGGGCTCGTCGCGCTGGTACGCTGTCACAATGCGTGCGCTGAGCACGCGCTCTGTCCGAGGGTGGCCTGCGTGCTCCGGGCGGCGCCCGAGCCGGTGCGCTGCGCGCAGGACACGGCGCCGCCGGTCATGGCGTGGCGCGCGTCCGCGCCGCTGCCGCCCGCGGCCACGCCGCAGGCGACCGCCGCTTTCGCCTGGGCCGCCGAGGACGCGTCGCCGGTCAGCCACGAGTGCATGGCGCGCGGCGCGCCGGCGCCCGGCGCGCCGCAGGGCGCCCTGCGCGCGCTGACGCCGGCCGGCGCCGCGCCGAGCATGGCGCTGCCGCTGGACGCGTGGGAAGCCTGCGCGCCGCCCCTGGTCCTGTACTGGCTCCTGCCGGGTGCGCCATCCACGTCGTAGCCGCTCTGTTGACCGGCGAGGCTGACATGCAGGCCACCGGCCATGCCAGGGTGGTGCCGCACTTGCCACTTCTGGCTCTGCTACGGTGCGCTGGGCGCTGCTCTGCGATCATCAGGCTGCTGCCCGCTCCGACCGTGATACACTCGTGCTGCCCACGTGCGCGCTGCTTGCCTTGCCCTGGTCATGCACAGCCCTGTGCGCTGCTGCGCCTGCTCTCCAGAGCACTGTCGCCCGACGCAGCTCCGGAGGCGGCGCAGCTCCAGCGGCGCGAGCGAGGCTCACCAGGTTTCAGCGGGCGCCGCAGGGACCTGGAGCTTCCACGTGCGCGCGACCGACGCGGCCGGCAACGCGGCCGTCCAGCCGCTGGAGGCCGCCTGGAGCGTCGCGTATCCTCCCGGGCAGCCCTACGTGCGCCTGGCGGCCGGCGCGGTCGGCCCCGCCGGCAACGCAACGGACGCCTTTGCCCTGGAGGTGACGCGCCTCCCGACGCGTTGCGCGCCAGCGGCTCAAACCTATGGCTGCTACCCCAACCCTTTAAATATTACATAATATTACCCTAACCTACCCTATACCCATGGCTCGCACCCACGGCTGCAACAACGAATGCCCGCTTGAGGCAGGCCGGCGACGTGCCGTCGGCCGAGGCGCCGCCGCAGACCAATGCGGGCGCCCACGGGCTTCACGCGCGGGCATCGCAGAGGGTGGCAGACAGCTGCTGAGGTCCCGCCGTGATGCCTAGGGGCGAAGTTGCGTTGGATCATCATCACCAGAGGACATGCGCAGCGAGCGACGCGGCCTGGCTGGCCCTGGCACCGCTCTGATACGGCTGCGGCCCGGCGGCGCCGCAGGTGCTGCAGGCCGACGAGCACGGCGCCGTGGCCGCGACGGCGCCCGCGCCCGGCCTCCTGTGCCAGCTGGCCAACGCGAGCGCGGGCGCCAACGCCTCGGCGAGCGCCGCCGCCCAGGCTGCGAGCCTCGCGGCCGGCGGCTGGCACGCGTGCGGCGCCAACGTGTCGTATGCGGACCTGGCGGACGGCCCGTACCAGTTTGGCGCGCGGGCGGGCGGCGGCGCGGGCGGCGCGGAGACCTGGGCGCTGAGCGCCTTTGACGTCAATTGCACGCCGCCGGTGGTCAGGGTGCGGGCGCTGCTGCGCCCTGCATGGCACGGCGCCGGCCAGCTTGCGCAGGGCAGCAGGCCCCCAGCTGCATTCCTTGGCTCATTGCCTGAGGCAGCTGCCCCGCCTGCAGGTGTATGCAGGAGCATTTACGCTTTGCATGGACCGCAAGCGCAGCCGCCTGCTAGCATGCAGCACGGCCGTGGTACCGTCACTGCGCACGCAGCACATGCATCCGCGCGCGTCTGGCGTAGCATGCGCAGCCTGCCGTGCGGCGGTCGGCCGCCGGGAGGCGACCTGGCTCCGCAGTGCGCGCAGATCACGCAGGCGCCGCCGTCCTACGTCCCCGGCTCGTCGGTCACGCTGCTGTTCAGCGCCAGCGAGCCGTCCTCCTTAGCCTGCGCCCTGGCCCTGCAGGGTGCGCCGCGGCCGCCCGCCAGGGCCTGCTGACCCTAACCCAGAGCCGGGCACTGGTTGCGAGGTGTGGCAGAGAGGCCAAGGCATGCTGGGCCGCGACAGGGGTTGAGCGCCCGTATGCACCGCCTGTGCCTGGTAGAACTGCTTTCGGAGCGCCGCTCTGTTGGGGCAAGCGATGGCAGCAGCGCCGGCCACGCATCGCAGCCACTTGGCAAGGCTGTTCGTCGATCCAGCCCCTGACACATGCAGCCGCCGCGCGTGCAGGCGGCGCGGGCGGCGCGGGCGGCGGCCTGGCGCCCTGCGCCTCGCCGCAGCACTGGGCGGCGCTCGCGGACGGCGCCTACGTGTTCACCGTCGTCGGCACGGACCGCGTTGGCAACGCGGCGCCGCCCGTGGCGGCCGCCTTTGTCGTCGACTCCGTGCCGCCCGCAATCGGCGACCTGGCCGCGCCCGCCGCCAAGGACACAGTGTCATGTTGTGACCGAGGCTGCATCTCAGAACTAGCAGCAACCGCGACAAAACAACACCAGCTGAATCAGTGCAGCTTGCCTTCATGTCAATCCGCGTCCCTGCCCCGCCGGTGCTCGCGCGAGCGCTTTTCGTTGCGCCCCAACGACTTGTCGCCGCCGGCGCCGCGCTCGGCGCTACGGCGGCTGCCGCCGGTCTTGCGTTCGCGGTCGCGGCGGCGCTCGCGGCTGCGGCTGCGGCTGTGGCTGCGGCTGCGCCGCGGCCGGCGCTCGCGCGAGGCGGCACGCTCGCGCGAGGCGGCGCGCTCGCCCCGGCGGCGCTCGGCGCCCGCACGCTCCCGGGCTGTGCGCTGCCCCGCGTGGTCGGGGAGGGCGCCGCGGCCGCCCTGCTCGACCTCCCAGCCCCCGCGCTCGCGCCCGCGGCTCTCAGGCTCGCGCCCGCGGCTCTCTGGCTCGCGCCCGCGGCTCTCTGGCTCGCCCCTGTCGGCGCGCTCGCGGCGGCCCGCGTGCTCCCGCTCGCGGAGGTGCTGCTCCCGCTCCTGCGCCGGCACAGAACCGCATGTGACAAGAAGGATACCCAGCACAGGCGCCCGGGTGCAACTGAAGGGGCCCCACCAGGCTCCTGACGGCTGTATACCTGCACAAGCAAGCAAGACTGCGCTCCAGTCTGATAGGCGCGATTGTGCTTGAAGTGCGGCGCCTGCACCCAGACGAGGCATACCTCAGGGACACTGGACACGCAGAGTCCCAAGCTGGATAGCAGCGTGTCCTCAGTGTCATGGCGCAGCAGTGTGGGAACCCCACAGCGGTTCTTTGCACCGCAATTTCCAACACCCCAGTCTGGGACACCTCTCGATCGACGCCTGACAACGCCTTGCCACCATTCTGCACACTTGGACATCTAGGTGCATCTTCCCAGGTTCACAAACAGTAGAGGAGGTATGCGTGGCACGGCAGGCATGCGTGTCACAGCAGGCACAAGAAGTGCCCAGTGCGTGGCGCCGGCACACTCCACATCGGCCCTTCCCTCCTCAGGACGGCCCTCGGACCCTGCCCGGGCCGGTGGGCGCGCCCGCTCGCGCTCCAGGTGCCGCTGCCGCTCGGCGCGCTCGCGCTCCGCCCCGGCCATGCCCAGCCGCGCCGGCGGCTCCGGCCGCTCCCAGGTGCGCGGGTCCGCCTCGTGCAGGCGGCCGTGCGCGGCCATGAAGCCGCGCGGCGCGCCCTCCGGCGCCGCCAGGGCCGGCCGCCTGAAGGGCCCGTCGGCGCTGCCGCCCTCCGGCCGCCTCCAGCCGCCTGCGCAGACAGGGCAGGCTGATGCGCTGGCACTGCCTAATAGGGCCCTTATCAGAACTCCTCATTATATCTGTGCGCATACGTCGATGGGGTGCAGTGGCAAGTGCACACTTACCAGCAGCAGGAGTGGTGATGGAGGTAAGGAGGGAACGCTCTGGTGTGGGGCAGGGGAACGTACGCCGCCTCTGCCACGCAGCTGAAAGGAGCAGCGGCCCTGCAGTCGGGCTCGACCGACACCCGACGCACACTGTAACGGGGCCTGAGTCAGGCTCTGCTCGACCTGCCACCGCTCGCAGCAGCCCAGAGCTGCAGGCCAGCAGCCAGGCGGCCGGGCGCGGGGCGCCGCACCGGGCCGCGCGTCGAGGCTGGGCTCGTCCTCCATGCCCATCGCGAGCGCGGCGCCCGGCATCGCCAGCGGCGCACCCTCTGGCCCGCGCGCGCGCTTGGGCGGCCCGCGGCCCTCACCGCCGCTGCCGTACCCGCCGCCGTCCGCAAAGCCCGCGTCGCCGCCGCCGCGGCGCTGCAGCAGCTCGCCTGCCCCACCCGACATGCCCATGCGCGGCGGCGGTTGCGGCGCGCCGAAGCCGCCGCCGTCGGCGCCGCCGCCATCGCGCTCGTCCATGCCGCCGCCCGGCCCGGCGTCGGCCTCGCGGGCGCCGCCGTTGGCGGGCTCGCGGCGCTGGGGGCTGCCGTGGGGGCTGCCTGCCTGGTGGGCGCCGCCCATGGGGCCACCCTGCCGGCCGCCCATCATCATCATATTCATGGGCCCGCCCATGGGTCCGCCCATGGGCCCCCCCATCGCCCCGCCCATCGCGCCGCCCATCGCGCCGCCCATCGACCCGCCCATGGGCCCGCCCATGGGCCCGCCCATCAGCCCACCGCGCTGCCCGCCCATCATCATCATCGCCGCGACGCTCATGGGCCCGCCCATGCCCATGGCACCGGGCATGCCCATGCCCATGGCGCCGGGCACGCCCAGGTGCACGCCCATGCCCATGCCGTGCATGCCCATGCCCATGCCGGGCATGCCCGCCATGCCTGGCCTGAAGGGCATGGGACCCTCTGGCGTGAGCACGACCGGCCCGTCCGGCGTCATCATCGTGCGCCCAAAGGGCACGCCGCTCATCATGCCGCCCATGCCCGGGCCTGCGCCGCGCACGCCCATCAGCGCACAGCGTGTGCGCGGCCGGGACCTCGCCCGGCCGGGGGCGCGGACGCGAGCGGAAATCGCACATGCGGCGCGAGCCGTACACGCATTCCAGCACGGGTGGTGCAGAAAGCGCACACATCATGCACGCCAGACGGCCGTCAGCGCAGACACCGAGCACCACTTGAACCACGGACATATCGAAGTGCTGGAGTAAAATGCTAGCGGCCTGCTTCTGTGCGCCTGACAAGCCCCGCAGCGGTCAGGTCAGCGGCGATCGCGTGCTGGGCGGCGCGCCTTCGCCCGGGAAGCCGCGCGGGGGCGGGCGCGGCGGCGCTGCACCGCCCGGCGGCGGCGGCCCCAGCGGCGGCGCGGGCGCCTTGGGCGGCTGCGGGTCGGCACCCCCGGGCGGGGGCCCTGCCCTTGGCGGGCTGCCGCTGGGGGGCGCCGGCTGCTTGGCCGGCGGCTCGCCGGCGGCCGCCGGCGGCGCCGGCTGCTTGGGCGGCGCGCCAGCGGACGGCGGCGGGCCCCTGGGCGGCGCGGGACCTGTGGGTGGGGCACCAGCGGGCGGGGGGGCCCGAGCTGGCGGCGGCCCCGACGGCGGTCTTGGGCCGCCGGGCGGCGGCGGCCCGGTCGAGGGCGGCCGCGGCGGCGCGAGCGGCCGGCGCTGGCCGTCCAGCTGCGCCGCGGCCGCGCCTGTCGGCCCGCTGCCCGCGCGCTGCGCCGGCGGCGGCGCTGCCGCTGCGGAAGGCGGGGGCGCGGCTGCGGCGCTGTTGGCCGGACCCGTCAGCAGCAACGCGTCACCATCCGCCGCGTCGGGCGCCTGTGCGCGGCGCGCATGGCCCATTTCACATCTTGCAGTGGCACACAGAGTTGAAGCATGCCTTTGTGAATGCTGGCGGGGGGCCTGGCAGTGCAGCCCAACACCCGGTGCTGCCTGTCGTGCCGAGCAAGCGAGCCTGCTGCTGGGTGGCAAGCGCAGGACCGGCAACCTGGCCAAACGCAATCCTATGCCATCACAAAGGGCCGGCTGTGATCGCATGCACACAGCTTACAGCATGCTGGCACATCAGACCAGCCAGTGTTGGTAGCCTGAGCTACCTGATGACCCGCTCGCGGTGTGTCCGGCTCGCCGCCGGCGAGGGAGATGACAGCATCGCTCGGCCGCGGAGCAGGCCCCTGCGTGTGCACACACGTTTGGACTCTTTGCCCATCAGCTTGCTCACCACGGCATGACTCCTGTTCGGCCTCACCCTCGCGCACGCGCTTGATCATACATTCGAACTCGTGACTCCTGGCCCTCCCAGCTCACTGCCTCTTATAAGTCCTCGCCCGACGACAGCCGCGTTGAGCACACACGCAGTGCATCGCCACTCGGGACACACCCGGAACCAGGGCAAGCAGGCCTGTCCAGCGGGCCCGGGAGGGGGCGCGCACCCCCGGCGGCGGCGGCGGCCGCGGCGGCGGGCCGAGCGCCAGGCCGTTGCCGTGCGCGAACGGCGGCCGGAAGCCCATGCCGCCGTCAAACCCTGGCCGCCGGAACCCCGGCCCGCCGAAGCCCGGCCCCGCGCCACGCTCCGCGCGCAGCGCGGCCGCCAGCTCGGGCGGCAGGTCGGCGTCCAGCGCGTCCATGGGCGCAGGCCCTAGCCCTGACCCCGGCCCGACGCCGTCCACGGTCTGGATCTTGCGCTGCATGCTGAACTCCAGGCGGTAGCGCGCGACGCGCGCCGCATACTCGCGCCACGCGCGCAGCGTCAGCCCGTAGTTGAAGAAGTCGGTGGGGTCGGCGCCCGGCGCGCGCCAGGGCGCGTCCACCACCCTGCGCCCAGGCAAACACGGTGACATTGCCCCGCAGTCGGTTAAATCGTCTGGAGTCGGAGGGAGGCACGCCGTGCGTCGGCTGCGGCGCAGGCGCCGTGCCATGCCCGCACGACCGCGGGCCCGCAACGCCGCATGCTGCAGGTCGGCCTGCGCCTGCGCATCGCTTTGCAGCAGGGCGCTGCAGGCTGCCCGGTGCGGGCGCGGCCGGCGGGCGCGCGGCTCAGGGGCAGCGCTGCAGCGGCGCCGCGGCGGGGCGGCGGGCGGGCGGGCGGGCGCGCACGCGTCGACTTCCAGGTTGAAGATCTCGCCGTGGCCCAGCTCGCGGAACTCGCGGTACTCCTCGGGCGTCACGCGCGTCTGGCCCGGCAGCCGCAGCGGCTGGCCCGGCCGCGTCGCCTGCGACGGCAGCACCGCCGGCTCCCGCGGCCCTGCGCGCAGCGTCTCGGGCTTGTGCAGTGATCGTTCGCTGTCAGTTGCTGTCGGCCGCTGGCGGGCGCGCCAGCCGCGACGGCCGCCGCGGCCCAGCCAGCCGGTGCGCTGCACTGCGTGACCGGCCATCTGCACGACCCTTGCTTGGCGGCGCTCTCGCTGCGCGCATGACTGCGCGCACTAGCAGCGCCATGGCAGAACACGACCCGGCGCCACGCCGACAAGCGCAGCACGGAGCGCAGGACATGCAGCCCATGCTACCGCATCTATTGCAACACTGATTACCGTGATTACCAGAGCATGCGCCTCGCAACGGCAGGGTCATGCACCCTGTCCAGCCTGGCGCGGGCCGCACCCTCGTGGTAGGGCTGCGAGCCCCCGAAGAAGGGCCTGCCGGGCGGCCTGGGACCCCCTGGTGGCCAAGGCCCAAGCTGCGGGCGTGGCGCGCCCGCCGCTCCGCCGATGCCTGCCCACAGGCACACGCTGTGTTTGATCTCATGCGCGGGTGCATGCGCACGTGCACATTCCCGCCGGAGCGAGCGCGAGTCGGCAGACGAAAAGCAAAACGGCCACCGCTGGCGCTCTGCAGTTGCCTGCCTACCCCTTCAGCAATAGTTGCCTGCAGATCGTTGGGCGACCAGGCATGAATGCTGTCGCTGCATCTTTCGGCGCCCCGGGCTGGTGAGGCACCCGGAGTCACTGTCGGCGCAGGACATGCAGCGGCGGGCGGAGCAGCGGTGTTGGTGCACAGCAGCTGACTGATACAAGGCCCCCCTTATGCTGATGCAAGCGTGAGTGCACGCTGCACTCCGCTCTCCACAAACGCTCAGCGCGCTGCTTCTCGCGTGCCTGGCGCCGCGGAGGCGCCGAACGGCGGCGCCCGCTGCGGCGGCGGCCGGCCCGGCGCGCCCGCCGCGCCCTCGCGCATGTACTGGAAGGGCGTTGGGGCGCCGCCCGCGCCGGGCGCGCCGACCGCCGGCGGCGGCGCCGGGGCCGCCGGGAGCTCGCCGCTGCCGGAAGGGCGCGGCCCGAGCTGCGGCGCGCGCGCGCGCTCGGCGTCGCCAATGGCGTCTGGCGCCCTGGCCGCGGGCGCGCCCGGGGGGGCGGCCGCGCCCGGCGGCCGGGCTGCAGCGGCCGCGGCCGCCGCGGCGGCTGCCGCGCTGACGCCGCCGATCGGCGCGTCTGACGCGTCCGCCTCGTCTAGCACGACATCGAAGCCGTCGTCCTGCGGCACGGGCGGCCCAGGCTGGGATGTGGCTGTTGCTTGGCAGCCAGGACTGGGGCCAGGGGACGGGGGGCAGGTGTGTGGCCCTCAGGTGTGGCAGTCTGGTGCGCGATTTCAGAAGACAGCGCACGTGTGGCTCAGTGTTACAACAAATCTGAACCTCACGGCGCAGGCACACTCGCTGCTGAGCGGTCCACCCCGACGCAGCAAGAATGCACGCAGCGGCAAGCGCAGGCCCTGGCAGACACCTGTTGTTTCCCAGCACATTGACAGACACGGCTCTGAGAACCGTGCTTTCGGCACCCCTTTGCAAGCTACCCACCCATACCTCGCGGCGCGCGCGCAGTGCGGCAGCTGAGACAGCACATACACTACTCCTGGCATGCACAGCACACACACTGCTCCCGGCGTGCACAGCGAGCGGGCGCCAGGCCGCACGTCACTGCCCGCCGCGTCCCGCTCCGGCTCCGCCAGCACCACGTCCAGCTCCTCGTCCTCCTCGGCAGGCGGGGGCGGCGGCGGCGGCGCGGCGTCCGCCTGGGGCGCTGCGGCCTGGGCGCCGTTGCCCCAGCTGGCTGGCGCTGCGCGCGCCGTGCGCGTGCCGTCAGGCGAAGCGTGAAGCTACTGCAGTCTGTGCAACAGGCCCCACTCAGGCGGAGCAGTGCCAGGAACAAAGAAAGACCGCGCCGCTGAGCACACCATGCGCCAGGCGCGACGCCGTCAGCAAACGGCCTGCTCGCACAAGGCAGCAGGCAGCGTGGCGGCGTCGCAGCGCGCCTGCGCGCTGGTTGGGGGGCGCTGGCGGCGGCGGCGGCGCCTCATCTTCCGGGGGAGCTTCGCCGTAGAGCTGCGCAGGGGAGCGCAAAGATGTTCAGCAAGCAGCGGTATGCAATGTGCCGCACAGCGTCCTTGCCAGGGCCCAAGCACAAGGCGCACCTCCGCGTACAGGTCCTCATCCTCCATCTCCTGCGCCCGGGGCCCACCCCCTGGCGCAAGCACAAAACCGGTGGTGCGCAGTCAAGAGGTAACTGTAACAGTTCGCCCGTACTTTTGCAGCCTGCAGGTGGTTGGGCCTGGGGTAGGGGTGCAGGAGTGAAAGCCAGAGTCGCAAGGCAGACCCAGGGGACAGGCGCAAGCAGAACAAATGTATGGGCGTGCCCGCTGAGCCGCCGCCCCGCGTCTGTACTGTGTGTGCCAGGGACATGCGCCAACGCGTGTGTTACCTGGAGCGCAGCCCGTAGGCAGGCATAGGAGCCGCAGCGCTTGAGCAATGGCGGGCCGGGGCAAGACAATCCCCCGGAACCTCTATGTGGACGACGCAGCCGACGAGGATGAGGAGGAGGAGGAAGAGGAGGACGCGCCGGGCGCGCCCGAGGCAGACGAGGCAGTTGATTCAGACGCAGATGTGGACCGCACTGCCAAGGCGGTGGAGGCTGGCGGAGGGGCTGAGCACGACCGCGAAGGCGAGGCCGACGGCGAGGCCGGGGATGACACGGTGCGCTGCAGGAGCGGCCTACGGCTGCCGAACACGTGCGGTTTGGACAGGTGAAAGATTGGAGGCGGGTGCAGCGCCTGCTAAGGTGCTCAGCCCGGGTCGTCGTGGCTGCTGAGGTGTGCAGTCGTCGCGCGACGAGCGCGCCTGCCGAGCGCCATGCGGCTTGCAGGCCGCAAGCAACGCTGCCCTTGCCCAGTGCAAGCAACTCCAGCGCAGAGCCTTGCTCTGTGTCCTCTGTCTCGTCAGTGAGCACAAGGTGTCTCTACTTCTGTACGCGCACAAACAGGCGCGAGCAGACTTGCCAGAGGGTGAGGGGGACAGCTTGGGTAGCTCGCTCGAGGTGGCATACCTCCCGGGCCGCCAACAACCACAGCTGTTCGTCAGTGTGCCTCTCGTGCATGCCCCAGGCGCGGGCGGGCGCCTCGATAGCTGTTTGCCAGAGGCGGAGGGCAGGAGCAGCCCGCTGCCGCCCGCTGGCAATACCTGGCGGTGCTGCCTGCCAGCCTCGCATGACTGGCGCGACCACGCTGGGTCAGTGCCCAGTGCTCAGGCAGGCAGCTCTGCCGGGGGAGGGATGCGAGCAGGTTGCAGCGACCAGCATCCCACAGCCCGGGGCGTGACCGCGGGCGGCGCGCGCGCGGCCCGGGCAGGCGGAGGCCGGCGCGGCGTCGGCGGACTCGTCCGAGGAGGAAGAGGAGGGCAACGACGAATACGACTACGGCGACGACTTCCTGGCGGCCGAGGGCGAGGGGGACGAGGAGCAGCCGGGCGACTCCGACGGCGCGCGCGCTCGCAAGCGCCGCACTCGCAAGCGCCGCCGCGAGCGCGCGCTGCAGCTGGACAACGAGGACTATGAGCTGCTGGAGGAGAACCAGGTCACGGTGCGGCCATAGGGTAGGGTAGCGCGTGCGGATGCCCGCCTGTGCGCTCACTAGGGCGACAGGGTCGCGTGCGTGCACTGAACTCGCGGCCTTGCAATGGTTCGCGTGCGCGCACGGTGCTGGTGCGCTGCGCGGGGCGCCAACGGGCTCCACGAGTGCGGTCTGCTGACGCACAAACGGCCGCATGCAAAGCTCCACAGTCTATCCGCGCGCGCGCGCGCATGCATGCCACCTGCAGGCCGTCCCCTCTGTTGGTGCGTGCACCTAGCGCAGAGGTCCCAACATGGGAGGCAGCTCGTTGAGGCTGCCGGCACGCGCCGCTGGTCTCCGGCGAAGCGCGCCGAGCGCCCGCGCGTCCCGGCAGGGCATCCGGCGCCCGCAGCCGGCGGAGCGCAAGCGCATCCGCAAGCACGTCGAGGCGCCCGCCACCGGCCAGCAGCAGCGGTCCACGGCGGACAAGCTCCGGAGCCAGCTGTTCGGGGACGATGAGGAGGGTGCGCCGCCGCCGCCCCGCAGGCCGCGCCCGACCTAGAGCAGCGCTTGGGAGCGCCCAAGTACCGCGCCTGCCTGCGGCGGCCTTCCGGCTGAAGACGGGGCGCACTGCCGGGCGGCGTGTCGGCCAGCCCGGCAGCGGCCGGGCGGCGACAGGCCTGTGCGCCTGTGCCGCCTGAGACCCGCATCGCCGACAAAGCGCCACAAGCTCCGAAAGGCCTGTCCAGGGTCAGATGCCACTCCCGCACCCCACACAGTATTTCGTGCGCGCGCGGCAGGGCTGGAGGACGAGGAGCCGGAGGAGGCGCGCGGCGGCGCCGGCGCGGGGCCGGCGCGCGGCGGCGCCGGCCGGCCGCCGCGCGAGCATGACGCGGCGTACTTCGACGAGGACGAGGAGCCGGACGAGATGGACGACTTCCTCGACGACGACCTGGGCGGCCCGCCGGAGGCCCGGCGCGCGCGGCGCTCGCGCGCGGGCTTGCCGGCCGGCACCTCGGCCGCCGCCATGCGCGTGCGCGGCCCACCGCGCGGGTGTTGTGGGGAGCCGGAGCGCGCCCGGCAGCCTGCTGCTGGGGAGCGTGCGCGGGCGCATGCGCGCCGCGGGCGCCCGAGGCGCCCGAGCAGGCCTGCCAGTACGTGCCTGTGCCGCGCGCGCGCTCTGACCTGCCAGTGTGCGCCGTAGCCGCCGCCGTGCGCTCAGACGGGCAGGGGCCCTGCTGGAGCCGCCTGCCAAAACCTGCCTGTGATGCGCGCTGTGGAGCGGCCTGCCTGGCCCCGGTGCGGGGCTGATCGGCGCGCGCGCGCCACTGCGGCCTAGCAGACGGCGGAGTGGTGGATTCAGAGGCATGGGGTAGGGTAGGGTAGGGATTGCAAGGCGTTTGCACACCAAGGCGCCCGCGCCTTTGCGCAGGAGGGGGTGACATCTTCCGCGAAGGGGTAGGGTTGGGCAGGGAAGGGTATCATGTGTTCGCACACCGAGGCGCGCGCGCTGCGGCGCAGGAGGTGGACGACATCTTCGGCGACCCCGACGATCTGCTGGAGCTGTACGAGCGCGGCAAGGCCGCGCGCGGCGCCAGCGGCGGCGCGCGGCCGGGCGCGGAGCCCGAGGAGGCGCCCGAGCCGCTGGAGGGCGAGGACGGCGAGGAGGGCGCGGCGCGCCAGGCCGCATTTGCGCAGCGCCAGGTGCCCCCGAGCGCGGCAGCGCTGGCGCAGCTGCACAGCAGCCCTGTCAGGCGGAGGGCAGGTACGAGCAGGCGAGGCTGTGCACGCTGCATGTCTGCCACGCAGCCCAGCCGTGCCGCCGTCAAGCAGGCATGCATGCGCGGTTTGAGGCGAGCTAAACGCAACACGCTTGCGTCCCAGCAGCACAGGGCGCCGGCCGGATGAGTGGACGGGCAGAGGGCGCCGACAGGGGCATGAATGAGCCCCAAACGGGGGTCCCGCCGCTGCAGGCGCAGCGCGAGCGCGAGCGCGCGCAGCGGCGCGTCAACGAGGCGGTGGAGCCAGAGCTGATGGCGCGCGCGATGCTGCGTCCGGAGGACGACGACATCCGCGCGGTCGACCTGCCGGAGCGCCTGCAGATGGCGCCCGTGCCGCTGCCGGACGACCCCGACTGGCACGCGTGCGCGAGGTGCGCTGCCGCCCGCGCGTGCTATTTCTAGCAACAGGCTCCCGCCCATGGCCTGCGCGCTTCGGGGCCACGCGATCGGGGAGCGGTGGCCTGAGACGCGGTGCTTGACCAGGGCCGACGCTGCCGCACCAGCTGCCAGGGGCGAGAGGGGGTGTAGCAGGAGCGCGGGGGGATTGGGGGGGGGGCAGCGCACAGCGCGCCGGCCGGGCGCGCGAGCCGGCCGGGGCGTGCAGGTGGATCCACGCGCGCCTGGTGGGCGAGCGGAAGAACAAGCGGCGGCGCGAGACCGACCTGCTGGCGGTCGGGCGGCGCGAGGTGGAGGGCCGCCCGCCCGACGGCCCGCGCGAGTGGGACCCCGACGAGCTCGCCGGCGGCATCGACGACCTCAGCCGCGGCCTGCGGTGCGCGCCGCGCTGCGCGCCGCGCCGGGCCCCTGCTCCCGGCCGGACTACCCGGTCCTGTTGCTGTCACCAGATGGCTGACTGACCCCGCACGGCTCGCGGCGCGGCACTGCGCGGCGAGCTGCGAGCCGCGCACCTGGACGCCTGTACTGCGCATGTGACAGTGCTGCAATTGGCCGTGCGCGCCGCGATGCATGCTGTCCTGCTCCTTGATGTAGGCCAGTGCTGACGGGCGGCGGGCGGCGCAGGGCGCTGCGGCGGAAGCGCAACAGCCGCGCGCGCGACCAGTTCTGGGAAAACACGCAGATGCAGGACGCCATCCTGCGCAACATCCACGCCGTGGTCGTCGAGCTATTTGTGAAAACCAACGAGGTGCCCTTCATCGCGTGCTTCCGCAAGGAGGCGCGCCCGCGCCGCGCTTACGTGTCCCTCATCGCCGCCTCCCCTGCCGCGCTGAGCGCGCCGCGGGGCTGCGGGAGCAGGCGACGCCTGCGACACGCCCCTTTTCCTTTTGCTTCGCGCATTCCTGTTTTGGCTCCCGGGGTCAGCCTCCAGCGGGTACATGCCTGTGAGGCAGGCTGTCCAACAGCCTGGATCGCAGAGGTGCGGCAAGGCGGCGCCGCCGCCAGGCGCTCCGCGCTCCACGGGCCCTTGGCTGGGCCTGCCGGCTGCGGACGCGCAGAGCAGGCCTGTCAGAGTGTCTGTGCAGCATGGATTAGGCCTCGGGCTGCACTGCAAGTCACACTCGCATGCCTGCCTGCCTCCCGAGCAAGTAATGTGAAATCTGGGCAGTGCACCGCAGAGAGAGGGATGACAGGCCCGGCGGCAGCCCTGCAAGGACAGGGATCAGCGCGCGCTGCGCCTGCGGGCCTGCGCGCCGCCCGACAGACGGCGCCGGGCGGGCGCGCAGGAGGCGGGCGAGCTGCTATGCCTGCTGAAGCCGGACCTGCCAGAGACCACCAGCCGCGACGAGGAGGAGCAGCGCCGCGCCGAGAAGCTGCCCAGCCGGCCCGAGGGCTGCGTGCAGGTGGGCCGGCCACCGTGCCCGGCCGGGGAGGCGCCGGCGCAGGCTTAACGTTTCCAATGACCGCGCCGGCAGGGACGGGCCGATTGCACGGCCGTACATTCAGTATCTGTTGAGGTGCCGTGTGCTGCAGCGCACGCATGCGCATGCCGTGCTCGCAAACGTGTTTGCCATGGCGCGCCTCCAAGCGGCTGACAGCGGTGCGCGCGCGCCGGCCCGCTGATAATGCACATGCGCGCGGCGCCAGGCTAAGCACCGGCGCATCCGGCGCTGGGACCTGCTGTGGCTGGTGCGCGGCTGGGCGGCGCGCTGGTGCGCGCTGCAGCGCCGCAAGCAGGCGCGCGAGGCCGCCTGCAGCGCGGCGCTGCAGGCGGCCGCGCGCGCGGGCGCGCCGGACGCCGACACGGCCGCGCTGCAGGCCTGCCTGGCCGCGCTGAACGAGGTCGGCTCACAGGAGGCACGCGCACGGCCCCGCGGCGTGCCATGCTGGCGGGTTGCGTGCGGGCGTGCGCGGCGCCGGGCGCGCCGGCGCGCACGAGCCCCAGTCCGGCCGCAAGCGCGCGGGCTTCCTACAAATGGTAGGGTTAGGATTAGGGTATGGGAAGATTAAGAACGACTTATCGACGGCCTCGCACGTACGCGCGCGCAGGAGCTCAACGACGTGGACGCAAAGTTCCAGGCGCTGGTCGCCACCGCCGACGCGCCGGCGCCGGGCGCGGAGGCCGACGGCGAGGGCGTCGCGGCGGGCGTGGGCGCGCTGGCGCTGGACAAGCGGCGCCGCCCGCTGCGCCAGAGCCAGTTTGTGCACTTCAGGAAGGCGCGCGCCCACGGACGGCGCGGCTGCGCTGAAGCTGACTCGCGGATGGTCTTTGCTGCAACGCATGCATGTGCTTGCTCTGTTGATGGTGTGGGTGCGTGGAGAGGTTTGTAAGCTGCCCCCGTATGGAGGGCCTTGGCCTGGTTTGACCAAGTGCGTGCATGTCCAGGAAGCTGTGTGATGCAAACCGAACATTCGAGGGCGAGGATGCATGCCGCAGTCTTGACTGCGTGAAGCTTGCTGTGCGTGATGAACTCCGGCGTCCGGCGCTTCACGCGAGGACTGGCCCGCCGCGGCGAGCAGGCGGGCCTGGAGCCGCTGTGCCGCGCGCTGTTCCTGAGCGCCGCCAAGCTGGCCGACTCGCTGAACCTGCTGTACAAGAAGTACGAGCCGGACGACGGCGCGGTGCTGCCGGAGGAGCTGGCCGCCGCGCACGTGGCCGAGGCGCGCGCGCGCCCCCGGTGTCCGTATCGGTTAGGGCAGGTATTATGTACTGTAGGATGTGACTGAGCCTCCCACTCGTGGTGCCCGACCCTTTTACCTGTCCCGGCCTCTCGTCGCGCCGACCTGCCGCACAGCCTGGGCTCCTGCGCTGCGCGCGGCACGAGGAGTGGAGCCGGCGCATCCGCGCTGCTCTTGGAGGAGCACCTGCTGCGCTTGCAGCGCTCGCTCTTGACTGCCGAACCAAACCCGTGCAAGCCGGATGACAATGAAGCTCTGTCCAGCTCTGTTCACGCGCCGCTGCGCGGATGTGCAGCGCGGGCTGCTCATGGTCGCGGCATCATGGAATTAATGGCAACGCAGCTCTGCAAAACCTGGTTAGTTGCACCAGGACATGCCGCGCCCCTGAGGCAGTGCCCTGGGCATGCAGCACGGGCTGCGCATGGACGCGGCGGCGGCGCTGCGCGGCGCGCGCGCGATGGCAGTGGCCGAGCTGGCGGCCGAGCCCAAGCTGCGCGAGGTCATCCGCGATCTGTTCTATGAGCACGCCGTCGTGTCCACAGGCGCGGGCCGTCGCTCGCCGTCCGATTCCCTGACACGACAGTTTCTGTAGGCTGCTTGAAGAGCGCTACCATGCGCTCATGGCGTACGTGTGGCGAGGAAGCCCATGTGTCATCTGCCTGAGGACTGACTTGATGCTGGCCCGCTTCTGGGGGGCAAGGAACCCGGTGCGAGACCTGTTCTACGTTTGCGAGCACACACAGGGGCCTCCAGGCGGCTGCGCACCGCTGCTGCGCACACACAAGCAGGGGCATGCGGCAGCCCGCGCGGCGGCGCGCTCACCCCGGCGCGCCGCGCGCAGACCCGACGCCCAGTGGCGAGGGCGCGCTGGACGCGTTCCACCCGTACGGCCGCGCTAAGCGCCTGCGCCGCAAGCCGCTGTCCGACTTTGCCGGCGACCAGTTTCTGCGCGTGCTCGCGGCTGAGCGCGAGCAGCTCATCACCGTCCGCCTGGAGGTGCGCCGCGCGGGCTTGATGCAGGGTGGGGCCAGTGCCGCAAGCCGTCGCTCGTCTGGCCGGCAGTCATAGCACAGTTCGGGGCGCGAAGCCGGTGGCCGTGCGCGGTGCGGCGCACTTCAAGAGTGTCCGCCGTCATGAGGTGGAGAGCGCGGCGAAGGCGTGCGGCGTGTTGCGTTACTACCAAGCACCAGACGGCCCTGCATCGTGGAGCAAGGGGCTTAGAGCGCTGGAGCGCAAGCACAACAAATTGGACATGACAGCGCAGGCAGGGCCTCAGCTTATGGTCGCACGTGCCAGTGCAGACGCCAGCCAGGCGCCGTTAATAGGTTGCGCTGTATTGGGTGGATGTGCAAGCGTGCAGGTCCTGCCAGAGGACCGCGAGCGCCTGCTGCGCGAGCCGCTCGAGTTCTTCTGCTCCACGCGCGTGTCCGACGTCTCCAAGGCGCGCCGGCGGCTGGCACCGCCAGGGAGGCGTTTGCAGATGTGCATGTGGTAGAGCCGTGCTTGCATAGAGCCAGTCTCCAGCTGTGGTGGGCACCGTGTCTGTTCCATGGTCTGTGCATAAGCGCCCTCGACGTGTGCTCTGGCTCATACCCTGTGCTTGAGGCAGCGCCGCTTCATCCGGTGATGCAAGCAGGACAGCTCGTGCGCAGAAGCGCATGCTCGCAGCCCAGCGTGTCTCCAGCGGTCCAGGGAGAGCGATGACGACCGACGCGCAGTGTGCCGACACACGGGACCAGGAGCAGGTCCCGCCACGGGCGCTCCCGGGGGGGCGGGGGGGGGGGGGGGGGCGGG
>JAABUU010000812.1_pt1 | contig 62795 bp, 79 predicted proteins | sample 5559301 | NCBI WGS metagenome assembly JAABUU01 (sample SAMN10711884, study PRJNA513360) | rock metagenome | isolation source: Antarctica rocks | place: Antarctica: Victoria Land, Richard Nunatak white
ACACCCAAACCCAGAAACTCTCTTCCCACCCCTCCCCCCAAAGAAAATCATCTACTGTAGAACCTCCCCCCCCACCCCTGGGTAACAACATCTCTCTCTCCTGAGCTCTAACAACTGGGAAGCGAGGGTTCGAGGGTTTTTTGCGAGTTGTGGTTTTTGGGGTTTGAGGTTGTTGGGGGGGGGATGAGGGGGGGTGGGGGTGAGTTGGGGAGATGGATGGGGTGGGCTGGGGGAATGGATGGGGTTGATAAAGAAGAGGGGGGGGTGGGGTTGATGAATGGGGGGGGGGTTATTGTGAGGATCTGAGAGCGGAGGTGTGGGGTACAAAAAGCTGGGGCATAACAAAGTATCTATGTAGAACGATACTATACTATTTCACCCGGTTCAGTTGGGGGAATCCCACCCACTATTTCCCCAAAGCACAAAACCGCCTTTTAACCGCATACGGTTCGTTTTATCCCCCTCGGCTAAGATGCCATTACAGCCACCACCTACTACCTAATTAGCCATTCATACATCCATCCTTTCCTTTCTCACGGCATCCACCACCCCTACCCTTCTATCACGCAATCCCTCATAAGATCCCTCCCACCCCGAAAAGCCGCCCTAACCCCCCTGCGCCGGCGCCTTGTTGCACACCTGGGGGGGAGCCTAAAAGTCCTGCAAGGGGAGGAAGACCGCCTGGGAGAGCTTGGCTTGGATTGCGGTCCCCGGTACCAGGCCCGGCAGTTCCAGACCCTGTGGTCGGGAGCCGAAGATTGTTGTTCCCAGCTCCCCCGATTCCAATCGCCGTGTTTTGGGTTCCTTGCTGTTGGGTGTTTTGAGCAGAGCCCTCAAGATTGCTGTACCCAGCTTCTGTATTGGGGCTGGTGGTAGTCGATTGCTGTTGTGCTTGGTAGGAAGACCCGGGGTTGGGGTTGGCGTAGGTGGTGGAGAGGTTACCGGACTGGGGATGAGTGGGCCCTTGGGTTAGTACGCTGCCGCTGCCTTGGGAAGAGCCGGCGCCCTGGGTGCTACCGCCGCTTTGGGTATTACCACCTTGAGACGAGCCACTACCTTGAATGCTGCCGCCTTGAGTGCTCCCGCCTTGTTGTGATGCACCAGGACCACCTTTAGTACTTCCGCCCTGAGTACCCCCGCCTTGGGTAGCGCCACCTTGGGTAGAGCCGCACGGTACATTTTGAATATGAATTTTGAGATTCGCTTTATCACTCTAAACGGAAGGTTGTTATTAGAATAGCGTTCGAGTCCATTTAGGTGAAAAGAAACACTCACCGAAGTATAATCTGTCCCAGTGAGGTCCTTATAAGCACTGTAATCGATATCCAGACTGTTTCCTGCGCCACATCGCTCATCGGCTGGGATAGGTGGATTCTCCTTGACCTTACAGTAATTGAGAGCACTTCCTGCTGGGCAGGCATCGACGATCTGAACGACAATGGTTTTCCCAATTTGGGCGCCCGTGTCCGTAGGGTACGCCCCGAAGTTGGAAACGCTGTAGCATTTACCACATGAACCTTGAACGTTCTGGCAACCCGGATGTGGGTAACCACCAACCACGCCTCCATCTGATGTACTAAAAGCAAGTCAGTCAAAGCCTGATGACGGGATCCGAATAAACCTACCATTTACTCATATCATACTGGAAATTCGGATCCGCGTTGCTGCCATCACAAAGGCCCGATGACAGGTCCGGACTAATGTCGCCAGCGGCAGCTTTGTAAATGCCTTGGTTGTCTGAAGTAGAACCGTGAGAATCACTTAACGATGACCATTCAAGATATAGTCTTTGAATGGAGTAGTAGATCATACCGGCTGTTGTGTTGATGCCAGCGTTGCTACACACTTCACCACCCGATTGGTGTGCATAGTCATTGAAAGTTGCGACGCCTACAATCCCACCGGCTTGCCGTGTCTCCAAGAATGGTCTTGCAGATATGAAAGGAACCAGGCCTGACAAGAGCAGATGTGTATGCAGATGAAGCATGTTGTGCTCAAACCTGCTGTCTGGAAGTTTTGGGTCTGGAAGCTTTGATGAATTGAAGTGATTAAATGGTTTATGTTAATATGGACCAGATGAAGGTTGAAGAAGATATAGAAAGTACAATTCAGCAATAAGACATCGACTGTTCTGATTCATGTTTGGCATGGGCAGCTGTCCTTGGTATTTATCCCTTCTTCCATTTTCCATTTTCAGAGCTATGACCGAGATCTAAAGCTCTGCAGCCAGGAGGTTCCACTTGGTCGCCCTCCATTCTCCACGTCTGGTTAGCCATGCGGCTTGAAACATTGAAAATGAGCCTCATACACGTCGGCAGGAATCCGTGGGAAGGACTTGCGACTCCAAACCCATTTACTACGTAATGTGACAAATAGTGGTGAGCTACAAACGGTAGCGGAAGCAGAAACGTGAACTAACATCCTGCCAAGAATGGATAGGAGTCGTAAGGTTGGTTTGAGATACGAAGAATAGGTAAAAGCACACGCACATCGAAGGGTTTCATGACATGTAGGCGGGAACAAGCGGGGCTCAGACTGATATCAAGGATGGAAGACCATTGGTCCCCGGGATAATGAATGGGATCTCTTGGAAATGTTCATATGCAGCAAAGATTTTGTATGACAATAACAGAACAAGCAAGAAGCCAAAAATGTCATCAACAGAGGCTCATCAAGTGTGGCGTACACCAAAAATCGTTTAATCAGCTTCTTTTCCGAGCCTTTGGGAAGTCACTGTCAGCTAGTCGAACCATGACGAGCCCTATGGTGTGGTCTTTAGCTGAGTGTCCAAGCGGATCAGCCATAGAGAACTCGAGTAACATGGCATGGACATCTTGGTTTCGGAGAATGAATTCTCACTTGCCACGTCTGCGCTGATACTCAATTTCGTTTGGGTCCATTGCATTAAATTCGTCTTGTTAGCTCTTGTTTGACACTTTGTTGATGTGAGAGCCGTTTGGGGTCTGGAAGGCGGAGCTTTGGAACTTGTTACAGTACAATATAGTTGATAGGGCGTTCTGGAAGCATCCCAAGAAGCTGACGAGGGCCGGCCCAGGGTGGGAAAGGTGCATTCGAAGATGCTGTATGGAGTGATGCACTGATCGACTCAAGCGTCACGGTGTTCTCACCTTTTCCAATCTTGCCCCCTAGTCCTGCCGAGTACCGGCTAATAACGTTCGTCTCGGCGTATGCGGATGGAAAGTCATGATGGCTTCGCTACAGGTTCAGGGTGACTTGTCCAAACAATCTGTTGCATTTTCCACCAAGTACCACGCGTTCAGGAAAAAAAAGATCACTCCCATGATAAGAAGTTCCTACTCCGCTCTCGAGGCTCTCTTCGTACCCGATATAGATAATACATATTAAAACCCTTCATAGACCTTTAGAGTATGGGTGTTGAGGTTCCCGTCCATGGCTTGGTGTGGGGTTTCGGTTGCCAACCGAAGCTGCACCATGGCACAGTCGATCTTGAAAGACGCTAAACGAGGTTTTGTGTGAGGACTTGTGGTAGGGGATGAAACGATCGGGGCTTCGAAATTTGCCTTGTTGGGAAGTGGAAAAGATGATGTTGAAGGTTGATGTGCGGTCGTCTGTCCCATTATTTCTTGGTAGATGATGATTGGCCGTTGGTTCCGCAGTCGTCTGACGTTGGGTATGTTTGTCACTTCCATATAGAATGGAACGAACTGAACCTGAAGAATTTTAAGCTGTTCTCATGGTCTACGTATCGCCCTTCCGCGTTTGGCTGAGAAACCCCTTACACGTGAAGTCATCTCAATGTCCTAGGGTTAACTTCGATCAAGACATTGGTGCTTAGTCAGGAATACTACTATTAAGTTGATTCTAATTTCGAATCGTGGCTTTCTCAAAATGTCTGCATGCCTGAGTAGAACATATTGTGCCCCAGGCATGCAAGTAGTAGCTGCCGTTCGTGGAGACATCCATAACGATCAAGTTCTGGAAGGGTCCCTGTATCCGATGGATACCCTCTGCATCCGCTCAATTCAAGCTCTTCGCCAATGTCCAGAAACTCTCCATTTTGGATTTCTTAAGCACCTCCCTTGCTTCTGCATCCGTTTCACACACTCTACTCCCCCAACGCCTAAATGCGCGACCCCTCTCCTCTCCTTCCCATACCAGTACGCACTGATTTTGGGAGTTATCTTTCAACTCGCCTTTCTCGTTCTCGGCTCGCAAAAACCCCGCCAATACCTCTTTGTTTCCTTCTCGAATGGCTGCCGTTGGGGCAAGGTTCTCGGTCCACTCAATTCGGTTGAGCATGAGCTTCTTGTAGGAATTGATACCGTGTTCACCGCCCTCGACGATCACAAGATTGAAGTGCGGATTTTGGATGCACAAGCCCGTGAGAGATTCTTGCTCCGCATGTTTCGAGACTTTGAAGCGGTGGCGGCCATTGGCTAGAGATTTTATCTTGTACACGGAGACGTGGATGCCTTTCTCCGCGTCCTCGATCTGGTTCTTAGCCAGTTTTTTGTTGGCTTCTTCTTTGGTCAACTTCCGTTCTTGGTTCTGTTCATAATGCTTGTCCGCTCTTTCTTGAATCTCTTTGGTCACTCTGGCTTCGACGGCAGTAGGGTCAGCCAGGGCAGCATCGCCTAAGACACGAAGTAGGTTTGCTTTCTTGACCTTGGGAGGCGGTGGGGGTTCAAGTCCTAAGCGGACCTTCGCTTGATATTCTTTGAGGTTAGCCATCCTGGTCTGTCTTCTCAACTTTGCCTGTTCTCTGGCTGTAAGGAACATCGGTTTCGGGGCTGGCATCAAATTCTCTTGCGGAGGCTCAAGAAGCACGGGATGAACAACCCAGATGGTGATGATCGAGTCGGAGCTTTCTATTTTGGGCTCGTTAGAGTAGTCATCACCCACAATCCCCTCATCCCACCACTCGGTTTCTGGCGGAGTTTCGACAAGAAATGTTTTCCCGGTGTCAAGATCCTCGTCAACGAAAGCTTTTCGTGAAGATTCCGCAATACGCTTCTTCATCTGCTCTAGGGCATGTTGACGACGTAGTGCTGCAGCCTGCTGGACATATTTCCCCTTCTGATTGAATACTAGTTGCCTTGTGTTTCTTGACTTCAACGTGGCTGTCTTGGCCCCCAGTGATGCATCAAAGTAAGGGTTGTTTCTTGTCTCCTCAGCAGAAGGCCCGGACAAGTCCAATTGCTTCTTGCCATTTCCAGCCTTAGAGGTCTGATCGGGAGGTGATAAAGGCCGCCTATTTGCCATGGTAGTTGCAAATTTGGGCTGAATGGCCTGCCGGCCCTTTGACGATCTTGCATCCTGACCGGAATCCCCCATCAACGCCGGATGTAGGCCAACGTCTAAACCACCTCTAGCGCGCGACATGCCATCGTCGAATACCGGAGGCTGATAGGTTGGAGCAGGGGACGCTGTCCGCTGCTGAGACGCCGCGTTTACCTTCCCAGTAGCAGCATTTACCCTTGCCTTTAGGGCTTCAATCCTAGACATAGCAGCGCTACTCGCCGTAGAAGTGGGCCCTGGTGATGGTGACTGCGGTGCTGGTGATAAGCCGTTTGCCCCTGCTCTCGCGCCGGCAAGTCGCTCAGCGACAGCTGCGGCTTTCGCTCTCGCTTCGGCCATGATTTTATTAATGTCTGGTTTTCCGCTCATAGCAGAGCCATTGGTATGAGAAGCTGGGGCTGGAGATCCATTATTTGAGCGCGACCGCTTCTGCGTGTTATGAAGGTCATCCTCAGGATGAGGCCGCTTCAGCGCATTGGAGGTCTCTGCCATGATGCAAGTCCTGGTATTAACTCGATATCAGATAGTAGGATAAAGCACGCAGTCAGTACTACCGAAAGAAAATAACGAACGTGGGCGAGGAAACGTGGGAGGCTTAGAGGTTTTTGATAGTTCCATCGAAGTGACGCTGGAATCGAAAGTGACTTCACCGCCTTCAGCGACAAACCTTAATTCTGCCGCTTTTTGTACATCGAAAATCTTGGGCTCACCCGACGTCAACTGCCCGCCGGTTACTGGTCCAGAGAAAAAGGCGGAACTCTTTAGATGACATGGCAGCTTTAGGTCAGTATGAATATTTCTCAACCTATCGCTTCCCATATCGGAAGCGTAGATTTTGGCTTCCTATCATCCCACGACATCAAAACTCTATCAGTGAAGAAGATACAGAATTCAACCACGTTCGATACTTTACTTCACCCAGTACCGGGAGGACTCTATGACGCAGCATTGGGCGCGTGGGCTGACAATCCGTGAGCCCCCAAAAGCGCGTGGTTGTGTGAGGACCAGATTCTGAAAAACACCCAGCTGCGCGACATGCCATTTCAATACCTACGCTTGTCCTGGCCATGCCGGTCACATAGAGCTGCCTGTGCCTGTTTATCATGTTACATTCATGGATCAGCTGCTTCGACTGCTAAAAGCTCAATGCGCTTACTGTAGCCATCTAAGACTCCACGGCACAGAGCTCAACCGATATATTTGCAAATTACGGCTCATTCAACATGGTCTGCTCCGCGAAGCAGAAGAGCTGGAAGAAAACGTGCGACCGAAAGGGGCAAACGTCACGGGAATACCCGACTCAGATGATCAAGCAGAAAGTGACGACTCTGAAAATGAAGATGACATAACAGAGCAACGAAACAAATTCGTCAAGGAAAAAATCAGGGCAGCGGGAGGCAGAAACCATAGAGCTGCTGTTGTAGCCGAGAAGGTGGAAGCTATCTCGGAAGAACGACGAAGGGTAGTCAAGGAATTCCTCGGTAACATTACCAAAGTGAAATCCTGTGGACGTTGTAATGGGTAAATATTGACGCTTTCTGCATGAGAGAACCCTTTTCTAAGCTGGCTCCAGAATTTCACCATCTTATCGGAAAGACCGATATAGTAAGATCTTCCGGAAGTCTCTCCGTCCTAGAGATAAAGCGAAAATGGCACAAGGTGGCTTCAAGGCTGTCAATCCTTTGATCAGAGCTTTCCATGAACGCAAAGCTTCGCAAAAGCAGAAGCTAGAGGACCGTGAGGTTGATGAAGGTATTGTCGCAGATATTGAGGATCAAACATCCGAAGAGGATGGAGAAGATCTTGAGATGATGGATCTTGGGAGTGGACTGCTGAACGAAAACCTTCCGAACGGTACAGAGGGGCCAGCTCGAATGAAATCCAAGACGAAAGAGCTCGAATCGGACATGTACGTTAATGCCCAGGAAGTGCATGCGCTGATATCAGATCTCTTTAGAAAGGAGAAGGAAATCGTAGAGCTTCTTTATAGTCCACGACTTACGAGGAATGCCATTCCTGTGACCGCGGATATGTTCTTCATTAGAATCATCTTCGTACCACCGAATAGATTTCGTCCAGAGGCAAAAACAGGGGAAGGTGAGATTGCGGAAGCGCAACAGAATACACTCTACAAACAGATCTTGACACAGTGTGAAGCTCTGAATCAAATCCGAAAGGAGATGAGTGGTTCTGCCCTTGATCTATCATATCGGCAACGTGACTTCAGGGACCTCCAAAATGTTTGGGTGCTACTGCAGGATGCTGTGAATTCATTAATTGACCGAGATCGTAATCCTATCCAAGGACTATCAGGTAGACAAACTGCAGAAGGTATCAAGCAGTTACTCGAAAAGAAAGATGGCCTTTTTCGAAAAAACATGATGGGAAAAAGAGTCAATTTTGCGGCCAGAAGTGTCATCTCTCCGGACCCTAATATCGAAACGAACGAGATAGGAGTCCCTCCCGTTTTTGCCAAAAAATTAACATATCCAGAGCCTGTGACGAATCACAACTTCTATGAACTGAAAGAGGCTGTCCTCAATGGCGTTGAGAAGTGGCCAGGTGCTGCAGCAATTGAAAACGAGAATGGCCAAGTGATCAATTTACGGACTAAGAATTTTGAAGAACGTCAAGCACTGGCAAATCAGCTGTTGGCACCGTCGAGTACTAACGTCACTGGTGCAAGAAACAAGAAAGTTCACAGACATCTCAACAATGGAGACATTGTTCTGATGAATCGCCAGCCTACTCTGCACAAGCCTTCGATCATGGCTCATCGCGCACGCGTGCTACCAGGAGAAAAGACGATTCGAATGCACTATGCCAACTGCAATACTTACAATGCGGATTTTGACGGTGATGAGATGAATATGCACTTCCCTCAAAATGAAATTGCCAGGTCTGAGGCCTTGCAAATAGCTGATACTGATCATCAATATCTTGTGGCAACATCTGGTAAACCACTACGAGGTCTTATTCAGGACCACATTTCTATGGGTGTGTGGTTGACAAACCGTGATACTTTCTTTGATCGTGAAGACTACTACCAGCTTCTCTATGCTTGCTTGAGACCGGAAAACAATCACACGACGTCTGCAAGAATCGAAACCGTAAAGCCAGCAATTTTTAAGCCTAGAGCTATGTGGACAGGCAAGCAGATAATAAGTTCAGTAATGAGGAACATCACTCCAATTACTCATGAAGGTTTGAACCTTACTGGAAAATCCCAAACTACTGGCGATCGATGGGGAGATCAATTAGGGGAAGATAAGGAAGACAAGGTGATTTTCTATGGTGGTGACCTACTTTGTGGCATACTTGATAAAGCCCATCTCGGACCCAGTGGAGGAGGATTCGTGCATTCCGTCTACGAAGCCTATGGTCATACCATTGCCGGGAAACTTCTGAGCGTTTTGGGGAGACTTTTGACAAAGTTCCTACACATGCGCGCATTTACCTGCGGTATGGATGACTTGGTCCTGACCGAAAAGGGTGAGAAGGATCGCATTGAGAAACTCAGGGAGGTCGAGACTATTGGGTTTGAGGTCGCTACCAAATACGTTACTCTCGATACCAAACTGGATGCGAGCAACAAGGAGCTCCTTACGCGACTACAAGATGTGCTTCGAGACGAGGAGAAACAAGCGGGACTAGATAGCGTCGTCAATTCACGAACAGCAACGCTCTCCTCCAGTATCACCACGGCTTGTCTACCAGCTGGGTTGAGAAAGCCGTTCCCCAAAAATCAAATGCAAGCAATGACGACGTCGGGTGCAAAGGGTTCTTCTGTCAACGCTAACCTGATCTCGTGTAACCTAGGCCAACAAGTGCTTGAGGGAAGAAGAGTTCCTGTAATGGTCAGCGGCAAGACATTGCCATCTTTCAAACCCTTCGAGACAAATGTCAGGGCTGGAGGATATATAACCGACCGATTTCTTACTGGTGTCAAACCACAAGAATATTATTTTCATGCTATGGCTGGTCGAGAAGGTCTGATTGATACTGCCGTGAAGACCTCCAGATCCGGCTATCTCCAGCGATGTCTTATCAAAGGCATGGAAGGTCTGAAAGTTGAGTATGATAGCTCAGTCAGAGATTCTGACGGTACTATGGTTCAATTCTTGTATGGGGAAGATGGCCTTGATATCACTAAACAGAAGCACCTTAGAGACTTCAAATTCTTGGCAGAGAATTACATGTCTCTTGTTGCACAGTTGAACGTGAGAGATGATTATCCCAAGACTGTCAATGCGGCTGCGGGCGATTGGCACAAGCAGGCGATGAAAATGGTGAGGGGTGGAAGAGTTGACGCCATAGACCCGGCATTGGCAATCTTCAATCCTGGAAGCTGTATGGGGAGTACCTCGGAGACATTCGCATCAGCTCTAAGAACTGTAAGTCATATAATGCAACACAACGTTAGAGAGACGGCTTACCGTGGTGATGTAGTACTGCGATGCGAACCCGGAGAATCGGCTCAGAGATAAAAAGAAACCCAAAGCGTCAAACGCGCCCATTACAAAGAAAACCTTCAATAGCCTACTAGACATGAAGTACATGAAGTCTGTTGTCGACCCTGGCGAAGCAGTTGGAATTGTGGCAGGGCAGTCTATTGGTGAGCCGTCGACACAAATGACTCTGAATACCTTTCATCTGGCTGGTCATTCTGTAAAGAACGTAACGTTAGGTATTCCAAGACTTCGCGAGATCGTCATGACAGCTAGCAACCGCATTTCCACGCCAACAATGACATTGCATCTCAATCCAGAATTAACCGAAGATGATGGGCAGCATTTTGCGAAATTGATTACCAAGCTTACCCTGGCAGAAGTGATCGAGGATGTGCATGTCAGCGAAGCGATCGGTCCTGGGACTGGATACTCGAGAGCGAAGATCTACGACATTGGACTTGACCTTTTTCCTTCAAGCGAGTACTGCGAGACCTATGCCATCGGGGTCTCTGACGTTCTACGAGTCATTGAGTACAAGTTCATACCTCAATTGGCAAAGGCGATCAAAAGAGAGCTTATCCGCAAGGGAGATGCCAAGCTACTTAAGCCGAGCGCTGCTCAACCCGAGATAGGCAAGTCCACGGGTATTGTTGAGGATGCTCCTTCGCGCCCTGAGGCGATGCATGAGGGCGGCGATGACGACGAAAATGACGATGGGGACGACGATGCGACAAACAATAAGCAGAGGCAAAATCGAGACGAGACAGTCAACTATGCTGCGCCTGACGAGGAAGAGGAAGCTATTGCAAGAGATGCGCATCGCGAGTCAACCCCGGACACAGACACAGAGGATGAAGGCTTGAGTGGGAGTCCGCGTGAATCAACGCGGGACGAAGATGACGGTCAAGATCAGGACCAAGATCAAGAACTAGAACAAAGACAGCGTTCCAATAATGCCAAAGAACGCCTCGACAGGATAACGACCAAAAACCCCTCCGTAACCCACTTCTCCTTCGACCCCAAAACCAGTTCCCGCTGCCAGATCCGTCTCGAATACGACGTATCCACCGCCAAGCTCCTTCTTCTCTCTCTCATCGAATCCACCCTCCACACCACCCTCATCCAACACATCCCCGGCCTCGTCGCCGCCACCTCCACCACCGAGAAATCCCCCGGAACCGAAGCAGCCGCCCGCGTCGTCCTCACCCAGGGCGTCAACCTACGCGCCATGCACGGTTACCAACACATCCTCAACCCACACAAACTCTTCACCAACGACATCGGGGCCATGCTCATCATCTACGGCGTCGAAGCCTGCCGCGCCACCATCATCCGCGAAATGGACTCCGTCTTCAAGGGCCACAGCATTACCGTAGACAACCGCCACCTGAACCTGATCGCGGACGTCATGACCCAGGGCGGTGGCTTCAAGGCGTTCAATCGCATGGGGCTCAAGGGTGCGACGAGCCCGTTTATGAAGATGAGTTTTGAGACGACGGTGGGGTTTTTGAAGGAGGCGGTGCTGGAGGGGGATTGGGATGATTTGAAGGGGCCCAGTGGGAGGATTGTGGTGGGGAGGGTTAGTGGGGTGGGGACGGGGGGGTTTGATGTATTGATGCCGGTTGGTGAGAACGGGGAGGGGCAGGGGAGGGACGGGGAGGAAGGAGATGAGAGGGAGGAGCAAGGGGGTGCTTGGGAGATGGGGATGTGAGAAGCTGAGAGGCAGCGCTTTTGGCATTTGTAATGCAAGCCTTTGGTTGAATAGGGGTATATATGTATATGCCGAGCCACTTGCATGTGAATGCAATCTGATGGGATACATGCCTATTGGATTTCAGCGTTTGTATATCTTGTCTAAGAGTAATTGGGTGTGATCTCTCATCATGAGCTCGATCTATGAAAACGGGTTTCCACATGAAGGGTCATGTACTGATATCCGAAGACTATCACTCGTTCACAGCGTTCAATGAGTTACGAATGTTGAGCTACGATAAGCATAGGAGCTATGCATACCTCAAGTGCTTTATTTCTAAATACGTAGCTATTCTAGCGTTTGTGGAGATCTTCTCCTGCTCAAAACGTTACCTCTTCAAACACCCTTCGTCCCCATCGCCGTCTCCTTATGCACATCCTGCCCCGACCCATTCGTCTCCCGCCACTGCACCAACTCCTCGTCCGTAATCTCCCTCAACTTATTCACCTTCGCCGCCTCCCCCGTCACCACCCCCTTGATAATCTCCACCCCCCTCCCCAACATGCTCTTCGCCGCAATCGCATACGTCGCCGTCTTCGCCTCCACCTTGATCACGCCGATTCGCGGGTCCTCGGGGCTGCCGTCGTGTTTGCCGTCTCCGAGGTCTCCGAGCCAGGCTTTTAGGCCGGGGGAGTAGTATTTGCGGACCATTTCGCGGTCGGTGATGATGGAGGCTTCGCCGGAGACGGAGGCCCATTCGCCGGTGGGGTTGAGGAAGGCGATGTTGATTTTGGGATCGGATTTTAGGTCGTCGGTTTTGCCGGATTCGGTGTTGGTGTGGAAGAGAAGGTCGACGCCGCCGCCTTCCTGTTGTGGGAACACAGTGTATTAGCTATGCTTTTAGGTACGAGAGGCAGATTGGGTACGGGGCAGAGATATATGGCGAGGGCTTACCTTTCCAGCTAGTGCCATGCATCTCGAGACCAACAGACCGGTGCTTGCAATTCGTGTGGTCATCATTCCGAATTTGCATGCCTCGATAAAGCTGACAAGGTCCTCGACTTTCTCTTTTAATTGGGGCTCATCAATATTCTTTGCCTTGTATGGATCAGCTGGCTTGTTGCCAGTGTCTGTGTTGCTGAAAGACATTCTGGATGATGGCGTTGTTGGAAATGGTTTGACTGTCGGGGTGGTTGATTTAGAAGAGGTTCGTGATACTGTCGTAAGAGTTCTAGAGGCAATAGGTCTTAGCAACGGGCTGCAGCGAGAGGGCAATGACGTGTATTGACGTGGGGCAAAGGTGGGACAGATTTTGCTAGCGAATAGAGAAATGTTCGACGGCATTGCTTAAACGCCAACTGGATGGGTTTGACTATATAGAAAGAAGACAGGGAGCTTACCTCTGAGAAAGAAGTTCTGATTTGAAACGGTGAGGTTGTTTTGCAACGCAGTGTGGAATATCAACGCCCTCGAGTGACATCATCGACAGGCTGCCAAAGTAAGCTAGTCCGCCTTTGGTAGTATGTTATGACGGATGGCTCAGAAGTTAAGAGTCGACAATCCGTTCGTGGTGTTCGCCTTACTTCCACTTCGACAAGCCTTGTGCATTCTGAAGTGTTGGTACTGTACCCAGCGTACTTTTCTTAAAAGTTGGCAGCCTGTATGCCGAAGGGATTGAGACATTTTCAAACGTGGCTTGTCCACTTCGCTTCAGGCAGCAGATCTATTGATAGAACTACCCAGTGATCTTTCTTCAAGTGTCAATCTTTCGATTTATTTCTCACCGTCGTTCCGCCGTCAAAGATCAAACTCTCCATAGACCCAGAGCATCGTTAACTTTTATACCGCGCCACAACCATGCCCGCCCTCTCCTCACCACTCCTTTCCCTCCCTCCCGAACTCCACCACCTAATAATCTCTCACCTCCCTTACCCGGACGCACTCGCCCTCAAACACACATCACTCTACTTCTATTCTCTCGTCGACACCAGGGACTACCGCCCAAAAGTCAGCTGGATAGTCGACCGCCAAACGAGGGGCCTTGCGTGTCCCAAGAAATCCTGTATATTCAAAACGGATGCGGCATTTTGTTCTAGTGGGGCTGGGGAGGTGAGGAGGATCATGGAAAGGAGAAGACGGCATGAAGAATGTGGAAAGGATGGTGTGTGCGAGGTTCTGGTTGGGAGAAGGTGTGAGGTGGCTCGGAGGACAGCGAAAAGAAAGGCCAACGAATCATGGTTGTTGGAGAGGGCGAGAGAGATTTGGGGATTAGAGTGGTGGACGGTTGGGGTGATGCTGTTGGCGCTGGTTATATGTGTTGATTATACGCTTCTGCTTCGATCGTTCGATGTTGTCTGGGAGCGCAGCGGCACTGGAATACTCACGCTGTAGCATTGGGGATGTGCTGGCCTTGGAAGCTATTGGGATTAAACGCCCCGGTCGATTATGCCTATGGAAAGACCCAAAAATGAACCTGTATAACACCAAGACATAGAGGCTTATATAAACTTCGCCAAGGAAATCACTTTGTAATCGTCAATCAGTCAACGCACGCAATGCCTTCTAAGGTCTTCAACGCCCTTACACCCTCGCCCTCAAACTTTCCTACGAGCCGCTCGCACTCGCTACGTAGCTTCTCTTCACTCTTCTTGGCATTGAACAGAATCCATTGCTCCACAGTCATCTGTTTTTCTGGACTTGGCAACCCTCCTGTCACTTTACCGACATCGGTTTTGAATACTGAAGCCTCGTTTTCTTTGTCACCTTCACCTGTACTGAAGAAGTTTTCGAAATCAATCGCTGTCCAGGGAAAGCTGGATTGCAGCTTCGAAATATTCTGCTTGAACGGGGATCTAATCGGTGTGCTAGCGGCTAAGGGAATGCAGGATGTTTGGTGGCTTAAAGGCGAGCATGCAGAGAGAGGAGGGCGAAGTCTGGAGGGGCGGGATGAGGGGGGTTCGTTCTCAGCGTCAGAAGACTGCCGAGGGGACGTCTGCGTTGGAGTCGTTCGCGCTGAGGGCAGTGGTGCTGTGGGTGCGACAATGACTTTAGTGGTTGCAGACATGGCTTCATGGTCGGGTTGCGCAGGATTGAATGAAGTTTCGTCGGTGTCAGCAGCCTGAATTATAGGAGCCGGGTGGTCTGGTAATGGGCGTTTTGGGGATTCAACCGGCGGACTGGATGGCTTAGACGGCTGTACTTTCTTCAATGCTGGCTTATTGGCTTTTGCCTTAGTCGACTTGGCGCTCTTTTTCTTTGGCTCAATCTCCTCTTCAATCGACCCAGACTCGGTAGTTTTAGGGTCGGCAGGTCCAGGATAGTCGATCTCCATGGGAATTTGCCGCTCTACCACAGTTGCTGTACCGTCAGTGTTCGGCTGGATAATGTCCTCAATTTTTCGGCTCATCAATGGGGCCTTCTTCCCAGCTTTGCCCTTGATTGAAGCAACAGAGCCCTTCTTTGTACTACGCTTAACATAACTCTGGCTGGCAACACTGCGATCTGTTTCGTGCCCAGAGTCATCTTCAGCGGTAAATGACTCGAGCATTGAATTATTTACTGAAGATGTTAAATTGACATTCTCGAGGGCTGTCGCTAGATCTGACGCTCGAGTACGTCGTTGCGGTAATTGGCGTGACGGTTGTCGGCTTCGTGACGGCTCCTGTCCCACCAATGCTTCATCTTCATGCACAGCTAGTTTGTCGGCTGTATATTCCCCATGGGGAATGTTAGTATCTCTGGTGGTCGGCTGTTCAGTGGATGCTTTGCGAGTAGTTTTCCCCTTAGTAGCCTTTGATTTTACTGCTAGGATAGAGGCCGCTTCTTCCGCGTGAAGATCCGATTGCAGCGCTGCTCCGCCGGCAGCGTCTAGTCCAAGCAAGTTGCCTGTAGGTGCAATATTTGAGGTCATCACGCTCGTTCTGGTGGTCCGCCGTACGGGTGCTATCGACGCGGTGGCGTTTCTAGAGCCAGGTTTTGTTCGGGTCAGTCGACGCGTCTTCGGATATATAGCCTCCAGCTGTTCAGCCTCATTTTCATCATCGGTTAGTGGTCGGTCAAGACCGGCTTCCAAAACTGCATCAATATCATCATCATCTGGTATAGTAGCTCTGAGAGAAGCCATAGAAGCTGTTGATGTGGCGGAAGCCTTGCGGACAGCAGAGGACGCCCTGTTCCTGCTCCCTTTCGCACCTTTCTTCGACGCAGGAGCAGACGGGGGAGGCATGTTCTCATTATCAGTTATGTGCATGTCATCATCATTGCTTTCCTGGGCCAAGACCGGCACAATGGTAGATTGAGCAACACTGCTTCTAGTCCTTGTTGCCCGTCGTTTCGTAGGCGGAGGCGGAGGATCTGCTATCTCAGCCCTCTGATCGTCAAATGCCGTATTCTTGGTGTTTGCGATCATCTCATCACTCTTTCTTTTTCTGCTTTTTTTACTCTTCTTGGCGTTTGGTTCGACCTTGACCTCAAAATCATCATCCTCTGGCTCGATGAAGCTGCTCGCCTGTGCATGTTCTTCTGCCGCTGTACTTACGAGGTTGCTCTTTGGCTTAGCAGTCGACTTCTTGGCTTTTGCGCCTTTCTTACTTCCTTTCCCTGTCTTTGCAGAAATCACTGAGCCTGTAGGTGACATCATTGAACTATTTCCCTCCTTCTCCTGACTTTCTGTTATATCTTGTCCTTCCGAGACGGCCGTTATGTTCGATACTGTAGATAATCGAGAAGGCTTCGACGTTCGGCCCTTTTTTGAGCGTCCTGGCTTAGACTTTGCCGAGGTTGACAACATGAAAAACCTGCAGTCTGGGGACCGTCGCTGATGTTCATCGCTTTTCTAAGTTAGCTAGCAGCAACAACAGATCACACACGGTCTTACAAAGGATTATCCTTTGGTTCCCACCCATCTAGACTGAGATTGCAATATGAACATTTGACAAAGTCATCGCTGTCAGTCGTCGGACTGTAGTACCACCCTGCAGCCACCATCTAGGCATTCGCTCTTAGCAAATGTGCTGCTATCGATCGAGTTCAGAAATACCTTTTGTGTCTTACAAGTCCAGCCTCGTTTGTTCTCGTGTGGCCACTGGGTTCCAAAAGTCATCGTTCTGGCGCTCAGCATGCCATCTGACATTGGATTCTCCTCGGTAGGGTTCCCGTTCTCAATGCTCTGCTCGATATAGACAGTGATTGCCCATCCACAAGCCGGTGAATGCTTCAAGTGCTCCACAATTGGATCGTCGTCTTCCTCCCAGCCGTCCAAATTGCTCTGGCAGAGAAAGCATGTTGCGTTATCCGGGCATGAGGCAGTCGGGTGATAGTAGAAACCGGCTCTGGCAAGCTGGGCATAATTAGCATCCTGATGTCTTCAAAAGCTCGGAACGCGCCTACTTGCGCGGGAGTAGGACTCTTGTGTGGCCACTTAAGGGACTTTGCGCCTTTGGCTTCTGAGGTCCTTTTCCTCGTTGCTGAATGTGCTTTGTTGAAGGAAGCCAGGCGCGCCGTGTACGCTTCCATCGCAGCCATGATAGCTGAATTATTCCTATATTATAGTCTCTTTAATCGTTCTACACAGCCCTTAAAGCACATGTGTATCGACAGTAAGAATGTAGAGGGACTGATCATACAACAATGACCTGTGATACGTGAAGAGGGTTCAACGTTTTGTTTGTTTTGATGGTTACCTTATCAGTCATTAGCGTGTTTTGTTAGCATTACAGGGATTACCCGCGTAAACGTCAACTTCGGCGGATGAGGATCCACAGTGAGGCTCTTCCACAGTGCATGTAAGGTTTCGTACAGTTCTTCGGCTTTCTCGTTCCTCCATGGCGGTCTCTGAGCAGCTCCTGAAGCTGTGTGATTATATCAAGCGGCGATAACTTTGACCCGAGTGGCCCTCGTCTTCAACCTGCTAGAAGAATGTTGGCTCCTGTGAGGTCCTCCGGCATTTCAATTCGATCTCTGTAGTTTTATTATCATCAATGCTAACCGAATGGTATCCTAGGTACCGCGAAAAATTCGACACACAGTCAATCAGAGTCTCCTACTAGTCAGAATAGGATGGCAATACCGGATATCTCACAGCCAAGGCTTCCATGGTCAACGCTTTGCTTCTACCACCTCCCCTAGCAAGGCTTCGAAACCAGGGCCAGACTCATCAAACGACGACATTCTCTCCGCTGCAGGCTATCCTAAACATTCTTCCTCCTCTACTCCGTCACAAGGTTCAGAGACAAGCCCTTCCCAAACGTCGTTAAAGGCGACCAGCCGGCCAAATACTCCTCCTGCAGACTGGGACGAAAATCCTGACCTGAGTATATCGGCCTTCTCTCAGCTCCCATCTACGAATTTTGGAGTCAACCAGCATATGGTGATCAACGAGCAATTTAAAGAAGCGCTACGCCAGGTCCTGTGGCAGTTTCGAGCGCCAATAAGATATGCGTTCGCCTACGGTTCCGGCGTTTTCCCCCAATCTGAATCAGGATCGTCGAGTAAGCCGAACCTACATCCAAATCCCGACCCCGTGATATCGTCCGTGCAGAAGGGCCCCGGCAAGATGATTGATTTTATATTTGGCGTTTCATATACTCAGCACTGGCATTCTTTGAATCTTCAACAACATCGTAACCATTATTCTGCAGTTGGGTCTCTTGGGTCTTCATTCGTCTCCCGCATACAGGACGATTGGGGCGCTGGCGTGTATTTCAATCCTTACATTACCGCAAATGGTATCCTCATCAAGTATGGGGTTGTTAACCTCGATACATTATGTCGGGATCTCGCACAGTGGGACACTCTATACTTAGCAGGACGCTTGCAGAAGCCTGTCAAAATTCTTCGGGACGATCCCCGTGTTCGATTAGCCAACCAAATCAACCTGATCTCTGCCCTCCGTACTGCCTTGTTACTGCTACCGCCAACGTTTACAGAGCAGGATCTCTACGGGAAAATAGCTGGGATATCATATCTCGGCGACCCCCGAATGTCTCTTCCTGCGGAGAATTCGAACAAAGTCGCTAACATCGTTCGGCATCAGCTGCCCAACTTTCGCCGCCTATATGCGCCCCTTATCGAAAACATGCCGAACGTAGCCTTCCAGGACCCTCGGTGCAGTGCCCCTAAATGGGCAGACGACCCTGAAACCAACGCCACTCTTGCGCAAGACATGGATCCTACGAAACGGGGTAACATGGTGCGCCGTCTGCCCAAGTCTTTTCGGGAAAAGCTCTATTTTCAGTACCAGTCTAAGTTCCAGATCCCACAACTTGAATTCAATAAGATGCTCGAGGCCTCAAACGATGAAGATCCGACCCGTGTTAAGCGGAAGCAGGGGGGTATCTTCGAGCAGAGGATTGCAGGAGATGAACAGCAAGCACTCATAAAAGAAGTCAGTGAAGTAATCAAAAGGACCATTAGATGGCCAAGTGCAAGTCAAACCTTGAAAGGCATCGTTACTTCGGGTCTAAGAAAATCATGGAGATATTCCATGGAAAAGCTCCAGAAGTATCGGGAGGGGCGGAAGAAGGGTAACGGCCATGGCAGCAGCCCGGCTAGAGAAGGAGACCTTACGACAATGCATACAAAGAAAGAAGAGTAGTCTTGGAAGCGGCAAAACAGAGTGTAATGTTGCTCAGATGATCGTGGCGAGCTCGCGTTCACTAAGGCTTCATTGAAAAGTCTAAGTATGTATTCATCTACTGCTTTCAATATACCCCAATTGTGTGCATGGCATCGTTGGACTAGTTCCATTCACAGCGCCAAAGTCTAAATGTGTTCAATTTAGTTCTTCACAGAATTCTGGCCAACATATCTACATAAAGGTCCAAAAATCACAGATTACATTCATTGCTTGAAAATTCTGCCTTTCTGCATCTCTGGGGCCTGTGACAACCCGCTCTTGCTGCAAGGATAATCTGACAAATTCTTGGATCATCATGAACGACAGCTTTCTTTATCAATTCTGTACCAGGGGTCTTGCCAACCAAATCTCAACCCCTTTTCCGAAAAAAACCCTTGTCTACCCTTCACACGCGAGGCGATGCTATCGAATATACTTCATTCTATACAAAAGGCTGCGCAATCAACGCCATCCACCCATTTCGTATTTATTCGTACCTTCTTTTCCTAATTGGTATTTTGAGCACTGCAAGAAGCCGACAGATATGTATAATGAATGCAATGCTGAAGTCGAGGCTTTCCTCGAGTATATAAACCCAAGAGTTGGAAGAAGCAGCATCAGTCTACATCTTCAATCAGGACTACATTGTATTAATTAAGCAGAACATTTGACATTTGGATCGATTTTCCTTCTCCGCAATTCCTTCTGCAAACAGAGCCAAGCAACAGAAACTTTGGCAAAGCTACACACTTATACAACTCCAAGGATTTTCGGTCATCATTATGAGTACAAGCGGTCCCATTGTGCGACCCCGCGCGCTACCAGTGGTACCGCTATACTTCACATGCTGCGAATGTGGCCAGATGCAGTTCGATGTTCAGTGTATATCATGTGCCACCGGGAATGATCCTCACCCTCGCTGTGATGGATGCACAACGTACGAGTTCTGGGACTGCTGTAAGAGTAAGGAGCATGAAGGACAGTTTAAGGAACATCTTTGCAGGCAATGCGACCACCGACCGTGCACCAGGTGTCATGACTGTGCCTTTGATCATATGCCAGAATGGGTGAGGAGACAACAGGAAAGGAGAGAAGGGGAAAAGAGGGAACAGGAAACGAGGGACCGGGAAAGAAGAGAACGGCAAAGTAGAGGATGGGAAACACGGGAACTGACAAGGAAAGAACGGGAAAGGAGAGCACAGGAAATAAGAGAGCGGGAAACCAGAGGATCAGCACAACCTGAGTCCGTGCTCTCCAGGGCTCTCACCGAACATCCGTCTTCACGTGCCAGGACAATTGAAAACTTTAACGGAGAGTACCATACCGAGTTATCATATCGGTAGCCTAGCCACTTTTCAGGACTTATCTAGCTGTCTTGGAGTGTGGGGGTCTTGCGGCTGGGAGTTGTCTAGTTATCTTGGGATGCTGTGCAATGTGGTGTGCTGGGGTCTCTTGGGGGCTCGGGGAGACTAGGGGGGGATTCTGCCAAAAATGTTTCCTTTCTAGAAGTGGGTTCTTTTTCAAAAGTTAATTTTTTATTTTGAAAAGTTGTTTCTCTTCGGTCTATAGGTTTATTAAAAGTTACCGGAAATCAAGCTTTACATTCTTTAGGAGTTGTTCCTATTATCTTGCAAAGATTTGTCGATTCTCAGCTGTTTGAAGGCTTGACCGATGGATCGACAACAGTGATTGAGGATGTGAATTTCTGTGGTATCTCTAGGCTCACTGGGCCGACGTACGTATGGATCATTTGGGGTGTCAAGGTTTGAATTTTTATACTTGCATGAGTTGATATTGAATTTAGTTCAACAAGCGATTCTTGACTTCTCGACTCTCGATTTCTTGGTGCGTCTACTCGTTAATCTATGCTTCAAACCCTTGCTCTTGGCATCGGCTTCCTGTGATTAGTATCGAGTTTTTTCGAAGATGCAGTGGCCAAGTCCTTTGCATATTCATAGTTATATTACTTATCAATATAACTCTGCTATGTCGTCAAAACTTCACGGCCACTTTTCCCCCTCGATCTTGTAAGGGTTGACCTATCTAATCATCTACAACAGCCCCATGTCACAAAACAAGAAATTATCGATACATCGTCACTGCTTACACTTCCTCTTACGAAGGGCCGACACCCGAGAATCCGATTATCATCACATCACAAATATCTCCATCCACCCTCATAACATGCCGCCAAACCACCGTTGCACGACCCGCCAATTTATTCGCACAATCACCGCACCACAACCCCACTGATCAGCCACCCCTTTCTGGTCAAGACAACAATCAGGCATACTAACAACAGTTTTTTCCGTATCAAAAGATCGTAAGACACACAAGCTCAAAAGCCGCCAGGCCTACCGCCAGAGAATGCTACGGGAATCAGCAGACGTCGCTCTATCGGGTGAGTTTAAGCAAATTAATATCGAAGCGAGGATGGTTAAAGAAGACGAGATATCAACAAGTGGAACGGTTGCGGCAGAATGAGAAGTTGATAGTACAGGAATTGGCGGGTCGTAAGGCTTTAGATCAGCGACTTGTGCATTTGAAACTTGGCTTCGATGGTGTACGTAAGGAGACTGCAGTGGCTGAACAACTCATGACGAAGGGGGGAATTGTTCGAGTGGCGGCTACCGCATAGAGCTTTGCAGAAACCATCAGGGAGATGCGTATAGTGAATACATCGGGGAGCATTTCGGCAAAGACTTCGGAATCCATGACTCGGCCATAAATAGGGTAGGCAGTCCTGTGTTCGTTCTGCAAAGACACTTTCGCCACCGAGCGATTTTTTTGGACACATGTGAATTTTTGTAACGGATGTTACATGTTTTGCTTTGCATACTACTGTGAATTTTCAAAGTATCTTAAGGGTTAGAGTATCTTTTTCAAGAGATAATCCTCCTCCCTGTGACATATCTATCTTTCCAGCGACTGTATCTGGGTGAAGAAATTGCCTTGAAGGCCATTCGTCGACTTGATTTGACAATAGCTACAGTTCCAGTTCACTTCTATTATTGTCCATCATTCACATCAACTTAGTCTATTGACAATGCTCATATGAGTCTTGCGCATCCTTCGTCATTCACAAGCATATTCTTTCTCTCAGTATATAAACATGACTCTTTCTTCTTTTTCTGTATCCGCTTCTCTGTGTCCGCATCTTTCCTAACAATCACCATCTTCCAAGAACACAAACAGATATTACAAACATCTTGATATCATCTCCACCCTGTTGTCTTCTACCAAACAATTTCCCCCTGTCTCAACCCCTTTAACCTCCTGCCCACATCTCATCATGTCAGAAAGCCACAAGTGCCCGTCTTGCTATCTTCCCCAGAACGAGTTCGCCCCTTCTTCAACCTTGCATCCTTCTCGTATCAGGTCGGCAAACCACGCCTGTGCTTCATGCACTACCACCATGAATGACAACGTTCCTTGTACATGCGGGACCCGTCAGAATCTGGGCATTCAAGGGCGTTTGAGCTCGGAAAGTCAATTCGAAGGTATGAGAAACCTTCCCCAACACTCCTTGAAGCCTTCTTGCTCATCCACCGGAGATTCCCCCCCACCCCTTCCCCCCCCAACTTCTCCCACCTTTCCAGACCGCCTAACAACCCCCAGCATTCTCAACCACCTCTCCCCAAACCCTCACCACCAACTCCCCACCCCCCGAACAAGTACTCACTCTCCACCACGAAACCGCCAGCGCCAAAGCCCGCAACCTAATGCTCAACTACCAAGAGCGGTACCGCGCGACCGCAGACCTCAAGGCAAGGACCGCTCGCTACGTTCATACAAGCCGCAGAACCCGCAGAACCCGCAGCTGCGATACGACTACCGCACGGGAACGCCGTCGAAGAGCGATTAAAGAACGCTCCAGAGACTCGTTTTCAAATTGCGTGCCGCGTACTCTCGACTTTAGCCGCGCGCTGATGGAATATTATTGCAAGATGCGGAGGGAAGACCCTGTGGCGTATGCGGAGTATGCAAGGAATAAAACGCGGAAGGTGAGGGAGAGGATGCGGGAAAGAGAAATGAAGTTGGAGAGGGAGAAAAAGGGAAGCGGAGACGGGGATGTAGCGATGGCACTGACTGGACCACTGTCTTTGAGTCAAGACAGCACGTCTGTCGTCGCCATGACTGAGAGTAAGATAGTTGCGAGTGAACAAGAGATAGTGGCGCAGCTTAAGGAACTTGAGATTGTGGGCAAGGGCGTCGATAAACGTGTTCGTTTCAGTGAGGAACCCGAGGTCATTGGGAAAAGTACTGGAGACTGCGGCAGAATCGATGTTTTGATGGGATAGTTGCCTCTTTTCATGGGAATTTTTGTCGATTTTGTTTGGTTTGTTTGAAGATTCGAGGATATCCAAGATTAGTTTGTGGTTACTTGCGAGTTGTTTCTAGCAGGGCTATCGTGTATGCGAGACTAGATGATTTTGCAGGGCTTGTTTGTGGTACTTTGCTATAGAAAAATCAACTTTTCTATGCACTGGTGTGAAGGCAGATGCCGTTTTGAGTGGACGCGACTGTACCTCTACGCAAACATCTATCATCAACTGTTTTAAAGCATCAGCTGTGCTCAATTTAGCAGAGCCCTTGGGAAAATCACCCTTTTACCATTCCAGTTCCCTAGCCTTTCCAACCGCCCCATCCCCCTTCTCCGATTCTATGCATAATTAAACGCATTCCGGCAAAGCGGACAACTACTACTATTGCTACTCTTGAACCACTTATACAAGCAACTCCCATGGAACATGTTCTTACAAGTCCCGCAGCGCTTGCCCGGCAACTGCCCATCCACGCCCACAACACTGTAGCAAATTGCGCACTCCGTCTGCCCTTTCATCGTCGCCGACACATTCTTTCTCCATGCCAACAAACCGTCAATCAAGTTGCCACCTTCCCCACTGTCGGCGTTGCTGAAGTTGATAGCGCCTTGTGTTGTAATGAGCCAGCCGCGCCACTTCTTTTCGTCAACGCCAACACGGTGCACGCTGTCGACTGTGGCGCGGGCAAGAGGGTATGTTGGTGGGAGGTGAATGGCGATCTGCATGTTTTGTTCGTCCACCGGAATGGAGGCAGTGATTTCGCGGGCGGAAGGGGAGACTTTGACGTTGAGGGGGGCGTCGGCAGTGGCTTGTGAAGGGGCCCAGGCGCTGATAGTGGATAATTCTGAGGCTATTATTAGACGCGATATGTATTTCTCTGTCCAGGATTCGACGGCGAGCAGGGTTTGGCGAGAGGTGCAGTCGCGCCACCAGCTTCTTGTGTGGGTCTGGAGATATTTTAGAGACAGGTAGTAGAGGTGGGTTAATAACCAGTAGGTTTCTTTTTCGGGAGATTCTTCGGTGTTGGGCGTGTAGGATTCTATGTTAAATTTCGAGGCATCGATCGGTTTAGATCTGGCGTTAATCAAGATGTCGAAGGTGAGTTTCAGTAAGTCGTTGAGGTAGGCCCCTTCTTTCAAAGAGGCCACATAGTCGGCCCTGACCTTGAAGGACGAGTTTGTCCAATGATCGAAAATGAGTTTCCAGCTCAAGAGGTAAGTGCGAAGTGCCGGGGGCATAGTCCTCTCAAAATTTGCCTCTGCCAAAGTATTAAGGCTGGGAACTGCAAGGATTAAGGATAATAGTTCTTCGGGAAGTTCAGTCTTGAATTCCTTCGATAGTGCTTTGTCAAAGGAGACCTGCTCCTGTTGTGCTGGTATATGCTCGTGCGTTATCTCGAACGCCGCCGTTTGCAGTGCCACAGACTCCGAAGCAAGAACTGGGTATAGATCCGCTGTTCCCTTACTGGAACTTGGAGGGATGTTTTTCACCATCCTCGCTACAAGTTCATTGAGTATCTTTCGAGGCTGATGTGATGTGTCGGATAGAGCTGGACAGTGCCACGTTAGCAAGACAATCAAGGATTTGGAGAACTGAGACGCGTACGTTGAAGTTGTGATAGCAGTGACAAGAGACCCCTCGCAATTGACTCCTTGTTTTCATTCCAGGCGTCCTGGAGATCGTCATTTGACTCATGTGTACTTAGCCGGTGGAGCGTCACAAGGAGTCGGAGACTAGCATGGAGAGAAGCGATCTCGTCATCGATCGGTGGGTGCACGGCAGACCATGCTGTCTGGGTGAACCCAATCAGAGCCGTCCAGAAGGACCCGTAGATTTCCTTGATAAGGGGTAGGATGACCGTTAAGGCCCTGAAAACCTCTGTCTTGATATGACGTCGCATTTTGCCCTCACTAAGGATTTTAACGATATTGTTTACGAAGAACACGAGACGTTGCTGAGGAATTTCGGAAATTATGTCCTCCTCCCCCTGTATGATGCAGTTCAGAAGCACCAATTGGCGGAGAACTATGGCTTCAGTCAAATTACCTTTGAAAAAGGACTACTGTACGTACCTTCGTCTGCGTTTTCGTAGGAATTAGATCCAGTTAGGTCAGAGATTAGCTCGTTGCAAAGCCTTAGTAAGGCCTTGGGATCCGAAGCAGAACTCAAAAATGCGGCGGCCAAAAAGACTTCTTCGGACTTTCGTATTGATCTAAGCCTTTCCGCGTCGTCATTCCTTGCTGTATGTCCTTGTAATTCTTGGAGATCTGAAGAAATTGCGGAATAGGCACGCGCACTATAGTATGAGGCCGGTGACGAGCCCTGGGCCTCTTCTAATAGTTGGCTTTGGGTGATCGCGCTCAAGCTTGATTTTTCTTGCGACTTGTCCTGCAACCATAACGCCAGCAGACTTTGCACTTCCGTTGTCAACTCCAAAATCTCAGCTTCCATGTCTGAATTGTACCGATTCCAGAGGTCATTTGATCCAGGTACGCTGATATTGTCACCAGCAAGTTGTAAGAAGAGGGACATGTGCTTCCACAGAACTACCCGTTGTTCCTCGGTGACAAAGCCAACAATATCAGTCGCTTTGATTAGCTTCGTAGTATACCAAACTATACGTAACGCGGGCGAGTATCCGTCCATATCGCGCCCCATATTACTCTTGGTACCTTCGGATGCCGGAGACTGCTCGATCAGATTAATGGCACCACCTAAAGAATTAGTGATAGCCAATGACAAATTAGGAGGTATTGACAGGAACCGCCCGAATGCTGTCGTAAACTGGGCCCCATTAGGTAAAAGTTCTGCTGCAATAGACGTTTTTTCTTCTCTCGGTGCTTGGTCCCAGACCTTGCAGGCTTGAATAATCAAAGACGTGATTCTATAATAGAGGCTTCATCAGCTCCAGATGCACATACTATGAAATTTGGGCTGCGAAAACATACGATAAAGAGTCTGCTCCAGCTGTAACAATGCCTTGATTAATGATCTCAATTAATGATCTAGTAGCATGACCAGAACCCTTTTCCTCAGACAGAATCGCATCTATTGCGATGCTGACGTTATTTGCTTGTCGCGAAATATCGTCGTTTGGTGACTCGGAAAGTCTGAGAAGCTTGGAAAGCAGACCAGAGCCATTCTTGGACAGAGTAAAAGACTTCATCACATGTCTGTTAATCTTGGCCGTCAATTCTAAACCATGCAGGCCTGCTGGTATCTTCTCATCCGTGGAAAGACCATCCGCCATGCTGGAGATCAAACTACTAGTAAGTTCGGTCGGTACCACCGGATTACCCATAGCTGCCATGACAAGAGCCCAGTCTTTTGAGTCGTTGCTCATTAACTGCTCTAGGTTATACTTGACGACTGAAGCCAAAAGCTCAGCCTCGCCGGACTGGTTAAGGGATGGGGATGATATGAGACGCTGCAGAGCACTAGTCTTTGCCGTTGACTCTGGTGCTTCCCGCAACTTTATTATAGCGTCACGGTAGGTTTGGCGGACATCAAGTACGCCCTTAACATGATTTAGAATATCTATGCAATAAGGTGCGGAAGGTGAAAGTAACAATCCTGGGATATCATTTAGAACAAAATCAGCAATGGCTTTTTGAGTTTGTTCATGACGCAGAACAAGTCCAGGTAGTAGACGAATCCCAGATTCTAGCGTTGATGCAGCACCATAAGGCTTGCCATTTCTTGCCCGAAGTGTGTCCACGGCTGATTGAAGCTCCACAAACAGAGTGCTCGTGAGCAGTGATCTGATGGAATCCGATGCGTTTTCCTTAAAAATAAAGGCCTGAAGATTGTACCATCGACTGGTCTCTGCCGAAAGGGACTTTTGAGACTCGATGTACTCCCTAGATTGCTCGGGAAGCGAGGTTCGAATATCGTCAACGATTGTGGCAGAAAGTTGATGCCACTCCTTCTCAAGTAAATCGCGTGCTCCTTTTACCATCTGCTCAAACGCTCGGAAGCAGATCGCAATTTGATGTGAACCTGGCACGGTCCACTGAGACGATATTTGGGATGGTTTTATGTATTGCACCAGCAAAGGTAGCACACAATACTCGAGAAGTTTATTACTTTCTTCAGAGGGTTCCAAGATTGATTGTAAACGGACGGAAACATCCAAATAAACATTCCAAGCTACTCCTTGGTTTGTGCGTGGCTCATCCCTGCTTGTGAGGCCGTCGTGGAGTGCTTCCAAAATTGCTAGAATGGATTCGGGAGCATCGCTCGATGCCGCTTTGGGTTCGCTGTCCGACTTACCGAGGAGAACTTCCGTTGGGACATGACGTAGCAATGATGAGATTTGAAGCCAATACTCCGAGGGCCCTCCTTGAGAACCTTTCCTCAGAAACTGGCAGAGTCGTTTTGTTGCGACCTTCTTGCCCGAGCCGTTATAGTACCGTGTCCAGACATCTGGACAACTAACAGTAACTGAAGCAAGCGCCTTGGAATAGTCAAAAGCAGAGCCAGCCTGATTGATGTGTAGGCTTGCTGTAAGAGCCTTGTGACTTATTATAGTCATATTTAGAGCGTCCTCCTGTTTTGCTAAAGCAGCTACAAGCAGTCTATAAACCGCACGGCGAACACTTGGATCTGAATTCGATGCATGGTCCCAAAGCTTTTCCTGGCCTAGTAAGCTAACCAACATACTCTGGTGCTTGCGAAGGACAGCAGGAGGATTCTCAACTGAATATCTCAAAGTGAGCAATTGAAAACAAGGGGAATTACAAAGGCCGTAACTGACTTATCACATGTGTAACCACAAGAATAGCTGCACCGATGACTCTTGTATACTTGGACGACGCATCATCAGGACTTGTTGTTCGTTCGTCGCTCAAGGTATTAGCAGTCTCTTTTATAATAGCGTCTCTGGAGTATTCTAGAATTGCTTCCTGATATACCATCCAGACATTTTTTATCTTATTCTCTGAACCGAATACCTGCTTAAATGACTCCTGGGTCGCACGAGATACGATTTTATCGCTGTCATATAAGCCTGCGAGCCAAGGACCCACGATCTTAGGCATGTGCTTAGCTATTCGCTTTCCACATGACATAGATAGGTGACCTTGAAGGATATGAGCTAGTTGACGGACTCGGCGTGCGCTATCTATGGATGTACGTGGATAGATTTTGATCTAAGAAGATAACATTGTATTACCATCTCATGCAATACAGTTACATGTTCCTCCCATAGAGACCCACCCAAGCTTCCAGTATTGCATCCTCCACGCCACCATTTTTTGGCCCGAGAGACAATACATAGCCTTGTAGGTCTTCAAGTGCTTTTGATTTCGTTGTGCTGTCCTTTTTCTGTACATTTTTGAAAGCGACTACCACGTTTGGCTCGGAGATTCCAGTGAGATCTGGTGGTTCGTAGACGTACGAAAGTGGCGAGGAGGACACAGCGCCGAAAGAAGAAGGGACACCAAAGATACTACCACTGAAGGCTGCATCTGAAACCCCAAAGGCCCCAGACACAGCTCGGCTGCTGGACGCCCGGGACTTAAACTGTTTCTTACTCATGGCGCGAGTCTTATCAGTGTCTCTTCTAGACAGCTAATCAAGAAATCATCCGGGGATAAGATTTTCCATGTTTCAAAGGCTGGAATCCAATACCCAAGGTGGGATTCCTAACTCCAGACAAGAGGAGATTTATGGTGAGGTCGAAAGTGTTTTGACGAATGACGTTCACGATGATTCGTCTTAGTCTTAGCGCAGCCGCGTTAAAGCTCTAGGGCCGTAGGGCTACAGGGCTGTTGCCAAGGCCATAAGGTACGGAGTAGTCGTAGGGCTGCCTGGCTGATTGACTCATTCTACTAGGGTAATTTACATCCAAGTCCCTTGCTTCCTAAGTCAAAAGGAGATTCGGTGTCCAAAAGAAACTCAGGATGAAATTTAATATTGAGTGGGTTCCTTGTGATGCCTTTCGACATTTGCAACTTATACAGTCACTAGAGACCTCCCGATCCTATTCCCATATCCTAGAATCTATCCAGGCAAGGAAATCAAGTAAGCCGAGCCCGGGGCTGTACTGACTCATTATAGAGCAATATGCGTACGTCTCTATGTGTCTATTTTGTCATAAATACGAGCCAGCTGACGAAAAGCCGGCATCAGATACATGTGCGATCTCAAAAGTGGGTTATTAGCGCGGAAGTGAAGACCTGATGTTCTGCTGATTCCTCACAGGAACGCTGGATGCCGGAGGTCATTGTGTTCTGGAAATGCCGTCTGGGACAGGAAAGACGGTATCCCTCTTGTCCCTGATTGTGGCGTACCAACAGTATTATCCCGAACACAGAAAGTTAATATACTGTTCTCGTAAGGCTCTTCTGAAAGATAGGGTTTCGGTCACGGCTAAAGCGTAATAGGTACTATGTCGGAGATCGAAAAGGCGCTCGCCGAATTAAAAGCCCTGATGAAGTACAGATCAGATCAATTGGGCAAAGTTGAAGATTTTCGAGGTCTTGGCCTAACTAGCCGAAAGAATCTGTGTCTTCATCCTTCTGTCAAAAGAGAAAAGAGTGGTTCGATCGTTGATGCAAGATGTCGAAGTCTGACAGCCGGATTCGTGAAAGAGAAGAAGGAGAGGGGGGAGGACGTGGATTTGTGCATCTATCATGATGTACGACCTTAAGGTTCGAAAATTCGCTTTGTATTGGCTTACACGATTAGAATCTTGATCTTCTGGAACCTCATAATCTAGTACCGCCAGGTGTCTTTACCCTTGATGGCTTACTCAAGTATGGGGAGCAACATAAGCAATGTCCCTATTTTTCTGCCCGGCGAATGGTATGTTGGCACGGCTCATGTCTTACGAGTCAAAGTTGAATCACTGATATAGATGCCCTTCTGTAACGTCATCATCTACTCGTACCATTACTTACTCGATCCCAAAATTGCTGAACGGGTGTCAAAAGAACTTTCCAAAGACTGCATCGTCGTCTTTGACGAAGCACACAATATCGACAACGTTTGTATCGAGTCTCTAAGCATTGACTTGACCGAAGACTCCTTACGTAAAGCCACAAGAGGTGCCAACAATCTTGAGCGCAAGATAACAGAAATGAGATCTTCGGACGCTGAGAAGCTTCAGAACGAGTACTCAAAGCTTGTTGAAGGTTTAAGGGACGCAGATGAGGCAAGAGAAGAGGATGCATTCATGTCAAATCCAGGTATATATTCCTTGTACTTGGTTTTTTTGTAGGTTGCTGATTCTGTCAGCATTGCCGGACGATCTGCTACAAGAAGCTGTGCCTGGTAACATTAGGAGAGCCGAACATTTTGTTGCATTCCTAAAAAGATTCGTGGAATATCTCAAGGTAATAACGGCCGTCACATGCACTCATTGCCCTGTTTACTAACTTATTCTTGGGACAACAGACGAGGATGAAAGTACTGCATGTCATATCAGAAACCCCGCCATCATTCTTGCAGCATCTGAAAGACCTAACTTTCATAGAAAAGAAGCCTCTTCGGTAAGACCTTCGTAGCATTCTGAGATTCTAAACGATCAATTTAACGACCCCCAGATTTTGCGCCGAACGGCTCACATCTTTAGTTCGAACACTCGAGCTCACAAATATTGAAGATTACCAGCCGCTCCAAGAAGTTGCCACCTTCGCCACCCTGGCTGCGACCTACGACAAAGGTTTCCTACTTATTCTCGAACCCTACGAATCCGACACCGCCACCGTCCCCAACCCCATTCTCCACTTCACCTGCCTGGATGCCGCCATCGCCATCAAGCCCGTTTTCGACCGCTTCAGCTCCGTCATCATCACCTCCGGGACCATCTCTCCCTTAGAGATGTACCCCAAAATGCTCGGCTTCACTACTGTGGTTCAAGAATCGTACAGCATGACCCTTGCTCGGCGCTCCTTCCTCCCCATGATTGTCACCCGTGGCTCTGACCAATCTGCCATATCCTCAGGCTTCCAGATCCGAAATGAGCCCGGCGTTGTCCGCAATTACGGCTCCTTACTAATGGAATTCTCCAAAATCACCCCAGACGGCGTCGTCGTCTTCTTCCCCTCGTACCTCTACATGGAATCCATCATCAGCATGTGGCAAGGCATGGGCATCCTCGACGAAATCTGGAAATTCAAACTCATCCTGGTGGAAACCCCCGACTCCCAGGAGACCTCCCTCGCTCTCGAAACCTACCGCACCGCCTGCTGCAACGGCCGCGGCGCTATCCTTCTCTGCGTCGCTCGAGGCAAAGTCAGCGAAGGAATAGATTTCGACCACCACTACGGCCGCACTGTGCTCTGCATCGGTGTGCCCTTCCAATACACTGAATCCCGCATCCTCAAAGCGCGCCTGGAATTCCTTCGAGAAACCTACCGCATCCGCGAAAACGACTTCCTCTCCTTCGACGCTATGCGGCACGCCGCACAATGCCTCGGCCGCGTCCTGCGCGGCAAAGACGACTACGGCATCATGGTCCTCGCGGACCGCCGCTTCCAGAAAAAGCGAAATCAACTACCGAAATGGATCAACCAGGCGATGCTGGAGAGCGATACGGCGCTGAGTACTGACATGGCTGTTGCGAATGCGAAGAAGTTTCTGAGGACGATGGCGCAGCCATTTGGGGGGAAGGAGCAGGATGGGGTGTCGACGTGGAGTATTGCTGATTTGGAACGGCATAAGGAGAAAGCTGAGGAGGAGAAAATTCGGGAGTTGAGGAATGGGATGAATGGGGCGAACGGGGCCCAGGTGGAGGGGGAGGATGAGTATGTGGATGAGGATATGGATGCTGCGATGATGGATGTGGATGCTTGAATGATGCGCGAGTCTTGGAGCATTGTAAGGCTGGATTGGAAAGGCGCGATCGTCCAATATTGATAATGTCAACTTTAATTACGAGATAGTGTTTGTTGAAACATGCCTTTCTTTGATTGAGACCCTGCATTCTGCTTCAGGCTATGTGAAAGAGATTCTCTTAGTAAGTACTTCAAGTTCGGAAAATCCAGTCGAGCTTTTAAACCGAGATTATTGAAAGATGAAAGGTAATTCGCATCTCACCCCACCAGGAAGGCTTTTTTCGTTGTTCTAAAATCAGGTCGTTCAAAGATATATTGTAGCACTAGAATTCACTAGAAGAGGAAACTGGTTAAGCAACATGCGTACATATTGTCAGACACAGTAGGAAGCTGTATTATACACTTTCATGGATCTCTTACAAGATTGACCGGCCCCCTTGGGTATCATCATGACCATAACGACGCCGAATATGGGAATGAAATTTCGTCTGTGCTCATGCAGTAGGTCGGATATAAATCAGCTTTTACATCGGCTCCGCCCGCAAAAGCTGGACTAGATATACAACTGGACCTTAGATCTAGTAGCACGTTAGCAGAGACATCTCACGGTAGAGGAAGTAGCAGAGCTGTACGCACCAACTTTAGCTCAGTACGCTGTAGAGCTCGCTGTCCACCTAAATTGACTCTCACTCGCCCCGGGATCGGTCTCTGCTGTAAGCGTCTGAAAGCTTCCTGAATATGCTTGGGCCCCACAGGCGTCCTGCCCTCTTCTGGCGGATCAAATAATCCTGTCTCTCTCTTCCGCTTCTTATTCTGAACATCAGCGTCCCCATTCCTACTCTTTGTCAGCTCCTCCTCGGCTTTTACCTTTAACGCCTCTTCTGTCAAAGTCTGCACAATCTCGAAAGTCAAGAACCCCAGGATATCGACAATGTCGTCGTTAGGTTTACTGTCCGTCACTACGCCGAAGCCAGCCCAGTCGCGGAAGCGCTTGGCTTTGCGGAACGTAAAGGAGGCTTGGCGGCATTCGCTGAAGTGAACGTATTCCTCTTTAGTCATATGTTTAGTGCGTTCGTCGGCGATCTCGAGACGCATGATTGTCGCTGAATTCATCTCTTCTTCGTCTTCGTCGTCATCGTCCTCACGCTCGGGAACTTGCTCGCTGAAAAAGCTGGAGACGTCCCACGGTAAGGTGACTTTGGTACGTTTGTTTTTCTTTGCTGCGTCGCTGACGACTGGTCCAGCTCCACCACCAGCTGCATCAGCGCCACCGAGGGGGTCGTCGACGGCTCCGATATCCGCTGCATCACCGCCTTTGTCGTCTGAATCTTTCGCAGTCTTGCGGACGTCTTTCCAGGAGAGGAAAGTGCTGAGCCGGGAAACTTTGGCTTTGTCGTGCCGGATGAGGAAGAATAGATCGTTAGTGGAAATAGAACGAGATCCACGGCGGGAGGCAAGAGTGGTGGACCGCTTCAGCTGTATAGATCTTTCGTCAAACATGAAACAATTGAGCTTCGGATCTCGAATTGGACACCCACCATTTCGATGACTTGAGTGTGAACGATCTCTTCAATCATTGCAGTGGTTTCCGCAGACGCTTCGGCCGTCTCGCCGGATACAAACATCATCTGGTGCAGAGCTCTGATTAGCCTAATTTTCCAGTCTTCCATAGGCTCGGTGTGGGTTTCGACGTATGCTGAGCTCGCTTGTAGGCCATCTCGTAAGTGCTGCGGTTCTAAGTCTGTAGGACCAACGAACAAGCGCCTCATTTGATCAGCTGAGATTGGACACGGCTGCATTGCATTGTAGGTGCATGAAAGTATAATTGCTGCAGTTTGGCAAAAGATGTTAAGAGTAGAAAGTGTGTTGGGGTAGCATCGTGTGGCTAGTGTGAAGCTATCCACAAGACGTGGAATCTCCGGTAGAAAGTCGGGATACAATTTCGGCCACAGCACCAAAACAATTATGATCACCAATCGAAGCATTTCGCAACACACTTGACAGTCCATGATTGTATGAGTAGTATAGGAATATACGCAATAAACAAAGAGGGTAACAGTTCGGTGAGTAGTACGGTCAAAGTAGATAGGGCATAAAACAGACAAGAGACAGCGTGACTCTATTTTCGGAAATCGGTTCTCATCTCAATTCCGCATCAGACAAAACATAATGCTCAACAAACAATGCCCATAGGTAGAGAGACCGAGGATGAAGAGACAGGCTGGAAAGGAGGTGAAGGATATGAAACTTGCCTGATAACATGCAGGAAAAGACCTACCATGGGTGGACAGGATGATACGTTTGCAACTTCGGAATATCCACACTCGGCAACAATGTTCGGAGGAATATAGAAACGGACGTCTTACCTGCTGGATCTCCTGCCGGTACTTGGCTGATTTCTCGGCCATGTCTCGCACGCTGTGCTGTTTTCAACCCTCAAACACGCCGCACAATTGTTCTGGGATGGCAAGCTGGCTCGTCTCCCTTAAGTTCCGCCCCGGGGCTCTTCTGGCCTTCCCCAAAAGGACGAATCACCAGGATTCTCGAGGGCTGGGCGCGACATAGAAGTGAGACAAGACTTCAGAGCAGTCTCAGGCTCAACCTGTGACAATGAATGGAACTGAATAGGATTTGCGGTTTATGAATGAAATATATCCTATTGTTAAGAGGAAATCTGGGTGGTCCGAGCGTCTGTCTATCGCTCACGGTTATTACAGTAATCTATTCTACGCTACGGTGTATACGCGGAACATAGTAAGAGTCAATATCCCGCAAACATATGTTACAAAAGGATGGTTTGAAGAAAGACATCATGCTCTACATGGTTGGCCTTGGTCTCGCCGACGAAACAGACATCACTGTGAAAGGTCTCAATGTTGTTAAAGCAGCAAAGAGAGTTTATCTTGAAGCGTACACAAGCATACTTCTAGTGGACAAGGAAAAACTGGTATGTTTTCCACGGCTTGAAGAATGGAATTCAAGAGCGATGGACCTGACGTGCTCGCAGTAGGAAGCCTACTATGGACGTGCCATCATCTTGGCCGACCGTGAAATGGTCGAGTCTGGGAGTGATGAAATTTTAGCAGGTGCAGACAAGTCCGATGTGGCTTTCCTGGTTGTTGGGGATCCCTTTGGGTATTTCTCTCTTAGCGACGCCATAGGGATGCCTGATTACCGTGGCATCCCTAGAGCCCATTGAATATCGCAAAGACCGTTGCTTACTTTCCTTAGAGCCACAACGCATACAGACCTCGTCCTCAGAGCACGAGAGCTTGCCATACCTTTTCGAAGTATTCACAATGCCTCTATCATGTCTGCTATAGGGGCTACAGGGCTACAGCTATACAACTTTGGTCAGACCGTGAGCATGGTTTTCTTTACTGAAACATGGAAGCCTTCCTCATTCTACGATCGTCTGAAAGAGAACCGCCAGACTGGACTGCACACTCTTATACTGTTGGACATCAAAGTCAAGGAGCAGTCGCTCGAGAATCTTGCAAGGGGCAGGAAGATCTTTGAACCTCCTAAATTCATGACAGTCGCACAATGTGCTAGTCAGATGCTTGAGACAGAGGAGATTCGGGGTGAAGGCGTGTGCGGGCCCCAGAGTCTTGCCGTTGGTGTTGCCAGAATCGGTGCAATAGACCAGAAGATAGCTGCAGGAACATTGGAGCAATTGAGCAGCATAGAGCTTGGGCCACCACTGCACAGCCTAGTTTTGCTGGGTAGGAGAACACATGATCTCGAGCGAGATTTTATTCAGGATTCTGCAGTTGATCAAGAAGTCTTTGACACGGCATGGATCGAACACTGCAAACAAGAGCAATGAAGCCCAGAAGCATAGCATTTGTTGGCTACGCTCTCAACACTGGCTATGCCATGCAATGTCTTAGTTTTACAATAGACCTACGGTACCTGCCATCGAACGCCAGTCTCAACGATAGGCACGTTAGACATGTATGGAAATGATTATCATCTATTGAAATTGACCTGGATTGGGTTTTGACGTCGACCCCATAGTAGAAATGTAAATTTCGGTAGAATCGGATAGCCGAAGAATGTTCTCCGGCCCTTGCGCACGCTGAGGGTAACACTACAGAGTGCTTCGGGAAAGCACTTCTTGCTCATCTCGTAAGACATGAGGCAGACTCCCTTACTGCATGCACAAACACGTGGTTTGGCGCGAGGCCCACCATGTCTGTGGATCCCAATCCCATATTTACCTGGAGCTGACCACGGTCTGCGGTTCACGTCAAGACTCATCACCTATGGAAAGTTCGTAAGATATATGCCACAGAGCATCCTCGAAGATTAATAAGAGCTGGGGCCTAGGAAACCAAACACTGAGCGCGACGGCCATGCCAGTCTACTTAGTACATGGCTTCCGTTGGCCTCGGAAGGCCATTCGTATACATATCATAATGAACAACGTTGAAGAAGCTGCACCTGATTGGCTGATGGCACCCTCAACCACGACGGCACTGATAGCCAATTTCGAGGCTATCTATCCCAATCTAATGCCCGCGCTGCCGAATCTTCGATTCATTGAGCAGTACAATCCTGCGGATACAAGTACCAATGCTATAAGCCAACCTTATGCCTTCGTTACGGACAAGATTGAACGAAGCGAGACGAGTATTGATGTGGGAGAGGTGATGGCACAAGGCGTTGCAGCAGCAGGGTGGGACGCCTTGGCCGATTTGAGGGATCAACTTGCACCAGGCGAGAAGATTGGCTGGTTCGTCGTGTACAATGGGGACGAAGAAAGACTAAAAGAGGCCGAGGAAGAAACTGAAGACGACGGGGCAGGAAGTGAGGTACGTATTCTCCACGATAAGCACTCGTATTATTAGAGACTCACCCTAGAACAGGCGCACGAATCGAGCAAGAAGCACAAGCATCCATTCAGGAGGCTATTCAAGAAGGGCTACTCATGACTTTCACTCTGGCAATGCTGAGACATATCCGGATGATCCATAACTCGGCTCCGTTGAAGTCAAGTGAGGGGTGGTAGCCAACCACTTTCTCCGATTAAGGTGCCAAATTGTCACCTCTGAAACCAACGATACCCTGGTGTGACGGCTTTCAAAGTCCACTGTCTGTACATGCACGGATATCGGCGTGAAAGAGCTTGTTCCTGTCGAGCTTTCACCCAAACATCCTCAACCAGGCCGGCCACTGGTGTTCTGAGCGATTCAAATATTCTGTAGGCGGGTCTCCTTGAATGTGTTCACCCAGCAGCGACCTGGGGGAGAGATCATTACTTAGATGAGCATAGGTATAATCAAGAGATCTTCGTCGGCCTTTGAGGTTTATCGTCCAGCATATAGCCTAATCGTTGATATTGAGGCTCTTTCTCCCCCAAGTCTAACGATCACAGGTCGTCCAAACTTGGTATTATTGCCGAGTACTGATGACGTTCAAGTCCAACTACTGTGCTACCGATACTACATTGCCCTAAACAGCAAGCCAGTACTATCCCTCAAACCGTCAAACCTGCAAATAACACCCCACCTGGAGGCTCGTGCGAGCGGCTGACTGTCAACGTCGGAACTCTGTGGGAAGAATGCAGAGCGGGCATAGAGTCTAGCTCTTCATTCCCTTAACCACCATCCTGTGAGGGGTTTAAAGGCCGTGGTGGATTCGCTAGCTGCAGGCTTGCGTAAATTCATATGCACACACAGCGGCATAATCTATTTTCAGCTTCGAATCTCGATTCAAATATTTGAGGAGAAATCGCAGTCCCGTGATATTCCAGTTTAATCGAAAGATGTCTGGTGAATGGATGCAATCACACCCTTGAGTGAAGTTGTGTTTGAAGATGTCATGATCGCTGATGCAACAGCCCCAAGGAAATCCTCAGATACCACTCACTCTGGGACATGAATAACCTCAAGTGCCTGCTAAAGCTCGGGTCGCTTATTCAAAAGCCGCGGGTAGCGATTATGAGATCTTTTAACATTGAAGACAAGCATTCTATCGACATTGATAACTTTTTAATGGCTAAAAGCTGTATGGATGCTATTGTAAGCTCTTCAAAGATATTGTGCAGCTTGACGGTTAGCTTCTCACTTCTGCTGTGTAACGTTCTTCACACGAAAGTACAGCGACCCTTTGCAGTTTTTCATTGGCTCTTAATTCACCCAGCATTTACAATAATAGACATGTGCTTGCTACAAGGCTTGTCGAGGTATAATTGTGATCATGCTCTGTTTAATTCTTCTTACTTTCATCACGATTCTGATCTCGAACTTCCGGCAAAACTTCGAAAAAGACTTCGTTGCTGAGAAATCATATCAGTAGATCGGAGCCGCAATCCTACTACTGTATGTACCTAAGAATGAGCCGTCACCAATCATTGACAGCCGTGCTTTGATCCTCAAAACCGTCATCTGCGATATATTGCGGACGACTCTCAGGTCCAGATTAATAATGAGGACATGTGCATGAGCTATAGTTCCAAGGCAATGGCAATGTCCCCAGACACCAACAACTCCGCCCCTCAATCCGTCCACGAACCATGCATCGCAAAACCACGGCACCCCATCACCTCCTGCTCTGCAACAACTTCATTCCAATCACCCCCGTCCAAAAAAAAAAAAAAAAACGTACGTCGGCGAACAAAGCAAACATAAACACCCCCTGCCTAACTAACGATCCCACGCGACCACAGCAGCTACTGTAGCGTCGAGCAGACTACAGTCAAACCAAACCTCCGTCTTCTAGTCACGAACGCAATGAAATTAACACACCGCACGAATGGGTGAGAGGGGGAAAAAAAACTTCCGTCTCGCGATAGATTATGCAGGCGGAGAAGAAGGAGGAGGAGGAGCGTACGTTCGCCCCCGTATGGCGAGCTGCCGGGACATGCAGGGCGCGCGGTGTATCTGAATTTTATACAGATGAAGACCAGCCAGCCAGACCTCTGACTGGCATGTCTCGTGCAATTGCCGTCTTACTGATTGCAAACTGATTTCATGGGAGGGCCAAACTGAGCGGAAGCAAACGGAGTTGTTTCTGGGAGTTGTATTCTCGGATTTTGAAAAGGTGGTTGAATTCAATATGATAGTGTTCGCGTCAAGGTCGGCAGCGTCGTTAGTGCCACTGTCTCTATCGATCTAGCCCGTGACTGACTAAAGTTGTGTAAGGTCCATTAACAGCATCGAATTAGCCAGTCATATAAGTCCTACCCAACTCGGTCAACTTCCCCTCCCCATCCAACATAACCGCCCACCTCCCCACCGTCCCACAATCCCTCATAGGCCCAAACCAAGCATACCTCTCCACCCACTCTAACGTATCCAAATACGCACAACTTTCCCTCGCAAACCCCTCCACATGCTCCCTCCCCAACGGACTCTCCACGCTCCAATTCGTACTCGCAAACTCGGTAATCCACACCGGCTTCTCCGCTCCCAGCCGATGATGCGTGCTCCAGATGTAGTCATAGAACTGCCCCAGCGTTTCGCCATACCAGTGCACGGCCCAGAAATCCACGTCGCTGTGGCCTGCGCGGATCAGCCGCGTGAATTCCAGGAGCCAGTCGACGCCCTGCGGGGCGGACGAGATGCCGGGGCTGCCGCAGCGGATTCCGAGCTGGCGCAAGGGCTGGATGTGTTGGAGCCATTTTTCGGCGGCGAGGGTAGCGGGCATGTTGGATTGGGAGGGAAGTTCGGGCTCGTTGAAGGCTAGGATTGCGGGGGAGAAGGCTGCTTTGCTGCCGAGTGACTCGATGTTGACGTCGTTCCACTGCATGGGGATGAAATCGAGGGAGGAGGGCTGGAGGTTTGGGTTCGGGGACCAGTTGTAGAACCAGGAGATTTTGGAGGGGGGTTTGGTGAAGGTGATGATTGGGTCGGTGTTTGTGGATGGCCAGCAGAGGCCGCGTTTTGATGGGGGGGCCATTGGTGGAGAGTGCGTAGTGCTGAGTGGGTTATGGTTGGTATCTTCAGTGATCCTTACACATGGGATAGGTAAGCTGTTGTAGTTTTGCATGAGGAATCAGAATCCCAGGGGGTCCGATCCTCTATTACATCCATGACATCCATTCTGCCTCCTTTGTCTGCTGTTTTGCCGCTCTTCCCGGATACAAAGAATGTATGAACGCTGTTGTGATGGAACCTTACCTTGAGGTATCTGCTGGCTTGGTGGGGTATCTGCTATCGAGGGTCAGGCCATCCCGACTGCCAAGTCCACACTTGCATTGAATCGCTTTGAGAATTAGCCTGCTCAAGAGTAAAGATAACCAATGAGAAGGCCTCGTGAAACGACGTCAAGACTAAGGTATCTCATATCGGACGCATTACCTGCAAGTTGGGAGCTTCCTGAAGGTAAGGTATTGCCTCAGGACCTCAGACTTGTAAATGCAACTAAACCCCTTCGGGTTACCCGTAGGCTGCGAAGTCATCCAGAGGGTCGCTAACCCAAAGGGACTGAGGGGAAGAGGCTAACCCGAAGAGGCTTAGCCACTGTAACACGTCTGAGGAGTGCTTCGGCTCATACTCCGAACGTAAGGTACATTAGATCCATGTTCTGTTTCTAGTCAATCATACCCCGCTTAGACATAGCTCAGCTAGCGATTTAGAGAACGGTGGACGTATACCTTATTGTTGTGTGCATCTTCATGGATGTTCAATGAAAGGCAGAGCTTTCTCTTGTCCTTCAATTTCAAGTTGTTTGGCCTTCCATTCAACCCTCTATTCCCCTGTTTTGAAAAAAGACTCATCCCTTGACCGCGACTTCCACCATGGGCCATCAGCCAAGCCGGTTCGACGTTGGTTGACACCTTGGCAGACCCGATTATTGTTCTAAAGTAGGGCTGCCGCAACTGACAAGCATCCGAATTCAGTTCATGCTTCCCCCGCAATTCTTCTAATTTCGCTGCGTCACCTCAATTGCGATGAGCTCTCACCTGGGCAATTATTGCGGGTGATCATCGTAACCGGAGTGCGCTGTGGATAGCCTTTATCCGGCCTGATGAAGGGCATAAAGCCCTTGGGTCCGCTCCCGATGGCTTCTGGGAAGTCGGTAGTCAAGGTTTTCAATATCTGGAAATTGCACTGTTGCCAAAATGTTTGCATCTACACTTCTCGTGGCTCTTGGCGCAACTGTCGCAGTTGGTCAGATCGTCTACATCTCTGCTAAGGATTCCAATGGGTGGGTAGAAGCCGAACATGGTCCTTCTCGTTCGGTTGAAGTAATCGTCATCACCCTAGGCACACTCTTCCATCCTACTCCCCAGCCAGACCTCCAGCCATTCCACTGGCCGTCAGGTCGCCATACACTAATGCCTGGTCGTCTACATCGAACAATGGTACATTGAACACCAATGGTGTCATTTTCTGGTATGAACAAGTCTTGTGAGATAAGTTACATACGGATACTGACTGGCTACCCAAGGCCTGGCCCTCCGCTTGGGTGGGAAGGGGTGAGCTCCGATACGTGTGTGGCTATCCCAACAACCGCTAAACGTTGATAGATGGTTACTGTCGATGGCATCACGTATGAATATCTGGGGACGGGTTCAAGGACAGTCCCAACGCTACCGAACCTGAAAACCGCAACGCCTCTGGCAGTATCTTACGACTCCCAATACTCGAACTTTACATTCGCTGTAGGCCCTGTCGAGGTTACCGCCAGCTTTTTATCGTCTGTCTTACCCCAGGATTTATGCCGGACTAGTATCCCACTCAGCTACCTAACCACTAGTGTGCGGTCAACAGACAATGCCACGCATAGCGTTCAAATGTACAGCGATGTGAATGCTGCATGGATTGCCTACGAGTCCAACGCAACAGTACAATGGAACATGTACCAAGGATCCGAGCTTGCTAATGGGAGTGCTAGTGGAAATAGCTCGTCTGTCTACAGCTGGTAAGACCTAAGATTTTGATTTAGTTGAAGTCTTTGTGCTAATATATTCCCAGGATGATCCATCTGGCACATCCATACGAGTTTGCGGAAGAAAATGACTTTCCTCTATGGGGTAACTTCACTTATTCATCGAGCCCGATGAACGCGAAGAACTTCAGTTTTCAAAGCGGCTACTCTAGCGATCTAAGGTACAACTACGTCATGCAGCACTCGCTGCAAGATGTTGTAGACTCGAATTACCGTGGATTTGGCTCCCGTGAGCCTGTGTTTGCGTATGCTCACGACTTTGGCTCGGTTTCCTCGGCATCTGCGATGTACACCATAGGATCAGTCCAGCAGCCTATGATACGGTATTTAACAGCTGAGGGTGTCATTCCATTGCAGCCATGGTGGAACCATTGCTACGGTGACATCTTCCAGATGATTCAGTTTCACTTCAATGATTTCTCGCAAACGCAACAACTAGCAGCGCAATGGGAAGCTCAGCTAAAGGCGGATGTTGATACATACTACAACTCGAACAACGCCATTGTCTACAGCAATAGTACTCCCAGTGCGCCTCCTTCATATGCCAACGGCATGGCAGGATACCACAACGGAACATCTCAATACTCTGAGCAGTACATCTTTGACCCGACGAACTCTTATGGATTCCTCAATCCTGATAACTTTAGTGGAGTTGCCATTCCTGACGTCAGCGAAGCCGAGTCATACTATTCGATTGTAGCGCTTTCAACCCGTCAAATCATGGGAGCTTACGTCTTGACTGAACGCCCTTCAGGCGGGTCCTCGAATATGAGCACCAATACTTCTGAGCCTCTGATGTTCCAAAAAGAAATTTCCTCAGATGGAAATGTTAACACCGTGGACGTCATGTACCCCGCGATGCCATTCTTCCTCTATGCCAATCCTGAGCTACTGAGATACAACCTTGAGCCTTTGTTCCAGAACCAAGAAGGGGGATTCTATCCCAACGGCTACTGCATGCATGACCTCGGCAGTCATTTCCCCAACGCTACTGGCCATGTGGAAGGCAATGACGAGTATATGCCTGTGGAAGAGAGCGGCAACATGATCATCATGACTTACGCATACTACAAGTAAGTTGCACTTCGATTCGTAGCTTTCCCACTCGAATTTGCTTCCATTTTGGCAGAAGAGATACCGCCATCTCCAGGAATAGGAAGCGCCATATGCTAACTATACCCCAGGTTCTCGAACAACTCCGCCTTCATCAATCAACACTACCCCAAGCTCCAACAGTTTGCCGAATACCTCCGCCAATACTCTCTCCTACCCGGTCTCCAACTTTCTACTGACGACTTCGCCGGCCAACTTGTCAACCAAACAAATCTCGCAATCAAAGGCATCGTTGGCCTGCGCTGCATGGAGTCCGTCGCAACCATCGCCTCCGACTCTGCCTCTTCGTCTAACTATTCCCAAACCGCTCAATCTTACTACTCTGAGTGGAGATCCCTGGCCATTGACCCCACAGAGAAGCATACGCTCCTATCCTACCAATGGCGTTCCTCCTACGGCCTCCTCTACAACACCTACCCGGACGTCTTGCTCGGCCTAAACTTCATCCCTCAATCCCTTTACTCCATGCAATCCGCCTGGTACCCCACCGTCTCCCAACTCTTCGGTGTTCCTCTCGATAATCGCCACTCCTACACCAAATCTGACTGGGAAATGTGGACCGCCGCTACTTGCTCTCCTAGCACTAGACGCCTATTTGTGAATGCTCTTGCGTACTGGCTGAATAGCACGAGTACGGATAGGCCGTTTACAGACTTGTATGAGACCATCGACACAGGGAGTTATCCGGCGAGTCCTGGGCCGATCTACTTCAATGCCCGGCCTGTGGCTGGAGGACATTTCTCGTTGCTGGCGCTGGTGAGGAGGGATGAAATGGGCGGAGGAAATCCTAGTATGAGTGGTGGAAGTGAGATGATGAGTAGTGGGAATGGGACGATGACCCGGAGTGGTTAGATCAACGATTGAGGGAGGATCGCTGTCGGTGGAAAAGGAAGATAGAGTGGCGTTCGATGAGAATACGTATATGAATTGAAGAGCAAAAAGCCAATGTATAACAGACCCTTTTCAAACACACTCACTTATACCCGGTTCTTTAACTCCTTCGCCGAGCCTTATGGTAGGGCTGAATCTGACGCTATCTGTTGTGTAAAGTAACGCCGTGCTTAACGAGTAATAACGACCAAAACATCAGGAACACAACAAAGGCTCTCCATCGCTTCTACGCACTATGTGTATCGCTGAGATATACAAACCCCTTCCTTCAACCCGAAAAACGCCCTAGCGATAAGCCCACCGAACCATGTCCGCCCCTCCCAAAGCCTCCGCAAACGACACTTCCTTCCGCAAAACCTGGGATCGTAACGAATATGCCGCCAAAGCCGAAGCCAGGGAGCAAAAATACAAGGAAGAAGGCGCTGCTCGTGCTGAAGCCAAATCGCAAGGCCGCAAATACTTTCCCCGCGCCTCCACTCCTCCTGATGCCAAAGAAACCGAATCTCGCACCAACCGCCTTGATGTCAGCGCACATGTCGGCAAAACCTCTCTCGTGCCCGCTGGTGCCGCCACGGGAAAGAGAGGACGGGGAGCGGGATTCTACTGTGCTGACTGCGACCTGACGTTTAAGGATAACCTGCAATTCGTAGATCATTTGAATTCGAGGCAGCATATGGTGAATACGGGCCAGAGTGGCGAGGTTAGGAGAGCGACTTTGGAGGAGGTGAGGGAGAGGCTGGCTTACCTGGTTAGAAGGAGGGAGGAAGAGAAGATAGGGGCGGATACGGTTGTGGATTTGGGGGAGAGGTTGGTGAAGAGGGGGGAGGAGGAGGAGAAGTTGAGGGAGGAGAAGAGGAGGAAGAGGAATGAAAGGAGGAGGAAGACGGAGGGGGGTGTGGGGGTTAAGAGGGAGGAGGTGGAGGGTAATGGGATTATATGTTGAGCTGCGGATAAATAGATCGATCATGTTACAATCGCCAAAGGTGTTATTCTATTCGATCGTCGTCATCCGACGCAACTACCGTACCTCGTGCGTCTCGCCAACAAGTTTTTCGATCTCACCTACCACCCTACGCTTGATCAGGACAGCAACGTCAGAATCTGCATTCCAACTCCCTCCGAATAGTACGAGCATCCCCCTCTAGACATATATCAGAGAGCCATTACTTGTTCAGTGGATCGGCAGAAAGGAGTTACGGCAGGCTGCTAGCCAGTCATGGCCTGAGACAACCCTACTCGCATTGGCCGCAACCATTCCCGCTGCGTTTACTATAGCTCTGACTGTCACATCGTAGGTTATGAGCACGAGCGTCTAGCCCTCGAATTAGATAGCGAGTCATCCTGCAAGATTCCTACAATACGGTCTCCACAGCTCCTCGCGGCACCCGCGAGGGCAGACATGCTGGGTCGATTTACGATGCGCATACTCAGACTATGGTCGCTTTGGCAGATGGATCTCCATATCCAGGACGGGTTTTGGTGATGCAGGCAATAGCGAGTCTTCTCCTAAGGAAACGTCCTGAGTACCTTAGCGGACTAACACCAAAGCTTTTTACGGTTTGAGATCGACCCAGCAGTGGAACACGTCAAGCTGTCAAAACAACTGTGAATAAACCGTAAAAAAATGCTTAAACTCATAATCAAGTGATAATTCTACAAGATTAACTGTTCATGTTAGTGAATTGATCTTAAATCGTTAAAACCTACTACCCTTGGTCTGCTAAGGTAAGGTAGATCGATCTTTTTTTCTTTCTTTTTTTTCTCTTCGTTTTAACGTGCTTATGCAGCCAAAGACTACGAAGCACAGCATACTGTCTACATACACATAGAGTCGTACTGACGATGTATGTAGTATGGAAAAGCTCTCTGCGTGAAACAGGCTCCTTAGAGCTAAAAAACCACACTGTTGTTTACTCTAGTAGTCGCTGTAACCTGAATCCACTTTCCATATCCAGTCAGATGAGCTCAAGGAAATCCTGCTGCAAGCAGCCGACTCAAAATCCTAGACAGTATATCGCGTAGACCAGTTGTACATTGTGCAATCACACCGATAAAATGGGCGACGAAGAGCTATGCCCGAGGTTGCGAGCTGGTCGTGCGAGTAACAGATCACGGGCTCCGCGTTATTGTGAACTATCTATATGACCAGGTGGTCACATAGACAACTCGAAATTGTGAAAGCTGGCGACTTCGACGTGAGCTTTCGGTTTGATCTCGCCACAGCCCTTCCCACTATAACCCTTCAGATTTCCGTTACGATCCCGATAAATCGTCTAAAGCGTTGTCGCTTTGCAGTGACATTGCCATCAGTAGCTTGTCCAAACGCTTGAAGGAGCGTAATAAGCTCATTTCCTGCTACAAATTAGAACAAAATATATGAGGAGTAGAAGAATATTACTTACCGGAGAGCTGCGCTAACGCTCTATCATTCTCTGGAAATTCATCGACAGGGTTATTTCGTCGATCTTTTATTGAACAAAGAAGTATGTCGAGACGATTGATAGCGGAATTATGGAGTCGTGCAAGAGCATTCGCCTCACTGAATAGTTGTGAGTAAATAATGGTATCGAAAAGATATATCACTCTTACCTTGCATCGAATCGTGCTCCCATTTCATTTCGAAGGTCGCCAATAGCCTGAGTGATGTTCTGTAATTGAGTAATGATGATATCGCCTTGGTTGAACGCTGGTATGTTTGGGAACTGTGATATTTGACGAGCAGCATGTTCGAAGCATTGTGCTAGCTCTGTGAACTCTGGCTGACGTGGCTGACGTGGTTGAGGTTGTGCATTCATGATATCAATGCTTGAAAGTTGTTCTGATGTGTACGGAGTAGAAGAAGAAAAGATCGAATTGCACTGTCAAGCCACTAGAGTAACCGGGGGTGATGAAAGCGGCTTCCTCAACACTTCAAGGTAAATTACTAGAATAAATTAAAAAAAAAGGCACTCAGTCTGTAGCAGCTTCGCTCTCATCTTCTAACGAATTATTCTGTTTTTTTTTTGGGCTTTTTCTACAACTACCAAGTGGAATTGCAGGATGTCAGGGGGAAAACAACCGTTTCCCCCATTGAGCCACCCATTTAAATAGACAAACGAAGGCATTTATTTATTTCTTAAAAACTGTCGAATCATCAATGCATTTACTGTAGCTCTGACTGTCACATCAAAGGTTATGAGCACGAGCGTCCGGCCCTCGAATTAGATAGCGGGTCTTCATAGCTCCTTGCGGTACCCGCAAGGGCAGACACGCTGGGTCGTCGATTTACGATGCGCATACTCAAACTATGGTCGCTTTGACAGATGGATCTCCATATTCAGGACGGGTTTTGGTGATGCAGGGAATAGCGAGTTTTCTCCTAAGAAAACGTCCTGAGTAAGGTAGATCGAGTACGTAGTAAAAACTGGGGCGGAAGACGGTGGGATACTACATACCTTACGGTTGGTAGAACCATGAGTCATATTCACTTAGTATCGAAGCGGATCAGTGAATGTTTTCATTCTTTTTATATAGAAAAAGTGGCACAGTACTTTCAATACTAAAATAGAGAAGCACCTCAGAGATAAAAGGTTTAGGTCGAAACCCTAATCTATCACGTGAAGCTTTTCTTACAAGAGATACCAGGTAGAATGCGATGGTGCCAATATTTTGTCCTGAGAACTACTCTCCAGAAAAAGATCTTAGAACAACAGAAATCCTTTCTTCACAAACCTCAATTGTGTACCATAAGCTGCGTACGAATATCACATCTCATTCATAATGGCATTCTTGTTCTCTCGCGCAGCTTCACGCCCACTTACAGTTTTGAACCATCCCATCCGACGCCAATGTGTCCAGCACAACCCCACGCTCCTCCGTCGAACATTTGTAACGCCTGCTACTGGAGAACAACCACGGCTTCGGCTGGGTACTGTAGCTCCGAATTTCGAGGCCAAGACTACCCAAGGCGACATTGATTTCCATCAATGGATCGGCGACAAATGGGCGATTCTTTTCTCACATCCTGCGGATTTTACGCCTGTTTGTGAGTGTGACAATTGACTGTGGAGTCCATGTCGCTCGCATGAAGAGTCTAATCGACGGCTTTCGATAGGCACTACCGAACTGGGAGCTTTTGCGAAGCTGAAACCGGAGTTTGATAAGAGAGATGTGAAGCTTATAGGCTTGGTATGTCAACCGCCCTCCATCAAGTCTTAAAAACAGTTCCACCTACTAACCCCCTCGCTCTCTTCAAAGTCCGCCAACGACCTCTCCTCGCACGATGCCTGGATCTCCGATATCAACGAAGTCGCCTCCACAACGCTCACTTTCCCCATTATTGCCGACGCCTCTCGTGAAATAGCCTGGAAGTATGATATGGTTGACTCCCAAGACCTGACCAATGTCGACCAGAAAGGCATAGCTTTTACAATCCGTAGCGTGTTTGTTATTGACCCGAATAAGAAGATCAGATTAACAATGATGTACCCAGCCAGCACGGGGAGAAATACCAGGGAGGTGTTAAGAGTGGTGGACAGTTTACAGACGGGGGATAAGAAGGGCGTGACAACGCCAATTGACTGGGTTATGGGAGATGACGTGATTGTGCCACCGACTGTCTCGACGGAAAATGCGAAGAAGAAATTTGGGGAGGTGAGGGAGGTCAAACCGTGAGTTGCTGCTTCTGTCGCTTAAGTAAAGGCTTAAAAGCTGACGAGATCCGATGCAGCTATCTTCGATATACGAATGTAGGGAAGTGAAGACATACTTAGTATTGAAAGTTATTAGACACGTATATTCTCACAGGCTGTCCTCACCATGCTGCGAGATTTACTTTTTGCAGTCACGGAATTGCTCGCATCTAGTATGTACATCTACTTATAGATACCCGTTAGCCTCCAAATCTTGCTTGTTCATTCTCCCTATCTTGTCCTACCGCGCTCTCATTACTCTCTCCAATCTATTGATTTCACCGCAGACTTTTCGAACCAACCGCCGGAGAGTTCCAATGAACTCTGCAGCTAATCAATTCAACAGCCTCTTGTGGCTCGAGTTTAGTACAACGGGCCGTCCAAATTCCTAGCACTGGGTTTAATCTCATTGTCCATGTCTTTCAGATTTGTGCAACAGCTCTGGCGGCGTTCTTGACATCGTCTGACCTGATCGCCACTATTTCGCCATTCTCTTTTGAAATGAACGGCTCCTTTGCATACTGGCTTACCGTCCTGGCTGCTTGACTAATCATGCTGGAGAATGCACGACGGAAACGTTCTTCTGCCATTTCTGGGGTTTCAAGAAATTGAGAGATTTAGATTGGGGTTTTTAAAGAAGCTATGCGTAAATAGACCTTTGACTCTCAAATTGTGGGATCAAACGCGAAAAGCGTCTAAGTTGAAGCGAAAGAAGGCAGAGACAGCAGCCAAGCATGTGAAACACTCACTTCTTGACTGCCGTAGATATTCGACATAAAACCATACGAGGTTTCGTATCGTATACAAGTCGCTGTGGAACCGTTTGGTTGCCTAGCACGTTCAATTCCAACGTTTCGGCTAAGATGGGTCCTGTACTCTCAGGTTTGCTCTGTGCGTTGCCAAGCTCGCCAGGTTCGGGAATTTCTTGCTCGGCCACGAAAGCTTTGCCCTACCGATTTCTGATTCAAGGTTTGGTCGCGACTGTGGTGGAAGGAAACTGGGCTTCGAAAGTGAGAATTCTGGATCGTCATCATCCCGAACTTTGATGCCTTCGATGTCGATATGATCGTTTCCATCAGCTCCTCCGCGAATTCTAGGCGTGGCGTCTTTCTGTTCCCTCTTTTCATCGTCCGAAACCTCCTTATGTGTTTTGTAAAACCAATGCCATCTTATTCTTAAAGTTTCTTGTATTTCCTTTAATTCTAGTTCAATATCCTCTTCCGTTATTTTGAGCGTGCCCTCAAGATATCTCTTTACAGTTTCAGTCGCTTCGATCACGAATAATGAATCTTGTTCGTTGTCGTCGCAAGTTGTCGGCAATTCTATCATGCACTGTTCCCAAATTCTTCCAACACTTCCAGCAACGCCCGATATTATCCATGTCTTTTGTCCTCCTGTTTCCGGTTTTGGTTCTCCGCATTCGTTGCACCAATTTCGATGAAGCTCCTCTACCGTTTCCAGTAATGCTTCGATCTCTTCCCAGAAGTCAATATGGATCATGTTAGTCTTCGTGTCGCTAAGCACGTCTGTTACACTTTAGTACCCTATCCATTGCGTTTCTCGCAGCAAGGACTTTCAACATGTGCAAAGCCTTTGCGCAACAGAGTTCCAGTCTCAACACTCAAAAAGTCGAATTAAGAAGATTGGGAGACTTCTAGCTAAGAATAATGCGAAGAAGAACAAAGTCTTGAAGCTCACCTTCGGAATTGGCCTTGAAGTCCTCGTATAATTGCAGCATATTTAGCAAAGTGTTCAAAGCGTCTCGCAAGCGGATCATGGTCATGTAGCCTGCTTCTGCTAGACCCGGGGAGATCGTCTCGGTTCCTACGGTCGAGAATTCCGTTTAGCTTTCATCATCATTGCCGCCCCCACGAGGACGAGACTTGAAGTCGTCCTGTAGCTGCTCGTGGAGTGACTCTTTTCCATGATCATCTTCGAGCTCTTTCTTGGCCTTTTCCACTATTGCGTGCGTAGATTCCAGTAACAAATCCATCAGGTTTTTGAGGTTTATGTTCATTCTGTCTAGTTCCGTCTCCATCTTTTGCAGTGGAAGCTCCAAGGCTTGCCGTCCGGTAGCTGCAAGATTCTCTGCTGCTCTCTCTAGTTGGCCTGACACGCTCTGCGAGGATTCTAGACGGAAACGCCACGCGTGGTTGGAAGCCATCTCGACGTTTCTAAGGTCCTCCATGATTCTCCTCGCATAAAAATTTGGAGACTGTACGGAGGACGTGTCTTTTCTGATGTTAGAAGCTTTCGCGATAAGCGGTGCAAGAGTCAAACTCCAGAGCAGATGAAATTCGTACCTTTAGTATTATCCCGAAATCTTTTGTAGCTGGCTAATGTCTTTTGCAATTCTGTTAAGGATTCAATCAGACGCGTGTCGCTCTCATGTATTCCTCGCACCAGTGAAGCGGGATTTTCTTTGGTGGTCAGTGTATCTATACTCTCATCATCACTCTCAGAGCTACTATTGCCTTCGCCCCTCTGTCTAGCTGTGACGTCGCAGACTCCTTGCATCGGATTCATCCTCGGCCCCGGATCTGCCTCCTTCGTAGCGTTTACCGCAGGTGGAGCAGGTGGAGGACGTAGACGTGGGCGCGGACGAGGCGCAGGAGATGGAGAAGGCGGAGTCGAAGGTCGCGGAGGTCGCGGAGGAGGAATACCGTTGGGCTTAGGTGCTCCCCCATTCCTCCCTTCCACACCAACCCTTGCCGCAGCAACATCAGCTAACCAATCCTCGACATTAGCAACCAGCGAATCACGCCGACTCGATGGATGCCTTGAACTTTTCATGCAATTCTCAGGCTTACATTTCGGAACCTCCACCTGATTATCACCCTTAACAGCACGACAAGAATTCCACTGTGGAACTCTAATATTTGGTGGTCTTGGAGGCATCTTTGGTCGACTAGGACCTTCAGTACGAGTCTCAGGCTCACTTTGCGGCTTGGCCACTACAACATTGCCGTCGTCTTGCGATGGAGAACCAAGTCGGGGGCGGTTAAGGGGTGTTGTAGGCAATATTGGCAAAGATAAGTTTGGTTGAGGTATGGGGCTCTCTGGATGAGGCAGATGAGAAGGAACTTGAGATTGCGATGGAGATGGGCCGTCGCGAAAGGAGGATGTAGGGAAGGCGTAAGGGTAGGGATGAACAGGTGGCGTCCGAGGATGGGTTGGGGGAAATGTTTCACGAGAGTCCATGCTTGCCAGCAGGAATTGAGGGTGATGATTAAGGAAGTGTAAGTGGAGATCTTGAGTGAAAATGGGATGTGGTGAAGAGGCTGGACGAGAAGGAACGGGGCTATTTATGAACGATCTATGCGATCTTATGGTGAGGTGGTTGCGTGATGAGGGTGGTGTTTGTGGGTTGGGCTATGGAGCCAGCGAACGGGGAGCAAACGAGGTGTTCATGCTCGGTGACGATACGGCTCTTGGGCTAACGAGGTGAGACTGAACGAATTGCTGACGTGGATTCTAGGAGTGCCATAATTTGCACGTTTGTGTGAAAACGAAATTTTTGGTAGGTGTCCGCCTTTTCGTTACGTTAAACTAGGCTGGATCGGATGCGTTGGGATCTCTTAGTTAAAAACTCATGTAGACAACCCTTGCTAAGCATTGGCAGCTAGGGCGGGATCTCATTACCAATATGTCGATGGTGGTTGGTAGGAGCTCTGACAGTAAGGAAGATGGCTCTATGCGGCTTGAGAGACATGGTCCAAGAAAGGAGGAAGAAGGGACTGATCATTGGTCATCAGAGGTATGTAGTCGTAATTGTGATTTCTTCCCTATGACAGTCAATCTGTCAACTGCATCTTTTTGTTTTCCGATGTTCAGCAATGTAGGTATTCAACAACCCTGAGCATCTACCTTTCGCTGCTACTAACGGTTACTACAGAACCTTTCTCTTGTCCCTGGCATACCCCGCCATTTCTCTTATCATCCGTTCGACGCCTTCCTTCATAAGAGGCTTCCAGTTCCCAGCAATTTCAAACTCCGTCTTCAACTTCTCTACCAGCTCTCGCCCCACCAAATCCTTCCTCATCTCCCCATGTCCCTCATACAACTTCAAAGCAGGACCGTTCAGCCACTGCGTCTGAATCTCAATCGCTTTCCCCACGATCGTGAGTGTACTCCACCACGGTAGACCAGAAGTCAAATCCCTTATCTCATATAGGCTTCGTGCGAGGTCGTCCGCTTCTTTCAGGCGGTTAATGGCCCGATAGATTTCATCAAGATGAGACTCGCAGTTGTCTTCCCATATTTTAATATCTAGCAGCCAACAACAGGTCAGTCACTGGGAGTTATTTCCAAGTAACCGCGGCATTAGCATCCTCAAAAACTCACCCTCACAACTTCTATCAAACTCTCTATACAGATCCAGCACATTGTCTAGCTCTGTCAAGCGATTGCGTAGACGGATGACAGCTGTGATGCTGGGTAGGATGCTTGAAGGGAGGGAAAATCTGAACGTGGATTGGTCAAAAGGAGGAATATTAAATGGGTGAAGGTCCATCGTGGATCTTAGGGACAACCAAGTACGTAGACTTTTGGGATGATCTTATTAGCGATGGCAATGAAAACGATGGTAGTAATAAGGATTCAACGTTTGGGTGAAGTGACTTAAATGAAGAATTCGAATGAGTTGCCAGTAGGCAGCAGAGAGGACAGTGGTATATTTGACAATCAGCAATGACCGCAGCTACGTGGCTTCCCAGTGTCAACATGCGCCTTTCAAGGCCGCCAGTATCGAAGACGAAGTAGAAAAATACTAGTCCAGCAGAGCGCTTGCGATTTTATCAAAAATCATCGTTGTTCAGCAAATATGATCCATCCTTGCTGGCTACATCGTCACAGTCACAAACATCCAATTCAACGCACCAGATAATCAGCAGTCCGACAATATAAATCTGGTGTTCCCAACCAGTAGAAGAGGCCAATATAGATGAGTCACATATTCTGGGATTGCTTGGGTTTTCATAAGTTAACCTTGATTTTCCATCGAAGTTCACTCAAAAAGCGCAGCATGCAGAGAAATCATACTTCAGAGTCTGCTGACGACCACGGTGCACAGCGTTCGGACTGTGGTCCTCCTCAACAGGTTAACCCGTGCTTTTCCTTCGAGGAAATTATTGACAGTAGTAAATTCATTGACAGCAGCCGCAACGCTGTTGATATCAACGACAGTTCAAATACAGATACCAAGGGCATGCCAAATGAAGATACACATAACAGTCTAAATAAAGATACCAACGACATTTCAAATACAGATACTGACGTCTCAAATAAAGATACCAATGACAGTCCAGATGAAGCTACCAACGACACTCCAAATGAAAACACCATTGCCATCTGGGGTCACACCAGTCAACTATACAGCCGCCTGCACGATTTGCACTCAACGTTAACCCTTTACAACGAATTCGACGACATCTGCCCCGGTAAGTCCAACCCTCTCACTCTAACCGCTCATCACATTACCCCTGCGTTCACAAACCCCTCCAAATAAACCCACCTCACCAGCATTCCCAGACAACCCCCCCCTCTGGTCCTACTTCCACATCCTTTTCCTTGACCAAATTACCGTCGTATACCTTGTGATCGGAGTCCTGAAACTAAAAGAGCGGAACGCCGATGTTGGGTTTTTGGCGCAGTTAGCACGAGAGCTAGTAGATGTAGACGTGGAGGTGAAGAAAGAGCCAATTCAATCCCTAGCGCTGGGGCAGGAGAGAGGGGCTGTGAGGATGAGAATCGAGAGGTACCTGAGTGTGTTTCGTAAGGATTGGCAGCATGTGGTGACGGCGGAGTTAGCGGAGATGAGGAAGGGATTGATGCAGCAGGTGATGGATACAGAGGAATCTGGTGTTCGGGTTTGATTAGGTTTTAATTTGTCCGCATCGTTGGCTCTTGGTATGTCCCAAAATTGTGGAATTTGTCTATAATAATAATAATAATAATAAAAGGCACTCAGTCTGCAGCAGCTTCGCTCTCATCTTCTAATGGATCGTTCTTATTATTTTTATTATTTTTATAGGCTTTTTCTCCAACTACCAAGTGGAATTGCAGGATGTCAGGGGGAAGAACAACCGTTTCCCGGCCAGCGATGGAACTCACCTGTACGCGGTGCTGGCTACGAACCTTCTGTCTAGTCACAGAAGAGCCTAGAGGTTACCAAACAGACAAATCGACACGTCGATTGAGACCGAGCATCGCGTCGCGATGCTCACAAACAACAAGTCCACATGGCTAGATGACCATGTGGCCAAATAGCGAACGGAAACCCACGTCGAAGTGGCCAGCTTCCACATACACAGAACTACGATAACGCGAAGCCCGTGATCTGTTACTCGCACGGTCAGCTCGCAACCTCGGGCATACTGTAGCTCTTCGTCGCCCATTTTATCGTTGTGATTGCACAATGTACAACTGGTCTACATACGGGATATACTATCTAGGATTTTGAGTCGGCGGCTTGCAGCAGGATTTCCTTGAGCTCATCTGACTGGGTATGGAAAGTGGATTCAGGTTTACAGCGACTACTAGCATAAACAACAGTGTGATTTTTTAGCTCTAAGGAGCCTGTTTCACGCAGAGAGCTTTTCCATACTACATACATCGTCAGTACGATTCTATGTGTATCTATATACGTAGATAGTATGCTGTGCTTCATAGCCTTTGGCTGCATAAGCACGTTAAAATGAAGAAGAAGAAAAAAAACAACCGTTTCCCCCTATTGAGCCACTTATTCAAATAGACAAACGGAGGCATTATTTTCTTTCTTGAAAACAGTCGAATCATCAATGCAAAAGCTTTCTGCGACAAGAAATATCGGGCGAAAAGCAATCTGAGAACGCGATCAACTGTGACAAACTCACACCTCATATTGTCAATACTCAGTTTTTACTTATATTTATCTAGTTATCATTCACTACCTTAACTTCTCGCAACCCCCCCTGGTAATCCCCATCCCGATCCCGATCCCGCAAAGTCTCGTCTCCCCTTCGAAAATATCCAGCCTTCCCTACCCCTTTCCATCTGCCAACTGCACGCCTCCCTAAACACCCTCTCCGCCTCTACCGCGACTAGTTTCTACGGAAAATCCCGAAAAAGTTTCTCTGCCTTGTTCGTTGTTATTTCAGTGGGGTTAGAGGCGCAAGGGTGACAAGAGGGGGGTGTAAGGAAGTTTGATGTATTAGAATGATACAGCCTAGATGTCCCGAATCAGGATGAGTCGGGTCTCGCGCTGTGCTGTTTAATCTTTTCATATGTAGTATAACCGACTCCGGTTAAAAAACAAACCGGAGAAGTTGGTTGGATTTTCCCACTTCTGGAATCTATCGGTAGGTTATTAATTGTTCAAGCACACCTTTTGATGTGTGTCAGATGTCAGATAAAAGCTTTGTCCTAAAGTGCAAGAAAGGATTAACACACATCAACCTCCCCCTCCCTCATCTCCCTCGTCTCCTTCCCCTCCACATCCACATCCCCTCTCCACCCACCCGCCTCCTCAAACCCCACTTTCAACCTCCCCACCAGCTCCCGCCGCATCGCCGCTCGCCTCCACTCCCTACTCTCGTCCAGCAATCTCGGTAAATAAACCCTCACCCACTCCCGTCGCGTCTCCGCCGCCGCGGCTACGATGCCGTCCATAGATTTCCAGGCAGTGCTACTCAAGCCATTGCTTGAGCCACGGAGATGGCGCGCGGAGGTGTGGGCGGCTTGGAGGCGGGTGAGCGCGGAGTGGATCTCGGCGGTGTGGGAGACGCGGTGGTGTTCCCAGGTGTTGGTGTCTGGAGGGGGAGTGAGTGTTAGCTTCATTTGGTTGTATGTGTGTGAGATATTTGGGAGGGTGGTGGGAATGGGAGAGGCTGTGCATGCAGGGAGGGTGTGGTTTTGCGAATATGTATTCGGAGGGTAGAGTCTTGGAACGAACCATCGCAAGCTCGGTCAAATGCAAGATATAGATCCAGCACGCCCTCTAACTCTGCCAAGCGGTTGCGCAGCCGGACGGTGGCTGCGATGCTGGCGAGGGATTTGGACCAGGGGAGCTTGTTGGCGTTGAGGTCGTTGCTGATCATGTTTTGGTTGCTGCTGGCTGTGTTGGTGGAGGTCGAAGGGTGGGAAGTTGAAGGGGCAGAAGGTTTAGGTTCGCACATTGCGGGTTCTGAAGAGAGCTATAACACTGGAATATTGAAGAATATCCCTATCAAAGACGGAGAGAAAGAGGGACAGATGTTAGAACAAGAGTACAATAGTTGAATGAAGACTACTGAGTTCAGAATGCACTATTCTTTCTTGTAGCCAGAGAAGCTCCTATAGTAATGGAGATGACAGTCCTACGGTAGATCTTTCGCAGCTGCATTCTTTCCTTGCAAACTAATACTGGTTCGCAGAAGCAGACAATGAATGAAGGAACCAACAATATGACGAGGCAAGCCACCCCAGCAATCACGTGGTATCGAGTGCTGGCATAGATTTAGGAGAAGTCATGCGACTATGGGTGAAATCTTTGAAGTATTGTGGACAGAAAGTGATTGAGCGTGCGCTGTACTCTTGTGGTGAAGAATCCTAAGTTAAGAGATGTTTCGTAGTACTATCAGGACAGCTCAGTACAATGGAGAGGCGAACACGTACCAGAACGGATTTTTCCTCCAGACTCCTGCTTAGCAAAAGCGCCCCGCTGGCGCTCTTTGCTCCCATATCCGACTTCGCCACCGACTTCGTTGGAAGGCAGGTATTGATGAGCCGGGAGCGACGTCGGTAGGTGATCATTAGCAGATGACCTAATAATCACATGAAAGCGAACGTAGTCCAATGCAAAAAAGGCCTTGACTTGAGAGATTCTCGATGTTGGTAGGAATTCCCAAAGTAGAGATGTACGAATTTGAGAAATTATCGGAATGATAAAAAGCGCATAGAAGGATTCTCGAACGTAAAGTAGTATACTTGTTAGATATTTGGAAAAAGCGCGACATGTTGCAGGCGAAGAGAAGGTGAGTTGGTCATGGGGCAAGATATTAAAAACCACTGACAGTAATCGTGCACGAAAAGTTGAAATTTGACTTGAGTAGATCGCTTTCAACTCGCCTCCACCACCTCCCGCGCATCACCTATCTCTTTGCGCACTCGTCCATGCGATCAACCTTCCCTGGAAAATCCTCACGTCGTCATCCGCCGGCTGCCTCCATTTATCTGGCTTTTCCAGACACTCTCTCAAGGCGCTCAAAAAGTAGTAGCCCAAAATCGCCCTCCTATCCTTTAATGAACGTTCTCGACCTAGGCTGCGACGTGCCCTATACGTCTCCATCTGCTCTTTCTCAAAAGCCGAGAACTCGTACCCATTTCGCCACTTAGTCCAGACGGCGACGACCTTTTCCGCTGTCTCTTGTGTTGCCCTTTTGGTCGTTCTGTTGTCTTTCACAATTCGTAGAGCATTCTCGATGCTCATAAGGGCCCCGTAGATTGCTTGGAGATAGCCGTGCAAGTGGTTGTGCCATTTGATAAGCCCTATAATGTCAGGATGATATGTTATTAGATTACATTTGTCATGAATGTGGCCAGGTCTTCTCTCGGTGAGTTGTAACCACAGAAAAATGGATGGTTAGCTCACCATCGTGGCCGTCACGTTCCCTAGGTTCAAATCTGCCGTATAAATCAAGAACGTTCTCCAGGTCTTGCAGACGGCTCCGTAAGCGCATGGTCCCAACCGTACCTTCAACAGAGGTGGGCCTCAGATCATCTACGTTCCTGGGCAGGTGCGGGGACCCTTGCCGCTCGTTGTTCCCGCGTTGATGGTCTTGTTGATGTGGAGTGTCACGATGGCGACCGAGGGGATTCCGGATGCGGCGTTGACCACGTTGCTGATCCTCAGCGTGAAGGCCACGCGCACCACCAGGATCCGGAGAGACACCTCCCGCATTTCGTCGTTGCAGGTTGCCAAACGGAACTTGTCTATACATAGTTTTGAATTTCAAATGACCGTTACTACGATATAGCAAGAAGACCAATAGCTAGGTCGCAAACAGAAATTTCAAGAAATTAATGTTATATATTGTTACGGAAGCATCAAAACAAGTTCAATATGGTGACACGTCTGTTTGCTGCTATGATCCGTGTATTTGGCTGAAGATGAAATATGATGAGCTGGAGATCAAGAGCGTGAGAAGCCAGCCAGCGCAGAAAAGGCAAACACGCACAACGAATATTTGGCTTTATCTCACCATTTGCCTTAGCAAGACCATTATTCTGACTCGGCGTCGTTAGACCTCGTTTCCAGGGTTGACGTTTTGGACAGTGATGGGGAAGTCAAACACATAATTTGGTAACTAGTTTCATTTGCTTCATTAGACATACCGCTCTGTTTCCACGCCACTGGCCCAGATGCGTAGGTATTGCGCGGTTAAACTTTGGGATCATCCATCAATAACAGTGACGCATTAATGAGCGAGATGTAGTGTTTGCAATGTTCTCAGGTTGAACGAATCCAGATCTCCGATAGGAGGTTGGACCCGCCCCGTTTTCGGAATCTTTTTGAGCCTGAACAGCGGACAGCGTAGTATCTTAGGCGTCGTAAGGTACCTTATACCTGCTAGAACATCATCTTTGGTTTCATGCCTACCCCATAATCCCTTATGGTGAGATGACTCCCTCAAACCTATTAATACAGCGCCTTTCTCCAAACCCTAAGCATTTTGACCTGAGTTTACACGAACGTACTCTCTTGTGTCTTTGGTACACATGTCAAATTAATTCCTCGCCGAGACTCGCCCTTACATTCGCTCTGCACCTCTTCCGAAATTCCTTCGAATCTTCCCTCCATAATCTTGCAGCTTCAACGTTGGCAGGGCTCTCATCGTTTGGGCTGCTGAGCATGCTGATAACGCTTAACAGTATCGTCTCGGGGGTCTGCACGGGGGACCACCGCTCTGCAGCAGACTCATAGCCGTATTTGTCGTCTTCGGGAGGACTAGATAGCCGTAAGTCTGGGGATTTGCGAAGAATCAAAGGTAACGTACTGTAATATGCTTATACATACTTCCCCACTGGGATAGACTATTTAAAAAAAGGCCGGGTCAGAATAATTCATCTGAGAGATCATAGAGTCGTACTATTTGGGTGGAAGATCGGCGTTTGAAAGATCATTTTGGGTGGTAAGTGGGGATATTCAGGGGGAAACGTCAGGTGGGCACGGAAAAATCCTCCTTCAATCTCGTCAGAGTTGCTCTCCAATACGTTATTTGATGTACAGCCGATTGCGTACCACCATAGTATTTGCAGTCGTCAGAGATCATAAGCATAACCTCCCATTCCAGCACGTTGTTTTCCACCAGTCCACAGCTAATACCAGGTATGTCTTTGTCACTCTGCATCTGTTTTAGTTGACGACCCAGAAGCCCCGAGGCTGCTGAGCTCGCCATAATGGCGGTGTAGGAGAACGCAATTGGCGCCTAAGATCCAAACGAGCGATGGTGGAGTTGAACGACTGTTGTTTGGAGCGCTGTTGCAGTGACCTGGGTCTTGGGCGACAGCTTCCACCTTGAGATTCTGATGTTGGATAATTAGTCAAATATTCCTCAAAAAGGGCAGTGAAGAGCAGAGAGAAAGAGCAGAGAGAAAGAGCCAACTGCTTGTCGTACAAAGCTTGGGAGATCGAAGGAAGCCCTGGGATGACGGGGTTTTCGGATACTCCCGGCGCTAATGCTTATCAGATTGCCTAGTCGAGCCCTAAAGACGACGAACCAGAAACATACAGTAACCGTGTAACAATCAGGTTGGTGACTTTTCCTTTAAGTTGGCTTTTAAGCTGGTAGAAGCCTGAATGCTGTATCGAATGATATAGCGGCGGTCTTTCATATGTTACAGTATAAACCTATACTAGTCATATCACAGATCTACAAAAGCCCTTGATCAGTGATTTTCGATTTTCAACTCAGCGAGTGCTACAGTAGCTCATTAGCCTCGAATAATACCGTCCTCGAATCTTAGGATGTAACAATGTTATACACCGACAGGTGCCAAATCATCAACGTTCCCATTCAAGGAAGCTATACATAATACTGATAAAATGAATCTTCGTCACCATACTTTGCTGCCCTATCTCCGTCTTGCTCTTCCTTGGCCGTTACCCAGGTATTGTGGACTCTGATGAAGTGTAGAACATTCATCTTCATTGTGGGGCGAAATTGAAATTTTTGTTGATACAAGCCAGTGTAGTGTGACCGCCTCCAAAGCGAGACGGGGAGGAGTGGAAGCTATGCGCTTCTTTGTATGCGCTTGGATATATCCCGATATGCAGGAGTGTGTGGCCTTATTAGACGGCCGTGCCAAATCTTTGTCTTCTATTTTCCCTGCCTAGCCACACTAGGGTCAATTCGAGCAGATTATCCGACTCTATCTCATATCCAAGGTGCCGACGTGCTTTTGTTGACTATTAGACAGGAATACTGCCGGTCAGCCAAGGTCGGTTATCGCCCCATAAAGAACATTGACTCGCGACAGCAGCCCGAAATCATCAGCAACCCAATAGATCCTCTCTCATTCCGTATATTAGTAGATGAAGTGGTATTTTTATCGTACCTTGGTATCTATTTCCTCCCGGGCCTGTTTTCTCTTTGCAGTCTTGTCTGCATTATCCAAGGCTGACTCTCAAATATGCAGAGCTCCTCACACAGGAATCAGAAAACCTCCATGCCGGGTCTAGAAACTGGCCACATATCTACCACTCGGGAGAAGGAAATCGTATGTATGCTTGAGAAGGATTTCTCGGGCGAAAGAAGAATCTGTCCGAAGTGCTTCAGTTTACATCAAGTGGCCGACTTTGGGGATGGTTTTGATCCTGGGACTTCCAACAGTTCTGCCACGCTGAATTGGCTCAAAACCATTCGCGACCCAGACGTGCCAGAGCAATCCACTTGCGCATTGGGAATGTCGAGCTGTTGCCGCGTTACACTTTGACTGAATATCTCCGACGATAGAAGTCCAGCTCGGGAGACACTTGTCATTATTTTCCATGGTAACATAAAGCTCGACAGGTCTAGAGAGATACCGAGAGTCAGATGAAAACGGATATAATTCAAGCTCGAGAATCCACTCTCCACTTGAAGAACCCTTTTATCAGAGGTATTCATTCGGTGGGCTTCGAGAAGCATGTGCGGATCAATCTTTTGGTGATTTCACTGTAATGGTAAAACTACCCTCCCAAGGACATGGTTGAGCTGGTACAGTAGCATTGAGGACTGAGAGCTTCGGCAGAGGCACCGCTGGACGTTGCGTTTCCGTTGGCAACTAGAATTCCTTAGTGCTCTAATAAGATCGTGAGACGATATATAGTAGATGCATACTCCTCAAGCTGTAGAGGCCGTTACCCGTAGTGAACTGTCTTATTCCAAATCTTTTACCGTCAACTTGAACCCATGGTACAATTCCTGCTCCAAGGGAGCTACAATGTTATCATAGACAGCATGTCTGAACTCTGCATTGTCCAAATCTAGAGCTTGGTCTGGTGTAACGAAATTGCAATTCAAGCATGCTTGAATTGCTTTTCTGTAGCCCTCATAGATGTCGTCCACGGAATCTTCAAGAAGGCGTAGGGCTGTTGTAAGGTCCGTGTTGACGTTCACCCTCTCGCCATCGATAAGGTCTTCTGAGCTTCTCTGGGACTCAATCGGCTTTCCCAACTGGATTTCTAGCAGTAATATTCCTAGCGCAAGGATACTTTGATTGGGATGGATTCTCAGCATGGCCTCTGGATCATCACTGTGTTGAGGATCTTGGAAATGCGTAGACAGATAAGGCCTCTTAAAATCCACCTGATTTGCTGATTTATGGAAGAAAGGAATGTCCTTTTTGCTCCACTCTTTGCTGAACCAAGGGCTTTCGCACAATTGCAACAGGGAGTTTGCCAGCACCACAGCCAGAATTCTCTTTTCCCTCAAAGGCAGTTTTGTCGATTTCAAGGTCCAGCTTGACTGGAGGCTATCGGCAAGCGAAGGTGGCTGCTAGCCGGCTTGGCTCGGCCAATGCCGGCCGCTAGAGAACAAGGAGATTAAGCAGGGAAAAGGGGATAAATAGGCCGTTTCCC
>JAABUU010000813.1_pt1 | contig 62790 bp, 51 predicted proteins | sample 5559301 | NCBI WGS metagenome assembly JAABUU01 (sample SAMN10711884, study PRJNA513360) | rock metagenome | isolation source: Antarctica rocks | place: Antarctica: Victoria Land, Richard Nunatak white
CCGCCTCCCGGGACGGCGTGGCTCCCATCGAGGCCGCCGGGCCGCCCCGGCCCCTGCCGAGGTCTCCCATCGAGGCGGTCCCGCCGGCCCTGGCCCGATCCGGACCGGGCCCCTCCCCCTCGGCGGCCATTCTCCCCCCGGCGGCGGTCATCCCGCTGGACCTGGGGACCGCGCTCCGCCTGGCCGAGGCCGTGAACCCGGAGATCGCCCTGTCCCGCGAGGCCATCCGGGGGACCCTGGCCCTCCGCCAGGGGGCCCGGGCGCTGCTGCTCCCCTCGCTCAACGCGGGGGGTAACTATCACGGGCACACCGGCCCCGTCCAGAAATCGACCGGGCAGATCAACTCCCTGTACCCGGAGCAGTCGCTCTACCTCGGCGGCGGCGCGGAGACCGCGGCGGCCGGGACCATCGCGATCCCGGCGGTCTGGATCCTGGCCCCGCTGGCCGACGCCCTCTACGACCCGCCCGCGGCCGATCGCCGGGTCGAGGAGGCCCGGTCCGTCGCCCAGGCGTCCTCGCACGAGATCCTGCTCGGGGTCGTCACCTCCTACCTGGAGCTGGTCGAGGCCGAGGCCGTCCTGGGGACCTATCGCCGCTCGGAGTCCGAGGCCCAGGAGGTTCGAAAGGCCATCGACGCCAACCTCGCCGGGGGCCGGGGCAGCGGGGCCGACGCCGATCGGGCCGCCTCCGACGTGGGGTCGCGACGCGCCGAGGTTCTCCGCGCCGAGGAGGCCGCCGCGATCGCCTCGGCGCGACTGGCCCGCCGGCTCCGGCTCGACCCGTCGGCCCGGATCTGGCCGCCGGCCGGGCCGCTCGAACCGTCCCTCCTGATCGACCTCGACGCCGACACGCGGGACTTGATCGACCTCGCCTCGCGGAGCAGGCCGGAGCTGGCCGCCGGCGACGCGGCGATCGCCCTGGCCCGGACCAGGCTCGCCCAGGAACGGGCCCGGCCGCTGCTCCCGACCGTCTCCGTCGGCTTCAGCGGCGGCGCCTACGGCGGCGGGAGTAACCAGTCGCCGCCGCTGGTGGGCCGGTTCGCCGGCCGGACCGACTTCGACGTCCTCGCCTTCTGGTCGGTCCAGGATCTGGGCTTCGGCAACCGCGCGCTCCGGCGTCGCCGCTCCGCCGAGCATGACCAGGCGATCAGCAGGCGATCCCTGGCGCTGGACCGCGTCCGCACCGAGGTCGCCGAGGCCCGGGCCGAGGCCATCGCGAGTCGCCGAGGTATCGAGATCGCCCGCGGCGAATCCGAGTCCGCCGAGGCCGGCTTCCAGGCCGACCTCGACCGCCTCCGCCTCGGCGGGGGACTGCCGATCGAGGCCCTGCAAAGCCTCCGGAGGCTGGAGCAGGCCCGCCGAAGCCTGATCCGCTCGGTCGTCGGCTCCGACCGGGCCCAGTTCGCGCTGCTGGTCGCCCTGGGATTCGCCCCGCTCGACCGCCTCCCGGCCCCCGGGGCCGGCCGGCCATCGCCCGAGGTCGCCTCGGGTCGGCCGGCGTTCAGTACGTTCTGAGGAGGATCGGCAGGGCATGCACGTATTGCTGGCCGTGGGGGTCGATGGCCAGGAAGTCGATCGTCGAGGCCGCGTTGATCAGGTGGACCCGGAGCGTGAAGTGGCCATCGGGCCCGGCCACGACCGCCCCGTCGTGGAAGAGGAAATTGGACTGCTCGTCGACGAAGAGGATCGAGCCGGGGGTCGTCCGCCCCAGGATCGTCACGTCGCGATGCCGGGTCAGGCCGCCCGAGACCGAGAGCGAGGGGTCGTGGAACTCGTCGAGGGGCGAGAGCATGACGTGGATCTTCAGCGGGACCTTGGGGCCGGGCGCGGCCAGGCCCCGGAGCAGGACCCGCGCGTCGCCGATCCCGACGTACCCGTTGCCGTTGGCGTCGGCCGACGGCAGGTAGTTGGCGTCTCCCCGAAGCGAGTTGAAGGCCGGGACGAACGCCTCCTCGTCGGCGAGGGTGACGCGGCCGTCGCCGTTGACATCGCCCAGCAGGGTGCCCGCATGATCGAGGCGACCGGTCGGACCGCTCCGGCCGACGGCCCGGGCATCCCGGGCCACCGCCCCCGCCCGGGGATCGAGGACCGGGTCGGACGGGGCCAACCGGCCGACCGGGCCCGGGAGCCTGCTCTCCCGGAGGCGAGCCGGGTGGCCCGGGGCGACGGCCTCGGCGACCTCGGCCACCGGGCCGTGTCGCGCCAGGACCCCGGCGACCGGGCCGATCGCGACGCCGGAGTCGAGAACCTGGCGGACCTCCAGCGCCTCACATCCGAGCGGGCGGCTCACCCTTCTCTTGACCATCGGACCATCCTGATTTCGTGAGGTGGCGAAGCATCCCCGCCGTCCCCCTCCGGGTCCGTCATCGCGAGGGCCCAGGGACGGCGGACACTGTTCGACAATGAAGAAGATCGGCAACGCGGATCGAGTTTCCCGACTCGACGTTCCCGTCGATCCCGGTTTTTTCGGCCACCGTCTTGCAATCCGACATCCGGTCCCTATACTGATCCTTACCCGCCGCAAGCGGGGGTCTGGCACAAAATCGACCGGGATGGACGCACCGATCCCCCGGTTTCCGGGCGGGAGTAGCTCAGGGGTAGAGCACCACGTTGCCAACGTGGTTGTCGTGGGTTCGAATCCCATCTCCCGCTCCATTTTTCCCCTCGCAAACCGTGCTGGCGGCTTACGCTCGATCGCGTCGGGTGCGTGGTGGCGGCCCAAGCCATCCCAGCCGGTAGCGCTGTAAGGACCGCCGTCGATGAGCACCGGGGAAGAACTCGAAACGACCACCGCCGAAGACGCTTCCTCGGCCGCCGAGCCGAAGATCAAGCTCGATCTCGACGTTCAGATCAGCGACGTCGGCCCTTGCAAGAAGCACCTCAAGGTCACGATCCCCCGATCGGAGGTCGAGAAGCAGTTCAAGGCGTCTGTCGGCGAGATGGCCAAGGAGGCCGTCGTCCCGGGGTTCCGGCCCGGCCATGCGCCCCGCGCGCTGGTCGAGAAGCGGTTCCGCAAGCAGGTCGCCGGCCAGGTCAAATCCACCCTGCTGATGGCCTGCCTGGAGCAGATCGACGAGGACCACAAGCTCAACCCGATCTCGCAGCCCGAGTTGAACGTCGAGGCCATCGAGCTGCCCGATGACGGCCCGATGACCTTCGAGATGGACGTCGAGGTCCGGCCCGACTTCCCGCTCCCGGCCTACAAGGCCCTGACGATCAAGAGCCCGGTCCGGGCGATCACCGACGTCGACATCGACGCCCAGGTCAAGGCGTTCCGCGAGCGCTACGCCCAGCTCGTTCCCAAGCTCGACGCCGGGGCCGAAGTGGGCGACTTCGTCACCGCCAACCTGATCTTCCACATGGGCGGCCAGGTCTACAACGAGGCCAAGGAGATCCAGTTCCGGCTCCAGCCGGAATTGCGGTTCCAGGACGGGACCGTGCCCAACCTCGACGCGGTCCTGACCGGGGTCAAGCCGGGCGACAAGAAGGACGCCGACGCCAAGATCGGCTCGGCCTCGCCCGACCCCAACCTCCGGGGCAAGACGATCCAGGTCACCTTCGACGTGCTCGACCTCAAGCAGCTCCGGCTGCCCGAGGCCGACGCCGCGTTCTTTCAGTCGACCGGCTTCGAGGATCTGGAAGACCTCCGGACCGCCCTCAAGGGTGTCCTGGAGCGTCGCCACGAGTACCAGCGGCGGCAGTCGGTCCGTGACGAGATCCTGGCCAAGCTGATCGCCGAGACGCCGTTCGACCTGCCCGCCGACCTGGTGGCCCGGCAGGAGAAGTCGACCCTCCGCCGCCTGGCCCTGGACCTCCGCCAGGGCGGGCTCAGCGACACCGAGATCCGGGCCCGCGAGGCCGAACTCCGGGCCAACGCCCACGAGTCGACCCTCCGGAGCCTCAAGGAGTTCTTCCTCCTGGCCAAGATCGCCGAGGCGGAGAACGTCAAGGTCGAGGACGAGGACATGGAGGTCGAGGTCGAGGCGATCGCCGCCCGGTCCGACGAGAGCCCCCGCCGGGTCCGCGCCCGGGTCGAGAAGGAGGGGCTGGCCGACGTGCTGGCCTCGCAGATCCTGGAGCGGAAGACGATCGACCGGATCCTCGAATTCGTCAAGCTCGAAGAGGTCCCCCTGGTCGACGACAAGGCGGTGGAGACGCTCGACCAGGCCGCGACCACGGCCCCCGAGGGCCTCGCCGAGGAGTCGACGACCGAACCGGGCGAGTCGGCGTGACGTGACGTGACGGGCCGGACCGCTCCCTCGCACCCGACCGCCCCTCCCAGGCCCAACCCGGCCCGCCTCCCCACCCGGGCGGCGGGCCGGGCTCCGTCCCCAAGGATCGCCCCATGAACGACTTCGCGCACCCGCTCGCCCCGGCCCGGCTGCAGCGCTACCGGGACATGTCGCGCCAGCGGCAGATGACCCTGCCCGACCTCCTCCTGGAGAACCGGATCATCTTCCTGGAGGGGGTGATCAACGACCAGTCGGCCAACTACGTCGTGATGAAGATGCTCTACCTCCAGTTCGACAACAAGACGCAGGGCATCAGCTTCTACATCAACAGCCCCGGCGGGAGCGTCTACAGCACCCTGGCGATCTACGACACCATGCAGTTCATCGACTGCCCGGTGGGGACCTACTGCATCGGAATGGCCGCCTCCGGCGCCGCGGTCCTGCTGGCTGGCGGCGAGAAGGGCCGGCGGTTCTCGCTCCCCCACTCCAAGATGATGATCCACCAGCCCTACGGCCAGGTCAGCGGCCAGATCTCCGACATCGAGATCCAGGCGCAAGAGATCATGGCCAACAAGAAGGACATCAACGAGATCCTCGCCAAGCACTGCGGCCAGCCGATCGAGGTCGTCGCCCGCGACACCGAGCGCGACCGCTACATGACGGCGATCCAGGCCAAGGAGTACGGCCTGGTCGACGAGGTCGTCGGCCACATCCCGACCGCCGAGGCCAACAAGCCCCCGGTCTCCTGAGCCGGCCCGCGACCGACGTCCCTCCAGATCCTCCAGGCTGACCGCTTCTCCACCGGGGACCCACCCATGCCTCTGATCCCGATCGTCATCGAGCGGAACGGTCGCGAAGAGCGGGCGATGGACATCTACTCCCGCCTGCTCCAGGACCGCATCATCCTCCTGGGCTCGGCCATCGACGACCAGGTCGCCAACGTGGTCGTCGCCCAGATGCTCGTCCTGGCCCACCAGGACAGCAAGGCCGACATCCATCTCTATATCAACAGCCCAGGCGGCAGCGTCACCGCCGGGATGGCGATCTACGACACCATGCAGTTCGTCACCTGCGACGTGCAAACCTATTGCATGGGCCAGTGCGCCAGCATGGGCTCGCTCCTGCTCGCCGCCGGCGCCAAGGGGAAACGGAACGCCCTTCCCCACGGCCGGATCATGATCCACCAGCCGCTGGCCGGCATGGAAGGCACGGCGACCGACATCCTGATCCACGCCGAAGAATTCCTCCGGATGAAGAAGCAGCTCAACGGGATTTACCGGAAGCACACCGGCCAGACCCTGGAGAAGCTCCAGCAGGACACCGACCGCGACCGCTTCATGTCGCCCGAGGAGGCCCGCGACTACGGCCTCATCGACCACGTCATCGAGCGCGAGCCGGCCATCACCCTGAATCCCAACCCGGTCCCCTGACGAGAATCGCGATCGGAACGCTGATATTTCAGAGGCGATCCGAGATCGAAGATGGTTGATGGTCGATGAGTGTAGGAGTGACGCAGTTGATGGCCTTTGTCCAGTAGGTGCATTTTGCTCGCTGCACAAGATAGGCAGCCTGCCGTCAATGAGGCAAGAAGACGAGCCGAACGCCTACTGTACATAAGCCATCAACTGCGTCACTCCTAGACCGGTGGCCAATGGGAAATCGACCCATCGGCCATCGTTCGTTCACCACCACCGGATCGAGTGCATCAGGGCTCGGAGGGAGTCCCTGGCCCGAGGGTGGGCCAGGAAGAAGCCGGTCACGGGGACGAGCATCGCCAGACAGGCCAGCCCGAACATCGCGTGCGAGATCCCCGAAGGGCGCTGGGGGAAGTGGGCCAGCGCCTCGCGGAGCCTGGGCACCAGCTCGCCCATCAGGGCCTCGGGATCCCGACCGTGGGCCTCGATCGACCCGGCCCGGAGGGCCTTGGGGCCCTTGACCGTGATCCCGGCCCCCCGCCCGGCGTCCTCGAAGCCGTGGATCGTGGGCGTGAACCGACCCCCCAGCTCTCCCAGGGCCTCACGGACCGCGCGGTCGAGTTCGTCGGCGGACTGTTGATAGACGGTCACCCGGAGCGAGGCCGAGCCGGCCAGGACCAGCGCCCAGGTCGCGACCAGGGCCACCCAGATCGACCAGCCCATCGGGCCGACGTCGGACCCCGCCAGCCGCCCCAGGACCGCCCGGCCGAACGGCCCGAAGGCGACCAGGCCGCCGAGCCCGAAGGCCATCAGCCAGACGTCGACCGGGCCCCGGACCAGCCTCGGGCGGCTCCCGCTGTGGAACAGCCCGAGGGCGTAGAAGTAGGCGGCGAGCGGGGTGGCCGTCAGGGCGATCTGGACCGAGGCGGTCATGGGATCCCTCGCGGAGGATCGATCAGCCGGACGCCTCGCGGGCCAGGGCCGCGATCACCGCGTCGTTGGCCTCGGGGAACCGGAGCCCGGGGAGGTCGCCGGCCCGGACCCAGCCGAACCCCGAGTCCGCCGCTGGCTCGGCGCCGGGCCCTTCGAGCCGACATCGAAAGTAATGCAATTCCACGAGCCCATGCGGGTAGCGGTGGACGAGACGCCGGACCCGCTCGCCGACCCGGACCCTGAGCCCCACTTCCTCCAGGCACTCGCGGGCCGTCGCCGCCTCGGGCGACTCCCCCGGCTCGCACTTCCCGCCCGGGAACTCCCAGACCCCCGCCATCGCCGAGCCCTCCGGCCGGACCCGGATCAGGTAAGACCCGCCCCGCTCGATCAGGCCGATCCCGACGCGGGTCGGCTGTTCCTCGATCGCGGCTGTCAAATCCCGGATCTCAGCAAGAATGTTGGACGTGAACGGATCAGGATGCGTCTGGAATCGGCCATCCGCGATCGGCCATCAAAGCTTCCCTTGCTTCGCCGCCTCGACCGCCCGGCCCGGCGAGCCCATGGCGTTGTAGCCGCAATCCACGTGCATGATCTCGCCGGTGATCCCGCTGGAGAGGTCGGAGAGGAGGAACATCCCGGCGGCCCCGACCTCCTCGCGCGAGATGTTCCGGCCCAGCGGCGAGACGGCCTCGTACAGGCCGGCGAGCTTGTCGGAGTCGCCCACCGCGGAGGCCGCCAGCGTCTTGACCGGCCCGGCGGAGAGGCCGTTGACCCGGATCTTCTTGGGCCCCAGGTCATAGGCCAGGTACTTCACCGAGGCGTCCAGCGCCGCCTTGCAGACGCCCATCAGGTTGTAGCCGGAGACGACCTTCTCGCCGCCGAAATAGGTCATCGTGGCGATCGACCCGCCGTTGGGCATGACCCCGGCCGCGTGCCGGGCGACGATCGCCAGCGAATAGACGCTGATGTCCATCGCCGTCCGGAACCCCTCGCGGCTGGACTCGACGTAGGGGCACTTGATGTCGTTGATCGGCGCGAAGGCGATCGAGTGGAGGACGAAGTCCAGCGTCCCGTAGGTCTCGCCCGCCTCGCGGAAGACCCGGGCGACGTCCTCGTCCTGCTGGACGTCGCAGGGGATGATGAGCTTGGCCCCGATCGGCTCGGCGAGCTTGCGGACCCGGCGCTCCATCTTCTCACCCGGGAGGTGGGTGAATCCGACCTCGGCCCCCTCGTCCAGGAGCTTCCGGGTGATCGCCCAGGCGATGCTGAAGTCGTTGGCGACCCCCAGAACCATCCCCTTCTTGCCGGTGAACAAGCCCATCGACCCGATCCCTTCCCGTGCCCGAGCGGGCCCGATCCAACGTGTGACGCGGCCGGAGGTTCGCCGCCGGGCCCTGGCCAGAGGATAGCGTCCCGGGCCGGGCCGCTCAACCTCACTCTCCCAGGGCCGATTTCGCCCGGCGAATGGTTGATGGTTGACCAGCGATCAGCGATCAGCCATCACCCATCAGCCATTTGCACCGCCGCCCTCAGGGTTTCGCGGCCGGGGTCTCGCCGCGAGGGGTTTCGAGCGGCAGCGCGAGCCCCTGCAATTCCCGGTCGAGCGCCCCCCGAGCCTGGCCCAGGGCCTTCCTGGTGGCGGCTCCCATGCCCAGGCTCCGCCGCTTGAGGTCGGCGGGAACCTCGCCGAGGCCGAGCGACTCGATCACGCCGAAGGCCGCCTTGACCTGCGGATCCTCCACCAGCCCGAGCCCGGCGTCGGGCGGGAGGTCGTCGGGCCGGATCGTGGACGATCGGGCGATCGCCGGGGTCCACCGGTCGCCGGCCCGGACCCATAAAGCCGTTTCGACCGAGGCCGCCGAGAAGTCCGGGGCCAGCTCCAGCCGGGTGACCACCACCCCAAGCCGCCCCCGACGGCCCAGCTCCTGGAGCTTGGCGGGGAGCGGGTCGACCGTCGGCTCGCCGAGCAGCTCCTTCAAGCCCGAGAGGGCGGCGTTCAGGCCGGCCGCGGCGGGCGGGGCCTCGCCGGGGGCGGGCTCGGGGAGGACCAGGCCCTGATACCGGAGGAGCCGGCCGCCGGGGTCGTTGGCGACCTCGGTCGCCGCCCGCCGGACCAGCCACGCGGCGTCGGTCTCGGGCTGGAGCGGCAGGAGCCCGTCCACCGAGATCGGCTCGTCCAAACCCGGCGCGAACCCCCGGCCCTCCAGCGCCTGGGCCAGGTCGGCCATCGGCATCGCCTCGGACTCGGGGAGGTCCGAGAGCCAGCCGAGCCGGAGCATCCGGTTGGCCGCCCGGGGCCGCTTCGCGATCGCCTTGAGGTCGGTCCGGCCCAGCCGGAGGACCATCAGGGGCGAGTCCGCCGCCCGCTTCGGGTCGGCCAGCCGAGCCTCCTCGCGGTCGATCCAGGCGAGGATCCGGTCCCCCTGGGAGGGGTTGGCCAGCCGGTCCCGACGCCAGGCGGCCAGCCGCTCTCGCCGCTGGGCGATGGCCCGCTGGACCATCGGCCCCTCGGCCTTCCGCCAGGCCGCCGCGCGGTCGGGCAGGTGGGCGTCGGCCCAGGCCCGGCGGACCAGGACCAGGAGCGGGCCCCGGCGGTCCGAGTCCAGGACCTGGCCGAGCACGACCTTGCCGTCGCGGAAGGTCAGGGCGTCGGCGGCCGTGACCGGGGTGAGGGCAGGGGCCCCCTGGGCGATCGATCCGAGCCCGACGAGCCAGGCGATGGCGATCAAGACGTTCTCTCCTGTCGCGGTAGGGTCGATCGGTTCTTGAAGAGGCAAGGGGGTCCGGGGAGGCTTCCACCGCCGTTTTCAAGGACCGATCGCCCCTGCCGGTTCCGGTCCGGGCCTTGAGGGCGGCCCAGCCGCTCGTGAGGCGGCAGTCTCAGTTGAATCCGCTGGCAAGCGGCTGGCAATCTTGCGATGCTGGTGATGGCTGGTGGTCCCAGGCTTGACTTGCTCGGCTCGTGTGCCCCGGGAGGCAAATCATGGCTCCGAGAGTCTGCATTCTCGCTGTGGTCGGTCCCTTCCTCGGGATGTTCGGGTCGATTTGCTCCGCCCAGCCAGTGACGGGAGGGAACTCGCGGCAAGCCGCACCCGATGAACCGAAGGATTTTCGCCGGGGCGTCCGCGTCATCGAGTTGTCGGAGGGTTCTGTCACGAATGAGCCGGTGCGGTTTTTCCCGGGGCATACCGCGCGAGTCGGGAGGATTGCCTTCTTCCCGGGCGGCGATCGGCTGCTTTCGGTCAGCAATGACGGCTCGGTCCGCGTCTGGGATGTCGAGACTGGCAAGCCGCTCCGACAAGACAAGATCGAGAAATGTCGAGGCGAGGCAGCCCTGTCTCCCGAAGGTCACTTCCTCGCCGTGTCCGCGGATCAGACGGTCGTCGTTCTCGCCCTCAAGGAAGGGGAGGCCAGGTCCGGCCAGGTCCGTGAGTTCGAGCAGGCTGATAGCGGTTTCATCGGTGGTCTGGCTTTTTCGCCCGATGGCCGTCAGCTTGCATCGGCGAATTACGACTTCTCCACCATTCTCTGGGACGTGGAGACCGGACGACTCGTACAGCGGTTGCAGGGGCATCAGGATCAGGTCAGGAGCGTTGCCTTCAATCCGAGCGGAACCCGCATCGTGACCGGCGGCTATGACAAGACGCTCAGGATCTGGGATCCGCGGTCGGGCAAGCAAGTTCGCGTCCTGAAGGGTCACGAGAAGCCGATCTTGGCCGTGGCCATCTCTCCGGACGGCACCTCGGTCCTCTCCGGTGGCTTCGATGACGCCGCCCGGCTTTGGGACTTCGAGACGGGCCGCGAAATCCGGACGTTCCGGGGGCACTCCGATGCCATCAACAGCGTTGCGTTTTCGCCGGAAGGCCGCCATATGTTGTCGGCCAGTAACGATCATACAGTCCGCCTCTGGGATCTCACCACCGGCGAGGAATTGCACCGGTTCATCGGCCATACGGACTACGTGCTAGACGCCGTTTTCTCCCCCGACGGCCAATTCATCGCTTCCAGCAGTGGCGGAGACGTCAAGGATGGCAAGTGGGTTCCGGGGGAAGATTACGCGATTCGCTTGTGGCGCGTGCCGAAATTCGGGACTCGGGACCGCGACTGAGCGTCGCCCGAGGCGACGTTTATTTTGAACCCCGGTCGGGCGGGTCCGTGGCGGCGGAGGATCGGAAATGGCCCGGATTCGATGGGTGGAGGAGGGCGAGGCGGCCGGCGAGATCGCCGGGGTCTACGCCGCCTGGAAAGCCGCCAACCCCGGCCGATCGGAGATCCCCGGGATCTTGAAGTGCCTGAGCCTCCGCCCCGACCTGTTCCGGGGGATGGACGAGGTCTCGGGCTCGGTCCACTTCCGCGACGGGCACCTGACCCGCCGGGTCAAGGAGATGATCGCCACCTACGTCTCGGCCCTCAACCGGTGCCCCTACTGAGTGGGCAGCCACGCCTCGTTCCTGCGGTCGCAGGACCCCACTCCCGAGCTTCACGAGTGCCTGGCGAGGGCCGACCTCGACGCCGCGCCGGTCTCCGAGGCCGAGCGCGCCCTCCTCGGATTCGCCGGGCTGGTGACCCGCCACGCCGACCGGACCACCGACGCCGACGTCGAGGGGCTCCGGGCCCTGGGCTGGACCGACCCCGAGATCGCCGAGGCGGTCTACGTCACCGCCCTGTTCGCCTTCTTCAACCGGGTGGCCGGAGCCTTCGGGCTGCTCGATCCGGGTCCGATCCCGTGATCGACCTGGTCCCTCTGGGCGACCGGGACTTCCTGGCCCGGTTCACCGACGAGGGGGCGGCCCAGCGGTGGGCCGAGGCGGTCCGGGCCCGGGCCCTCCCGGGGGTGGTCGACGTCGCCGTGGCTTACGCCTCGGCCGCCGTCTATACCGACCCCGACCGGGCCGACCCATCGGACCTGGAGGGGGTCCTCCAGTCGGTCGAGCCCTCCGGCCCCGACCGGCCGACCGGCCGATGGATCCGGGTCCCGGTCCTCTACGACGGCGAGGACCTGGCCGAGGTCGCCCGGCGGTCCGGGCTGGCCGAAGCCGAGGTCGTCGAGCGGCATTCGGGGCCCGACTACGCGGTCTTCGCCCTCGGCTTCCTCCCCGGGTTCCCTTATGCGGGATACTTGCCCGAACCGCTGGCGGGGCTCCCCCGGAGGACCAGTCCGAGGGCGGCGGTCCCGGCGGGCTCGGTGGCGATCGCCGGGCGGCAAACCGGGATCTACCCGGCCCGGTCGCCGGGCGGCTGGCTCCTGCTCGGACGGACGCCGCTCCGGATCGTCGACCTGGATCGCGGCCACTTCCCGATCCGGCCGGGCGACCGGCTCCGGTTCGGGGCGATCGGGCCTGACGAGTTCCGGGCCCGGCTCGGCGAGCCGATCGGCCTTGCTGAATAAGTGCGGTTGGTCTATACTTGATTTCCCGATTGCACCGAGCCCACCGAAGCCGACTCGTCCAATCACTCCCCACTTGGCCCGCCCTTTCCCCTGGCGGACGCGATCCCATGATCCGACGCGAAGACATCCGAAACGTGGCGATCATCGCCCACGTCGACCACGGCAAAACCACCCTGGTCGACGTGATGCTCCGCCAGTCCGGCCAGTTCCGCGCCGGCACGCTCAACCAGGATTGCATCCTGGACTCCAACCCCCAGGAGCGCGAGCGTGGGATCACCATCCTGGCCAAGAACATCGCGATCAACCACGGCAAGACCAAGATCAATATCATCGACACCCCCGGCCACGCCGACTTCGGCGGCGAGGTCGAGCGGACCTTGCAGATGGCCGACGGGGCGTTGGTGCTCGTCGACGCCTTCGAAGGGCCGATGCCGCAGACCAAGTTCGTGCTCCGCAAGGCGTTCGCCAACAAGATCCGGCCGATCGTGGTGATCAACAAGATCGACCGCCCCGACGCCCGGCCCGACGAGGTCCTCAACGAGGTCTTCGACTGCTTCGTGGAGCTGGGGGCCGACGAGTTCCAGCTCGACTTCCCCTACATCTTCGCCTCGGGAAAGGGCGGGTTCGCCTCGCACGACTCCCACGCGACCTCCGGCGATATCAAGCCGCTGCTGGACCTGTTGGTCGAGAAGGTCCCCGGCCCCGAGGTCGACCCCGACGGCCCGCTCCAGATGCTCTGCACCACGCTGGACTTCTCCGAGTACGTCGGCCGGATCGCGATCGGCCGGATCGTCGCGGGCCGGGTCAAGCGCGGCCAGAAGATCATGCTGATGAAGGCCGAGGGCGTGAACAAGCCGTGCACCGCCGACGGCGTCCTGGTCTTCGACAAACTCTCGCGGACCGAGGTCGAGACGGCCGAGGCGGGCGACATCGTGGCCATCGTCGGCGCCTCGGGCGTGGACATCGGCGACACGATCACCGCGTTCGACTCGCCGGTCTCGCTGCCCCGGATCGAGGTCGACGAGCCGACCCTGAGCATGCTCTTCACGGTCAACGACTCCCCGCTGGTCGGCGAAGGGCAGTACCTGACCACCCGCCACCTCAAGGAGCGGCTCGACCGCGAGCTGCAATCCAACGTCGCCCTCCGGGTCGAGACGACCGACGAACGCGACTCGTTCATCGTCTCCGGCCGCGGCCTGCTCCACCTCTCGGTCCTGATCGAGAGCATGAGGCGCGAGGGGTTCGAGATGGCCGTCGGCAAGCCCGAGGTGATCCTCAAGCGGATCAACGGTGTCGAGAACGAGCCCTACGAGTACCTCGTCGTCGACGTCCCCAACGCCCAGATGGGCCCGGTGATGGAGCTGGTCGGCGCCCGCCGGGGCGAGATGCTCAAGATGGACGTCAAGGGCGTCTACGCCCACCTCGAATTCGTGATCCCCGCCCGGGGCCTGCTCGGCCTCCGGAGCCGCCTGATGAGCGGCACCCAGGGCGAGGCGATCATGCACCACAACTTCCACGACTACCAGCCCTTCCGCGGCGAGATCCCCCGCCGGGGCAACGGCGTGATGATCAGCATGGTCAACGGCCAGGCCGTCGCCTTCGCCATGGATTCGCTCCAGCAGCGCGGGACGATGTTCATCCAGCCCGGCGACGACATCTACACCGGGATGATCATCGCCGAGAACGCCCGGGCCGACGACATGGTCGTCAACCCGTGCAAGGAGAAGAAGCTGACCAACATGCGGGCCTCGGGCTCGGACAAGAACGTCCTGCTCAAGCCCCCCCGCCTGATGTCGCTGGAATACGCCCTCGAATACATCGAGTCCGACGAGCTGGTCGAGATCACCCCCTCCAAGATCCGGCTCCGCAAGAAGGAACTGACCGAGGAAGGCCGCAAGCGCGCCGGCCGGGGCGGCGGCAAGAAGGTCGGGGTCTGACCCGCCCGGGCTCCTGGCAGACATCGGTGGGGTTCGCACACACGAGCCCCACCGGGGCCGGATCGGGGGACCGATGAACCTGCCCATCGAGCTCGATCGGGAAGAAGACGGCCGGTGGATCGCCGAGGTGCCGACCCTCCCGGGAGTCATGGCCTACGGGCGGAATCGCGAGGAGGCGATCGCCCGCGCCGAGGCGTTGGCCCTGCGGGTCCTTGCCGATCGGCTGGAGCATGGAGAGTCCATCCCCGAACTGGATGACCTGTTCTCGGTCGTCGGATGAGTCGGTGGCCATCCTCGAAAGCCCGGCGAGTCCTGGCGGCCCTCCGGCGGATCGGTTGGGATGTCAAGCGACAGAGCGGTGGCTCTCATCGCGTCCTGGGCCGGCCGGGTTGGCACGATTACATCTTCGCCTTCCACGACGACGACGAGATCGGGTCCCGGATGCTGACCCGGATCGCCAGGGACACGGGCCTATCCCCCGACGACCTTTGACGGCGCCCGGTCGCGGGCCTCAGCGGTTCGTCGTGCTCTTCCGGATGAAGTCGAGCCCCTCCTGGCAGAGGCCCATGGCGTCGGGGAACAGGTCGCGCCAGACCTTGGTGGCGGCAGCCAGGGCGGGTAATGCGCGACCGAAGGCCTCGATGGTCGCGTAGCCGTCGAAGCCGCTGGCCTTCAGGCCGGCCCAGTAGCCGTCCCAGTCGACCTGGCCGGTCCCGGGGATCCCCCGGTCGTTCTCCGAGACGTGGACGTGGATCGTCTCGGCGGCGCACGAGGCGATGGCCGATCGCTGGTCCTTCTCCTCGATGTGCGAGTGGAAGCTGTCGTACATCATCTTGAGGTGCGGGTGATCCACGGCCCGGACGAATCGGGCGGTGTCGGCGGCGGTGGTCAGGAGGTAATTCTCGAACCGGTTAAGGTACTCGACGGCGATCTTGATCCCGAAGCCCTGGGCCTTCTCGGCGACCTGGCGGAGGGTGTCGACGCCGTGCCGGAACTCGTCGGCGGTCGGCCCGTCGCCGGAGAAGACGCCGATGGCCGAGTGGGTCGGGCCGCAGAGGATCTCGCAGTTGAAGGCCGAGGCGCGGTCGAGGACCGTTTCGAGATAGGCGACGGCCGCCTTCCGGATCGCCGGGTCGGGGGAGATCGGGTTGGTCTCGGGCCCCATCACGGTGACGGCGGTCGCGCCCAGGCCCAGCTCCTTGAGCCGCTTGCCGAGCCGCTCGTAAGGCTTGCGGTCGGCGATCTCGAAGATCGGGACCTCCACCGAGTCGAAGCCCATCGCCTTGATCCGGTCCAGGATCGGGTCGTGTTCCTCGCGGACCTCGGTCGTCCAGAGCAGGAGGTTCATTCCGGTCTTCATGGGTTTTCCTCGGTAAATAAGTCCAATGGAGATCCCTTCGGACCGGGGTCGCGGACGGGGCCGATTTGTTGCCCGCTAGGATCGGCGCTGTCGAGTCCGCCCCTGTTGCTGGATGAGGCCGCGATCCTTCGTCAGCACTTCATGATGAAGCCGGTCCGCGATGGCGGCGATCAGGCAGTCGCCGAGATCCCGGCGACCGGAGTTGCGGACGACATGCTTCGCGATCCGGCGAGCTTCGAGCCAATCCTCGGGAGGCGTCCGACGCTCGTCGATGATCCGGAAGCGTTGAAGAAAAGCCTCCGCCAAATCCATCTCGTGGGGATCGACGATCCCCGCGAGGAATTCGATCTCGACCGGGCTGACGATCGCGTCAGTACCGAATGCCTCGATCAGTTCACCAGCGCAACGTTTGGCGTCGGCCGGGCTCTGTCCAGCATAGGGTTTCAGGCGGCGGAATTGATCGAACAGACGATTGGAGTCAAAATTCCGCTTGGGCATCGCATCAATCCTGGGGAGCGTAAGCAGCGATTTGAGCGATCATCTCCCTGATTCGGCCATCCCAATGCACCCTGATGTCATCCAGAATGACCGCCAGGCCCCGGGCGTCGAGGCGACGGATCGCCGAGCAAACGATCCTCCTCTCGACATCGCCCCCCTCGTCGGGAAAATCGGCCGACTGCAAGGGATAGTCATCGAGGTCGGACCCGACCCGGCGAAGCCGGTCCGCGAAACGGGCGAATCCTTCCTCGATGGTGGGACTGGTGGAGAGGAGCCATTGTCGAGCGGCCTCGGCGTCGTTCGGCACCCCCGGACCTTCGCAACGGACGTCGACGAACCAGAGCAAGGCCGGATCCCGATCGCCCTCGCCCATCTCGAATCGGTCCAGAATCGTCTCACTGCCGATATCGCCCCCTTCTAGCTCCACCCCAAGCTCCACGCCGGTACGAACGCCGCCATCGGATCGCTTCTGTCGGTAGAAGGTGAGGAATGGCATGGGTCCCTCCTCGGGCCAGGGAGACGGTCGATCGTCGAGGCGAGGGCCGATAGCGTCCCGAGCCGTCGCCCGACCGATTCTCTCACACCGGGACGACCGTCTGCCACTGGCCCAGCTCGGCCGAGTCGAGCACGGCGTCGCAGACGGCCTGGGTGGCCAGGGCCTCGCGGAAGGTGGGGCTGGTGGACTGGCCGGCGGCCAGGTTCTTGAGGAAGTCGGCGACCTGGTGGACGAAGGTGTGCTCGTAGCCGATCTGGAGGCCGGGAACCCACCAGTTCTTCATGTAGGGGTGGTCGCCGTCGGTGACGTGGATCGATCGCCAGCCCCGGGTGATCGAGTCGTCCTTGTAGTCGAAGAACTGGAGCCGGTGGAGGTCGTGGAGGTCCCACTTGATCGAGGCGTGCTCGCCGTTGATCTCGAAGGTGTAGAGGGCCTTGTGGCCCCGGGCGTAGCGGGTCGACTCGAAGAGGCCCAGCGAGCCGTTGGCGAACCGGCAGAGGAAGGCGCAGGCGTCGTCGATCTTGACCGGCTCGACCTTGCCGGTGAGGTTGTGCTTCCGCTCCTTGACGAACGTCTCGGTCATGGCCGTGACGCTGGTGATCGCGCCGTTGAGCCAGAGCGCCGTGTCGATGCAATGGGCGAGCAAGTCGCCGGTGACGCCGGAGCCGGCCGCCGCCGCGTCGAGCCGCCAGAGGCCGGCCCCGCCCTGCGGGATCTCGGCGGAGATCGTCCAGTCCTGGAGGAAATTGGCCCGGTAGTGGAAGATCCGCCCGAGCCGCCCCTCGTCGATGAACTGCCGGGCCAGGCTGACCGCCGGGGCCCGCCGGTAGTTGTACCAGACGGTGTTCTTGACGCCGGCCTTCTCGATGGCGTCGACCATCTTCTGGCCCTCGACCAGGTCCATCGAGAGCGGCTTCTCGCAGAGGATCATCTTGCCGGCCTCGGCGGCGGCGATGGCGATCTCGGCGTGGGTGTTGTTGGGCGTGCAGATGTCGACCGCGTCGATGTCCTTGCGGGCCACGAGCTTCCGCCAGTCGGTCTCGACCGACTCGTAGCCCCAGTTCTCGGCGAAGGTCTTGGCGGCCTCCTCGGATCGGCCGCAGACGGCCTTGAGGACCGGGCGATATTCGACGTCGAAGAAGTCGTTGACTCGCTTGTAGCCGTTGGAGTGGGTCCGGCCCATGAAGCCGTAGCCGACCAGGCCGATATTCAGGGGTTTCTTGGGCATGCTTGACTCTCGCCGGGGATGGTCAGGTCAATCGTCGAGGGGCCGAGATGGTGGCTCCGATCACTCTCGCCAGCCGTGGGCGTCGCGGACGGCGACCATCGTCCCCAGGATGTCCTTCCAGGTCCCCGGCTGCATCATCACGGCGTTGGGGAACATGCAGCCGTCCCAGCAGATATGGCGGAACGCCTTGGTCAAATGGCCGTTCTCGTCGCGGAGCCAGAACCCGGCGTGGTGGGGGATGTCGAGCTTGCCGTTGGGGTCGGTGGCCAGGCAGTGCCGGCCGGTGTGGTCGTGCGAGCCCGAGCCGAAGACCGTGGCGTCGTTCTGGGCGACGTGGAAGTCGATCGTCCAGGGGCGGAGGGCCGTGGTCAGGGTCCGCAGGGCCGCGTCCAGGGTGGACTTGTCCTTCCAGTCGTAATGGTCGGGGAGGATCCGGTCCTCGGGGGCGTTCTCGCCCAGAGTGTAGAGCAGGGTGTGGGCCATGTCGGCCTGGAAGCCGACCGTCTCGGGCTCGCCGACCCGCTCCAGGAGGTCGCCCATCTTCCGCCAGGAGTGCATCCCGCCCCAGCAGATTTCCCCCTCGGCGGCGAGCTTCTCGCCGTGGTCGCGGGCGATCACCCCGGCCCGCTTGAAGGTCTCGGCGATCTTGGCCTGGCTCCCATCGGGGTCGGCCGACCAATCGCCGACGCCGGTGGCGGAGTCGAACCGGACCACGCCATAGGGGCGGACGCCCAGCTCCCGCAGCTTCCTGGCGATCCGGCAACCCTTCTCGACCTGCTTGAGGAACTTTGTTCGACCCTCCCCCTCGTCCATCGCCGGGCCGCCGCCGGTGGGGGGCCAGATCGGGGCGACCACCGAGCCGATGGTCAGGCCCTTGGCCCGGACCTTATCGGCCAGGGCCTTGAGGTCGTCGTCGGAGGAGTCGATATCAACGTGGGGGGCGAAGAGGAACAGGTCCACGCCGTCGAACTTGACCCCTTCGAACTCGGCGGCGGCGGTCAGTCCGAGCATCGTGTCGAGGTCGATGGCCGGCTCCGACCCTTCCCCCTTGCCCACCACGCCGGGCCAGGCCGCGTTGTGCAGCTTCGGGAAGTTGTTGGGATGGCTGGCGGCGCTCATGGTGTCCCTTTCTGGGTCGGAAGTCGAGCGGGAGGGGAACGGATTATGGGGTCGGGTCGGGACCGGGGGCAACCAGGAACCGCCGGACCAGCCCCTCGACCCGGCGGACATCGGCGATCCCCTCGAACTTGCCCAGGGCCGAGTACCCGCCCAGGATCGAGAGGGTCCCGCCGCCGTCGGGGAACTGGGTCCGCTCGATCTGCTCGGGCCGGATCGAGCCCCGGGGATACACGTGGACCGTGACCGCGTCCGACCCCGCCACCGGGGACCAGACGATGGCCCGGCGGTCGGTGAGCGCGTAGAACCGTCGCCCCCGGAGTCGCCGCTCGCCGCGAGCCGTGTTCCAGGCGGCCAGCGTGAGCAGGCCGATCACCGAGCCGACCGCCCCGAAGGCGATGGAGAAAATGATCAGGGCCGCCTCCGCCTGCCGGAGCCGCGGGTCGGTCCCGAGCGACAGGACGAGCATCGCGAAGGCCAGGGCCATCAGCCCGAAGGCCCAGGTCCCCGCCGCCGCGAGGCCACCCCGGCGCCGGAAGCTCGGTTCCTGGCCCGCCCGGGACACCCAGAGGAGCCGCTCGCCGGGCTCCAGCTCCGGCTTGATCCAGGCGAGGAGGTCCTCCGGGATCTCGATCGGGCCGGCCTCGGCCGCCCAGGGATCAGCCATCGGAGTCGACTCCCCTCGGGACGGTCGGGCATCCCACGCGATCAGCCCCCGCCGGCCCGGGGCAGGAGCGTGACTCGGACCCACTCGGTGAGCTGGGCATACCACCGGGAGAAGACCCGGATCTCCTCGGCGAGCCGCAACTGGTCGAGGACGTCCTCCGGCGTGAGGAGCGGGAGATTCCGGCTCCGGGCGGCCGGGCGATACGCGCCGTCTTCGCCGAGGACCAGAAAGGCGAGGGTCCGGCGGCGGGCCTGGTAGCGCCAGACCTCGGGGACGCCGATCCGGGCGTAGGTCGCGATCGCCTGGTCGGCGGGATGCGTGACCTCGACCTCGATCGCCAGGTCCGGCGGCGGCTGGGTCGTCAGGTCGATGTCGCCCTGGCCGCCCATGATCGCGGCGTTGGCGCCGAAGAAGTAGGTCCGATCCCCCTCGACGCCGGCCTGTTTCGCTTCGAGGCGGAAGGTCGCCTGGCCGGCGACCTCCCATTCGATCCCGGAGCCGAGGGCGACGGCCATGACGATCTTGTCGAATTCCTCCGAGAACCGCTCATGGCGTAAGGACGGGGTCAAGAGGGTCAGGCTCCCGTCGATGTAGATCATCCGGACGCCCCGCCGATCGGGCAGGGCGTCGTTGATCTTCACGTACTGATCCCACTCGATCCCCGCCAGGACGAAGCCCTGCTCGCCCGCGTACAGGTCGGGTCCGGCCAGCGTCGTGGACATCGCCCCTCCCGGTCAGCGGCCCTTGAGGTGGTCCCCGACCTTCGGGACCTCCTTATGCACGTCCGGGCCGAAGTAGCGGAGGCTGACGAACGGTTCGGCCCCGGTGTTCCGGAAGGTCACGCCTTCCCGGGCCCGCTTGTCAGTGACGAAGACCTCGTCCCGGGTCACCTCGCCGTAGCGGATGAAGACCGGGGTGTCGATCTCCAGCTTGCCGACGGTCCCGCGGCCCTGGGTCGCGATGAAGCCGTAGGCCCCGGAGTCCGTGATGGTGGCCGAGCCGCCGGGGGACACGGTCAGCTCGCGGGCGCTGAAGAGCTGCTTGCCGTCGACCGTTCCGTAGACGATCCACTTGTCGACATGGCCTTCTCTCTCCGATCCGGCCGCGACGATCGGCTCCAGGTAGTTGTGAGCCTTGAATTCGGGGTCGACGTTCTTCTCCCAGTCGAGCTGGTCGACGAGGTAGTCGAGGTCCCGGTGCTTATCCTCGGGGACGTCCTTGACCAGAAGCTCCCAGGGGACCCGGCGGCCTTCGACCATCGACTGGTACATCCCGAAGACGTCGGAGCCCCATTGCGGCTCATACGTGACCAGCGAGCCGGGGGCGTGGAGCACGCAGGGCGGGATCAGCCAGCCGGTCCCGGGCTTGAGGCGATACGCCTTGGACAGGTCGAGGATCCCGTTGTCGCCCTGGTCCCAGCGTTCCAGGCACTTCCGGAGGTCGTCCTTGGTGGTCCCGGGCTCCAGGCCCATGAAGGTGTGGGGGAAGTTGTTGCCGGTCCAGTTGAGCTGGGGCGGGAAGTAGTAGCTTTCCGGCTTCCCCTCGCGGCCGAGCTTGGCGGCCTGCTCGGCCGACTGGTGCATGTGGTGGGGGATCGGGCCGAGGTTGTCGAAGAACTTGGAGTAGACCGGCCACTTCTGGTACTTGTCCCAGATCGCCCGGCCGATCATCTCCGGGCCGTGGGCGTCGATGGCGTCCTTGAGGGTGAATTTGCCCCCCTCGTGGACGACGTAGCTGAGTCCCTCGTCGGCCGGGGCCCCCTCGTTGGCGGCGGCGGTGGTCGATGAGAACCAACGCTCGTCGATCCCGCCCCGGTGGGTCCCCAGAGCGTAGAGGTCTTGCGGGGCCAGCTTGAGCCGCCCGCCGGGCATCAGGAACGAGCGCGGGACCCAGGTCGGGGCCAGCCGGAGGATGCCTTCGCCGGCGTCGAGGGCCGCGCGGACGCGCGCGCCGAGGTGCTGATCGCTCATCCGTCCCCATCTCCCGCCCGGGTGCCGGGCATGACCCGCGACGCGCCCCTCGCCGTCTCGCCGAATCGACCCTCGGGCGCGCCGGAAGTCCCCGTTGTAAAGCGGGGCTCGGGGCGAAGCAAGGGGTAAACGCCGCGATCGGGGCGATCGGCGAGAGGAGCTCGGGGTCAGAAGGAGCAAGTCTGGTTGGACCGGGCGATCACCAGATTGGGGAGCCCGAGGGACTCCAGCTCGGCGATGATCTGGGTCCGGTAGCGGGGCTTGATGTGGACCACCAGGAGCTCGACGTCGTCGCGGCCGAGCTTCCGGGCCTCCTCGCCGAACAGGGCGGGGGTCAGGTGCTTGGAGAGGTTGGCCAGGTCGGTCATCGCGTTGGGGAACGAGGCTTCGAGGTAGACCGCCTTGAGCCCCGGCGTCTGGCGGGCGACTCGCCAGAGCTCCTCGGTGGGCCCGGTGTCGGAGGCGAAGATCACCGCCGATCCGGAGTCCTCGATCAGGAAGCCCAGGGTGGGGACCAGGTGGTCCACGGCGATCGGCGTGATCTTGAGGCCCAGAACCTCGACCGGCCGGCCGGGCTCGATCTGGTCGAGCTTCAGGAAGTGACCGACGTTGGCCCTGGACATCCCGATGAAGTCGGGCCAGACCCGCCCGTTGAAGATGTCGCGTTGGAGGCTGTCCAGCACGACGTCGCTGCCGTGGATCGTCACGCAGTCGGGCCCGCCCTCGAAGGCGTTCTCGACGAAGATCGGTAGCGAAGCCACGTGGTCGGCGTGGGTGTGGGAAATGAAAACGTGCTTGACCTTGGCCTGCTGCTCCGGCGAACCGTAGAAGCCCAGCCCCCCCGCGTCGATGGCCACGCAGTCGTCGATCAAATAGGAAATCAGGTACTGATTCTGTTCCACGCCGTCCATTGACATCGAGGATGGGATCAGCGTGATCTTCACGAGACGACTCCCGCAATGAGGATTTTCCCCAGGTTAACACCTTTTCCGCGACCGTCAACGGCGAACTTCCTCCGCCCGGGCGGGGGGGACCGCCCGGGGCGAGGTTGACGATCACGCGGGAGGCTCCGGTCAGTGACGGGTCCGGGCCCCGCCCGGCTTCCGGCGCGGACCGACGACGACCCTCACGTCGCTCATGGCGACCTGGCCGAAGGGGTTGGTGACCGCGACCCGGAGGGTGTAAGTCCCGGGCTTCCCGAAGGAGGCGGCGACGACCCCGGAGCCGCCGGTCCCGTTCGGGCGGAACGACGGCGACCCGGCCCCCGGCGGGGCCCCGACCGTCGACCAGGTGTACGTCAGGGCCGACGGCCCGAAGGCCGGGTCGAAGGCGACGACGCCCAGGAAGTCGGGCCCGCCCACCGTCGGCGAGGCTGACGAGAACGGCTCGACCGCGATCCTCGGCACCGGGAGGACGACGCCCACGGTCACGTCGCTGGCCGTCGAGCCCCCCAGGGCGTCCCCGATCGCGACCCGGAACGTGTAGGCCCCCGGCGCGGCGATCCCGACCGCGACCAGGTTCGAGGTCCCGGTCCGGTTGGGGCTGAACACCGGGGCCGGCGCCCCCGGCGGCCCGGCGAGCGTCGACCAGGTGTAGGTCAGCCCCGAGGCGCCGAGCCCGGAGGTCCCGACGACCCCCAGGAGGTCGAACCCGCCCACCGTCGGCCAGGGGGACGGGAACGCCGGGACCACGACGACCGGAGCCGTCGGAGCCGTCGGCGGCTCCGGCGGGATCGGCGAGGGGCCCGCCGGGGTGGTCGGGGGCGTCGGGGTGGCGGAGGGGAGCAGCCCGAAGACGGCGACCCCGTCCTGCGTCCCGACCAGGACCCGGCCGTCGGCGACGATCGGGGTGATGAATTTATTGCCCGGGCCGAAGTGGTCGCGCCCGCCGGGGGCCTGGTTGCTGTTGTAAAGCTCGTCGCCGAGGTTGGCGGCGTCGAAGGCGCGGAGGACGGCGGATGGACCGTTCCCCACGGCCCAGACGATCCCGCCCGAGGTGCCATTGGCCGAGACGGTCGGCGAGGTCCCGGGGTAGATGAAGGGCTCGGGCGAGGCCGAGGTCGGGGCCTCCGAGAGCCGGCCGCCGGCGATCGCGAACGACCGGAGCGTGGCCCCCACGCCGCCGAAGTAGACGTGGCCATCGAAGTAGGCCGGCGAGCCGAACTCGGGGCCGCCCAGGGCGCCGGCGATCTCCTGGTGGATCGGGTTCGAGGTCGCCCCCTGGTGGCCCAGGCCGTTCCGATCGACGACGTAGACGTTGCCGTCCTTGCCCGACCCCACGGCCAGTTGCACGGTCCGGCCCGAGGCGTCGGCGAGGTCGGGCAGCAGGACGAGGCCGCTGGAGCCGAGGTCGTGGTCGGTGTCGGAGAGGGCCTGCTGGTTGAACGGGGTGAAATAATCGGCGACGGCCAGGCCGCCGGCGGTGGAAAGCTTGAGGTACGAGTCGCCGTAGTCGCCGGCCGACGGGTCGAACGGCCCGTTCGCCGAGATGTTGTACAGGTGGCCCGAGGCGTCGGCGGCGAACCCCGCCCCGCTGTTCCAGAAGGAGTTGCCCGTGGCCCCGACGCCGTTGGCGGCCGACGGCCTGCCGTTGGGGTCGACGTTGAGGACCGAGGCCAAACCCAGGTCGCCTGCGCGGAAACCGATGACCCAGCCGGTATACGGCGGGCTGTCGCTGTGCGAGGACCAGCCGGTGTAGATCACCCCATTCTCGAGCGTCAGCGCGTCCCGCTCGACGTACTTCGCGGAGTCGAAGATCACGCTGGTCCCATCGCCGCCGGGCCCCGCGCCGGGGAACCGGATCCTCGAGTCGATCGAGTCCGGGGCCACCCTGTCGGCGCCGGTGGCGAGGTCGAGGGCGTGGATCCGCTGGTAATAGACGGGAGACCCGCCGCCGACGGCCTTGCTCATCGCCACCACGTCGATGGTTCCGTTGGAGGGGTCGATCACCGGGGTGGAGGTGATCCCGATCGTGGGCGCGACCTGGTCGCTACCGAAGTCGGCGGCGGGGACGGCCGTCTCGCCCGGGCCCAGGAGGGGATGGACGCCGCCCGAGGGGCCGTCGTGCCAGAGGAGGACGCCGGTGTCGGCGTCGAAGGCATAGAGGCTGTCGGCCTCGGTGGCCACATACACGACGTTATGCGTCCCCTGACCGGGGATTGTTACCCCGGATTTGTACAGCGGCTGGGCGTCGACCTTGCCGTCCGCCGCGAGGAAGCCGACCTTGCCGAAGCCGCCCGGGTTGACGTCCGAGGGGGTCAGGGTCGTCTCGGCGAGGTCGGCGCTGGTCCGGGAGTTGTTCTCGTGGTACGTCAGGACGTCGGCGTTGAGCAGGAGGCGGCCCTCCAGCGCCAGGATCGAGGGGCGGAATCGGCCGAGGCGGCCTGTCCCGCGGTGCTTGTCGGGGCTCAATGGACCCTCCGATGGTGCGTCAAGAGGTACTCGAACTCTTTGGTCAGCAACCATTTTCGATCCCGGATCGCCTCTGAGAAAAGATGCCAGATAGCCTCCGGGTCGAGGGGTCCGGGCCGATCAGCGGGCGAAGACGTCATCGGGCAGGTCGTCGTGCTGCCGGGGCGGCCGGGTCCAGCCGGCGAAGAGGGCGTCGGGGACGACGAAGACCGGCCCATCGCCGGACTTCGAGGTGGTGGCCAGGAGCAGCCCGGGGGCCGCCGGGTCGCCGATCCGAAGCTCAAGGGCCGGCGTCCCGTCGTCCAGCTCGACCCGGATCGCGAAGCGGGGCGGGTTCAGGCCGAACCCGGCGGGGATCGGGCCGAGGTACTGGGCGAATCGCGTCGTGGTGAGGTCCGAGGCGGCCTTCAGGAGCGGGCCGACCCGGCCGGGGTTGAAGTCGGGGGCATCGACCGCGCCCTCGGCGGACCAGTCGCGCCGGCCGTCCTTCTCGGCCGGGGTCAGCGAGAACGAGCGGCCGGGCCAGGCGAGCTGGACTCTCCGAACGTGCGCCAGGTCGAAGGCCAGGACCCGGTGATCGTGGTACTCGGCGTCGATCGTCCCGAGCGATTCGGGCCCGAGCGTGAAGATGAGCGATCGGCCCGAGACGGTCGCGTACCGCTGGCCCGGCCGGCCGGGGACGGGCGCGCCGACGACCAGCGAGTGGTCCTCGAACGGCATGCCGCCGGGGCTCGCGAAGGCTGGCCCCTTCCAGGGCGAGAAGCTGGGGAGGGTGGACCAGGTCAGGGTCAGGGCCGGCGGTTCGAAGCCGAAGGCCCTGAGTTCGTCGGGCCCGGGCTTCTCGGCGACCAGGCCATCGGCCCGGAGGCGCGAGAGGAGCTTGAGGAGGCGGCCGACGGCGGGGGCGTCGGCGGGGGCGGTCACCGGCTCGGCCATCCACCAGCCGATCGGGGACTGGGCCAGGGGGTCGAGCTTCAAGACCGGGGCCTGGAGCGCGACCTTCCGGACCGGGCCGGCGACCGTCAGCCGCTCGATCCGCGTCGAGTCGACCGCGAGGACCGAGCGGTCGCGGAACGCCAGGCGGTTCCGGGGGAGGAATTCGCCGGCCGCTTCGGGGAGGGCCAGGATGGTCCGGTCCCCTTCGAGCTGGGCGTAGATCGACCGGCGGGCGGCGTCGCGTCGGCCGACCTTCAAGGTCAGCGCCAGCGTCCCGATCGGGTTGGCCGGCCCGGGATCGGCCTCGGACCGGGGGTCGGGGGCCTGCCAGACCTTGAGGACCATCGAGGGCGGGTCCAGGCCCGGGTCGGACACGCCGGCGGGGGTCAGGTAGATCCCGGTCTGGAGGTCGGCCAGCGATTTCAGGAACGCCTCGATCGCCTGTCGGTCCGCGGGAGCCGGCGTGGGGCGGACGATCGTCCAGTCGCGGCCCGACCGGGCGACCTCGAAGTCGCGGCCCTCGGCCTCGACGCCAATCCGGACGACCCGAGCGGGGCTGATGTCGGCGACCTTCGGGCTCCGGTAAGCGTTGGGGTCGACCCCGAGGTCCCTCAGGCCCCGGGCGTCGACGGCGACCACGGCGTCCTGGTCGCCCCGCTTGACGTAGACCTGCCCGTCCTTCCCCTCGACCGGATGGCCCACCAGGATCGACTGGGAGGGCCTCCGACGCCCGTCGCGGCCGGCCTCGACCTCGACGGTCAGCCGGGGCGACTTCAGGCCGAAGCGGTCGAGCGCGTCGCCCCGGACCCCGTCGGCGACGAACCGGGAGTCGCCGAGGACCCGGAGCGAGCCGAGGTCGGCGATCAGGCCCTCCACCTTGGGCTCGGCCGCCGGGGTCTTCAGCGGGGCGACGATCCGCCAGCCGTCCCGGTCGCGCCGGAGCCTCAGCTCGCCCGCCGGGCCGACGATCCGGATCTTGTCGACATCCAGCGAGGGGACCCGGAACAGCTCGTGGTCGCGCCAGCGGACCGGCGGAAGCTTGAGCAGATCCAGTCCCCGGGCGTCGACGACCTCGACCCCCTCGGTCCCGGCGGCCCGGACGTAGCGGCGATCCAGGCTGGCCTTGCCCACCTCCAGGGTGGCGATCGGCGCGTCGGTCGCGGTCCCCCAGAGCTTGACCGTCCGCTCGGGCGGGGCCAGCCCGAAGGACGCCGGATTGCCCTGGAGGGTGGCGGCCTCGGGCTTCCGGGTCATCTCCTTGAGGTTAAAGGCCAGGGTCTCGACCATCGACGGGTCGGCCGCCACGTCGATCGGCGTGGTCATCTGCCAGCGGATCCCGTCGCGACGCTCGAAGGCCATCGGCTCGGGGCCGCCGAGGATCTCGACCCGCTTCAGCTCGTCGGGCTTGGTGTCGAGCAGTTCGGGGAGCACGCGGCTCCTGAGCCGGTCGCGGTCCCGACGGGTCGGCAGCTTCGCGTAGTCCGCCAGCCAGAGGCCGCAGAGGCCCGCGAAGAACAGGGCGAGCAGGGCGTAGGTGCCTCGGTGGTTCATCGCTTATCGGTCTCGGGTCGGGATTCCCGGCGGGAAAGGGATCGGATCGCGAATTTCAGAGATCAGAGGCGATCCGGAAATGTTTCCTTGGCCTGGCAATGAGAGATGACTAATGGACGATGGTTGATGGGAGAGAAATCCAGGAGGATTTCCCGGGGATCGGCATCGGATCTCGCCCCGCTCATCGACCATCACTCATTGGTCATCGACCATCTTCGATCCCGGATAGCCACTGATCGGGCGATCGGGTTGTCACTCGTTTGAAATCTGAGATCCTGAGATCCGCCATCTTCGGGCACTCTCCGACGTCAATCCCGTCGGGCCACGTAGGTCGTCGCGCCCATGCCGATGATGAGGACGACGGCCATGAAGGTCGGGACCATGACCAGGCGGAACTGGAGGCCGGGGTCGGCGGAGAAGGCGACGCTCTCGTGGGTTTTGGCGGCGATCCCGAGCATCTCGGGGCGGCCCTTGAGCCAGTAGACGGCGTTCATCAGGAGGTCGAGGTTGATCGGGTCGGCCTGGATGATCGCGTTGTCGGCGACGTGGGGGCTGGAGAAGACGACCATCCGGGGGACGGGCTTCTCCGAGGCCGTCGCCGGTCGGACCGACGCCGCCACGCCCACCGGGAACGGCCCGGCGGGATCTCGGGCCGGGTCGCGCGTGACCGGCCGGGCCTTCCGATCGGTCTCGGCCCAGGACTCGGGGCTGCTCTTGAGGAACGGGACGGCGAGGATCCCCGGGTTCGCGACCCGGGGCGAGGCCGAAGCCGAGGCCGAGGCCGTGCGCGGGGCCGAGGCCGCCGGCCGGGACGGGGGGCCCAGGATCGCGATCGGGGCCGCGTCCTGCATCAGGGCCGCCCGGCCCGCGAACGGCTCGACGATCGGGTGGAGGCCGCCGTCCCCGAGCGGCGCCAGGAACAGCGAGGCCCGTCCCATGTACTTGAAGCGGGGGTCGACCACCTGGCCCGGGCCGATCTCGACGTTGTAGTTCCGGAGGAGGTCTTCCAGGCCCGAGGGCTCGGCGTTGCCGACCAGGGCCAGGACTTGCCCGCCTCGGGCGATCAACTGGCGGATCCGCCCCAGCTCGGCGTCCCGGAAGGGCGTCTTCGGAGCGCAGATGGCCAGGAGCGAGACGTCGGCGGGAACCTCGTCGCGGTCGAGGTCCACCTCGATCGAGTCAATCCCGGTGGAGGCCAGCCGGGTCCGCCAGAGGCCAATCCCCGGCTTCGAGGGGTCGACCTCGGCGGTCGAGGTCTCGCCGTGGCCCGAGGTGAAGGCGACCCGGGACCGCTTCCCCTCGCGGAGCCGGATCAGCGCCGAGGTCACCACGTCCTCGCCGTTGAAGGTCGAGACGAACCGGTCGGGCCCCGGCTCGAACCGCGAGCCCTGGCCCTCGAACAGCTCGCGGGTCCCGATCACGACGTGGGGGGCGTCTTCCCCCTCGCCGAAGCCCAGGACGATCCCGTCCCCGGGCGCGGCGACCATCGCCGGGACCCGCTTGACCAGCGCCTCGAACTCCTTGGTGTCGACGAACGGGTTCAGGTACTCGACCCGGACCCGGGACGGGTTGGCCGCCCGGTAGAGGTCCAGGAGCTGCCGGACCCGGTCGAGCTGGCGGGACGAGGGCTCCGAGTTCCCGAAGAACACCGTGATCGTCACCGGCCGGTCGAGCGCCCCGAGCTGATTCCGCGTCAGCGTCGAGAGGCTGAAGGCCCGGTCGCGGGTCAGGTCGATCGCCCGGCCGCCGTAGCGGAAGGCCATCAGGTTGCCGACCAGGAGGATCCCCGCCACCAGCGAGGCCGTCAAAGCCGTGTTGGAGAACTGGACGACCCGGCGGAGGGTCGGGCTGACGTGGCGGTATTTCGCGTTGATCCGGAGGACCGCCAGGACGGTCCCGAACCCCGCCCCGAACGCCGGGAGCGACCAGGGGATCCCGGCGGTGGCCGCCAGGTAGGCCCCGAGCAGGACCAGGAGGAACCCCACCACGGCCGCCGCGACCGTCCGGTCGCGATAGCCCGTGCCCGGGGATTCCTCGGGCTCCTCGCGGGTCGACTGGCCGATCGGCGCCCCCCGGATCACCCAGGTCAGCGTGAGGAAGCCCGCCAGGGCGGCGGCCACCGCCCAGACGTCGGCCCGCGACAGGAAATCGATCAGGCGTTGCGACATGGTCGTCGATCAGGCCTCTCGGCGGTATTGGAGGACCTTGACGCTCAGGTAGAGCATCAGGACGCAGGCGGAAAGGTGGAGCGCCAGGAACCGGAGGTCGAGCTGCCCGGAGCCGAAGGTGCTCACCTGGTGCAGGACCGAGACGAACTGCATCGCCTCGGCCCAGCTCGCCCGGCGGACCACGGCATAGGAGTAGCCCACCGAGGAGACCAGGATCAGCAGGAACAGGACCGCGAAGGTCCAGATCGCCGCCACGATCTGGTTCCGCGTCAGGGCGCTGAAGAACAGGCCGATGGCCACGAACATCATCCCCAGCGTCGTCAGGCCGATCCCCAGCGCGGCCACCGGCCCCAGGTCGAAGTGGTACTTCGCCTGATAATAGAGGAAGGGGAGATACAGGGCGAACGGGGCCAGCAGCGCCAGGTACATCGCGACTCCGGCCAGCCACTTGGCCACCACGACCTCGGCCTCGGTCACCGGCGCGGTCAGGAGCGTCTCGATGGTCCCCGACCGCCGCTCCTCGGCCACCAGTCGCATCGTCAGGGCCGGGACGGCCACCAGCAGGCCGATCCAGAACGGCGTGCTGCCCGCGATGTACGAGTTCAAAGGGTCGTGGAGACCCGAGAACGCCCGGGAGTTCCGGGCCAGGCCGTCGACCAGGTCCCAGAAGTTGAGCCAGGCGATCGCCTGGAACGCCAGAAGGACCAGGAACGCCATCGGGCCCAGGAAGTACGCGGCCAGCTCGCGGCGGAGGAGGGTCGGGACGTGTCGCATGGTTCAGGCGGCCTCGGACTCGGGGGCGGGGTCGGGGTCGGCGGCCCGGGCGATCGCGGCCTCGCGGACGGCCCGGACGAATCGCTCCTCAAGCGAGGACCGCCTCAAATCGAGCTGGCGGAGCGCCCAGCCATTCTCCACCACCCGACGGGCCAGGTCCTCGCGGAGGTCGGCCCCGTCGCGGGTCAGGACCTCGAAGTGGGCGACGTCCCCCTGGTGGTCGGTCATCCCCACGCGATCGACCCCGGGGGCCGACTCCAGCGCCTTCCGGATCGCCTGGGCCGGTCCTCGGGCCTCCAGGACGATCGCCCCCCGGGTCTGGATCCGGTCGAGCCGGTCGTCCAGGGCGATCCGGCCGCCGACGATCATGATCACCCGGCCGCAGACGGCCTCGACCTCGGACATGATGTGGGTCGAGATCAGGATCGTGTGCCGCTCGCCCAGCTCGCGGATCAGGTCGCGGACCTCGCGGATCTGGATCGGGTCGAGCCCGGCGGTCGGCTCGTCGAGGATCAGGATGTCGGGGTCGTGGACCATCGCCTCGGCCAGGCCGACCCGCTGGCGGTAGCCCTTGGAGAGGTGGCCCAGGATCCGCGACTCGACGTCCTCGAGCTTGCAGCGCCGGAGGACCCCGTCGATCGCCGAGCGGCGGGCCCGGCGGGGGACGTCCCGGAGCTTGGCCCGGAAGGCGAGGTACTCGCGGACCCGCATCTCGGGGTAGAGCGGGACGTTCTCGGGGAGATAGCCGACCGCCCGCCGGACCTCCAGCGGCTCGTCCAGGACGTCGTGCCCGGAGAGCCGGGCTCGGCCGCTGGTCGCCGGGAGGAAGGTGGTCAGCATCCGCATGGTCGTGGTCTTGCCCGCCCCGTTGGGCCCGAGCAGGCCGACGATCTCCCCACGGCCCACCGCGAAGCTCACCCGGTCCACGGCCCGGACCGAGTGGTAATGCTTGGACAACCGCTCGACTTCGATCATGGCTGGGGTATCCCGGTCGCGAGGCTTCGATTCGAGGAGGGAGCGGGCGGCCCGGCGGCCCGGGTCAGCGCGGCTCGGGCCGGGTCACCCAGACCAGGAGCGTCACCGTGTCGTCCGGCCGGGGCTCCGGGGGGCCGACGAAGGCCCGGGGATCGGCCGGCGGGATCGGCCCGGGGCCCTTCCCGAGCCCGGCGAGGAGGTCCGGCCCGGGGCCGTCGACCCCCGCGATCGCCCGCGGGTCCCCGGCCGGGAACTCCTCGGGGGAGACGATCCGGGGCGTCCGGAAGATGCTGGGATTGGTCTCGGCCTTCCGGATCGCCGCGAGGAAGGGACCGGCCCCCCGGGGGGCCTCGATCAGGGGCGAGGCGTGGGCCCCCTGGAGGATGGCCACGTGGCCGACCTCGGTCAGTTGCGTGACCAGGTCGGGCGCCGGCTCCCCTTCCTCCTTGAGGTCCCGGAACTTGCCCCGGAGCTTGTCGAGGAACGACCGGCGCCCCCCCTCGGCCACCGGGACGACGAAGACCTCCGCCGATCCAGGACGCTTGGGGTCGACCACGATCCCCGCCCGGAGCGTGATCCGGCCGAAGTCGGGCGTCTTCCGGGCGTCCTCGTGGATCAGGCTCTGGATCTGCTCCGGGGCGTCGATCACGTCGGTGGTGATCAGGACCAGCCGGACGTCGGGCTCTTCGAGCATCCGGGTGATCCGGAGCCGGTCGGCCCGCTCGGCCGACTCGTCGTGCGGGGTGGCGACGGACCCGGACCGGGGTCCGGCCGGGGCAGGGGGGGCCACCCGGGCGAGGGTGGCCGGCGGCGTCGAGGTCGGCGCCTCGGGATGGTCGAGGTCCGGATCGGTCCGGGACGCCGGGGCCTCGGGGGCCACCCGGGCGAGGGCCGGCGCATCGTCGCCCTCGTGCATCGATCGGTGGAGCAGGAAGAGGGCGAACAGCAGGCTGGCGGCCATCGCCGAGAGGCCGGCGACGGCCACGGCGATCCGGCCGGGGCGGGCGAGCACCTGGAGCCGGGCCCGGCGGCGGTCGGCCGCCAGCCGAGCGGCGATCGCCGGGGCGAGGTCGACCGGGATCGTCGGGCGGCCGAGGCCGGCCACGGCGTCCCGGGCGGTCGCCAGCGACCGGAGCTGCTCGGCCAGCGGCGGACTGGACTCGACCGACCACTCGACGGCCAGCCGTTCGGCCGGGTCGAGCTCGTCGTCGAGGTAAGCGGACAGGAGCGATTCGTCGTCGAGGTTCATGTCGTTCGGGGGTTAAGGCCTTCGGGGACTCGGGCCTCTTGCCTCTCCTCGTCACGGGGGATCAGGGGGCGTGTCGGGCGTCGGCCCGGGCCGACTGGCCCTCGGGGACCACGCCCTTGAGCCGCTCGCGGAGTTCGAGCCGGGCCCGGTGGAGCCGGCTCCGGACCGTCCCGACCGGGACGCCCAGGATCGAGGCGATCTCCTCGTAGCGGAGGCCATCGAACTCCTTCATCACCACGACGGCCCGGTGGTCGTCGGCCAGGGAGTCCAGGGCCGCCTGGATCAGGTCGTCGCGCTCGGCCCGCTCCAGGGGGAGCGTCGGGTCACTCCGGGTCGGGTCGTCGGGCGGGTCGAAGGCTTCGCCACGGGTCCCGCCGCCGCCGACCCCGAGGCGGAGGGTGGTCCGCCGCCGCCGCCGACCGCTCAGGGCCAGGTTCACCGCGATCCGGTAGACCCAGGTGTAGAACGAGCTTTCTCCCTGAAACTTGTCGAGCTTCTCGAACGCCCGGAGGAAGGCGTCCTGGAGCAGGTCCAGCGCATCCTCGGCGCCGCCGGTCAGGCGGAGCACGGTCGGGTAGAGCCGGTCCTGATAGCGCTGGACCAGCACCCCGAACGCCTCCGTCCGGCCCGCCCGACACGCCGCGATGAGGGAGTTGTCGTCGTTGCACCCGGTCATCGGCAACCTTTGACGCTCGATGGGGGGGCGAAGTTCCCGAGAACTCGGGCCCGTCCTGGAAATGCCTCGCGATGGGATCTCCCCATCCTAATCGATGCGTGGCCGGGACGCGACCCTCCCGGGGTGCCCTTCCGGCGTCCTTGATCCGGCGGGGCTCTCGGGCCTATCATGACCCTGCGGTCCGGCCGGGGGGCCGGTCCCGAGGGCGGACGAGGGCGGACGGGTATGAGGATCGCGGTCGAGTTCCAGGACGATCGCCTCGATTTCGAGGTCGCCGACGATCGGGTCGTCGGCCGTCGCGACGCCCCCGATCGCGCCGGGCGGCCCGACGTCCGGGCGATGGCCCTCGGGGCGATCGAGGCCCCGCGCGACTTCCCCGCCCTGTCCCGCGCGGTCGTCCCGGGCGACCGGGTGGTGATCCCGATCGACCCGGACCTGCCCGACCTCGCCGAGGTCCTGGGCGCCGTGGCTGGGATCCTCCGCGCCGCCGAGGTCGATTCGATCACCGCGATCTCGACGGGCTCGGCCCCCTCGGCCCTTCCCGAAGGCGTCGAGTGGAAGGTCCACGACCCCGACGACCGGGCGGAACTCGCCTACCTGGCGACGACCACCGAGGAGCGTCGGATTTACCTCAACCGGCTCCTGACCGACGCCGACCTCGTGGTCCCGATCGGGACGCTGGGCTACGACCCGTCGCTGGGCTATCGCGGGCCCTGGTCGGTCTTGTATCCCGGCCTGGGCGACCGCGAGGCGCTGGTCTGGGTCCGGGGCCTGGCCTCCGACGACCCGCCCGACCGCGACCGGCCCCGGGCCCCGCTCCGGGAGTCGTCCGAGGTGGGCTGGCTCCTGGGCTGCCAGTTCCAGGTCGGGGTGGTCCCGGGCGGATCCGGGGCCGGCTCGATCGTCGCCGGGCTGGAGTCGGCCGTCCGATCGGCGGGGGCGGAGGCCGTCGACGCGGTCTGGTCGATCCGGGTCGGGGAGCGGGCCGACGTCGTGGTCGCCGGGATTGGCGAGCCCGGCCGCCCGACCTCGCTCGACGACCTGGCCGGGGGCCTGGCGACGGCCGCCCGGTTGGTTCGCCGGGGCGGCAAGATCGTCGCCCTGTCCCGGGCCGGCGGCGAGCCCGGCCCCGCCCTCCGACGGATCGCCGGGGCCGGGGATCCCGCCGCCGCCCCTCGGGCCCTCCGGGGGCACGAGGCCGACCCCGACTACCCGGCCGCCCGGCGGCTCGCCTCGGCCCTGGCCTGGGCCGATGTCTACCTCCACAGCGCCCTGGACCCCGACCTCGTCGACGACCTGGGGATGATCCCGCTCGACCGCCCCGAGGAGGCCCGGAAGCTCGCCGCCAACGCCGCCTCCTGCACCCTCCTCAGCCAGGCCGAGCGGGTCCTGGCCGTGGTCGACGGCGAGGAGTGAGGCCGGGCCGCCCTCCGCCCGAATAATGGGGTGGTCCGCGCGGGCCGAGCCGATAAGATGCGGGCCGGATGGCGGCGGTCGAGCGGTTCGGACGCGGGAGGGAGCCCGGCATGCAGGGACCGGAACCGGCGGTGGCGAAACCGAGAGGGCGAGGGCCCCGGGGCTTCCTCGGGATGATCGCGCTGATTCTGGCCGTGGAAGCGGCGATCGCCGGGCACCGGTTGGAATTCCTGGACCCGGTGAGCGTGACCTGGGCCCTGAGCGACCGGGCGGCGGGGCGCGAGGCGCTGGAGAGCCCGGTCCTCTGCTTCGGCGATAGTCTGCTCAAGTTCGGCTTCCGGCCCGGGGTGGTCGAGGCCCGGGCGGGCCGGAAGGCGTTCAACCTGGCCGTGGTGGCCGGCCGGGCCCCGTCCAGCTTCTTCCTGCTCCGCCGGGCGCTCGACGCCGGCGCCAGGCCGTCGGCCGTCCTGATCGACTTCGAGCCGAACATCCTGGCCCAGTCGCCGGTGCTCAACCACGAGCTCTGGGCCGAGCTGATCGGCCCCCGCGACATCGTCGAGCTGGCCCGGGACGCCCGGGACCCGGTCTTCCTGGGGCGGACCCTGCTCGCCCGCTCGCTCCCCTCGGTTCGCTACCGGCTCCAGCTCCGGGGCGCGGTCCTGGCCATGCTGGGCGGTCAGTCGGTCGCGAGGCCCGACGTGGCCGCCTCGCTGGACCGTTACGACCAGCAATATCGGGGTGCCCAGGTCATGCCGCACGCCGACCGGGCCCTCGTCCCGGCCGACGCCCGGAACCTCGCCTTCTTCCCACCCTGGTGGGGCTGCGACCCGGTCAACCGCCGGTACGTCAAGAAGTTCTTCGAGCTGGCCTCCTCGCGCGGGATCCCGGTCTTCTGGGTGATCCCGCCCTACGCCCCGCCGATCCAGGCGCTCCGGGAGCAGCTTGGCCAGGATGCCAAGATCACCCACTTCGCGGAGTCGATCCGGTCGCGGTATCCGGGCGTCACGGTCCTGGACGGCCGGCGGTCGGGCTTCGACCACTCGGAGTTCTGGGACGGGACCGTCCACCTCGACGACCAGGGGGCCCTGGCCCTCACCGCCGGAGTGGCCGACGTCCTGGCCCGGTCGTTCTCCGGCGAGAAGCTCCCGGCCTGGGTCGCGCTTCCAGCCTGGCGGGCCCGAGCCCTCGGCGACCCGACGCCCGCCGGGGTCGCCGCCCGAGGGTCCGGGGCCCAGACCCGCTGACGCGATCGGGCGGTCGGGTCGATTTCGGGGGGACGATCGCGGATAATGGCCTGGGCGATCCGTCGCCGAGGGCCTTCCGTCATCCGCCTCCTCCCGAGACCCGCATGCCCGACCCCGAATTACTCCCCTCGACCGCCGGACCGGGCGGCTGGTTCGACCGCTCTGGCCGGGCCCGACTGGCGATTTCTGGCCCCGACCGGGCCAAGTTCCTGCACAACCTGGTCACCAACGACGTCAAGCGGATGGCCGACGGGACGGGCCGAGAGGCGTTCGTCACCAACCTCCAGGGCAAGACGATGGCCTACGTCACCCTCCTGGCGGCCGGGGATTCGATCCTCCTCCGGACCGAGGCCGAGTCGCTGGAGTTGATCCTGCCGCACCTCCGGAAGTACGGCGTCTTCGACGACGTGGCGATCGACGACGTCTCCTCGAAGACCTTCGAGTACCACGCGGTCGGCCTCCGGGTCGCCGGGGCCCTGGCCAGCCTGGGGTTCGAGTCGCTCCCGGCCGGACCCCTGGGGAGTGTCGCGGTGGCGATGGCTGGGGTCGAGGTCCGGCTCGTCCGCGAGTCGCCCACGGGTCGCCCGGGCCTCACGCTGATCGGCCCGTCCGAGGCCGCCGGATCGATCCGGGCCCTGCTCGCGAACGAGGGGCTGGCCGAGGCCGACGCTGGGAGTTTCGAGGCCCTTCGGATCGAGGCGGGAACGCCGGCCTCGGGGCGGGACGTGATGCCGGGCAACCTCCCGCAGGAGGTCGGGCGCGACGACCGGACGATCAGCTTCGTGAAGGGGTGCTACCTCGGCCAGGAGACCGTCGCCCGGCTCGACGCGCTGGGGCACGTCAACAAGATCCTGAAGGGGCTGAAGATTGCCGGGAGCGTGGTCCCGCCGCCCGGGGCGACGCTCTCGGCCGAGGGCAAGACGGTGGGCTCGGTCACGTCGTCGGCCTGGTCGCCGGGGTGGGGGGCACCGATCGCCCTGGCCTACGTCCGGGTGGCGCAGGCCGGGACGGGAACCCGGCTCGCCCTGGCGATCGAGGGGGGCGAGGTCGAGGCGGTCGTGGTCGACCTGCCGATGCTCCGGCCCGGGGAAGCATGAGGACTCCGCCGACGCCGGGACGGTCCGGCGGAGTCCGAAGGGGGTTTGATCGGCCCGGGACGCCGGATCTCAGACGGCCGAGTCGTCGGCGATCCCGTCCTCGGGGATGCTGGCGATCTGGAGGATCGTCTCGGGCCCCCGGCCCAGGCCGAGGTTCTCCAGGACGATCACGCCGAACGGCGACTGGCCGGGCCGGCGCAATTCGGGGTCGCTATCGGCTCGAGTCAGGCGACCCTGGTAGACCGTCCCGTTGTAGGCGACGCGGACCGCCGGGCACCGGGTGCCCTGCCGCCGTCGGATCGTCAGCAAGTTCGTGTGGCACTGCTCGAACGTCATCGGTTTCCCTCCTGAACACCGAGTGTCGGGGCGACGGGGGATCGTGGTCGGGGGTCATCATGACCCCGGGTGACCTCCGACCCGAGCTGTGCCCAGACTATCGCGATTCCCGGCTGGCGGGTCAACCCAAACCACGCCCATTCCGGCCCGCTCCCGGTTACTTTACGAGCCTAGCTCCGGTCCAGTGACGCGCCAAATGGGCGCAATCCTCGGTCGAGAGTTCGTAGACCTCGATGGAGTGCCCGACCCTGGCGATCGGGGTCAATTCCCGGAAATACGAGAAGCCGTCGGGGCCGACGTTCCACGCCGCGAGCCAGGCGGCCCGCGGGGCCCGGAGCGAGGCACTGTCGTAGAACCGCCAGGGGAGCCCCCGGACCACCGAGGCGCTCACGGCATACAACCCGGGCGTGAGCCGGGGGGCCGGGCCGACCATCTTCGATGGGTCGGAACCCTCCATGATCGTGGCGGTCCCCGGGAGCGTGGGGGGCAGGAACCACTCGAACCCTCCGCCCCGGAGCGCCAGGAGGCTCGGGTTGATCTGCCCGAAGTAGGCCAATCCCACCTTCCGCCCGGGCCGGTTCGCCCTGAACCAGCGGTCCAGCTTGACCAGGTCCTGGCCCCAGTCCAGGTTGCTGTCGATCAGGTGTTCCCCCCCCCGATCCGGGCCGCCCGAGGCCCAGTTGAAGTAGGCCAGGTAATCCGGGTGGATCAGGGCGACCGCCGCCGCGTTGGCCGCCAGCGAGCCGCCCAGGACCGCCATCGCCGCCCACCGCCGGCCGCCCGCCAGGCCGGCCGCCCAGGGGACGAGCCGCCCCGTGGCGATGTAGACGTAAGGGAAGATTGGCAGGATGTATCGGAGCCCCAGGCAGATGTCGGTCAGCAAGCTCATCGCCCCCAGGACGCCGATGGGTAACCCGAGGACCGCCACCTCGTCCGCCCAGGGGGCCCGGGACCGCTTCGAGGCCAGCAGCACGACCCCCGCCAGCAGGACGAGGACCCAGGTCCCTTCGGGGACCTTGTACGCCAGGGTGGCCAGGTAGTAGTACCACCACCCCCCCCGGCGGAGCTGGCCGTCGAGGTAGACGGCGTAGCCGGTCCGGTCGGCGTCGTCGTGGGGGAGTCCGGGTTTCAAGAAATACCGGGGGATCCCCTCGGTCTCGATCTTCTGCTCGTCGAAGCCGAGGACGTAATGCCGGGGGAGCGGGACCGGGAGCGCCCCGAGAGCCGTGCCCCGGAAGCGATTGACCCGGTATCGCCAGGCGGAGTCGAGGAGTTCGTTCTTGTGGCGGGGCCGAGCCATCCCGGGCGGGACGGGCTTCGTCAGCGAGCCCGAGGCGAACTCGAACTTGCCCAGCGGGGTTCCCACCCCCTCGAACCCGTAACCGGCGTCGATCACCGCCAGGCTCAGGGCCACCATCGCCCCGAACTGCGCCAGCCCGACGGCAAGCCTCCGGGGCCAGCCCTCCCACCTCCGTTCCAGGAGGAAGCGGGCCACGGCCAGGGCGGGCCAGAAGCCGTAGAGCAGGATCAGGCTGAACTTGGTCAGCTCCGCCAGCCCGAGGGCCAGCCCCGCCAGCCCCGCGCGGGCCCAGCTCGGGTTCTTCTGATACCGCCAGAAGAGGTATGTGGCCCCGGCCCCGATCGCGGCCGCCGCCGCGTCGCTGGTGACCAGCCGCCCGTGCGCCAGGACGTTCGGGCAGAGGACCCAGAGCGTCAGGCTGAGCAGCCCGCCCCCCCGGCCGAAAAGCCGGCTTGACCAGGCGAAGACCGCCAGCCCGCCCAGGATCGAGAACAGGGGCATCAGGAGCCGGGCCCGGTCGAACAGTTCCAGGTAATCCGCCAGGTTGAGCAGGGCGAAGACTTCGGCGAACGTGGCGTGCGAGTCCTGCTTCCACGCCCCCGTCTCATACAGCGGCGCCGTCACCGGCCGGGACAGGACCACCGGCAGGGCCGCGACCAGCTTCACCAGCGGCGGGTTGTGGTGGTAGAGCTTGAACGTCCCGGTCTGCCAGTAGCTCACCCCGGCCGGGAGGTGCGCGACCTCGTCGACCGTGGCGTTCTCGCCGAGCAGGCTATTGACCGCCAGGGCCCCGTGCAGGGCCAGCAGGAGCGTGACCGCCAGGGCGACCCTCGGCCCGGTCCAGAACGAGGCCGGGGCGACCGGGGCGGCCGTGCTCGGCGGATTCGGTGCCGGCCGGGCCGGGGCGATGGGGAATCGTCGACGAGCCAAGAGGTTGCGCTCCGATGGAGGAGGGGCTCGGGCCGAAGCGGGGGTCGGATCCGCCCGACGCCTCGACCGGACATCCTACCACCGCCCGACCCCGGGCGCGAACGCGGCCAGTCCGCCCGCGAGCGGACCGGCCGGGAGTTGCCCGCTGGTCTCTCCATTCACTCCCGAGCTATCCGCGGACCAGATCGCTAATCTGGGCGAATGACTCGCGGAGATCAGCGTAGAGCTTTCGGTAGATCACGTAAGCTCGGTTGTGGAAGTCCCGGACGTTCGGATCAGAGGTCGTCCGCTCGACCAGGCGGATCGTGGCGTCGGCCGCCTCGGGGACGCTGTCGAACTCGCCGGCCCCGACCATCGCCAGCAGGGCGACGCCGAAGGCGGGGCCCTCGGTGGCGTTGACGGTGTGGACGTCGACCCCGTAGATGTCGGCCTGGATCTGCCGCCAGAGGGCGCTCCGGGCGCCTCCGCCGGAGACGCGGACCTGCTCGACGGTCACGCCCATCTCGCGGATCAGCTCCAGGCTGTCGCGCATCGCGTACGTCGCCCCTTCCATCACGCTCCGGATCAGGTGCGGCCGGCCGTGCCGGACGGTCAGGCCGATCCAGGCCCCCTTGGCATCGGAGTCGTAATACGGCGCCCGCTCGCCGGTCAGGTAGGGCAGGAAGAACAGCCCCTCCGCCCCCGGACCGGCCAGCGCGGCCTTGTCGCCCAGGAGGAAATAGGGGTCGACGCCCCGGGCCTTTCCCGCCTCGGACTCGGCCTTGCCGAGCTGGTTCCGGTACCACTGGAGGCTCCCGCCGGCCGAGAGGACCACGCCCATGACGCACCAGGCGCCCGGGACGGCGTGGCAGCCGCGCTGGAGGCGGCCCAGGGGGTCGAAGCCGGGCTCGGGGGCGTGGGCGAAGACGACCCCGGAGGTTCCCATCGTGGCCGAGACCACCCCCGAGCGGACGATCCCGTTGCCCACCGCCCCGGCCGGCTGGTCCCCGGCGCCGCCGACGATCCTGGTCCCGGCCGCCAGTCCCGTCGCCTCCGCGCCAGCCTGGCTGACGACGGCGGACACCTCGAAGCTCTCGAAGCATTCGGGCATCAGGGCCGGGTCGATCTCCAGAAGCCCGAGCAGCTCCGTGCTCCACCGCCGGTTGGCCACGTCGAGCAGGAGCGTCCCCGAGGCGTCGCTGACCTCGGTCGCGTAGGTCCCCGAAAGCTTGAACCGGATGTAATCCTTGGGCAGGAGAACCTGGCGGACCCGGTCCCAGTTCGCCGGCTCGTGGTTTCGGAGCCAGAGGAGCTTGGGGGCGGTGAACCCGACCAGCGCCCGGTTGCCGACCAGCCGGACCAGGCCCTCGCGGCCCCCGGCCCTGGCCTCGATCTCGGCGGCCTCGGCCACGGTCCGCTGGTCGTTCCAGAGCAGGGCGGGCCGGACGACCTCGCCGTTGGCGTCGAGGAAGACCGACCCGTGCATCTGCCCGCTCAGGCCGATCGCGGCGACGTCGGCGGGCTTGAGGTCGGCCTTGGCCAGGACCTCGCGGACGGTCGAGGCGGTCGCCCGCCACCAGTGCCCGGGGTCCTGCTCCGACCAGCCCGGGTGGGGGTGCTCGCAAGTGTACTCGGCCGAGGCCGAGGCGAGGATCGTCCCCGACTCATTGATGGCGATCGTCTTGGTGCCCGAGGTGCCGATGTCGATGCCCAGCGTGACGCTCACGGACGGTCCTCCCTGCGGCCGGGTCTCTGGAGTTATCGGGGATTCAGGAGCTTGTCGACCGACTCGACGGCGATCGGGTGATAGAACGGCCGGGCCCGGGTGTAGATCGCCAGCGCCCGGGCCTTCCCCTCGGGGGTCCGGATCAGCTCGCGATACAGTGGCATCAAGAACTTCCGGCGGCCGATGGTGGTCAGGAATTCTTCGAGCCGGGCGTCGGCCGGGCGATACCCGTTCCGGACGGCGACCTGGAGCCATTGGGCGGCGATCTCGGCGTTCCCCCGCCCGGTCAGGCCGAAGGCGGCGTCGAGCCCGGCCATCCGGTCGGGCGGGATCGTCGGGGGGAGGGCCCGGAGGAAGTGGAGCCACTCCTGGGTCGACCAGTTTTTCGTATCAAGGGAGGCCGGGGCCTTGCCCGAAGTCCAGTCGGCCACCGATCGGTCGACGGCGTCGAGCCGGCCGGAGGTTGGCGTGGTGTACGGGGCCGCCAGGCCGGGGGCCTCGACCCAGGCGAGCAGGTCGATCTGGCCCGCCGCCTGGGCGTCGAGCGGGAAGAGCCGGGCCTTGAGGTCGCCGAGGAAGTCGCCGGTGGTGATCGATTGGAAGGCGTGGCGGTCGAAATAGTCGCGCAAAAAGGCGTCGAACCGCTTGCGACCGAAGGCCCGCTCCAGCTCGGCCAGGAACAGGGCCCCCTTCTCGTAGGCGACCTGGGTCATCCCGTCGTCGGGGTCCCGGCCGGCGAGGTCGATGTGGAGGACCTGATCCCCGGGCGGGAGCCGGGTGAATTCGTCCTTCAGTTCCTGGAGCCCGAGGACGGCCTCGATCTCGGCCCGCTCGGGCCCGTAGACGGCCTCGACGATCCGGCGTTCGAGGTAGACGGTGAACCCCTCGTTGAGCCAGAAGTCGCGCCAGGTGGCGTTGGTGACGAGGTTGCCCGACCACGAATGGGCCAGCTCGTGCGCCACCAGGGCCACCAGCGAGCGGTCGCCAGCCAGGATCGTGGGGGTGGCGAAGGTCAGCTTGGGGTTCTCCATCCCGCCGAAGGGGAAGCTCGGCGGGAGGACCAGGATGTCGTACCGGCCCCAACGGTAGGGACCGAACCGGGCCTCGGTCGCCTCGATCATCTTCTCGGTGTCGGCGAACTCGAAGGCGGCCTTCTCGACCACCGAGGGCTCGGCCCAGACCCCGGTCCTCGCCCCGAGCGGGCGGAAGGCGAGGTCGCCCACCGCCAGCGCGATCAAGTAGGAAGGGATCGGCCGCTCCATCGTGAAGCGGAAGAGGCCGGGCCGCCGCTCCTGGGGGTCGGCGGCCATGACGGCGATCAGCCCCTCGGGGACGTGGAGCGTCGCCTCGTAGGTGATCCGGACGCCCGGCGAGTCCTGGAGCGGGAGCCAGGTCCGGGCCTGGATCGGCTCCGATTGGGTGAACAGGAACGGCAGCCGCTTGCCGGCGGTCCGGGCCGGTCCGAGCCACTGCAAGGCCCCCGCCCCGGGCGAGGTCCGGTACCGGACCCGCACCGTATCGGCCTCCGCGGGGAGCTTGATCGAGATCGGCGCCCCCCGGATCGGGTCGCCCTTGCCGATTTCGTGGGGGACCTCCGCCAGGACCCCTTCCGGCCCGGAGCCCGCCGAGATCCCCTCAATCACCAGCCCCTTCGAGTCGAGCACCAGAGGGACATCGGCCGAAACCCCCGGCCCTCGTCCGATCAGAAGGGTCGCATTGCCGTGGAGGACTTTCCGCTCGAAGTCGACGTGCAGATTCAGGATGACGTGGTGGACCCGGACCTCGTCCGGGTTGCCGAAGGAGTGGGCGTCGCGGCGATCCGCCTTCGCCCGGACTGCGTCGTCGGCTCCCACCGCGTCGCCCTCCCCGCTCCCGATCGCGCCGGCCAGCAACAGGCCGAACCCGAACCAGCCACCAGGACGCATGGGCAACTCCCCCCGGACGCCGGCACGACCTCCACGGCCCCGACTCTATCCCAGCCGGAACCCCTCCGCCAGTCGCCGAGGCACCAGAACGGGGAGGGATCGGCCCCTCGGCCGGTTTCGGTCGCAAATTCTTTTCCGGCCGGGACCGGGCGCGATCCCCGCCCCTAGCCTAAACTGCGAGCGAGGTTACATCGGAGCGTCCGTGCAAGGATGTGCCCGAAAGCGACATTTCGATGGAAATGGCGCAAACGGTGATTTCGCGGGGCTCGTAGGTTGGTTACGATGGTCCCGCTTGTTGAACATTTAGTGTAATCTCGCCAGGGGGTCTTGATCCCCGCGAGCCGCCCGATCGGTTTGACCTCGGAACGCCTGGCCACCCTCCTCGCTGCCCGACGACCCGGCCAACGCCCCGGTTCCTCCCCCGCCATATCGCCCCCGCGGGACGGACCACCCCCGGCGCCCCGGTCCCAGTTCGCTCGAACGCGATGATTCGGAACGCAGGCCGGGCCGTCCCGGCCGCCTCGGCGGGGCCGCACGCGGCCCGATTCGAGACGACCCCCTTGACACGCTTTTGGGAGACGATCGATGAACCGAACGATGGGCGGGCGACTCTTCGATCGCCGGGGCTTCATGACCGTCGGAGCTGCCGGCTTCGGCCTGAGCCTGGGCGACTTCTTCCGGCTCCGGGCCCGGGCCGACCTCAAGAGCTACGCGCCGATCACCCCCAAGGCCGACTCGCTGATCCATATCTTCCTGCCGGGCGGGATCGCCCACCAGGAGACGTTCGACCCCAAGCCATTCGCGCCCATCGAGTACCGCGGCGAGCTGTCGCACATCCCCACCAAGATCGAGGGGGAGTTCTTCAGCCAAACGTTACCCCAGACGGCGCAGATCGCCGACAAGATCACCGTGATCCGCTCGTTCACCCACGGCGAGGCGGCCCACGAGCGCGGCACGCACAATATGTTCACCGGCTACCGGCCGAGCCCGGCGTTGCAGTACCCGAGCATGGGTAGCGTGGTCTCGCACGAGTTCGGCCCCAAGAACGACCTCCCGCCTTATGTCTGCGTGCCGTCGATGCCGAACACGTATGCCGGCACGGGCTACCTCAGCTCGTCGTTCTCGCCGTTCAGCCTGGGGAGCGACCCGGCCAACAAGGGGTTCAAGGTCCAGGACCTGAACCTCCCCGGCGGGATCGACGACTCGCGATTCGCCACCCGCCGCCACGTCCTGGACGCCGTCAATGACCACTTCGCCAAGAAGGAGAAGGGGGACGGCCTGGCCGCGATGGATACCTTCTACGACCGGGCCTACAGCCTGATCTCCTCGCCCAAGGCTCGCGAGGCGTTCAACATCAACGCCGAGCCCGAGAAGGTCCGCGACGAGTACGGCCGGAACGCCGCCGGCCAGCGGATGCTGATGGCCCGCCGCCTGGTCGGCGCCGGGGTCCGGTTCGTCTCGCTCCAGTACGGGAGCTGGGACCTCCACGCCGGGATCTTCGCCGGGATGAAGACCCAGATGCCCGCCTTCGACCAGGCGTATGCCGCCCTGATCCGCGACCTCGACCGGACTGGCCTGCTCGACCGGACCCTGGTCATGGTCTCCAGCGAGTTCGGCCGGACTCCCAAGATCAACAAGGACGCCGGCCGCGACCACTATCCCAAGGTCTTCAGCGTCGTCCTGGCCGGCGGCGGCGTCAAGAAGGGCTACATCCACGGGGCCTCCAACGCCACCGCCAGCGAGCCCGAGCGCGACGCCGTCGGGCCCGAGGACCTGGCCACCACCCTCTACCACCAGCTCGGGATCGTCGCCGACAAGGAGCTGATGGCCCCTGGCGGCCGACCGATCGAGATCGTCGACGGTGGCAAGGTCCGGACCGAGTTGCTCGGCTGAGCGATCAGGCCGTACGATCGAGGGGTGGGCCCGGGGCGTCCCGGGCCTGTCCCGCAAACAACGCGGAGGGTCCGGCGATGGCCATGGTCATCTTGGGTCGCGACGATCAGAAAGAACTGATCCGCCAACGACTCGGCTCGGGCGCGGACCACCACGATGAAGTGTGGGCTGGGGTCTACGTCATGTCGCCGAACGCGGACAATGATCATTTCGATCTCGCGGCCGATTTCGTCTACGTCGTCAAATCGGCCTTGCCAGACCGCAGGAGCGCTCGGGTGTCCGCGGGAGCGAATATCAGCGATCGCATCAAAAATTGGACGAAGAATTATCGGTGCCCCGACCTGGCGGTGTTCTTCCCCAACAACCCGGCCAAGGACATGGGCACTTTCTGGTTCGGCGGTCCCGACTTCGCCGTCGAGATCATCAGCCCTCACGATCGCTCCCGCAAGAAGCTCGATTTCTATGCCAAGGTCGGGGTCAGGGAATTGCTCCTGGTCGACCGCAAGCCCTGGTCGCTCGAACTCTACCGCCTCACCGATGGCGAGTTGAAGCTGGTCGGCAAGATCACGCCCGACCGTTCGCCGATCCTGGCGAGCGAAGTCCTGCCACTGTCCTTCCGCCTGCTCCCCGGCGACCCCCGCCCGACGATCGAAATGACCCACGCCGACGACGGCCGGACCTGGCTGGCTTGAACCCCCGGGATCCGTCCCCGCCGACCGACCCCCGCCCCGGACCCCCCCCAATGAACGCCACGCCGCTCGCTCGAACGATCCTCGGGGCCTTTCTGGCGGCCTTGCTCGCCTCATCGGCCGAAGGGGCCTCGCCCAGCATGACCGGGGTCCGGCCGCTCGGCGGCCAGCGGGGGACCGAGGTCGTCGTCGACCTCACCGGGGCCCGGCTGGGCGACGCCCAGGAGGTTCTCTTCTATCAGCCGGGAATCGCCACCACCAAGATCCAGGTCGTCGCCGCCAACCACGTCAAGGCGACGTTCAAGGTCGAGGCCGACTGCCCGCTCGGCCTGCACGACATCCGCCTCCGGACCGCCACCGGGATCAGCGAACTCCGGACCTTCAGCGTCGGGGCCCTCAAGGAAGTCGCCGAGGCCGAGCCCAACGACGAGTTCACCAGACCCCAGAAGGTCGAGTTCGGCTCGGTCGTCAACGGCGTGGCCCGGTCCGAGGACGTCGATTACTACGCCTTCGAGGTCAAGAAGGGGGAGCGGATCACCGCCGAGGTCGAGGGGGCCCGGCTCGGAATCGCGCTGTTCGACCCCTACGTCGCGATCATGGACGCGAAGCGGTTCGAGCTGGCCTCCAGCGACGACGCGGCCCTGATCTGGCAGGACGCCTTCGCCTCGGTCGTCGCCCCCGAGGACGGGACCTATCTCGTCCAGGTCCGCGAGAGCGCCTACGCCGGGACCGATGCCTGCCTGTACCGGGTCCAAATCGGCAACTTCCCCCGGCCGACCGCGACCGTCCCGGCCGGCGGCAAGTTCGGCGCGACCCTCGAGGTCCGGCTGATCGGCGACGTCCTGGGCGAGAAGACCGTCCGGGTGACCTTGCCGGCCGAGCAGAAGCGCGAGTTCGGGATCGTCGCCGCCGACGAGAAGGGGACCGCCCCCTACCCCAACGCCTTCCGACTCTCACCGTTCGGCAACGTGGTCGAGGCCGAGCCCAACGACGACCAGAACACGGCCAATCGCTTCGAGGCGTCGATGGCCCTCAACGGCGTGATCGGCAAGCCCGAGGACGTCGATCACTTCGTCTTCGCGGCCAAGAAGGGGCAGAACTTCAACATCCGGGCCTGGGCCCGCCGGCTCCGATCGCCCCTCGATCCGGTGATCTCTATCGCCAAGAAGGGCGGCGGGGCGCTGGCCGGCAACGACGACGCCAACAACTCGCCCGACAGCAACCTCCGGTTCACCGCGCCCGAGGACGCCGAATACGTCGTCTCGATCACCGACCACCTCAAGAAGGGCGGCCCCGACTACTTCTACCGGCTCGAAATCACCTCCGACGTCCCCCTGATCTCCCTGAGCGTCGTCGATGAGTCGCTCCAGCGCGGGATTAACGGCTCGACCGTCTCGGTCCCCAAGGGGAACCGGCAGGCGGTCCTGATCAACGCCCGGCGGCAGGGCATCGGCGGGCCGATCAAGGTGGGCCTGGAAGACCTCCCGGCCGGGACCACGGCCCAGGCGGACGAGATGGCGGCAAACCAGCCGACTCTGCCCGTCCTGATCGAGGCCAGGGCCGACGCCCCGCTGGCCGGGGCCCTGGCTCGGGTCGAGGGGAAGCCGACCGACCCGAAGGTCGAGATCCCCTCGGAGTTCCGCCAGAACAGCGAGCTGGTCCTGGGCCAGAACAACGTCCAGTACTGGGGCCGGAGCGTCGACCGCCTGGCCGTGGCCGTGACCGAGGAGGCCCCGTTCTCGATCGAGGTCGTCGAGCCCAAGGTCCCGCTGGTCCGGGGCGGCTCGATGGCCCTCAAGGTCGTCGCCAGGCGGAAGCCGGGCTTCACCGCCCCGATCGCCGTGGCGCTGCCCTGGAACCCGCCGGGCGTGGGGTCCTCGGGGGGCGTCTCGATCCCCGAGAAGGCCGACGAGGCGACCATCCCGGTCAATGCCGACGGCGGCGCCGCGCTCCAGACCTGGAAGATCGTCGTCAACGGGACCGCCGGGACCGACAAGGGGCCGGTCACGGTCTCCTCGCAGCTCGCCAGGCTGACGGTCGCCGCCCCGTACCTGACCCTGGCCTACCAGCCGGCCAGCGTCGAGCAGGGACAGGAGACCGACCTGGTGGTCGCCGTGACCAAGGCGGTCGACTTCCCCGGCGAGGCCAAGGTCACTCTGATCGGCCTGCCGAACAAGGTGACGACCGACGTCAAGGCGATCACCAAGGAGAGCAAGGAGATCGTCTTCCGGATCAAGACCGACAAGCTCTCGCCCGCCGGGAACCACCAGAACCTGTTCTGCCAGGTGGCCGTCGTCCAGGACGGCGAGCCGATCCTGCACAACCTCGGCTCGGGCCAGCTCCGGATCGACGTCCCCCTCCCCCCCAAGCCCAAGCCCGTCGCCGCCCCCGCGCCCGCCCCGGTGGCCGCCGCCCCGCCGCCCAAGCCCGTCGCGCCCGCCCCGGTCGCCGAGAAGCGGCTCAGCCGGCTCGAAAAGCTCCGGCTCGAAGCCCAGGAGAAGGCCAAGGCCGGCTCCGCCGAGCCCGCCCCGGGCAAGGGCAACTGAGGAATCCATCCGCCATGAACACCACCCCCGCGATCACCCGCCGACCGACGACCCCGCTGCCCGGGACGTTCGAGAGGATCAGCCCCATGACCCCGGCCCACGCCCTGATCGCCTTTTTCGCACTCGGCGTCGCCTCCCCGCTGCTCGCGGTCGAGGCCGCCCCGTCCCGGGTCGAGGTCTTCCCCAACCAGGTGAGCCTGACCACCGCCCGGGACCGGCAGTCGCTGGTCGTCCAGGCGACCTATGCCGATGGGATCACCCGCGACGTCACCGCCGAGGCCGCCATGACCCCGGCCAACCCCGCGCTGGTCCGCCGCGATGGGTTCGTCTTGCACCCCGTGGCCGATGGCGAGACGACGCTGGACGTCGCCTTCGGCGGTCAGACGATCAAGGTCCCGGTCAAGGTCGCCCGGGCGGCCGAGCGACCGCCCCTGAGTTTCCGTCTCGACGTGATGCCGGCCTTCATGAAGGCCGGCTGCAACACCGGGAGCTGCCACGGCGCGGCCCGCGGCAAGGACGGCTTCCGGCTCTCCCTCTTCGGCTTCGACCCCGAGGGCGACCACTTCCGCCTGACCCGCGAGCAGGTCGGCCGCCGGGTCAACCTGGCTGTTCCCGAGGACAGCACGCTCCTGGAAAAATCCATCGGCGCCGTCCAGCACACCGGCGGCAAGCGGTTCGAGAAGGGGGACGAACTGTACGCGACCCTCAAGTCCTGGATCGAGGCCGGCGTCCCCAACGACGACGTGGCCAAGCTCCCCAAGGTCGTCTCGGTCGATCTCTACCCCCGTCAGGCCGTGCTCGATGGCGAGAAGGCGACCCAGCAGATGACCCTCCGGGCCCGATATTCCGACGGGACCGACCGCGACGTGACCTCGCTCGCCGTCTTCCTGACCAACAACGAGACCTCCGCCGCCATCACCCCGACCGGCCTGGTCACCGCCGGCGCCCGGGGCGAGGCGTTCGTGATGGCCCGGTTCGAGACCCAGACCGTCGGCTCGCAGATCCTGGTCCTCCCCAAGGGCCTGAAGTTCGAATACCCCGCCGAGCCCGATGCCAACTTCGTCGACGCCCTGGTCGCCGCCAAGCTCAAGAAGCTCCGGATCTCGCCCTCCGAACTCTGCACCGACGAGGTCTTCGTCCGCCGGGCCTACCTCGACGTCATCGGCCTGCCCCCCACCTCCGAGGAGTACGGCCGGTTCATGACCGCCGCCGAGCCCGAGAAGCGGGCCAAGCTGGTCGACGAGCTGCTCGGCCGCAAGGAGTTCTCCGAGCTCTGGGTCAACAAGTGGGCCGAGGTTCTGCAAGTCAAGTCGTCCAACGACGTCAGCTACAAGGCGATGTTCCTGTATTACAACTGGCTGGTCGAGAAGCTCTCCAAGAACATGCCGATGGACCAGATGGTTCAGGAGCTCCTGGGGGCCAACGGCGGGACGTTCAAGAACCCCTCGACCAACTTCTACCAGTCCACCAAGATCAACCTGGAGCTGACCGAGAACGTCGCCCAGATCTTCATGGGGATGCGGATCCAGTGCGCCCAGTGCCACAACCACCCCTTCGACCGCTGGACCCAGGATGATTACTACGGCTTCGCCGCCTTCTTCTCGCAGATCGGCCGAAAGCAGGCCGAGGACCAGCGCGAGACGATCATCTTCAACTCCGGCGGCGGCGAGGTGAAGCACCCGGTCGGCGGCCGGCGGATGGCCCCCAAGTTCCTCGGCGGGACGGCCCCCGAGGTTGCCGGCAAGGACCGTCGGGTGATCCTGGCGAAGTGGCTGGCTTCGCCCGAGAACCCCTGGTTCGCCACCTCGTTCGCCAACCGGGTCTGGGCCCACTTCTTCGGCTCGGGGATCGTCGAGCCGGTCGACGACTTCCGGGTCTCCAACCCCGCCACCAACCCCGAGCTCCTGGCCGAGTTGGGCAAGCGGTTCACCGACTCGAAGTACGACCTGAAGTCGCTGGTCCGCGAGATCTGCAACTCGCGGACGTACCAGCGATCGACCCAACGAAACGAGAGCAACGCCACCGACGAGCGGAACTTCGCCCACGCCAACCTCCGGCGGATCAAGGCCGAGAACCTCCTCGACGCCATCAGCGTGGCGACCGACACCCGGGACAAGTTCAAGGGCCTTCCCCTGGGCGCCCGGGCCACCCAGATCGCCGACGGGGCCACCACCACCTACTTCCTGACCACCTTTGGCCGGGCCACCCGCGAGACGGTCTGCTCGTGCGAGGTCAAGATGGAGCCCACGCTCTCGCAGGCGCTCCACCTCCTCAACGGTGAGACGACCAACCGGAAGATCGAGCAGGGCGGCGTGATCAAGAAACTCCTGGCCACCCGGAAGTTTCCCGAGGAGCGGATCATCGAGCTCTACCTCCGGACCCTCGCCCGGATGCCCACCCGCGCCGAGATCGCCAAGCTCCTGCCCCAGTTCGGCGAGGGGAGCAACCCCGAGCAGGCCCTCGGCGACCTCTTCTGGGCCCTGCTCAACAGCCGGGAATTCCTGTTCAATCATTGACGATGGCTGATGAACCGATGGCTGATGGGTCATCCAACCGGCCGGATGACCCATCAACCATCATCCATCCCCAATGGATCCAACGCCCACCGAGGCCCGCGCCCAATGCCCCACCCCCTCCCCGCCGCGCCCCTGCTTGCCCTCGCCTGCCTGGCGTCGTCCCCCGCCATCGCGGCTGACGCCCCCGCCAAAGGCAAGCCGAAGGTGAACTTCCAGGACCACGTCTCGGCCATCTTCCAGGCCCGGTGCAACGGCTGCCACAACGCCGACAAGGCCAAGGGCGGCCTGACCCTGGAGACCTACGCCTCCACCATCCAGGGCGGCGGTTCGGGCAAGGTCGTCGAGCCCGGCGACGCCGACGGGAGCCACCTCTTTGGCGTCGTCTCGCACGCCGAGGAGCCCAAGATGCCCCCCAACGCCCCCAAGATCCCCGAGGCCGAACTGGCGATCCTCAAGCAGTGGATCGAGGCCGGCGCCCCGGAGACCTCGGGCAGCGTGGTGGCGATCAAGGAGAAGCCCAGATTCGAGTTCAAGCTCGGACCCTCCGCCATGGGCAAGCCCGTCGGCCCGCCCGCCATGCCCGAAGGGATCCCGACCGAGCCGGTCGTCGTCAGCCCCAAGGCCAACGCCATCGTCGCGATGGCCGCCAGCCCCTGGGCCCCGCTGGTCGCCGTCGCCGGCCACAAGCAGGTCCTGCTCTACCAGTCGGCCAGAAGCCGGCTCGTGGGCGTCCTCCCGTTCCCCGAGGGGACGATCCACGTCCTCAAGTTCAGCCGGAATGGCGCCGTCCTGCTGGCCGGCGGCGGCCGGGGCGGGCAGTCGGGCCTGGCCGTCGTCTTCGACGTGAAGACCGGCAAGCGGGTCTTCGAGATCGGCAAGGAATACGACGTCGTCCTCGCCGCCGACATCAGCCCCGACCACGGCCAGGTCGCCCTGGGCGGGCCCAGTAAAGTCGTCCGGGTCTACGGGACGGCCGACGGCCAGCTCCAGTTCGAGATGAAGAAGCACACCGAATGGATCACCGCGGTCGAGTTCAGCCCCGATGGCGTCCTCCTGGCCACCGGCGACCGGAACAACGGCCTGGAAGTCTGGGAGGCCCAGACCGGGCGTGAGTTCTTCGACCTCCGGGGCCACACCGCGGCGATCACCGACGTCACCTGGCGGCTCGACTCCAACGTCGTCGCCTCCTCGGCCGAGGACGGCACGGTCAAGCTCTGGGAGATGGAGAACGGCAGCCCGATCAAGTCCTGGGCCGCCCACGGCGGCGGGACCGCCTCGGCCCGGTTCGCCAAGGACGGCCGGATCGTCACCACCGGGCGCGACAAGGTCGTCCGGATCTGGGACCAGAATGGCGCCAAGCAGAAGGAGTTCGAGCCGTTTGCCGACCTGGCCCTCCGCGCCGTCTTCGCCGAGGACGACGCCAAGGTCGTCGCTGGCGACTGGTCGGGCGAGGTCCGCGTCTTCGACGCCAAGGAGGGCAAGCGGCTCGCCAACCTCGCCGCCAACCCCGACCTGATCGCCACCCGGCTCGAACGGGCCCGGGCCGTCGCCCTCGCCGCGCAGGCCGCAGCCGACGCCGCCGCCAAGGACCTGACGCCCCTCCAGGCCGCGCTCGCCGACAAGGCCGCCCTTGCCGCCAGGGCCCAGCAGTCGCTCGCCGAGGCGCAGGGGAATGCCCAGAAAAAGGCCGAAGCCGCCGCCGCGACCGAGAAGGCCGACGCCGAGAAGGCCGCCAGGCTGGCCGCCTCGGCCGAGGCCCTGAAGGCCGCCAGGCTCGCCGCCGAGAAGGGATCGGCCGAGAAGTCCGCCGCCGAGAAGGCGGTCGCCGAGACGGTCGCCGCCGAGAAGGCGGCCCTCGACGCCCTGGCCGCCTCGAAGGGGGCGATCGACAAGGCCCTCAACGACAAGGTCGCCCAGGACCAGGCCCTCGCTTCGGCCGTCGAGGGCCTCAAATCGGCCGCGAACCGGGCCGCCGCCGACGGGGCGAGCGCCGGGCTGACTCAGGCCGTCGCCCGGTCATCCGAGTTGACGACCGGCGTCGCGGTCGCCGGCAAGCGTCAGGTCGAGGCCCTCGCCACCCTGGAGCGGTCCGCCGCCGCCAGGTCGGCCGCTCCCGGCCTGTTCGCCTCGGCGACAGATCGGGCCCGGCTCGCCGGCGAGGCAATCCCGTCGGCCCAACTCGCCCTCGACCAGCTCTTGGCCGCCCGGGTCGAGCAGGCCAAGGCCCTCGCCGACGCCCGGGTCGCGACCCAGGCCGCGAAGGGGGTGGCCGACGCCCGGAAGGCCGAGCTCGACGCCTCCAACGCCGCCCGAGCCGCCGCCGAGAAGGCCCTGGCCGACAGGCGGCCCGCCGTCGACGCCCTGGTCGCCCGGGCCAACGACCTCCGGGCCGAGGTCGAATCGCTCCTTTCCGAGCAAAAGGCCGCCCAGGCCGCCCGGACCGCCTCGAATCAGGGCTCCTGATTTGACCCCAGCCCTGCCGCCTCCCCTCGCCCTTCGAGGGGGGCCGGGGGTGGGGGACGCCGCGTCCCAGGCGCCGGTGCCCGATCGCGGTCCCCCCGCAAGGGGAGAGGGGACGAAGAGCGCCGAATCGACCCTGGAATGACCCTGCCCGGGCTCCCGGCCGGGTTGGCGGCCCCGGCCCGTTCGCCCTATAATGGCGGGTCGAAACCGTCTGGTCCTCGTCCGGGAGCGTCGTCGTGCTTCGGATCGTGCCTTACCCGCATCCCGCCCTCCGCTACGAGTCTCGCCCGGTCGCCCGGATTGACGACGAACTCCGGGCCACCGTCCGCGAGATGTTCGGCCTGATGTACGCAGCCAACGGGATCGGGCTGGCGGCGAACCAGGTAGGGATTCCGCTCCGGTTCTTCATCCTCAACCTGACGGCCGACCTCGAGCAGCCCGAGCACGAGCAGGTCTTCATCAACCCCGAGATCGTCAAGCGGCACTCCTCCGAGGAGAGCGAGGAGGGCTGCCTGAGCTTCCCCGGCCTTTACGGCAAGGTCCGCCGCGCCCGGAAGGTCAGGATCCGGGCCTTTGATTTAGGCGGCAACCCGATCGAGGTCGAGGCCGACGACCTCCTCGGCCGGGCCCTCCAGCACGAGACCGACCACCTCGACGGCAAGCTGTTCATCGACCACCTCGGCGCGATCTCCGGGACGACGGCCCCTGCCAAGATCAAGGAGATCGAGGCCGGCTACCGGAAGGATCAGGCCGAGGGGATCTACCTCGACGACGACGAGATCCGCCGCCAGCTCGACGAGATGGCTCGCGCCGCCTCCCCGGCCTGAGTCGAGCCCTTCGCTCCCGCCTTCCCCGGAGGCCGACCATGCTCCCATCGCCCCGGATCGTCATGCTGGGCACCAAGGACTTCGCCCTGCCGACCTTCGAGCACCTCTGCGAGACCGGACACGGCGTCGTCGCGCTCATCACCCAGCCCGACCGGCCCCAGGGGCGCAAGCAGGAGCGGATTCCGAGCCGGATCAAGCAGGCGGCCCTGGCCCGCGGGATCCGGGTCGAGCAGCCCGAGGACGTCAACGCCCCCGAGGCCCTGGCCCTGGTCCGGAGTCTCGACTCCGAGCTCCTGGTCACGGCGGCCTACGGCCAGATCCTCTCGGCCGGGCTGCTCTCGATCCCCCCGATGGGCGGCATCAACCTCCACGGCTCGATCCTCCCCGCCTACCGGGGCGCCGCGCCGGTGGCCCGGGCGATCCAGCACGGCGAGGCCGAGACCGGCGTGACCGTGATCCGGATGACCCCGAGGATCGACGCTGGCGGGATGATCGCCTTCGCCCGGACCCCGATCGACCCGGCCGAGACGGCCGGCGAACTCGAAGGCCGCCTGGCCCTGCTGGGGGCGCCGCTGATCGCCCGGGCGATCGCCGCGATGGTCGCCGGGATGGCCGTGATCCTCCCCCAGGACCGATCCCGGGTGACCCGGGCCGCCAAGCTCGGCAAGGAGGACGGTCGGATCGACTGGACCCGATCGAACGTCGAGATCCACAATCTCGTCCGGGCCATGCAGCCCTGGCCGATCGCCTCGACGACCTGGCGCCGCCCTGACGGCCCGACCCGGCTGATCCTCCACCGGGCCGAGCCTGTCGATGGGCAGGGGGAGCCCGGCCTGGTCCTCGAAGCCTTCGGCGACCGCCTGGTCGTGGCCGCGGGCCGGGGTGCCGTCCGGCTCCTGACGGTCCAGCTCGAAGGCAGGAAGCCCAGTCCGGCCGCCGAATTCCTCCGCGGGCATCAACTCCACGGGGCCGTCATGGGAGGCTAGTAGTCCGCCAAGCTTATTTTGCAGAGCCAATTCCCGGTCTTGTTGCCATAAGTGGCAGATTTTCAGTCGGCAGAATAAGGTTGGTGGACCACTAGGTACACTCGTACCGCGCTTTTCGGGATGCGGATCGGGCCGTCCCCCTTGCCCTTGGGGCGGACGGCCTTCAGATAGCCCAGGTCGACGGCGTACCTCACCTGACGGTCGCTGATCCTGAGCAGCCCGGCCACCTCGGAGATCTTGAGGTATTCCTCTTCCAGGGGATCAACCGGCGGGATCCCCTCGCTGTCGATCATCGCCATAGTCATTTCGCCCGCGAGGGTTCCGACCATCCGGAACCGATCGCGAGCGAGATGACTCCACTACCGTTCCGGTAACTGGGCGTCGACGTTCGCTGTCGATGTCGAGGCTCGCTGTCTCTGTTCGATGACTCTGGCGCCGTCGATGTCTCCGCTCGACCTTCGTGGTATGCTTTCGAGCCGCTGTGCCAGCCCGACCTTTCCTGTCGAGACGACGGACCATGAGCCAGGTCCCTAACATCAGAGACTTTGTCGCCTACGTTCAGACCCTCAAGGGCGACGAGAAGGGCGAGGCCCAAGTCTTCTGCGACAAGCTGTTCCGTGCCTTCGGCCACGCCGGGTATAAGGAAGCCGGGGCCACCCTGGAGGAGCGGGTACGGGCCAAGGGCCAGAAGACCAAGTTCGCCGACCTGGTTTGGCGTCCCCGGCTCCTGATCGAGATGAAATCGAGGGGCGAGAAGCTTCAGCGGCACTACGGGCAGGCGTTCGAATACTGGCTTCAACTCGTGCCGCAACGACCCAAGTTCGTCATTCTCTGCAACTTCGACGAATTCTGGATCTACGACTTCGACGCCCAGTTGAACGAGCCGGTCGATGTGGTCCCGATCCAGGATCTGCCGCACCGATACACGGCGCTGAATTTCCTCTTTCCCGACGAACGCCGTCCCCAGTTCGGCAACGACCGCGTGGCCGTGACCCGAGCCGCCGCCGACAAGGTCGCTTCGGTCTTCAAGGCCCTCATCGCCCGGGGTGAGGGCCGATCCCAGGCCCAGCGATTTGTTCTTCAATGCGTCGTGGCGATGTTCGCCGAGGACGCCGAACTCCTGCCCCGCGGTCTCTTCTCGGAAATCCTGGCCGATTGCCGGAACGGGACCAGTTCGTACGACCTGGTGGGCTCCCTCTTCCGCCAGATGAACAACCCGCAGGCCGCCCGGGGTGGGCGGTTCAAGCAGGTCCGGTACTTCAATGGCGGCATCTTCAGCGTCGTCGACCCGATCGAACTCGACGGGGAAGAACTCGCCCGCCTGGCCGACGCCTCCTCGGAAGATTGGAGCAAGGTCCAGCCGCCCATCTTCGGGACGCTCTTTCAGGGCAGCATGGACAAGGAGGAGAGGCACGCCCTGGGTGCCCACTTCACGACCGAGGCGGACATCCAGAAGGTCGTCCTGCCCACGATCACCCGCCCCTGGCGTGAGCGGATCGCCTCGACCTCCACCCTCAAGGATCTCCGTTCGCTCCGGGACGAATTGCTCGGGTATCAGGTGCTCGATCCGGCCTGCGGCAGCGGCAATTTCCTCTACGTCGCCTATCGAGAGCTGAAGCGGCTCGAGCTCGAACTCCTCTCGAAGATCCACGCCAACTTCGGCCCTCGTGCCCGGGACATCGTAGGCTCCCGCACCCTCGTCAGCACCCGGCAACTCCACGGGATCGAGAAGGATCCGTTCGGCGTAGAGTTGGCGAAGGTGACGCTCATGCTTGCCAAGGAACTCGCCTTGGACGAGCGCCGCGCCTGGCTCGATACCGAGCAGCAGGACTTGCCGATCGAGTTCGATTCGGCCCTCCCCCTTGACAACCTGGACGCCAACATCCGGTGCGACGACGCCCTGTTCTGCCATTGGCCCAAGGTGTCGGCGATCGTCGGGAATCCGCCGTACCAGTCCAAGAATAAGGCCCAGCAAGAATTGGGCGCCGCTTATCTCAGGCGGATCAGGTCTCGATACCCGGAAATCCCGGGGCATGCAGACTACTGTGTCTACTGGTTCAGGCGAGCCCATGATGAGCTTGGACCTGGAAACCGAGCCGGCTTGGTCGGTACCAAGACGATCCGCGAGACGAATAGTCGAAAAGGCGGCTTGGACTACATCGTTACGCACGGCGGCACGATAACCGAAGCCATTTCGCGGCAAGTCTGGTCGGGCGAAGCTGCCGTCGATGTCTCGATCGTGAATTGGGTCAAAGGCAAGCAGCACGGCAAGAAGAAGCTCTTCTTGCAGATTGGCAATCGGACTGACAGCCCTTGGGTGGTTGAAGAAGTCGACCACATTCATGCTGGGTTGTCGTTCGAACTGGATGTCTCGACAGCCCAAGATCTGAGGGTGAATCTCGAACCTAAGACAACACATCAAGGCGTCACACCGGGCCACAGAGGATTCTTGCTCAAACCGGATGTAGCCGCCGAATTGATCCGACGGGAACCGCGTGACGCCGAAGTCATCTTTCCTTACCTCATCGGGGAAGATCTTCTCGAAAGGAAGCCGTCCGGCCCCAGCCGATATATCATCGACCTGCATCCGAGAGACCTTCTCGCCGCCAGTCGGCATCCGGCGCCTTTGGCTATCGTTCAAGCACAAGTTCTTGAGGCCCGCCAGGAAGCGTTGGCAAATGAAGGTGTCAGAAATCGCGAAGTTCTCGATGATGATCCGGAAGAGGGGGTGAACAGGCACCACGAGAACTTCTTGAACAAGTGGTGGCTGCCGTCGTACCCTCGGGCCGATTTGATCCGAATCCTCCAGAGACTTCCGCGGTGCATCGTCTGCGTCCGCACTACGATGCGCCCGATCTTCGAGTTCGTGCACCCCTCGATTCGTCCGGGCGATGCACTGCAAGTCTTCACCTTCGCTGATGACTACTCCTTCGGGATTCTCCAAGCACCATTACATTGGAAATGGTTCACCGAGCGATGTTCTAAGCTCTCGGCCAGGTTCCGCTACACTTCCGAGACTGTATTTAGCACGTTCCCTTGGCCCCAGAACCCGACGCTGCTCCAGGTCAAGAAGATCGCCGCAGCCGCGGTCGGGCTGCGTGGCCTGCGAGCCAGGGTCATGGCCGAAAACGACTGGAGTCTCAGGGATTTGTACCGAACCGTCGAGCTGCCAGGACAGAACCCGTTGAAGGCGGCCATAGACGAGTTGGACAGCGCCGTACGAGCTGCCTACGGGATGAGGGCCAACGCCGATGTCCTGGCCTTCCTGCTCGACTTGAATCTCAAGCTCGCCGAGCGCGAGGCCAGCCTGCAACCCGTCGTAGGGCCGGGCCTGCCGCCCGTCGTGACCGACCCGACTCCGTTCATCACGACCGATTGTGTTCGGATGCCCTGAAGTGAGGGACGGGGTGAAGAGAAACTAATGGTCCACCAACCTTATTCTGCCGACTGAAAATCTGCCACTTTGGCAGCAAGACCGGGAATTGGCTCTGCAAAATAAGCTTGGCGGACTACTAGGCGGTGACCCGGCCGGAACCCGCCTTGACCCCGATCGGTCGATCCTCTAGTCTGACGCGCGGTGTCAAGGACGACCCGCCAACCCACCCCGGCCGGAGGCGCACGATGCGCAAGGCTGCCCCCGCCCGCTGGGCGATCCTCGCGAGCGCCCTGGTCGGCTGCTCGGCGATGAAATCGGCGCAGGATCGCCATCCCGGCGTCGTCGAGCCGAACCCCAATGCGGTCACTCGCGTTTATCCCGCCTCGGCGACCCGGGTGGCCTGGGCGATGGGCCGGGTGATGTCCCAGGACTCGATCCTGGAGGACGTCAAGGTCATGGTCGACCCCCAGTCCAACGAGTCGCGGCCCCTCGATCCCGCCGAGCGCGAGAAGCTGGGCTATTCCCGCCTCAAGGTCGGCGCCCGCGACGTGAATTACGACATCACGGCCAAGTCCAAGGACGGCCACCGCGTCGGAGCGATCGTCCAGCTCAAGGGGGATTCCCAAGCCGAGGTCACCTTGCTCTATGGCGTCGCTGGCGACGCCGAGCTGAGCCGCGTGCTCCTGGACGAGGTCGAGGTCGCCCTCGCCGGCCCGGCAAAGGACCCCGGAGTCTCGAAGGCGTCCGCCTCGAAGCCCGCCGCGCGGAAGGCCGACGGCCGATAGGTCTGGAACGGCCGACGCCGCTCGCGTAAGCTCGATGGATCGGGGAGACCCCGGGGGACGACGCCGCCGGCCATCCGGCCCGTCAGGCCAGCCTCCGCCCCGCCCTCGGAACCGATCGGGGTGCGACCGCGATGATGGTGGAGTCCAACCCGGAACTCGTCCCCCCCCGGCAACATCGATCGGAACGGTTCCTGGCGACCCTCGCCCCGTTCGCGCGCGTCGTCCTCGTCTCGCACGTCAACCCCGACCCCGACGCCCTGGCCAGCATGCTTGGGCTCCAGGCCCTCCTGGAACTCCGCGATCCCGACAAGCCCGTGATTCTGACCGTCGACGGGATGATCGCCCGGGCCGAGAATCAGGCGATGGTCGACCTCATCCCGATCCCGCTGGTCCCGATCGAGCAGGTCCCCCTCGGGCCCGACGTCGCCGTGGTCATGGTCGACTCCCAGCCCAGGACCGGCCGGAGGGCCAGCGAGGCCGCCACCCCCGTCGCCGTCCTCGACCACCACGAGACCGGCGGCGATCTCGACGGTGTCCTCTTCCGCGACATCCGGGCCAACCTCGGCGCCACCAGCACGATGGTCACCGGCTACCTCCTGGAGCAGGACGTTAGCGTCTCCCCCCGGCTCGCCACCGCCTTGCTCTACGGGATCGACTCCGAGGTCTCCGGCTACCCCCGCGAATCCGGCCCGCTCGACGACGGGGCTCTGGCCTGGCTCTATCCCCGGGCCGACAAGGACCTGCTCGCCCGGATCAAGAACCCCAAGCTCTCGCAGGACTACTTCGCCACCTTTCAGAACGCCCTGGCCAACGCCTTCCTCTACCGCGACGTCGTCGTGAGCTGGTGCGGCGTCGTCCCCCAGCCCGACATCATCGCCGAACTCGCCGACTTCTTCATCCGCTTCGATCGGGTCAACTGGGCCCTCTCCGTCGGCCTCTTCGACGGCACCCTCAAGCTCTCGATGCGCGCGGCCAAGCTCGGCGGCCACTCCGGCGAAGTCCTCCGCGTCGTCGTCGAAGGATCCGGTTCCGCCGGCGGCCACGACAAGCGGGCCGGCGGCGCGATCCCCCTCCCCGACACCCGCCCCGAAACCATCGACCAGGCCCTCCGGACCATCCGCCACCGCCTCCTGACCCGCCTCGACATCAACGAGCAGCACGGTCATCGCCTGCTCGAAGCCAGCCCCATCATCCAGGCCCCCTGAAGCACCCGCCTTCCTCAACCCGTCGTCGCCTCTTCCATCAAACCGCGTTGATTCGCAATCGCACCCTTGCAAATGGGGTAGAAATTAGCCAAAATGGCATCCCAATGAGACTGAGTCTCAAAATCAATCAGGGGCATGCCATGATTCAAGTTCGACGACGGGGTTTCACGCTCATTGAACTTCTGGTGGCGATCTCGATCATTGCCGTCCTCATCGCCCTTCTGTTGCCCGCGGTACAGTCGGCCCGAGAGGCCGCCCGGCGGATTCAGTGCGTCAACAACCTGAAACAGATGGGTCTGGCGATGCACAACTACCACGATTCCATCGGGTCCTTCCCGATGGGCTATGCCGCCCGGAGCCGCTTCGTCGACGGGGCGACCGACACCCCCGCGGGCTGGTCCTGGAATGCGATGATCCTCCCGCAATTGGAACAGCCGTCGCTGTACAACGCGATCAACTTCACCCTTCCGGTCGACGTGACCGCCAATTCCACGGCCGGTCGGACACCACTCTCCGCGGCGCTTTGCCCGTCCGACCCCGCCCCGCGAGCCCCGTTTCCGATCTCCGACGCCTCCTCGAATCTGCTGGCCCAACTGGCGCCGTCAAGTTATGCGGCGATCGTCGGCGGCGACGAGACCGACACCGCCACCGGGATCGCCAACGAGGGCGGGGGGAGGGGAGTTTTCTATCGAAACAGCCGGACCCGCCTCGCCGATATCACCGACGGAGCCAGCGCGACGATCCTGGTGGCGGAGCGGCCTTGGTCCTACGTCCAGGGGACCTGGGTCGGCGTCGTCGCCAATGGGGTCACCCGGCGGGGCTCCGACAACCGCTCCCCGAACACCGGAGCCCCGTTCTACCCCGCGGCCACCTTGGTCCAGGCCCACTGCCATTTGATCAACACCGATAGCGACCCCGACGGAGGGCTCGACGACTGCTCCAGTCGACATCCGGGAGGTGCCAATTTCCTCTTCGCCGACGGGTCGGTCCACTTCCTGAAGAGCATCCTTCGCGATGCCGGGACCCGGCCCGACGGCTCCAAAATCTACGACCCCGCCAGCTTGAGATTCCAGGCCATGGCGTCCCGCGCCGGCGGCGAGGTCCTCTCGGCCGATGCCTTCTGACCCGGCCGGCAGGACCCTGTTCAGCGGGGACGAGACTTGATAGATTCGAGGCCCCTGAGCCTCCCGATTCGGCCCGAACGGAGGGCCGGGGTCGTCACGCGGAGGGTATGCGGGGCTTTGCTTTAGGAAAATTTCATGAAAGTCGGTTTGTTGACCGGGGGGGGCGACTGCCCCGGCCTGAATGCGGTGATCCGGGCGGTCGTCCAGAGCGTGGCCAACGAGGGCGGCTCCTGCGTCGGGATCCTCGAAGGTTGGCGGGGACTGGTCAAGGGGATGAGCTGCGACCTCAACGTCGCCGAGACCGATGGGATCATCGCCCGGGGCGGGACCATCCTCGGCTCGTCCCGGACCAACCCCTTCAAGAACGCCGCCTCCGACGTCTCCGCCGTCCTCGAGAACTTCCGAGCCCTCGGCCTCGACGCCCTCGTGGTCATCGGTGGCGACGACACCTTGGGCGTCGCCAATCGCCTCCATAAAGAGCATCAAATGCCGATGGTCGGCGTCCCCAAGACGATCGACAACGACCTGATGGTCACCGATTTCACCTTCGGCTTCGACACGGCAATCAACATCGTCACCGAAGCCGTCGACCGGCTCCGGACCACCGCCGAGAGCCACCGCCGGATCATCGTCGTCGAGACCATGGGCCGCCACGCCGGTTGGATCGCCTGCTTTTCTGGGATCGCCACCGCCGCCGACTATATCCTCGTCCCCGAGGTCCCCATTGACATCGCCCACGTCGTCGAGGTCCTCAAGCGGCGCAGGGCCCACGGCAAGAACTACAACATCGTCGTCGTCTCCGAGGGCGCCGAGTTCCCCGACAAGGGGATGTCCACCCTCGCCGCCGAAACCGACGCCTTCGGCCATGTCCGGCTCGGAGGGATCGGCAACGCCGTTGCCAAGCTGATTGAGGACCAGAGCGGTTACGAAACTCGCTGCGTCGTCCTCGGTCACATCCAGCGTGGCGGCTCCCCCAGCGCCTACGACCGCGTCCTCGCCACCCGCCTCGGACTGGGGGCCAGCCGCCTGGTCCTCCAGCGCAAGTTCGGGACAATGGTCGCCCTCTCCGGGACCAAGATCATCGAGACCACGCTCGCCGAAGGCGTCGCCGCCTCCAAGACCCTCAACATGAACTATTACCAGGAAGCCGCAACCTTCTTCAAATGAAGCCATCGATCAGTTCGAGAGAAAAAAAGGAGTAGCCTGTTGACCTTCAAAAATTATCCGGTAACATGACCCTTGTCGCTGGTGATGACGCCGACGCGAGACGCAACGGACGAGTCGCCAGCGACAAGGCTTCCTGAGATGCTTCCTGAGATCACGGAGGGAACAACGGCCCACCCGGGTCGTTCGTCAAATCTGCCATCGAATGGGACCATGCGGCCGGAGCTATCCCCCTCTTGAGGGTGGGCTGCTCCGGCCGAAAGCGTCGAACCTCCGGGTCCGCC
>JAABUU010000814.1_pt1 | contig 62736 bp, 58 predicted proteins | sample 5559301 | NCBI WGS metagenome assembly JAABUU01 (sample SAMN10711884, study PRJNA513360) | rock metagenome | isolation source: Antarctica rocks | place: Antarctica: Victoria Land, Richard Nunatak white
TATGAATGTCATTTAACTAGAAGATAAATGCTAAGAAAGAAAGATAGCTACAGAAAAGAAGCTGACTACATATGTATGTTTCTCAGTCGACGCTAGACTCAATAGAAACTAGTCAAGATGACGAAGCGAGAATAGATCTGACAAGACTAGAAGACTGAGTCTGACAAGGCTAGAATCGTGACATTAAAGACGTTCATTAAGCAAATATAAAATGTAAGCTGAAACAGAAGCTTTGATGATTGAAAGCTCAAAGTACAGCGTTGAATCAGTTGAGAAACAACTCAGTGATAGAGAGCTTTATCAGTTAAACATTAAATACTATTTTCTCAAGTAACTCTTGCATTCAAACAATGATATCTCGCTATCTCTTTATTGATATCACTCAACTGACTCTCATCTTCAAAAACGAATTTCAAGCTGATCAATGATCATATATTAAATTCAATTAACAAGCAAGATCTGTAATTGTCATGAATTGATGAGCTTCAGACTCATGATGATGATGTCATTCAGCAAAATCTCAAGAGCATGATCTTCTTTCTACGATGTCTAGAAGTATATAATCAATGTTTCATCAAGATGATTAATGATCAATTGAGACATTCTTTGCAAGCAAGCTTAGCTTGATACATTGACTATCTGCAGAAGTTTCATCTGCATTACATCTTTGAGTCTCTGCAAATCTTTCACTTTCATGAGATTTGCATGATAAAAGAAGTCAATGATTCGAACGAGTAATACAATGCTAAAGATAAACTTGTTGATCAAGCATTGATAAAGAAAACATCTGCTATCGCTTTTCAGACGAAATATCAGAATCAGAGAATCAGAAAACAGTCAAGCACAGAACTCTTAATATGCAACAAGTTCAACAACAACAGCTGCATCTATTCTAGTTGCATATATCAACATATTTGCAGCGAATGTGATGAGACTCACGCTGCTATCAATTGCAAAACATTGAATTCAAACAGTCAATCAATCATTGAAAGAAAGTGACGTTGAATTTCAATCTTACTGATATCAATATTGAAATTTTTTTCATATCAGTTCATGAAGATTGACGAGGTTTCTCTAGCGCGCAGAGATTCTCTAGATGCAAACGCATGATAAACACAGCTAGTTGAACATTCTGATCATAAATATGTTCAAACATTGCTGTTTATTATTGAACATGAAGCAAAAATTGAATATTGAGGCTTAAATCAACTGATTTTGAGCAAGAATCTTTTCTCGACAAATGAAGCTTCAAATACTCTTCAGGTCGATTTGACGCAGCAAGTTCGCTGTGATCAACTAATCAAGATTTAACATGTTTCTCATCGCTTTATATTCTCATTATTGAGACTAGTATTGAAGAAAAACGATCGCTGACGTTGAATACATCATTTATCATATTCAAAAGAAAAGTCAGTTAACTGCTTCATTCTTGAAAACTGAGAATCAATTGAATATTTCATCTTTGATCAAGCAATCATCACTTTATGTAACATTGATCGAAATGCAGTTCTCATTAAAAGAGATCTGATCAACGTTTTTTGTCATGTGTTGATAGCAATATCAGATCACTGACTGCTTGATTTCTTCTGAAAAGATAAGTACTAAATAGATTGCTTTCTTTTCTTCAATCTACGCACGTCATCATATTTGTTTGACCTTTTCACTAAAGATCTTTGCTGAATGCTCATAGTCACTCTGCAATGAAACTCGATAATACACTATTTGAATGACTTTCTAGTCATACAAGCAAACATAATCAAAGCTCATAAATACGAAAGCGATTTCAATGATCTGTGCACTCAGTTAAAGTTTAGCATTAATCTTAAAAAGAATCTTATTGACATCACGTGCATCTTTTTGAGCATTGAGCTTGATTCAATTAATATGATGACTCATCTATCATCTGATAAGCATAAGAAAACAATTCAGCTCATCAACAGCATGCTTACAAAGAGCTTTTTATCATATGAGAAGCTACAGACGCTATTAAACTTTCTGTCATTTGCTGCAAAAATCATGATTTCTGAAAGAATCTTTCTCAAACGACTGTTTAACGACTTAATCATCATCAAATCACGCAAGCAATACATTAATTATTCAATGTGACAAGATTTACTATGATGAAAGACGTTTCTTTCAAAGTGAAACAATGTACATCTGCTTTGCAAGCAAGAATTCAGACATTTTCTATATTTCTGAATCAACGCTTTAAATCTGCATGACATGAGAGATTACTATCTGCATCATCTTGATCTATTATCAGCTGCTAGTTAAGCATTTTCTAATCAATTTAACACACGCTTGAGTGACAAGTATATCAACATCAAAGAAATGATGACGATTCTTCAAGCTTTGACAGCATGACTTTTCGTTTTCGCAAGATGCAATCTCACTATATATGATAATAACATAGCTGTTGTCATTGACATTAACAAGATCTTCATGCGCGAAGAAGCAATGCTGTATCTGCGATGAATAGTCTTGCTGACGACTGCGCATGATATCTGCATACATGCTTTGTGAATTTCAACTCATGAAAATCGTCTAGCTGATTTGCTTTCTCAAGCGAAGTTCAGTACTATTGCTGATGAGTTTTCTCAACTAGCTACACTTCAATCAATCAGTGCAAGTCATCAAGCTTCTGATACAGCAAGATTTCTCTTAATTGCTCAGCAGTCAGATATCTTTGATGAAGTTTAGTGATGTTTATCAGAAGTATCTACGATACAGTCAAAAGAAGCTACTTTATGTTCTGCTTCTTGATCATCAGAGTTAAATATTCAACTTCAATCTCAAATATGATCAGCTGATTGATAAATTTAAAGAACAAGATGATCAAAGTCAAAATTATTAAGATTTATCTCATTGATTTATGATCACATCACATTGACGTTGAATATTCTGATATCAAGATTAAGACATTTCATCACTTTACAGCGAATCATAGTTGAAATTCGAAAACTTCAAGATGATGATCAGACTTGCAAGCAAAGATTTATAACACGAAATCTACTGTTACTATTGCTACGTCAATTTGATCAATCTATCATTGAAGAAGCAACATGACATACATCATTTTGTCTGACATTTGCAAACTTTCTGCGTATGAGTGAGTTTACATGAAGTCAATTGAATAAAACATCTGACTTCAAACAATGACATTTAATCAGAAGTTTAATTATCTTTCAGAATGACTTTTTGCAAGTCATTTTATCGAGCTTCAAAATCAATTCTTTCAGATGTGAGATGACATTAATCATCGCTGTCATCGACGACGAAGCGTGCATTAGAAACTCACTCATCAATCTGTTTTCAAAGTTTTCTGCATCTTTGCTGACGTCTCTGTTTGACTCAGAATATTCATACATGCAAACTCATGTCATCGAGATTCTGCGCAGAACGCTAGTCACACTGAGCATAGAAGATCGCTACTCAGATCACTTCTTTCATCGAGATGCTGCTATCTCAGCTCGTCAAGCAGAGCTTTCAAAGAAAGAAATTCAGCTGTTAGAAAGATGAAAGTTCAACAACTATTACTTATACATTGAAGCTCACTTTAGCTACATACTAAATGTCTTTAAAAGACATCGAAGATAGTCACTTTTGATCAGTCAACTAAAATCAGCTATTGTTGATCTTGATACTTTGTATCGACGTTTCTGAGATTTGAAAGTGCTTAACATCTCAGAGCAACTTTCAAAACAAATTTTAGCTCTGAAGATCATCAGAGATCATCAAGTTTGTTTAAATACATATAATATATATTCATTCAAACAAAGATGATGCTCGATAAAAGATTCAGCTTGACTGAAGACTATTGATAAGTGAAGATGACTAGTCAGCTTGACTTGATCAATGTCAATCGCTAGAGAACAAGAAGATTAAGCAGAGAAAAAGAAATAAATAGATCATCATTTCTTTCTATTTCTTTATTTCTTAGAACTCAGTCAGAAATGCGCTTTTGTCTCACTCACTCACTTCATAGACTTCATCACTTAGATAGAGAGAGTGCTTGACATCTCAGAGCGACTTTCGAGGCAAATTTTAACTCTGAAGATCATCAGAGATCATCGAGTTTGCTCAAACATATATAATATATATTTGTTCAAACAAAAATGATGCTTGATAACTTCTTTTTATTCATTGTCTTTCAGTTGCAACGCGATTTTCGCGCTGACTCTTTGCAGACTCTAAAATCTATAATTGTTTATATCAATAAATGATTTGAAAAGTTTTTCATTTCTTCATCAATTTTGCATTGTATTAATTGATTCATAATGTCATTTGTTGTAAAGATTAAATCTATTATCATTTGAAATTCATGATAATCTTTCGTAATTGTATCTTGAGATAATGCTAGCAATGCATTGATGTTTATGATCATTTTAATTAACTCATTTAACAATAAATGTTATCTTGAATAAAATGATTCTTCTCATGTGAAGTGATGCAAATTGAAGTATTTTACAAGAATGTTTTCTCTTAACATGTGCAATGTCTTTTTAATGTTTGAAAGATTTTCTTTTTCATGAATGATTTCATAATCTCTGAGTGATAAATTGTATGCTTCATGAATGTGTATAGCTCTCTGAATCATCTGTGCATCATTTGTTAATGTTTATAACATAATTGTATCTATGTCTTTGAAGTGTCATGTTAAATATCAGATGTTGCTGTCAATTCTTTTATTTATGTAGAAACAGATTCTATCTTCATTATTCTTCAGCGTGAAGTTAACAGTTACTGAGCAGTATGCTTTGAAAATGTCATCAAATTGTCAGAGTTCTTGAAGAATCAGAATGTCATAATTCATTATCTTTTTCTCATGTAGTAATGCTATCATCATTTTGTTTCTGAACTTGTGAACATTGTACTGTAATATTCAAAGCTTCTTTTGCTGAAACATTAAAGTTTACATTTCAAACTGTTTAATAATCTTTTAAGTATTTGCAAAGTGTTGAATTAACAATCACAACGTGTGCAAAATGAACTTTTGAACAGAGCATTATAAACGAGAGAGAAAAGATCGAGTAGACGAATAGACGATGACAAATTGCATGAGCAGCAGTAATGCTGATTTAATGATGATTGCAAGCAGCGTTGACTCATTGCAGAGAGACAACGACGTGAAGTCTAAACACTCACGCAATGATGAGACAAAAGTTATCAGCATCATCAATTTACTAACACAGACATCGACGTTAGAGAAAGAGAAGAGCAAAGATCACTCATGAAAAGAAGTGATCTTAAAGCTGATTCGACGTCTTTGAAACATTTCAGAAAGAAAGATTGAAAGTCAAGATGCATTCATCGCGAAGAATGTACAAAAGTTGAAAGCATTCATTCAACTTCTTAATAAACAACTACAAACATAAGAAAATACGCGTTTTACATTCAAAACATCATCATGAGTCAATGTAGCAAGAGAAGAAGCAACAACTGAGAAGCAGCGACTCAGAGATGATCTGTCATCGCTTTGCAAGAAACACAAGATTCTAGTGAAAATAGAAAAGAGAAAAAAGATGAAAGAGATACAAAAGAGATTGATCAATCAGATCTTTCAAGAAATTGCAAACGTGTCGACGACGCAACAAAATCTAATAGTGTCGCTTTGCAAGCTTGAAAGTGAAGACATTGCACTTCACATGATGAGCTCGAAAGCTCAAGCAGCTCTAGAAAAGATTCAAACATGAGTGAAGAGAATCGCAAGCTCAGCGCATGTAGTGCGTAGAAGCTTCGCGATATTAGCACATGATGTACACATTATACTGAACACAAGCAATCAGAAGATGATCATCAAAAGATTGATAAAGAACAACGCAAGACTTCATGAAGATTTAAAGATGCTGAGAATAGCTTGACTCAAGAAGATAGTCAAAAGTGAAAAGACTCACTCATCACTTATTGTAGAGATCGCGATCAAAACGATGATGAATCGACTATTAGACGTAGACATGCTGAACTCATATCAAGAATGCTCATGCAAATTGTTTGAAAAGAACTGTCGTATCACACAATGCTATAAATGCTTCGATTTTGATCATATGACTAGATTCTGCAAAAATGAAGAGCGTTGCTTCAAATGCACAGACAAACATCACATCAAGAAATGCGTTGTGTCGATGAATAAAAGACGATGTGCAAACTGCAACAATAGTCACAAATTCTGAAGACATTCATGTCTCAAGTGAAAACTACAGATAAAGCAATCAGAAGAAATCTTTTGAAACAGATTGATCAGATATTTTGAAGCGTTGAAAGACAATCGCTCATTCTCTTCTTTCTCTCTGAACTTCTTGACTTCAATGAACTTCGCGAATTCAACAAATTCATCGAGTTCAATGAACGTCTTGACGACGACAAGCAGTCAAGACATCGACAAGTCAACATGACAAGTGATGAAAGTCAAGAAGAGACGAGTTGATTGCTCTTTATGCGTAGTTAGCGACTTAGAAGACATGATGTCTGAACAGATACAGAAATGTTAAATCAGAAAATGCGAAAGACTCTTGATGACTAAAAGCATACAAGAAGCTGTTTCTGCAGAGTCAACAACAGCTACAGATAACTCTATGACAAATTAAATCTTTCTGCAAATTCTACAGTATAACATTAGAAAGTCATTGAAAATTCAGAAATCATTTCTGATAGACAGAGAAGTTCGTAAATTTGACATAATAATCATTCAGAAACAAGATTGCAACATTAACGTTTTGCAGACATTTAGCTCAACTCACAACTTCTTTTATCTAGTGAAAGACTCATTATTTCAAGCAAGAACATGCATTTATGTCAACAAGCATTTAAAACTCAATCAATGAGTGATGAAAATCATTGAATTGAACATCTGCTCAATTAAACTACAAACTAGCAACTTGAAAGATGAGATACAGACGTTACAACTTATAAACGTCTACAATTCATGCTCGCTGTCTATCATCTTTACAGAAAAATCATCTACTATTTCTCGTCTGAACGAACTAATCAAAGATGACTGCAAACAACTAATCATAAAAGATTTCAATTTGCATCATTCACACTGAAGAGACAGAAGATGCTTTATTCATCACACAACGACAAATGCTTTACTAAACATCATTATGAACGTGAAACTAGAACTACTGCTTGAATCAGGCACAATTACTAGAGAGACTCACAATCAGCTCACAACAATAAATCTAGCGTTTGACAGCGAGAAAATTCAATTCATGATACACAAATGCAAGATGAAAGTCAATCTACATCAGAAATCTGATCATCTTTCGATTGTCATGAAGCTGTGTCTACACACATTCTTCATGCAGCTTACGACTCGTCGATTATGAAAGAAAATGAACACAGAAGCACTAAACACTCATCTAAGAATACATCTTTTCGTCGATCGTTTTCTCGACGACAAGACAGCGATAGATGACAGAGTAACTGAAATCACTCATGCATTACAAAAGATCATTGAGAAGTCTATTTCTTGAGCAAAGTTGTTGATTCAAGCATGAGACTTTTGAAATCAAATCTGCTTGAAAGTCGTGATGAAATTGTGATGACTATGAGTTGTATGAAAATCGCAGAGTACTCTAGAGACATGAAACGACTATCTGAGATACAATGATCACAAAAACAAGATCATTAAAGAAACAAAACATTCACATTTTAGATCACAAATGCATGAGCTGAGCAACGAATTAAAATCGATTTGACGCTTCGCAAAATGAGTCAGAATTCAAAGCCAGTTACTCAAGAAACTTTCGCAGTTTTCGTCATTAAAGAGCAACGATTTCGATCACATAGCAGACTCATTCAAAGAAAAAACAGAGATGCTACAAAAGAAGTTCTTTTTATCATTGTTTCAAGCAGACATCAATAACATTTCAAAATTGTTTATATTGCTGACAGTGTCGTTCGATTCAGTCTTATTGCAAGATGAGATGAGACAGATGATTCAATGAGTAAAAGTCAACAAAGCATCAGACACATTTGAAATTTCAAATAGAGTGCTTCAAGCGAGTTTAACAGAACTGACTTCGATACTAATCAGTTTATTCAATGCATGTGTAATTCACAAATATCATTCAAAGCAGTTCAAAAAAGCTCAGACAATAGTACTGCGCAAATCAAAGAAGAGCGATCACATCGACTTGAAGATGTATCGACTCATTGCTTTGCTAAACATCATGAGTAAGACATTAAAATCAATCATGATCAAAAGATTAAATGACATTACTGAGACTCATCACATGCTTTCAAATGCTCAAATAAGAGCGAGACGCAAGCAATTCATGATCTCAGCGTTGAATCTACTAGTAGATCAAGTACACGCAGTATGAGACTGCAAAATCAAGTACGTAGTCTTTATGCTTAGTTTAAATGTTGCTGAAGCATTCAATCATGTCTTGCACACTAGACTTCTGCATACTCTGAGAATGAAAAGAACATCGAATTACATAGTCAAATGAACTCGCAGCTTTCTGAAAGACAGAGAGTCATCGCTGATGTTCAATGAACAAATCAGCGCGATGCAATGAATAAACGCTGACATATCACAGAGATTCTTCATATCATCGATTCTCTTTCTATTCTTTAATGCAAGCTTAATCAAAAAATGCAAAGCTCTAGAAATCAAAATCGAAGTGCTTGACTTCATAAATGACATCAATATTCTGATCTATGACAAAATCACAGAATCAATCTGCAAATTGCTGAGTCAAGCGCATAACGTCTGTGCGAAGTGAGTTCGAACTCATGATGCTACGTTCACTTCAGAGAAATACAAACTCACTCACTTCACTCGTAAGTCAAAAAGATTCAACATAACAGTCAATTTACACATAGAAAACTTGATAATAAAGTTGAAATCAGATGTACGAGTTCTTGAAGTGCAACTGAACATGAAACTATAATGAGATTCGCATCTTCATCAAATAGAAGCAAGTCACGTCATCAAGATGCTGATGCTTGATCGACTGAAGATCTTCATCTGAGAGACTACATTTGCAAAAGCAAGACAGATATACTTTGCAATGATAAGATCAAGAATGACGTTCGAAGCATCAGTATGATATCAACGTGATAAAGAAGAGAAATTGTTGAGTACAGAATGAAGACTAGAAACTTTTCAGAATCAAGCGTTGCGTCATGTGATCAACGTCTTCAGAAAAGTGAACATCGAAACGCTGAAAGTTGAAATATATACATTCTCGCTACATGTTCATCTGAACAAGCTTCAGAATCAAGTCACACTACGCAGTTGAATCAACGACAGAACACAGAAGACTCGATGAGCATGCAAGATCATACATGCTCATTTGATAAAAACTAATAGATTTATTTCTCGCTTTTTGATCTTCAAAAAAATGATGTTTCTGAATGCTTCAATTCACGAAGAAGCAAAGATACAGTCTAGACGTGAACGACTCGATCTTTTAATGATGACTCAAACAAGCGAACGTGCAATTGCACAGTTTCACAAAAGTCAATGAAATCTTCAATGAAAAAACTACAAAAAATGCATTGCAGACATTAATGCATTTTTCGCTCAAAGATTTCATTTATTCAAGAAGTCAGTAAAGATGCGTGATAATCTTCAGAAGATTGAAAGCATTCTTGCAACTTACATCAGAATCAAACGCATAAAGCTGAAGATTTATCTGCACTTGAGAAACATGTCAAGCGCGAATAGCTTTCGATGCAACTGCGAATGAAGTCATCAGACAGTCAAGCATATTCTGATGCATTGCTTGAATTGAATACATCTTCGATTGAATATGTTACAAGACGTTGACTTCACGAACTATCAAGTCATCGTCTCAATTACGAAGAATCTCAAGACAACAGCGAGAATGATGATGAAAACAAAGCTGCTGAAGCAGTTTAGAGTGACAAGAACATTCATTCTCTAACGTGCAATCATTGCGAACAAATTTGATACATAGTCTCAGTTTTATTGTTTCGACTGCATGTAGCAGTCGTATAGACAACGAGCGATTTTCTATCTCAGAGAGTTTTGTTCACTCGACACACATAGCATAAAGTTTCTTATGAGTCAATTTAATTGATATCACAAGAATGTATGAATTTATTATTATCATGTAAATGACTGAATTATTGTTTATTAGAAAATGAAGACTGAAAGATCAATTTTGAGAAATGAGATGAGCATCAATTAGAAACGACCTTTCAATAGAATTTTCTTTCAATAGAATTTTATCTAGTTTGCACAAAGATATAATCTTTATTTCTTTAATGATTTTTGAAGAGATGACTAGTTTTTTAAATTGAAATTTGAATTGAAATTAAAGCAATCATATTCATTGTTCACTGCATTAATTCTAGTAGATTGATCAAGACATTCTTTAAAACTATGATTTAATTTATGATATATGAAACAACTTTCAAATAGAATGTCTGCTTCTTTGACGCTAGTTAAAATCGCGTCGCGTGACTTTAGCTGATTAGACTTCAAGTGATTAACTGATTGAGTAACAACAGTTGCTTTATGAAAGATAGTTTTTGAAATATTATTAATGCATTTGATCTTGTTCTTGATCTCTTGAATGACTTGCTGATCATTATTCAAATGAATCAGATAGAAATGAATTTCTTTTAAAGAATCAGATTGAACTAGTTGATTTACTCAAATGAATCAAAGACGAGAATTGATTTTATCTTTCAAATCAATGATCAGTTACTTTTCATGATAGTTTAGATAGAAAGATAGTTGTTGAAACTAAGTATAAAACTTGCTGAATTTCTTTAATTTCTGAATCAGATTGTAGTATTCTTTATGAAAGTTAACTTTCTTATTCAAGTCATTAAACAACTGAGCTAGCTCTTTCAAAAGATCATCAACAATTTTATAAAGATTAACATAGTCTCATTCACATCTAGCTTGAGTGATCTCAGCTACATTATCAAATAATCTAGAATGTATATAGCTCAATTTGACTCATTCATTAGAAAAAACATTGATGTTGATCTCTAGTTTATTCTGAATTTTTTCGTATCAGTTCTCTTAAGTAGAATTCTTTTCATCAGTAAACAGCGAAGAATCAGATATTTTTTGAGATCTAGAACGCTCAAAGTAAATGAAATCAGAAGAAGTGTTTTCTTTAGCTTGAAGTTTAGTCTTCAACTCTTTGATTTCATTCTCTTGTTGTTTATTTAACTTGTAAAGTTAATTTGTTTCTTCATTAAGAGCTAGATTTTGAGTCTTTCAAATTTCATAAAACATGAAGAGTATTATTATTTCAATGAATGATTTGTCATCTTCATGAATAAATGACGCAGCACTTGATGATTTTGATGAATCAGCATCAAAGATTTAAGAGAAACGATTTTGAAATTCTTTAGAATGCTTTTCAGTAAATGAATAATTAAACATAATGAGATTTGTTTAAAAGAAGAATTAAATGAATGATGATGCTTGACAATTGAAGAAGAAAGATGTATAAAATGATGTTTAATCTTTAACAAAGAAAATAAGATTTTGTTTGTTAATTTGATTAATTCTCTAGCAAACAACAAAGATTCTTTATCATTGAATCTATTGATTGATTTAATTCTTGAGCAATTCATGAAGATTCTTTATCATAATTCTTGTAATCAAGTGAACTTTGCATACTTAATGAGTGATAAGTAGTTTAGCAATTTAAACAGTCTCATTGTTGATTTTATTCAACTTTCTAGTGTTGTTCTATCTTTCAATTATCATCAATCATCAGATAAATGAATTTCTTTAAACTCATTTTATCTAGATGAGTATGTTGAATGAGTAATGAGATCAGTATCATGTGATCAACGAATTCTTAATATAATGTCAGAATCATGTTTAAATGATACAATTAATGAAGATCAGAGTTGATAGTGCTTAATCTTTAAAGATAGTTATAACTGAATATTAAGAATACAGAAGAAGATTGATACAAAAGCTTCTATTTATGTAATGTTCAAAGACTGTGCTAGACTCAAAAGAAATGTGTTTGTGACATGAGAAGAAAATGATGTAAATGAACAAGATGTTGATGAAAGAAAAGAGTGTTGAGTCATATCTGAGTCAAACCTGAGTCAGATCTAAATCAGATCTCAGCTAAATCATTGACTAGCTCTAATCATTACACAAAGTGTTAGAGGTCAGCATAGAGCGAGTCATATGAGTGTAATGTAACGAGTATATAAATGCTAAGAAAGAAAAGTATCTAGAAGGGAAGAACCGACTATTTATATGACTCAGAAGAACATAAGCTAACTCTGAATAGAGTTGACTTCGAAACAACTCGATAGTCTAGTGACGAGCGATCGGCGATAGTCAGAAACATAGTCATCAACATAGTCATCAACATAGCTATCAACATAGATGCGTAGCTAGAATCGTAACAGTACTTCTCTTCTTCAACGATTCATGTTCGCATGAATGTATTTTCTTAGCCTTGTGTAGAATCGAAATGCCTATTGTAGCAGGCTAGCTATGTAGGAAGAAATCGACTTGCTTAGCGAAGAGATCGACTATTGGCTGATGTCATTGAAGCAGACTCACTAAAAGAAGATCGACTAGCTCATCAAAGAGGTCGATTGTGATCGTGCCATTGAAGCAGGCTCACTGCTGGTTCAGGCCTACTACATAGTAGAGCTTGTTTCGTTCGTTGATCGACTCAATCAAGAGATCAATCATTGTTCGTCATTGTAGCAGGCTCACTGTTGAGGTTTCGATATAGAAACAAGCTCATGAATTTGCTTGTTATCGAAGATGATCGTGTCATTGAAGCAGACTCACTAGTCGACTTGCTCATCGAAGAGATCGACTTTGAGCTCGTCATTGTAGCAGGCTCACTAGTTGCACATGAACGTTTGATCAGGTTCACTGATGAGTAGAGCGATGAGAGCGAGTAGATCATCGCATTGAGAATGTCATTGTAGCAGGCTCACTAGTTGCACGCGAACGAGTCGACAGATCGATTCACTGATAGGTAGAGCGATGTGAATAGATGAGTCATTGCATTGCACATGATCGAGTTGACAAATCGATTCACTGATAGATAGAGCGATGAAGATGAGTAGATCATCGCTTTGACGATGCCGTTGAAGCAGGCTCACTGAGGTTTGCTTCTCGAGATAGAGACTTCACGCAGTTCTAGACTGATCTCTTTGATTGTTCAACAAATTCGAAGAATTCCTTGCGAATCTGAATGAACGGTTAATTCGCTGATCTTTGACCTAGTCGAATGATTTCAATCGTTTGTTTATACTCGCTGATCAGCGCACGAGTCCGAATCGTTTGTTTATTCTCGCTGAATCAGCTCACGAGAGAAGAAAGATGAGTGCTGCTGCACGAACGCAAGCCGCTAGACCAAAGTCGATAGAGAGTTGAAGAACTACTAGCAGAAGCACTCGAAGAAATCGATGCAGTTTATTTCACTTCGTCTGTAACGAAGAAGCATTTATATAATGTTAGAGACCAGCATAGAGCGAGTCATATGAGTGTAATGTAACGAGTATATAAATGCTAAGAAAGAAAAGTATCTAGAAGGGAAGAACCGACTATTTATATGACTCAGAAGAACATAAGCTAACCCTGAATAGGGTTGGCTTCGAAACAACTCGATAGCCTAGTGACGAGCGACCGGCGATAGTCAGGAACATAGTCATCAACATAGTCATCAACATAGCTATCAACATAGATGCGTAGCTAGAATCGTAACACAAAGTACTCGCTAGCGTGCATTGCAAATTGATTAAAGCTTCAGCCTTATCAATCTTGATACGTTTGTAACAATAAGTTTACTAAATCATGTTTAATCAAAAAGCTACTCTTGATACAAAACTTGCAAAAAGAATTGAAGATCAAATTCAATGAAAAGTGCAAGACATTTCTGAAAGCAATGTACTCATCATCTTTGAAAATTCAAATGAATGAAGAATTACTATCAAACGAAAGTATATAGTGATCAAGAGTTATTGAAAAGAAAATCAAGCACATTATTAACTTCTCAGCATTCAGAAAAGCATTTGAATCAGATGATATGTCATTTGCAATCATACAGCAAGCATATAAAACTATATTGAAAATCTTCAATTTAGTGTATTCAGATTTGATTGAAAATGACTATCACTTGAAGATATGATGCAAAGACACGAGAATAATTCTAAAAAAATTAAACAAGTTGAATTATTCAATTTCAAAGATATACAGAATTATCACGCTGCTAAACTGTTTAAACAAAGTAGTAGAAAAAATAATAGCAGTGCAACTGTTTTACACAGCTGAAATTAATGATAAGTTGCTGAATTTTGATCAAATGAAAGACAGAAAACAAAGATTGACTATAAATGCAGTACTAAATCTAGTACATGATGCGTAAATAATGAAAAGTTAAAAAAACACGTTTATTTGTTTACTTCTAGATGTCAAAGAAGTCTTTGATCATGTTACATTGAAACAGCTGATCAAAATATTGATTAAATTGAAAATATCAGTCAATTTAATTAATTAAGTAAAATGTTTCTTATAAAATCGAATTATTGACTTAGCATTTGACGACGAATGTCAGAAATCAAAGAAAATAAGCACAGAAATATCACAAGACTCATTTATCTCGCTCATTTTATTTCTAATTTATATTCAATATCTGTTTTCAAAAATTCACGCAAAGTTCAAAAATTTACAGATTGACAACGAGATTTATTTGTACAAGATGCTGACTACGAATCTTCTGCAAGCTATGCTTGTCAGAAGAGTTGAATAATCTCATCAACATCAATAAAGCAGTAACAGCGCTTTACTCACATATTGAGTTCACACACAGTTGAAAAGTGAGACAATAACAACGCAGTCATCAACACATTGAAGCTTGCATATACATAGAAAAACAGCAACGTCTTTGCATACATGCTGCAACTTATATACAACATACATACATATATTGTGAAGATACAACTCAGCTTTTGCACATATATAGATAGATGTGATGCAGTAAATCAATCAATTTTTCGCATTTTCAGATCGATTTACACGCAGCGCAATCACACATAAAGCAGTAACAGCACTTTATTCACACGTTGAGCTCATATACAATATATATACATATATTACGAAAACATGACTCAGCTTTTGCGCATATAAAGACAGACATGATGCAGTAAATCAATCAATTTTTCGCATTTTCAAATTGATTTACATGCAGCATAATCACACACAAAGCAGTAATAGCGCTTTATTCACATGTTGAATTCATATATGATATATATACACATATTTCGAAGACATGATTCAGCTTTTGCACATCTACACGTTTGTGTAATGCAGTAAATCGATCGATTTTTTGCTTTATCAGATCGATTTACATGCATTGCAATCACATATATGACGAAGATACAACATAATCTTTGCTCATATATACAGAACAACAGCAACATCTCTGCGCACACGCTGCAATTCATATACATCACACACATATACATTGCAAAGATATAACTCAGCTTTTGCACATTTACAGACTTGCATGATGCAGTAAATCAATTGATTTTTCGCTTTATCAGATTGATTTACATACATCACAATCATATACATTGCAAAGACACAGCACAGTCTTTGCTCATATATATAAAATGACAGCAACGTCTTTGCATATACGCTGCAACTCATATATGTCACACACATACATACTGCGAAGACATGACTCAGCTTTTGTGCATATACACATCTGTGCAACGCAGTAAATTGATTGATTTCGATTATCTAATCAATTTACATGCGTTGCAATCATATACATTGCAAAGATACAATACAGTCTTTGCTCATATATACAGAATGACAGCAACGTCTTTGCGCACATGCTGCAACTCATATACATCACACACATATACATTACGAAGGCACGACTCAGCTTTTGCGCACATACACATCTGTGCAACGCAGTAAATTGATTGATTTCGATTTTCTGATTGATTTACACGCATTGCAAATACATAAATCAAAACTCATTTAGTTCATTCAGCTGAGTGATCATACAGCGAACTCAAAGATACATGTTGAAGTGATCAGCTTTCATCTACATAAATCAAAGCTCATCTAACTCGCTTAGCTTGATGATCATATAAACAAGTTGAAAGCTTACGTTGAAGTGATCAGCTTTCACAATCTTGAATTGTTTATATGATCACTTGATTATATAAACAGCTTACGCGCTCATTTTCATAAACTATCAATGTGATTAATTAATGAAAAGATACACTGCAGCGATTTTGACTAAACTACATGTAATTTAGCATACATACAGCGTCTAGATAGTGTCATAGTCATAAACTGCATGCACTTAATGAAGAAATAAATAAAAAATCGAAAATTTACAGTCACTCAGCTATATTGACGACGTGACGCTATACATTGAGAAAAGAAATATGAACAAAAATGTGAAAATACTGAAAAACGCAGCAAAAATCACTTTCACATGAGCTGAGAACAATGCAGTGCAATTCAATGACTCGAAATCTGAATTGATACACTTTGAAAGTCATAAGACAACACTCAATCAAATGATTATTCTACTTAATAACATGATCATAAAATCAAAGACATGCGTAGAATGATTAAAAGTTTGACTGAATTAAAAGCTCAACTTCAAAGTTCATATGCAAACGAAAATCGCAACAGTCACAAGAACACTACACTCGTTATTTAGATTAATAAATAGCGAGTGAGAACTAAATGTCAAATAAAAAAAGCAGTTATATCTGGCATGCATCACGTCTATTAGCGATTATGACGTCGAAATATGATGAAATAATCAAAAAAGCTACTTAGTCAAATTTCGCAAACTGCAAAACACTGCATTACGAAAAATTCTGAATGTGTTTTGAACATCATTGATAGATGCTATGCAAATAGAAGTTGAAATCTCGTTAATGAAGATGCAATTAGATCAAAAGTGCAAGAACTATGCAATTTGAATAGTTGAATTATTGAAAAAACACTCTATTAGAAAAAGAACATTTATTTTGTACTCATCTCAATACTTTATTGAATTGAATTTAAATCTGAATGCATCGAAATATCTGAACTGAAACAAGATGAAGAAGAACTTATCTTGAAAAGTCAAGAAGTGCAAAGATAGACTCACACAGATATATCAAATATTGAACAAAGTGCAAAAAACACTGAATTCAATAAAAGAAATTGAAATTTCTCACTTCAAGAAATCATGAGATCAAGAAATCGAGCATTTAGCAAGAATTCAAATTGAATTTGCAAAAAGCGAAACTTGTGAAATGATCAATTTGCATTACAGAAAATTAGAAAGAAATTATCAAAAAGGCGAAAAACATAGAGATGTATATCAATGTATCGCAAATTCGAAAAAAGATAGCAAAGATTGAAACTGAAACTAAAACGACAGTGATATTCATGCATGAACTCATCAGATACAGCAAAGCAACAAGCGTTTACAACAAAATAATCACAACGAAAGCGAAACTGCAAGCTATTAACGATGCAATTGCAATATGCAGCGAAAAAGCATTCAAAAACAGCGAAATTTGAGTGTACATGAACAGTCAAATGACTTTGCAAAGACTAAATGCAAAGAGCAACGTCAATGCAAAGTTATTCAATGACATACGACAAAACTTGATCAATTTACGTCAGAATCAGTGTCAAATTTGCATACAATGAATATCAAGTTGCAAGAGCATTATTGAGAACGAAAAAGCAGATCAATTGATCAAAATCATTGCTCAAGAATTATCAGTTATCAACAACATAAAAGCAATCATCATAAGCTTCGTCAAAAAGCAAATTTGCAAAGAGATGAAATTACAATGATTAAATGTCTGGAAAAACAGCATCAAGAAGGGAAATCAGTATCAAAAGCACATATCGAAGGTGAATTTAAGTCATAAATCACTAAAAGAGATGAGAAAAATCGATAGATTAACGTTTTCAATCTTTATTCAGCTGAAAATAAGACATGACTATTTCAAGAGCTATTTGCATCGATTATCAGAGAATAATTTGAACAAATGCTACGAAATATGCAATGCAAGGCAAACGTTGAAGCATTTACTGCTGAACTGCAGACATTATAGAGCAGAGCAGATAAAGCTTAAGAAAAAAGCTCAGCTCAAAAACACAGACACTATATTGACACTGTTTATCATCAAAATTGAAAGAATTGTAACACTAGAGTATTTGAAAAATACTTGAATTACGACGAGAAAATGACTATTAGAAACGAAAGAGTAGAACGCGAAGAGTGCGAAGAGACAAAGAAAAACGAAAGTATGATGACGAGAATTGAGCGAGAGCGCTTGTATGTGCAAACTATCGATGTGATTGATCAATGAAAAGATATAAAGCAGCGACTTTGATCAGATTACATGTAATCTAGCATACATACAGCGTCTAAACAGTGTCATAGTCATAAACTGCATGCACTTAATGAAGAAAAAAAAACATTCAATAAGACTGACAATGAAATTCATCTGTACATGATATTGACTACAAATCTTTTGATTCTATTCTGTTTCAAATAGAAGTCAGAAGAATCAAGAAATCTCAATTCAACGCAGTTCAAACAATGTTAGAACGTTGCGTGATCAGAAAAGTCATTGTGCAAAGTTTTCATTCATGCGACAACACTCTTCTTTAACAGTCACAATCAATCTACGAAGAAGATTAATGACATGTTGATGTCAGTAAAAGATGAAAAGATACTACTAGTAGAATAGTTGATTCAGATGAAGAGTCTGAAAGTCATGATTACAAGTGATTGAAAAATTTGCAACTCATCGACTGCGTTGATATTGAAACATCTTCATCACATTGACAGTGTTATCAAGTAATTGATGAAAAGATATCAGATAGAATAAATGAATCAGATGATGAGTCTTGAGTTTGTGACTACATATGCTTGAAGAAGTAGTGACTTGTCGATCACGCTGATATACTGAGAGAACTTGAACTCATCTTCTTTACTTGACGTCAAGTCATACATTTATCTACGTGAAAAATTGAGAGTGCATGAGAACAATCAGAATGCATCTCTACTATCAATCAGCTAAGCATTGAATGATTGCAATTGCACATTTATACTAACAATCTATTCAACGTCTACGTGACACAAGTCAAATCAAGAGAAGAAAAGAGTTATTCAGTACAATCACACTCTATCTTTTCATCGTGCACATCTCTCTTTCATCACACATTTCTCTGCTCAATAAATGACAATCATTGAGCAAGAGAACACAGTTTCTGCGTTACAATCATGAGCATCATAAGTGCAAAGAAACGTCTTTCATCTTCAAATCAAGAATCAAATAAAAACATCGTTGTATAGAACATCATCAATGAAGAGCAGAGCAAAAATGATGCATTACAACAAACAGCACAGACACTTGTAAGAGTTTACTTGAGCATCACATGCTGAATAGAAGCTATAAATTCATTATTGATAACATAGTGTCAATTTTATTGTTTTAACGACGTGAAGTCGTTGTGTAGTTGATGAGTGATTTTCTTTCTCAGAAAGTTTTGTTCATTCAATACATATAGCATAGTTTCTCTCATGAATCGAGTCTAAATCAATGTCACAAGAGTGTATGAATTCAAATCAAATCACATTCAATAAAGCTTTTTCTGTTCATGTTTATCACGTTCAATAGAGCTTGTTTTAATTTCTGTTTATCGCGTTCAATAAAACTTATTCTCTTCGATGATGAGTTCAATCAAGAGCTCAGTTCAAGATTGTCTTGTCTGCAACATGTTACAGAACTTGCTCAGTTCAATGATGAGTTCAGTTAAGAGCTCAGTTGAAAGATTGATTCAACTCTGCAACGCGTTGCAAAGCTTTGCTTTCAATCGTAGCTAGAAAGCAAATCATTATCATGTGATATGTATGAAGCTTTAAATAATGTTAGAATCATGTTTAGAGCAAGTCATAAAAATACAGATAAATGAAGAGTAAATCAGATAAATGAGAATTCAAAGCTAAAGAGTGAAATCTATTGAGATGCAAAGACTATATGTACAGAAGAAAGAGAAGTGCTAAACTCAATAAAGTTTTAAACTCGCTCAAGAATGTACGTTTCAGTAAAAGACTGAGCATGCTTGTAACAAATGCAAAGCTTTAGAAATCAAAATCAGAGTGTTTGACTTCATAAATAACATTAATATTCTGATTTATGACAAAATCATAGAATTAATCTACAAATTATTAAGTCAAGCACATGATATCTGTGCAAAGTGAGCTTAAACTCATAATGCTACGTTCACTTCAGAGAAATATGAACTCATACACTTCACTTGTAAGTTAAAAAGATTTGACATGACAGTCAATTTACACATAAAAAGCTCAATAATAAAGTTGAAATTAAATATATGAATTCTTGAAGTGCAGCTGAATACAAAACTATAATGAAATTTGCATTTTCATCAAATAAAAGCAGATCATGTCATCAATAGACTGATTGCATCAAGTCGAGTACTTAAGTTCAAGTCAAGTACTTAACTCATCAAAACTCAATTTAAGTCAGAATTCTTGATTTGAGTATTTAAATTAAGTTAAAATGTTTGACTTAAGTATTTAAGTCAAGTCAGAGAGTTGAAATTGAGTATTAATTTGAAATTCTCGACTCGATTCGTCAAGACATAAAGATAAATAGATAGATATTTTATTATGACTTTCTATCATAACTTCTTTTCATGACTTCTCTTCATGACTTTTCTTCATGACTTTTCTTCATGACTTTTCTTCATGACTTTTCTTCATGACTTTTCTTCATGACTTTTCTTCATGACTTTTTATCAAACAGTCTTCATAGTTTCTTGTCATGACTCTCTATCATAGCTCTCTATCATAGCTCTTTATCAAAGCTTTCTATCAAATGATCTTCATGTTTTTCTTCATGTTTCTCTTTATGACTTTCTATTAAAAAGATAATGCAAAGGCGAAAAATTGAAAAAAATTCTATATTTAGTTCTTTTGATGTCATATTCAATTTCTTGATGAGTTAAGTTGAAAACTTAAATCAAGTATTAATTCAAGATCAATATTAAATTGAGTCAGAATGTTGAAATCAAGTATTCAAGTCAAGTATGAAAATGCATCTCATCAACTATAAATGATGCATGTCTGCAAGACTAGCTCACAAGATTAGATTGAAGAGAACTAGTGAATGAATAAAGATAATGACTTGACAGAAGATGAAAACTTTGCAAGCTTTTGCTTTCATTTCTTAGCAATTAGTTTTATCATCAATAAAATGTTATCTTATTATTTTCTACTACACAGTTTTATGTAAAGAAATCTCATCATCTCACAGTTTTAATTGCTTCATTTGCACGAAACTGCTCAGTAAAAAATGTTAAATGTGCAGCGACTCATCAAAAGTTGCATGATCAAAAGAAGTAATAATTTCTCTCTCATTGAGAATTCATCATCTCATCAGAACAAATCTGAGAATCATGCATTTGAACATGCAGATGAGAAGTTCAAGTCACAAGAATTTAATGAACAGACAGATTCTATCTTTTGATGATCAACAAGCGAAGTACGCAAGCAGTTAAAGAATTTGAAGACACAGAATGTACTGCTTGTCTTGCAACTTTACATATCAAAACTTGAGTGAGAAACTTAATCAATTTCTGATCATCAATGATAACATAGTGATGATCATTATTGAAGTGATGCATGCAAACGTGCTAATTGATCTTACAAGTTTAAAGAGCAAAGCATCATAAACTACAATTTCTTAATGTTCTGACTGTGAGATTGCAAAGACTTCATAGTCGCGACATCATCTGATTTCATTATAAAAGAGAAAAAGCTGCAACGATTTATATCATACTTGTTAAAGAAGTCTTGCAATCAGTGATGAGATCATATGATGAGCATATACAATCATGATGAAATACTTAACTGAAAGTACTACATTGAATACTTGCATGCTAAACTTAGCAATTCTGAAATTCGTAACTTTTAAACAGAACATTGACTCAAGATTGCAAAGCAGCAAGTTGATCAAAGCATCGCGAATTTTGAGTAATATCTTATCAGACTGTACGCAGATCTGAACTATCATATATTCAATAAGACTTGCATGATGTACTTGCAAATGAAGACTAATGAAATCATCATGAATGAGTTTCTTTGCATCTCATACATCTCTATCAATTATATCAATCTGCTAAAGCATTTTATAAACATTGACTTGCATCTGTGAAACATTGATATTTTGTCAAAGTTACATTTGCAGCAAAGTGAAAGTGTAACATCTCAGAAAAGTTTTCAATTCTTGCATGAAAAGATGAAGTTTATCATTGCAATGAAGAATTTGAAGTTTTCTGCTTCAAGTACACAGTTTAAAAATGATGCAACACTTAAGTTTAATAAGTTTAAGTAAGATGTTACTTCATTCAATCTTACATGCTGATCATGCAAGAAGATGAGATACAAAATTGATAATTTGATGTATTTCAACTACATATTCAGATAAGAGACTTGCAATCAGATTAAAGAAGTGAGAAAAGAGAAAGTTTAATGTTCATTGTTGAATCATTAAATATAACTATGAAAAGATGATTGTCACATGCATTGATGATATCAGTATTGACAAATGTTTCTGAGAAAATGCATGAAGCTCACTGTTTTATTGATTTTGAGATCAAGCAAAATTTTATATTGCAATCATGAATAAAAGAGCATAAGTTATTGAAGAATCATGCAACTCTGAAACAGATTCAGATGATCAATGATCATTGCATTCTTTGCTATGATACACATCAGATTGATATCAAGTTGATTAATCACAAGAAAGTTTGCAAAAGCTAAAACATTGAGTTTCATGCTGTGAACATGCAAGAATATGATATGATTCTTGACTATTCATGATTAAATGAGATCAACTTGAATATTCATTGACGCAAGCGTCGCTGATCATATTGAAGAAACAGCATTCAGCATGCAAAGCAAATACAAGTTAATCTGTGCAAAACATTGAAATTTATTAAGCTGACAATGCTTGCAGCTAAGAAAAGAGAAGAGACTTATGTAGCTTTGCTTTATCAACTGCTATTTATAAATAACTTATCATAGAATGCAGATCATCAGATTGCAAGATGCAATGCGCTTTAAGTGAAAGAATCAAAGATACTCTTTGCTATTAAAGATTTCAAGAAAGTGTTTTCTGAGATTCTTTCTAATAGTTTGAATATGCATAATCAGATGAAACACTTCATTGATTTAATGAAAAGCAAAATGTTTTGCATCAAGTCTATTTATAAAATGATACAAGATGAGTTTATTGCAATACAAAATTATCTAGATAGTGCATTAAAGAAGAAATGAATTCATTTATTAAGTAGTTTTGCAGAAACATTTGTGTTGTTTGTAAAAAAGTTAAATGAAAGTCTTTGTTTATGCATGAACTATCATGATCTTAATGAAATAACAGTAAAGAACAATTACTCATTATTTCTACTGTCTGAGACGCTGAATTGCTTTGTTCATGCAAGACATTTTATCAAAATTGATATTTGCAATATTTATCATTGCATTTGAATTTGTAAAAGTGATGAATGAAAAACAACTTTTTATACATGTTATGATCAGTTTGAATATCAAATGATGCTTTTTAAACTGATAAATGCTTCTGCAATTTTTCAGTTCTATGTAAATCACACACTTAAGTTATTCATGAATATTTGCTGCATGATATATTTGAATGATGTCTTAGTATACTTTGAGATGAAAGAGCAGCATTGAGAGCATATGCACAAGATTCTTCGCACGCTACTGAAATATTGACTGTATATCAAGCTGTTGAAATGCACTTTCAATCGTAGCAAAGTTATCTTTCTGAAATTCGTGATAAAATGAAGAAATATTCAGATAAAACAGTCTTGTATCAATATAATCACTAGCTGATCTGAGCTTGAGTCTGCAAAGAACATTTTTGTATTCTTGAAATTTGCGAAATTTTATCAACAATTTATAAAAGAATTCTTTCAAATCATCACATTTTTAACAGATTTAATCAAGAATGCAAAGAAGAAAATGATGCATTCATTCTTTGCAATTATGTTGAAAGTAAGAAAAACTTTTGAAAGATTGAAAGCAGTCTTTATTAGTGCTTTCATTTTGAAACATTACAATTGAGATGCAAATCTTTACATGAAGATTAATGCATCAAATCGCGAAGTTGAAGACGTGCTTAATCAGAAGAGCAAGACTGATCAATGACATTTCATTGTATATTATAGTTATAAGTTCAAAGAAGCTGAAGTATGATGAGATATGCATGATAAAGAGCTGTATGCTATAGTTCTTAATTTTAAAAACTGATGACACTATCTTCAGAGTAGTAAGCGACTCATATGTGTGATAATAGATCATAATAATCTTTGTTACTTTATGATGATGAAGAAGCTTAATGTATGACAGATGCACTGAGCTGAGAAATTAGCTGCATTTGACTTTCATATAGAATATTGCAAAGACAAATTAAACTTTGCAAATGCATCATCAAGAAGACTTGACATTATGAAATTGAATGATAGCAAGAAAAATAATAATTATTTTCTATTTACTTTGCAAAACAAACTTCGTAATCAGAAATGTCAATCTGAACTGCTAGAAAATGAAGAAGTTTCAACAGTAATTAAACTTGCAGCATTGATGATGCAATTGAATGACATAGTCATTGCAAATACTTGAATCATGTGTTTAAATAAGAAAGTACTCACTAAATCTTGCAGAATTTTAAACACTGTATTGTTTTAACTTTTGATTCATCAGATTATGAAGTCAAAGAGATTTTATTTGAAGATGAGTGAATCAATGACTGCGTAACTGCTGAAGTTATAATAAAGAAACGTCTTTGCTGCAAATGAGAAGTGACATCAACAATTCACATTTAGAAAGAATGAGCTTTTGAAATTAAGTATGAAAAATGATGAACTGCTACGTCATGATCTTGTAGTCTATGTACTCAATGACTCTGCTACAAGAAATAAGATTCTGCATATGAATCATGATGATTTTGAAGCAGATCATTTTGCATACGCTTGTATCAAGACTGCAATAAGAAGAAAATATTACTAATTAAAAATGCTTAAAAGAATGATGAAATATGTTTGCATTTGTTCAGACTGTCAGCAAGTGCAAGTGTATCATCATAAGTTCTATGAGAAGCTGATGTTTATATCATCAGAGAGCGTGAATTTATTTCATATGATGATCATGAATTTCATAACAGACATGCTCTTTGCAAAGAATTCATACATCAAAAAAAAGTGATGCTATATTGATAATAATAAATAAGTTGATTAAGCACATAATTTATATTTCGATGATCAAAGATTTGAACGTCAAGAAACTTGCAAATCTGCTATGATGAAAATTTGTATCTCAGCATAAAATAATGCGAAGCATTATATTGAATTGAAACTCACTGTTTATCAATCATTTCTGAATCACTCTATGTTGACATTTCGAAGCGAAGCAAAAGCTAAGCACTGCGTTTCATTTGCAAATCAATGATCAAACAGAAAGATAAAATCAGATGCTTGAACACTATCTGCAAGTGTATTTCAATTACAAGATAAATAACTGATCAGAGCTTTTGTCAATGATGATGTTTGCATATAACAACAGCGTACACGCTAGTATTGAAAAAACTTCACATGAACTTCTAAAGAAATATACTGCAAGCTTTGCAGAGACATCTGAGAACAAAGCTTTAAAAAGAAAGACATTCTTGACTATAAAGTGAGCAGAATGACTACAAAGTATCAAAGAACATTTGATGAAACTATGAAAGTGAGTAGCAGAACAGCAAGCAAAGTATTATAATGCTCATCATAAAGCTACAAGCTTTTAAATGAAAGATAAAGTGCTTCTGCAAAGTATAAACATTCATACACTTTATTCAAAGAAGAAGATTGATCATAAACAACTGAAATCATTCAGAATATTGAAGAAGATCGACATATAAGCATATAAGTTTGAACTATCTGAGAAATATGATGCAATTCACTCAATCTTTCATGTCTTTTTATTGAAATTCTGACACTCACGTAATGAGAATTCAAAGTTGCAGATTATTCTCATAAAAGAAGAAGAGAAATGAGAGATAAAGAAGATACTTGATCAGCAAATCAAGAAAGAAAAGATTGAATATTTAATTCAATGAGCTGATTCGTCTTTCTATGAAAACTTCTGAAAATCAATGAAAAATCTTAGCAATGCAAAGAAGATCATTAAGAACTACAAGACAGAAAGACAAGTACATCAGTTGACTGCAAAAAAGTCAAAGAAGAAAGAAAGAGATAAATCATGTAAGAGTCATGATTGAAAGAATATTAAAAGCGCAAAGACGCAAGTTTAAGAAGTTGATATTAAACTACAATTATAAAATCTCATGTAACATATGTCTTCTAAAAAAGAAGATGATGAACGTTGCAAAAGAATGAAGAAAAGAAGCAATCAATGATTGCAAGCAAGAACATTAAAGTGAAGAGAAAAGCTATTTATTTGTCAGCAAATCTCGTCATGCATTGCTTGCTTCAGTCAACACTTACAAGATGAAGATGAAGCAATGTGATAACAACAAGAAGTGACAAGAATGAGAAGAGTGAGAATCTTTACTCAACTGTTAAATACAATTTCATATGATTGAAAGAAAAGTTACTCACTCTTTCATTATTGAAGACGAAGAGTGAGACAAGTCTTAATGCAAGCGTTGAAGCAATGATTCATCGCTTGCGCAGCATGACGCATCAACAGCTGAAGATAACGCAAGACTGAGTTCATTATGCAATCATGCTTTCTTATGAAGTAATGCTTGCATTTGCAAGCATGCTCGATGAGAGCACAACACATGTGAGTCATCACTGCGCTCAGATAATGAACGCAGCAACAGCATCAAATTGTCTAATCGTTATGATTTATCATATGTCAGCAATTATTGAAACACGTAGAAATAAATATGTATATCAAGAGTTGTAAGTTCAATCTTCAACACAGAAGATGTGAGAAGAGCAGAAGAAACAGACGTGACAGATGTTGCAGCAACGATGATGTGATGAAGAATGTACATTTCAAGAAAATGAGCAGACTTTGCAAGCATGTTAGCATGATCTCAATGAGCGCGAATGCTGCTACTTATCATAATGATGATGATGATGATGTTGATACTGCTATGTTATTCATGTTAACTCATGAGTTGACTTGCATCACAACAACGTTGCAACGAAAGAAGCTTATATCATGAGCTGCGAGCTATGCAAGATATGCATAGCAGATCTCATGCTTCATTAATTTGAAAAAAACAATACTTACAAAAGAATATGCTGAAACAAGACAAGAAGAAAAGAAAGAAAGCAAAGCTGAAGAATTGATATCAACAATCTTACACTAGCTTTGTTTATGCTTATTAGCACGATCAATTTACGACACTTTTACACAGATGTTAAAGCATTGAAGAAGTCATGATTACATTATCAGTTACAAGAAGACAATATGATGTTATGAAGATTCAAAGATTGAGTCTTTTAAAAAGAATGCAGTTGTGAGAATACATTTCATCAACTATGAATGATGCATGTTTGCAAAACTAGTTCGTAAGATTAAATTGAAGAAGACTAGTGAGCGAATAAAGATAATGACTTGACAGAAGATGAAAACTCTGCAAGCTTTCACTTTCGTTTCTTAGCAATTAGTTTTATCATTAATAAATTACTATCTTATTATCTTTTACTACGCAGTTTCACGTAAAAAGATCTCGTCATCTTACATTAAGTCAGAAGATTAATATCAAGTACTTAAGTTGAATCAGAAGATTGATATCAAAACTCAACTTAATGATCAGTTTAATCATCAAAATGCTGATGCTTAGTTAACTTGAGATCTTCATCTGAGAAGTTACATTCGCAAAAGCAAGATAAATATACTCAGCAATGATAAGATTGAAAATGATGTTCAAAACATTAATGTGACATCAACGTAATAAAGAAGAGAGATTGTTGAGTATAAAATAAAGATGAGAAACTCTTCAGAATCAAGCGTTGCATCATGTGATTAACATCTTTAGAAAAGTGAACATTGAAACGCTGAAAGTTAAAACATATACATTTTCACTACATGTTCATCTGAACAAGCTACAGAATCAAGTCACACTACGTGTGATGATTGAGTTTACTAAATGAATAGATGAAATTTATAAGAATGATATGACAATGTGATATTTTAAACAGATACAGAATAAGTATATTTTATGATAAAGCTAATTATTAAGAAGCTCTTGATAACTTGAGAAAATTGATTGACTATAAAGAGTTTATCAAGCATTGTCAAGTTCAGCATGACATAATTCATGATATATTAAGTTGAAGATATGATGTAGTTTAAACAATGTCTTGACAAAGTCATAAAGTTTCAAATTTAATTCAAATTTGATCTTTGACTCAGTCTTTGATTTAATCTCTATATGTTAATTTATCATGACAATTATTTTTTCTTTTAAGTGAGTTCATTCTCAATCTCAATAATTAATGTTGTTGTTTATTCTGATAAATGATGATGTGCATTCATTAATTCACTTTAGAAGCTTTTGATAAAAACCTTCAAATCTCTGTAAAAAACAAGAAAAAGAGAAACTTTCAATTGAATAATGATTCATCTTTGATTATAATGCGTATAAATGACATTATAAATAGTATATGTGATGTGTATTTAATGTAGATGATAGCAATGATGACGTGTAAATAGTACATAAACATTGTTTATCTTTCAAGTAAATGATATGATTAAAATGATAAAGTGTAAATCAGAATGAATAATAATTGTTGTTTATTTATTGTTCTTTTAATTTTTCTCAACTTCTCATTTTCTTCAACTTCATCTTTTTTCAATCATGATTGTATTTTTATCATTGTATAATTACTTTTGACAAACTTTAAGTATATATGTATTGTAAAAGTAAAAGATCTAGATCATAAGTCGTGAATGTGTAGTGACGCTTAAAGAAAGTCATAAGATGATGAAGTCATCTGATGCTTTAGTCAAGATTATTACAAAAGTAAGTGATGTTACACTTGAGATTTCATGACTATTACTGCAATTAACAGTATCATAAGTTTACTTAAAAGACATTAATTAAGCATGTTGATCATCATGCTGCTGATGCTAAATTGCTTATGATGATGCAAATATTATTAAATTCTGATTAAAAGTTTATCACTTTTACTATTTAAACTTTTGAATACATCTTTGTTATCAAAGAGAAAATTCGAAAGACAATGAGAAAAGAAATGATTACTGACGCTTCGTTGATGATCTTGTCAAACTCACAGACTTCGTGAAATTGAAAAATGATGATGAGATTCTGTTATGAACATGTCTGAATTGATCAGAGTTCAGATCTAACTCTAATCAATTTGATTAAAGCAAGTCATGATGTTATGTCTAGTTTGAATCTAGCGCATCTCTTTGAATCATTCTCAGCACTTCTTTTCATTGTTCAGTACTTTCTTCATTCATTTCTTTCATCATTCTTTTAGATAAACACATCTGACATATTACATCACATCTGTATCGAGTCTAACGCAGTCTCAAGTCATTATTTATAAAAGAGCTTGCACTTTTTCTCTTCTGTATTTTTAATGTCTTGTTATAGTTATCTTTAAAGAGCAATACATACATATCAGTCTTGAGTCTCTTTGATTGAATGATCTAGACATGATCTCAACATTACATTAAGAATTTCGTTTATCATATGATACAGATACTCATTACTCGTTCAATATACTTGTTCAGACAGATCGAGTCTAAAGAAATTCATTTATCTGATGATCAACGCAATCAAAAGACAGAACAACACTAGAGAATTTATAGAATCAACAGCGAGACTGATTGAATTGCTAGACAACTTACAGCTCATTAAGTATGCATCGTTCATCTCGATTAATAGAATCAGCGATAAAGAATTTTCGTTGATTGCTAGAGAATCAAATCAATCAAGAGAATCAATCAACTCTCAAATCAAACAACAAAAATAACTTCATCTTCTATTGTCGAGCATTGCTCTTCGCTCGATTTCTTTCTTTTAAAACATTCATTCAATTCAATCTCTTCTTTCTTCTTCATCATGTTTCGTCTCTTCAAAGAGTGTTTCGAAGCTTCATTCTTCATTGTCGAAGATAACGACTCATTCGCTGAAATCATAACATCTTCTATGACTATGAAAGCTTTGAAGAAACGATGCGAAGAGCTGAAAGCTAGACTACAAGCTAGAGAGATTATCTCGTCATCATCAATCTACTCTGATCGTTCTAGATTTCAGAAAATACTTGATTCTTCATTGTTCACTGATGAAAAGAACTTTATCTGAAAGAACTAGTATGAAAAAGTTCAGAACAAGCTAGAAATCAACGTTGATCTCTTTTCAAGTGAATGAGTTAAGCTGAGCTACGTACATTTCAGATTATTCAATGATGCAGCTGAGATCACTCAGTCAAGATGCGAACGTGATTGTTTCAATTCATACAAGATCGTCGATGAGCTTTTAAAAGAGTTAGCTCAGTTGTTTAATGACTCAGATAAAGAAGTCAACTTTCATAAAGACTACTACAACTTGATTCAAGAACAGAAGAAATTCAGCAAGTTTTATACTCAATTTCAACGACTATTCTTCTATCTAGACTATTAAGAAAAACAGCTGATTGTCGATTTAAAGAATAAAATAAATTTTCAACTTTGATTCGCTTGAATAACTTAATTGATTCAACTCAATACTCTGAAAGAAATTCGTTTCTATCTCATTCGATTGAATAATGATCAACGAGCTATTCAAGAGATCAAGAATAGAGAAGCAATTATCAAAGTTCAAACAACTAAACAGATCATCTTCGTTGAAGAATCAGTCAAAGTTACTCGTAGAATCATAGAAATGAAGATGACTGATCAGTCAAAATCACATGACGCTGTTTTGACTAACATCAAAGAAAATGACTTACTAATTGAAAACTGCTTTCTATGTCATAAGTCTGATCATACTTCTAAAGAGTGTTTTAATAGATCTTTCAGAATTAATGCATTAGATGACGAGTTTAATCATTCTTTGAACTTCGATTCAGAGTCTGATTCAAAAAACTAATCATTTCTTTCAGAGTCATTGAAGAGATAAAAATCATTTCTTTATGCAATCTAATCAACGAAATTTCATCTATCAAAGAGAACTACTTCGAAAAGTCATTTCTAGTCGATGTCATTCTATTCTTGCAAGACGAATTCTTCAAGCTATGATCTTTGATAGATAGTGACTCGATGATCTACATCTTGATTCATACAAAGCTAGTTGATCAAATATGTCAGAAGCTTGAAATTCAATTCATACAACTAGCTAAAGAGAAGTTAATAAGAGAATATGACGAAAAGCTGACAAAGAAGATCATTATTCATAAAATTCTACTCAATCTCACAGTTGAAAGTCTTAAGAAATTGACTGTTTCAATGTTAATAGCTGATATAAATCATCATGACGTCATATTAGAAAAGTTCTGAATGAACAAAAATGAAATACTACTAAATATACAAAACGATGTCATCATTTTTTTAAATTAATTAGAAGCTCTCATTTCTGTTTTTTCAATGTCAGTCAGAGCTTCACACTCAAAATGATCACGATCATCAAATTCTTCTATCAGTTTAGTTCTCAAAGTGCTTCAACGACTCACTTCTACTGCTTCGAAAAAGAACTTTTCTATGTTCAGTGTGAGAACTGCATCTTTTCATGCACTGATTAAATGATCAAAGAAGAATCATATCAAGGTTTTCGCTATGTCAATCGAAGATATTGATAGAAAAATAGTCTACAACACTCAATGCGAACTGAACATTCTAGACGTCACTTTCATTGATGCATCAGCTCAAAATCTAGAAGACATCAAAGTCAAGCTATCTTCGAAATATCAGAATTTTCTCGACGTGTTTGATTAAGCTCAAGTCGATAAACTATTATCTCATCATTCATATGATCATAAGATAGAGCTCACTAACAATGTCACTTCTTCTAGATGTCGAGCTTATTGAATGTCATTCTACAAGCTTCAGAAGATCAAAGAATATCTGAACGAAAATCTGTCAAAGAATTTTATTACTTCTAGCAAGATCTCATATTTCTCATTCGTTCTATTCGCTTTGAAGATTAATGATGATCTTCGCTTCTGCATCAACTATCGAAAGCTCAATGTCATTATCAAAAGAAATCGCTACTTTCTATTGCTCATATATGAGATGATTGACAAAATCGTTGACTGCAAGCATTTGACTTGACTGAATATAATTTTCGCTTTCAACAAACTTCATATGCATCTCAATAGTGAGAACTATACGATCTTCATTATTGCTTTAGAAGCGTACAAATCAAAGATTCTATCATTCAAATTAACAAACAATTCGATCTTGTTTCAGCAATATATGAACGATGTTCTATGAGACTTTCTAAATGACTTCTGCCAAGCTTATTTAGATGACATTCTCATATACAGCAAAACTCAAAAGAAGCATAAACAACATGTCAAGATGATACTAGATCATCTATGAAATGCTGATCTGCAGATAGATATTTGAAAGTGCAAATTTGACATAGAAGAAATAATCTTCTTAAAAGTCATAGTATCAGAACAAGATCTTTGCATGAATTCTATCAAAGTGAAAGCTATAGTCAATTGAACTACATTTATTAATCTAAAAGAGATACAAGACTTCGTTGACTTCGTCAATTTCTATCAACGCTTCATCAAGAACTTTTCAAAACTAGTCAAGTTGTTCACTCAGCTGACTTGAAAAGACACGTCTTTTGTTTGAAACGAAGTCTGCATCAAAGTCTTTGACAATCTAAAGAAGCAGATCAGCTCAATCTCAGTTCTACGTCATTTCGATGTTAAATGTCAAGCTATTTTGAAAATCGATGCATTCAACTATGTAAAAGACGACATACTATCTCAGTATGATGATGAGAATGTGCTTCACTCGATAGTTTTCTATAGCAAGAGCATGATTTCAGCTGAATGCAATTATCACATCTATAACAAGAAATTGCTAACTATCATTCAATGCTTCAAACATTGACGACTTGAACTAGAAGATACTGAGCTATTTATTCAGATGTTTACTGATCATTAGACTTTGAAGATCTTTATGAAAAACAAACAGTTGACTCGATGACAAGCAAACTATCTGAATATTTTATCAAAGTTTAACTTTCAGATTATCTTTCAATCAGGCAAAATAAACATCAAAGTCGATGCTTTAACTAAAATGTCGATGATCGATAGTTCTGAATCAGCTAAAGACATGAATGATCATTTTTAAACTATACTGATCTCGAATTGAATAAACATTTTATTAATTGAGTTCGAAATCAAATCTGAATACAAGACTAATCTTTATCAATGCGTACGTCTAGTCAATCAGAAGAATAAACTATGCAATGAGTATTGACAAGCTATGAACAAAGATGAACTGAAGCTTCATGACATGAAGCTAAAGAACTGTCAAATCATTGACAACGTTTTATTCAAAAAGAGTCTACTATGAGTGTTGAAACAAATGCATATGAAATTGCTTCAAGAGATTCATGATCAATCATCAATCTTGCATTCTGACATTAAACGAATGATTGATCTAGTTCAACGCTTCTACTATTGATCAGATCATTAAGCAACTATTCAACAATACATCTGAAACTGTCATGTCTGTCAGCGAAGCAAAGCATCTTGAGATGATACAAATGATTTGCTTCAGTCTCTATTGATTTCTCAGCAGCGTTAACAAGATATAGCTATGAACTTCATCATTGAGCTATCTTTATCAAAAAACTATAACGTCATTTGCATGATCATATGTCATCTTTTCAAAGAACGTCACTATGTTTTCTGTCATTGAGAAGACAATGACATCTCAATTGAAGAAACAGTATGAATCATGCTATGAAACGTCTATCAACTTCATGATTTACTCAGTTCTATCGTTTCAAATAGAGACTCTCAGTTCATATTAATCATGTGACAAAGTCTTTGTAAATGACTGAAGATCAAAGTCAATCTATCAACAGTTTATCATTCAGAAATCGATGATCAGTTGAAACAAGCTAATCAAGATGTTGAATACAAACTTCGAATTTACTGCAATTACATGCAGAATGACTGAGCTAAATGACTTTCAATGATGAAATTCAGTGACAATTTCAATACATTCTCAACTATCTCAATGATTTCTTTCTACTTCAATAAAGACTTTCATCTTCGAATGAGTTTCAATTCAAATACAACTGATTATGAAATGACTCGTCAACGTATTGAGACTAGAAAAATCGATGACATTGTCACTTGAATGAGCGAACTTCTTATCTTTGATCATCAACAATTGAAAAAAATCAAGCAGATCATCGAAGCTCAGATGAACAAGCATAGATGAGACGTCATTTATGAAATAAATGATCAAGTTTGATTAGTCTTCGAAAACATCAAAATCACTAAATCATGCAAAGATTTGAAAGACAAGCAGCTTGATCTCTATTCAATCATAGTCAAAGTTGAGATCTTCTATCGTCTTCAGCTATCTAAAAGCATGAAGCATATACATTCAATGTTCAGCTTGAAGTATTTACAATCTTCACTCAACGATCTTTTATCAAAACAACATTCTGAGCTCTTTAAATTGATGATCATTGAAGAGAATGAAGAGCACTGAGAAGTAAATGATATATTGAACTTCAGGCAATATAAAGAAAGACTACAATACAAGATCAAATGAATTAAGATAAATCATGATGACAAATGATACTATGTTGATAAAGAAAAATTCAATGACTCGAAGAAAGTTCTGAATGAATTTCACAAGCTATATTCGAATAAGTTGCACTAAATTGAAAACATAATGAATTTTTTTGCTTTTATTTCTTTTCTATTCATGCAAACATGAATGTTCAAAGAAAGAAATAATGTTACAAACATGTCTGAATCGATCAGAATTTAGATCTAACTCTAATCAATTTGATTAAAACAAGTCATGATGCTATGTCTAGTTTGAATCTAACGCACTTCTTCGAGTCATTCTCAGCACTTCTTCTTGTTGTTCAGCACTTTCTTCATTCATCTCTTTCATCATTCTTTTAAACAAATACATCTGACATATTACATCACATCTGTATCGAGTCTAGCGCAGTCTCAAGTCATTATTTATAGAAGAGCTTGCACTCTTTCTCTTTTATATTCTTAATGTCTTGTTATAGTTATCTTTAAAGAGCAATACATACATATCAGTCTTGAGTCTCTTTGATTGAATGATCTAGACACGATCTCAACAGATTCATTTATTCAACTTCTTGATGTTGTTACTGATGCTTTTCAGCTGTCAATTGTTGAAATAAGCGAAAAAAGTGTTGCTGATCTTAAAACTTTAAATAAAATGATTTGTATAAAGTGTGCTCAAGTTCTATACATTGAGAATAAAGCATCATTGTGTGATGTCATTTTTCAAAGAAAGACAATGTACAAGAAATATGTTCATTGTGCAAATGATGAGAATTTCTGTGTCATAGTGAATATACTTATATGATACATTTGCTAAACACTCATGATTCAATTTTTAAATTCTCAACATTTGCATTTTAATTATTAATGAATTATTTCATCTGCAGAAAATTCATGATAATGCAATTAAGAATGAAGAAGAAATCATCATTTTGATGATATTCACTGCTTATCAGAAAATTCTTTACAAGAAATTGATAACAGTGACATGTATGAAGAATCATCTTAAAGAGATTCACAAATCTTAATCTTTAAAGATTTAAAAGTTCATTCTTAAAAAAATGATGATTGTTAATGACATTATCAGAAAAATTCTGAATGTAAAGTGCTTTGCAATACATTTAATTTCAATTATATATCATTTTGTCAGCATTTTTAATTGTTCTGATATATTTTTAGCATAATTTGTCATCTTTCAATTCTTTATCTTCACGTCTTAATGTAAATCTGACAATGAAAAAAAAAGTCAATGATCTTGTTTCATGTGAAAGATGTTTGATGAAGTGATGATTACGTAATGTTTATTGTGTTATAATGATTACGCTTTCTTGTTAAGTGCATTTGAGCATCTTTGCGCTTTTTTCTTCTGTCTGTTGATTTACATATGTGATCATCTCATTAAAGAACAAAACTATCATAATACAGTAATTCTTCTTTTCTAATAATGAATTTATGCTTGAAAGTTAGTGATTATGCTTTTTGCTTACATTTCAGTCTCATTTCAAAAGTTTCTATAAGCTTTGAGACATCTTTCATATATTCGCTCAATATTCATTGATTATATTCAATGAAATATTCTTTTCATTGTATCTTATAATATAAGATTTTCTTTCTTTTTCGCTTTTATAAAATCTTTTCTATCTCTCATTCTTACTCATCATCAATAAGCTTGAGTACAAAATAATTAAGTATAAAGTCATCATTTAATCTACAATTATACGACTTTAAGAGAAATACATGAAAGACAGAATGAACTCTATAAATGATTGAAAGATCAAGATAATACGTCTGCTTGTTTATGAGTTTCTATATATGAAAGAATTCTATCATTTTATTTGATAACTTCTTACTCAACTTCTTCTGCTTCAGGTTTTTTGCTGATAGCATGATTAAATCATCAACATTAAAGAACATAGACTTATATTTTCAATTATAGTACTTTGTCTGAGCATTAATCGCGTTTTGTTATCATTTCATCAACGTGTTTCACACATCTTGCAGCATTTCAACACGTTCTTTTGTTGCTGATATTTCTTCTTTCATAGCATCATTCTTGATGTGTATGTCAAAGATTGACTTATAGTCATACATGATTTTAAAAAGACTACAGTTCAATGAAGAGTGTTTCATCTGATGATACATGAACTCAATTATGAGTAAAAGCGTAGCTCAGTTGTTTTGCTTTTCTGAACAATATACTCATAAATAATGTTTCAGCGTTTGATTCTGTTGTTCTGTTTGATTGTCTGTTTGCGAATGAAAAATGATGCTTAATCATTGTTTCATCTTGATATGATAGCAAATCTCTGATCAGAATGCACTGATAAATAAACTATTTCTATCAATAATTATATCATTTGATACTTCATATTTTAGAACAATCTTCTCAAAGAACAACTCTGCTAACTTTATGATAGTCAGAGTCTTCTTTATAAACAGATAATGCATCATCTTTGTATAGCAATTGACTATCATGAGAATTAAGTTATACACGACTTCTTTTCATTTACTAGACGACAAATCTGTTATGAAATTCATAGTGATTTCTTTTCATGAATCTGTGAGTTGAGATAACAATCTCAACTCATCATATGATAAATGATGTTTCATCTTTACTCTCTGACAAATGTCACAAGTATTTATATACTTTTTGACATTCTTGATCATACTTTTTCAGTAATATTTGCAATCTAATAGCTCGCTGATCTTGTCAGCATCAAAATGTCTTGCTAATGAATCATCATGATGACGTTTCAATAACTCTTCTCTGACAGAAAGATTTTCTGAAACATATAATGATTCATTATACTTTATCATTTCTTGACTATTCAATGTTCAAGCTTTGACATCACTCTTTCATATACTCATCGTTTTGTCTGCTTTTAGCTTCACAACAAATTCATCTTCTTGCTGTAAAATCTTGATGAGCTCAACTATAAATTTATTACTGAAATCATATATCGTTTTATGAATTATCAATACTTTGATAATTACATGTGAAACAAGTTGTTTGCAATCAACAGTTTCAGCAACAGAATTAAGCTGTTTCTCAGCTATGTTGCAATCTTTATGAGTTGACATTTCAATGTCTGTGCTCTTTGAAATTGTTGATTCAAGTTGAGAAATTTTATCTTTCAAGAAATATACTTCATTTAAATGCGTTTCTTGCACTGCTAGAATCATGATTCTCAGCAGCATACTTCTGACATGCATTGTTGAACATGTACTCATGTTTTTACTGACATTGTGAACAGACATCTTCTCGACTTCGTTAATCACTCATGTATAGTAGATTTCATCTTGCAATCTGTCTTTAACATGTTTCACTGAATATCTTCATTCATTGACATTGTGAATGAACATTTTCTCAACATCATTTGTTAAAGATCAGCATAAAGCGAGTCATATGAGTATCATTTAACTAATAAATAAATGCTAAGAAAGAAAAGTATCTACAGAAAAGAACTTGATTCTTATATATGTATTTCTTAACTTTGTATTAAACTTGATTGAGTTGATGTTTTACATATATGATGCAGAGTTTCAATGACATCATCTTTAAATCAGATTCTCACTAGACTTAATTGAAATGAAATCAGACGAAAACTAGACGAAGAATAAACAAAGACTAGAATTGTCATGATTCTAGCCTTGTCAGACTCAGTCTTCTAGCCTTGTCAGATTTATTCTTGCTTCATTATCTTGACTAGTTTCTATTGAGTCTAGCGTTGACTGAGAAACACACATATGTAGTCAGCTTCTTTTCTGTAGCTATCTTTCTTTCTTAGCATTTATCTTCTAGTTAAATGACATCTCTATCTGACTCGCTCTAGACAGATCTTTAACATTAGATAAATGCTCATCATCTACTACTCTGCTATCGATGAATAGATGATATGAAACAATCTATTCAGTAAGAAAAATTTGCAAGAGATTTTTCAAATTTGCATCATCATTTTAGATTGCAAGAAATTCTTTGATTCTACACTCATTTTCATCATTCTATTTGCAAGAAATTCTTCAAATAAAGCATTCAATTATTATTTGAAATTCACAAGAGATTCTTTGAATTTTCACTCATCAAAAAACATCAATTCAAAACATCAATCTCTCATTTACTCTTATCTCAACAACTTCTATCTTCTCTCATCATGACATGCAACGTCAAGTCAGTTGAGTTTCAAACAACTCGTCTGCTTAGAAGCATTGTCAGTAGAAGAGTTTCACTTCTACTCATTAATGCTTCAGTCGAAGCTGAGAAAGCTGTCATTGCATGAAACATAAACATCGAAGAACAACTGTTTCATTGAGTCAGCAATCAACTCAACGAAGTCATTAATATGCTGAACGAGCTTCGAAGTCAGCAAGACTTGACTCTACAACTCAATGAACACTGACTTCTCATACAACAAGATCACAAAAAGAGAGCAAAACAACTAGAAGTCGCTTTTGATAAGAACAATGAGCTAGAGAAAAAGATCAGTCAGCTACAAGGCGAGCGATTGAACTTCAGAGCGAAACAACATCAAGTTGATTGATCTATGCTTCGTCAAGATACTCAGTCAGCTGAACAACGAGTCAATCAGAAAGTTGAACGAAGCTCGACTTTCAAAGCTCGCTTTCAACGAGAATCTTCTACTCTATCTGATAACGAAAACGAGAATGATCATCACAAGTTCATCAAGCTTTTGAATTCACTTATCTTCATTGAAACAAGTGACTTTATCTGAAAGACATGAAACATCAAGATAGCTGACAAGCTTGATGTCAACGCGAATCATTATTCTACTGAAAAGATTCGTATTGTCTATGTGATTTTCAGACTAGAAGACGATGCTGATCAGCAAATCTATGCAAAGCATCATGTTGATGCTCTTTCATTCTATCAGTCACTATCAAAGCTACTGAAACATTTGAAAGAAATTTACGAAGATCAGAATCTGATTTGAAAGTGTTGTCATGAGTACATTGCTTTGAAGCAGCTCAACAAGTCTTTCAGCTCTTTCTATTCAGAATTCACTAGAATATTCAGCTTTCTGAACTACGATGATATCATTCTGATGAACGACATTCAGAATAAAATCAACAATCATCTTCAGAACGCGTTGTCAGTTTGTCTCATAGAGTTTAGCTCGCTTGATAAGCTCAAGATCTTTCTTCAAGATGTGAATAACAAACAACAAGTCAATGATCAGCTACGTGATGAACAATGAACAGTCAAATTGATAGCAGCTTTGAAAAAATGTTTTGTTTCTTCATTGACATCAGCTTCAGTCTCAACTACTAGCTATGTTCAACTCGCTACTTTTTTCACTCTTAAATCTGAATGATCAAGAATGTCAATCATCTGCTTCAACTGCAAAGTATTGAGTCATCTTTCAAAGAACTGTTCTCAGCTGAAGACTAGTACTTCAACATCTCATGCATTCATCTTTTGTCTCAATGAGATCATCATGTCAAAAGAAGAGAAGAAATTATTTACAGAGAAATCGAAGAATGAGACAAAAAATTAGTGACTTTCATCAAAGACGTGATGAAAGATGTGTTAATTTCTTTAACAATGAGCAGCTCAAATGATTTCTTTGTCTTGAAATCTTTGACTACTGAATGTGTACTATCTAGCAATGAAATTAGTTACTCATTAAAGTCATTGATTGATACTGAAGTAGCTGACTATTCGTTCATTGATGAATTAATCACTCAGAATGTTTGTGATCATTTGCAAATCAAATCATTATCTTTAATCAAGTTCAAGTCAATAAGAGAATTCAATGATCATTATGCAAAAAAGCTCATTACTCATGCAATTTATTCAAATCTGACTGTTCAAGATCATATGAAACATTTCATCTCTATGCTGATTACTCAATTGAGTCAGCATCAAATGATTCTTGAAAAAACATGAATGAATAAGATCGAGATAACGATTGATATGAGAAACAATCATCTTCAATTTTCTGATTTAAAAACTCATATCAATGCTAGCTTGATTCTTCTTTCTGTCATCAAGAAAATTGCGATAAAACAGAAGAGTTTGATTTCTACTCAAATACTAAAGAGATTTACTTCTTCTGTCATCACTCGACTCAGCGAGAAGTCATCTTCATTCAGTAAAATCATGAAATCATTTAATTCAGTCAACTTCGCTTCATCTTTCGATTCAATGAACATGTTGAAATCATGTCTAGAATTTAATCACACTGCAGCGAGATAGTGCGTAGCTGAATAGAATGTTTGATCAATAGAGATAGCTATAACTAGAAAACTAAGAATACAGAAGAAAGAAGACAGTTTCGAGCTGTATCTATAATAGAGCGAACAAAGAGGCGAAGTAGTTGATTTGCTAGAGCTCAAATAGATGAAATGTTTCAGCATATTTCGATTCAAAACATCGTTGTTTCTTGTTTACATATTGAAATCTCTAGAGTCTATTGACTAGACTCTATTCAACGTTGACACGCTTCGTAACATTACTTTCTTCTCTTTAAAAGTCATGTTTCTATGACTTGTAATGTAGTTCATAGCACTGACGTAAAGTCTTGATGCCTGTTTTTCTATCAATCTTTCTATTGATTCAAATCAACTCGTCAAATGTCTATTGTAGCAGACTCACTATGTGAAATAAAATGATCATTGAAGCAGACTCACTAGTTGCACGTAAACGCGAGATAGATCGATTCACTGATAGATTGAGCGATGAGAGTAGATAGATCATTGCATTGACGAAGAATGTCATTGAAGCAGACTCACTAGTTGACTTGCTCATCAAAGAGATCAACTTTCGGCTTGTCATTGTAGCAGACTCACTATTTGACACAGAAACACAAGATAGATCGATTCACTGATAGATAAAGCGATGTGAGTAGATAGATCATTGCATTGACGAAGAATGTCATTGAAGCAGACTCACTAGTCAACTTGCTCATTGAAGAGATCAACTTTCGACTTGTCATTGTAGCAGACTCACTAAATTGATCTGAATTCAAATCGAGTCGAATCAAATTTGATGACACAGATTATTTTGACTCGACTGATTCACAAGCTTTTTGAGAAGAAAAGATTGAACAGCTTATTTTCACTCGTCTGCTTCATGAGAATGAGTTGATTCTCAAGCAATTCACGAAGATTCTTTATCGTCGATTCTATTAATCGAGTGAATTGATGCTATTGAATGAGCGGTAGATTCTCTAGCAATTCAATGATCATATGTTCTCGTTGATTTTATTGATCTTCTGATGTTGTTCTGTCTTTCAATGTCGTTGATCATCAGGTAAACAAATTTCTTTATACTCGTTTCGTTGTTCATCAAGTAGCTTGAATGAGTAATGAAATCAATATCATGTGATAAACGAATTCTTAGTTTAATGTTGAGATCATGCCTAGAATCTAATCACACTGCAGCGAGATAGTGCGTAGCTGAATAAAATGTTTGATCAATAAAGATAGCTATAACTAGAAAACTAAGAATACAGAAGAAAGAAGACAGTTTCGAGCTGTATCTATAGTAAAGCGAACAAAGAAGCGAAGTAGTTGATTTGCTAAAGCTCAAATAGATGAAATGTTTCAGCATATTTCGATTCGAAACATCGTTGTTTCTTGTTCACATATCGAAATTTCTAGAATCTATTGACTAGACTTTATTCAACGTCGACATGCTTCGTAACAGAACATAGCAATGATAAAGACTGCAGCATATAGATCACTAGTCAAATGATTGAATGTGACTACTTTCACAATCATCATCACGAAAATCAATTGACTTCTAAAAACAGCTAGAAATAAACTTGAAGATATAAATTTACAAGGCTTTCACATGAAGAGATCTTGAAAAAAGTCAAAGCTAAGCTTTCTTCAAAATATCATGACTATCTAGACGTGTTTGATTGAGCTATGACTGATCAACTACTTTCTCATCATCTTTACAATCACAAAATCAAGTTGACAGATGAGAGAACATCTTCTCGAAGTCATCTCTATCATATGTCTGATTACAAGCTTCAAAAGATGAAGAATTATCTGATTGAACATTTGAATAAGAGCTTTATATCTTTCAGCTCGATCTCATACGCTTCGCTCATACTATTCATCAAAAAGAAAGACGATAGTCTGCGTTTCTGCATTGATTATAAAAAGCTCAATGTCTTGATCAAATGAAATCGTTATTTCTTATCACTAATAGACGAAACTCTCGCTTGTATTCAAGATAGCAAGTATCTGACTCGATTGAATATAATAGTCATCTTCAACAAACTACACATGCATTTGAATAGCGAAGATTTGACTATCTTTATTATCTCTTTTGACTTTTACAAATATCACGTGATGTCTTTCAAATTAATCAACGACTCGACTTTCTATCAACATCATATGAACGACGTGCTGTTTGATTATCTATGTTAGAAATCAGCATAGAGCGAGTCATATGAATGTAATGTAACGAGTATATAAATGCTAAGAAAGAAAAGTATCTAGAAGGGAAGAGTCGACTATCTATATGACTCAGAAGAACATAAGCTAACTCTGAATAGAGTTGACCTCGAAACAACTCTATAGTCTAGCGACGAGCGGTCGACGATAGTCATCAACATAGTCATCAACATAGCTATCAACATAGATGCGTAGCTAGAATCGTAACATTACTTTCTTTCTTCAATGATTCATGTTCGCATGAATGTATTTTCTTAGCCTTGTGTAGAATCGAAATGTCTATTGTAGCAGACTCACTATGCAAGGTAGAATGATGTCATTGTAGCAGGCTCACTAGTTGCACATGAACGTTTGATCAGATTCACTGATGAGTAGAGCGATGAGAGCGAGTAGATCATCGCATTGAGGATGTCATTGTAGCAGACTCACTAGTTGCATGCGAACGAGTCGACAGATCGATTCACTGATAGGTAGAGCGATGTGAGTAGATGAATCATTGCATTGACGAAAGATGTCATTGTAGCAGACTCACTAGTTGCACATGAACGTTTGATCAGATTCACTGATGAGTAGAACGATGTGAGTAGATAGATCATCGCGTTGACGAAAGACGTCTTTGTAGCAGACTCACTATTTGCACATGATTGAATTGACGAATCGATTCACTGATAGATAGAGCGATGAAGGTGAATAGATCATCGCTTTGACGATGTCATTGAAGCAAACTCACTGATCGACTTGCTCATTGAAGAGATCAACTTTGGGCTCGTCATTGTAGCAGACTCACTAGTTGCATGTGAACGTATGACCAGGTTCACTGATGAATAGAGCGATGAGAGCGAGTAGATCATCGCATTGAGAATAGATGTCATTGAAGCAGACTCACTGAGAGTTTGCTCATTGAGATAGAGACTTCACGCAGTTCTAGACTGATCTCTTTGATTGCTCTTTGAGATAGAGACTTCACGCAGTCATAGACTGGTTTCGTTTGATTGTTCAACAAATTCGAAGAATCTCTTGCGAATCTGAATGAACGATTAATTCGCTGATCTTTGATCTAGTCGAATGATTCCGATCGTTTATTTAACCTCGCTGATCAGCGCACGAGAAAAGAAGAAAGTGAGTGTTGCTGACGATTGCAAGTCGACTAGATCAAATGTCGATAGTGAATTGAAGAATCGACAGAAGCACTCGAGAGTCGATGCAGATTATTTCACTTCGTCTGTAACGAAGAAGCATTTATATAATGTTAGAGATCAGCATAGAGCGAGTCATATGAGTGTAATGTAACGAGTATATAAATGCTAAGAAAGAAAAGTATCTAGAAGAAAAGGGTCGACTATCTATATGACTCAGAAGAACATAAGCTAACTCTGAATAGAGTTGATCTCGAAACAACTCTATAGTCTAGCGACGAGCGATTGACGATAGTCATCAACATAGTCATCAACATAGCTATCAACATAGATGCGTAGCTAGAATTGTAACAATCTACATCAGTTTTGTCAGATCTATCTAGATGACATTATCATTTACAACAAAACACTGAATAAACATAAGAAACATGTACGACTAGTTCTACATAGACTACGAGAGACTGAGCTTCAGATGAATATAAATAAATGTGAGTTTCATGTTCAGAAGATCTTCTTTCTGAAACTATTGCTATTCATTGAAGAACTAAAGATGAATCTCAGAAAAGTACAAGCAGTAGTCGAATGATCTACTTCTACAAATCTCATTCAGATGCAGTTCTTCGTCGACTTCTGCAATTTCTATTGACGTTTTATAAAGAACTTTTCGAAGATTGTTCATTCTCTGATTCAACTAACTCAAAAAGAGATGATATTTGAATGAAATCAAGCTTGTCAAATGATCTTTGATCATATAAAGAAATGAATGACTGAAGTCTTTATTCTTCGTCATTTTGATCAGAATAAAGAGACTATTCTTGAAACAGACTCATTCAACTACGTCAATGATGACATACTTTCTCAGTATGATGATGAAGAAACATTGCATTCAATGATCTACTACAGCAAGAATCTGAGTCTCGCTGAGTGCAATTACGAGATCTATGACAAGAAACTACTAGCTGTCACGATTTTAGCCTTGTCAGACTCAGTCTTCTAGTCTTGTCAGATTTATTCTCGCTTCGTCATCTTGACTAGTTTCTATTGAGTCTAGCGTCGACTGAGAAACACACATATGTAGTCAGCTTCTTTTCTGTAGCTATCTTTCTTTCTTAGCATTTATCTTCTAGTTAAATGACACTTCTATTCAACTCGCTCTAGACAGATCTCTAACATTAGATAAATGCTCATCATCTACTACTCTGCTATCGACAAATAGATGATATGAAACAATCTATTCAGTAAGGAAAATTTGCAAGAAATTCTTCAAATTTGCATCATCATTTTAGATCGCAAGAAATTCTTCGATTCTACACTCATTTTCATCATTCTATTCGCAAGAAATTCTTCGAATAAAGCACTCAATTATTACCTGAAATTCACAAGAAATTCTTTGAATTTTCACTCATCAAAAAACATCAATTCAAAGCATCAATCTCTCATCTATTCTTATCTCAACAACTTCTACCTTCTCTCATCATGACACGCGACGTCGAGTCAGTTGAGTTCAGAACAACTCGTCTGCTCAGAAGCACTGTCAGTAGAAGAGTTTCACTTCTACTCATTGATGCTTCAGTCGAAGCTGAGAAAGCTGTCATCTCATGAAACATAAACATCGAAGAACAACTGCTTCATTGAGTCAGCAATCAACTCAACGAAGTCATCAATATGCTGAACGAGCTTCGAAGTCAGCGAGACTTGACTCTACAACTCAATGAACACTGACTTCTTGTACAAGATGATCACAAAAAGAGAGCGAAACAACTAGAAGTCGCTTTTGATAAAAACGATGAGCTAGAGAAAAAGATCAGTCAGCTACAAGGCGAGCGATTGAACTTCAGAGCGAAACAACGTCAAGTCGATCGATCTATGCTTCGTCAAGATACTCAGCCAGCTGAACAACGAGTCAATCAGAAAGAAGCTTCTACGATCTCAGTTTCGATTCGTCGTTCTGAAGTTGAACGAAGCTCGACTTTCGAAGCTCGCTCTCAACGAGAATCTTCTACTCTATCTGATAACGAAAACGATCATCACAAGTTCGTCAAGCTTTCGAATTCACTCATCTTCATCGAAACAGATGACTCTATCTGAGAGACATGAAACATCAAAATAGCTGACAAGCTCAATGTCAACGCGAATCATTACTCTACTGAAAAGATTCGTATTGTCTATGTGATTTTCAGGCTAGAAGACGATGCTGATCAGCAAATCTATGCAAAGCATCGTGTTGATGCTTTCTCATTCTATCAGTCACTATCAGAGCTACTGAAACATCTGAAAGAAATTTACGAAGATCAGAATCTGATTCGAAAGTGTCGTTGCAAATACGTCGCTCTGAAGCAGCTCAACAAGTTCTTCAGCTCTTTCTATTCAGAATTCACTAGAATATTCAGCTTTCTGAACTACGACGATATCATTCTGATGAACGACATTCAGGATAAAATCAATAATCGTCTTCAGAACGCGTTGTCAGTTTGCCTCATAAAGTTTAGCTCGCTTGATAAGCTCAAGATCTTTCTTCAAGATGTGAATAACAAACAACAAGTCAATTATCAGCTACGTGACGAGCAATGAACAGTCAAATCGATAGCAGCTTCGGAAAAACGTTTCGTTCCTTCGTCGACATCAGCATCAGCCTCGACTACTAGCTATGTTCGACTCGCTACTTTTTTCACCCCCGAATCTGAACGATCAAGAATGTCAATCACTTGCTTCAACTGCAAAGTATCGAATCATCTTTCAAAGAACTGCTCTCAGCTGAAGACTAGTACTCTGACATCTCGTGCATTCATTTCTCGTCTCAATGAGATCGTCATGTCGAAAGAAGAGAAGAAATTATTTACAGAGAAATCGAAGAATGAGACAAAAAACTAGTGACTTTCATCAAAGACGCGATGAAAGATGTGTTAATTTCTTCAACAACGAGCAGCTCAAATGACTTCTTTGCTTCGAAATCTTTGACTACTGAATGTGTACTATCTAGCAATGAAATTAGTTACTCATTAAAGTCATTGATTGACACTGAAGCAGCTGACTATTCGTTCATTGATGAATTAATCGCGCAGAATGTTTGTGATCATTTGCAAATCGAATCTTTATCTTTAATCAAGCTCAAATCAATAAGAAGATTCGATGATCATTATGCAAAAAAGCTCATTACTCATGCAATTTATTCGAATCTAACTGTTCAAGATCATATGAAACGTTTCGTCTCTATGCTAATCACTCGATTAGATCAACATCAGATGATTCTCGAAAAAACATGAATGAACAAGATCGAGATGACTATTGATATGAGAAATGATCGTCTTCAATTTTCTAGTTTCGAAGCTCATATCAAAGCTTCTATCAAAGCTCATTCGACTGTTCTTTCGAGCAAGAAAATCGCGATAGAACAGAAGAGTTCAATCTTTATTCAAATATTAAAGAGATCTATCTCTTCTGTTGTCACTCGACTCAGCGAGAAGTCATCTTCATTCAGTAGAATCATGAAATCACTTAGTTCAGTCAACTTCGCTTCGCCTTTCGATTCAATGAACATAGCAATGATAGAGGCTGCAGCATATAGATCACTAGTCAAACGGTCAAATGTGACTACTTTCGCGATCATCGTCACGAAAATCGATCGACTTCTAAAAACAGCTAGAAATAAACTCGAAGATGTAAATCTACAAGAGCTTTCACACGAAGAGATCTTGAAAGAAGTCAAAGCTAAGCTTTCTTCGAAATATCATGACTATCTAGACGTGTTTGATCGAGCGATGACTGATCAACTATTTTCTCATCGCTTCTACGATCATAAAATTGAGTTGATCGACGAGAAAACGTCTTCTCGAAGTCGTCTCTATCATATGTCTGATTACAAGCTTCAAAAGATGAAGAATTATCTGATCGAACATCTGAATAAGAACTTTATATCTTCTAGCTCGACCTCATACGCTTCGCTCATACTATTCATCGAAAAGAAAGACGATAGTCTGCGTTTCTGCGTCGATTATAGAAAGCTCAATGCTTTGATCAAACGAGATCGCTACTCTCTACTCTTAATAGACGAAACTCTCGCTCGTATTCAAGATAGCAAGTATCTGACTCGATTGAATATAATAGTCGTCTTCAACAAACTACGCATGCATTCGAGAAGCGAAGATTTGACTATCTTTATTACCTCTTTTGATTTCTACAAATATCACGTGATGCCTTTCGAATTAATCAACGGCTCGACTTTCTACCAACACTATATGAACGACGTGCTATTTGACTATCTTCATCAGTTTTGTCAGGCCTACCTAGATGATATTATCATCTACAGCAAAACACTGAAGAAACATAAGAAACACGTACGACTAGTTCTACATAGACTACGAGAGATCGACCTTCAGATGAATATAAACAAATGCAAGTTTCATGTTCAGAAGATCTTCTTTCTGAAACTATTGCTATTCATCGAAGAACTAAAGATGAATCTCAGAAAAGTACAAGCAGTAGTTGAATGATCTACTTCTACAAATCTCACTCAGATGCAGTTCTTCGTCGACTTCTGCAATTTCTATCGACGTTTTATAAAGAACTTTTCGAAGATTGTTCGTTCTCTGATTCGACTAACTCAAAAAGAGATGATATTTGAATGAAATCAAGCTTGTCAAACAATCTTTGATCATATGAAGAAACGAATGACTGAAGTCTCTATTCTTCGCCATTTTGATCAGAATAGAGAGACTATTCTTGAAACAGACTCATTCAACTACGTCAACAATGACATACTTTCTCAGTATGATGACGAAGAAATATTGCACTCGATGATCTACTACAGCAAGAATCTGAGCCTCGCTGAGTGCAATTACGAGATCTATGACAAGAAACTACTAGCAATCATTCGTGTCTTCAAGCATTGACGACCTGAGCTGAAATTGACTGAGCTACTCATCAAGATGTTCACTGATCATCAAGCTTTAACGTCATTAATGAAAGATAAAGAGCTAAGTAGACGTCAAATGCGCTGAGTACAAAAGCTCGTCGACTTCAACTTCAAAATCATGTATCGTTCAGATAAACAAAACATCAAAGTCGATGCATTGACTCGTCGAGTCGATTCAGTTTCTAGAAGTCTCGAGAATGAATGATGTCGCTATCAGCGAACTACAATTCTCACGTCGAATCGAATGAAAATCGCTGATCTAGAAGAGAAAGAGAACGATGAATCAATTTATCGATTGATTCTAGAAGCTAACAGAATCAACGAGAATTGTATTCTACTTCGTGAAGTCGTATTAAAAGGTGAAGCTCAATACGAAGATACTAAATTAAGGGATTGTCGAGTTCAGAACGAAATACTATATCGAGATGATCTTCTATGAATTTCCTTCGATGAGCATCTTCAAATGAAGCTAATTCGAAAAGTTCACGATCAACCTTCTATTGATCATCTCGAAATTCTCAGAACGATGAAGGTCATAAGAAGATACTACTATTGATCTTCAATGTGAAAGACAATAGATCGATATATTTGAAACTGCTACATTTGTCAGCGATCAAAGACTTCTCGAAATAAATTCAATGAACTACTACATGCTCTACTCATATTCGAACAGCGATGAAAGAACATAGTTATGAATTTCATCATCAACTTATTTCTTTCAAAAGACAAAAACATCATACTAACAGTGATATGTAGACTGACAAAGAAACGACACTATATCTCTTGTTCTACTGATGACGAAGAAATCACAGCAGAAAAAACAGCAGAGCTAATGCTTCAGTGAATATATCGAATACATGATTTACTCGATTTCATTGTTTCGAATCGAAACTCTCAATTTACCTTCATTCTATGAAAGTCTCTTTGCAAAAGACTGAGCATTAACCTTTGATTATTCACTGCCTATCACTCTCAAACCGACGATCAAAGTGAACGAGTCAATCAGAACATCGAAAGATATCTTCAATTCTTCTGTTCGTACATGCAGAATGACTGAGCTAAGCTACTACTCATGATTGAGTTCGTCGACAATAATGCTCTGTTCTCAGTCATCTTCTCGATCTCTTTCTTTCTAAACAAAGACTTTCATCCTCGTATGAGCTTTGAACCCGATGTCAGCGAATATGAAAGTTCTCGTGAACGCTTGCAGACGACTAAAGCCGAGAATATATCTGAACATATGAACAAAACACTGAAGTTTGCTCGCGAGTCGCTAGCCAAAACACAGGAACAAATGATGAAACAAGTCAATAAGCATAGAAAAGAAGTTGATTACGAGGTCGAATCAAAGATGTTTCTGAATGAAAGAAACATCGTTACAGCGAGATCTTTCAAGAAGCTAGATGACAAAATGCTCGATTCTTTCACCAATCTAGATTTCGTCGACTCTTCATATAAACTAAAATTATCAGAGTCTATGCGTGTTCATGATGTATTTCATTCTGATCTGCTTTGCTCTGCCGTCGACGACTTCTTGCCTGGTCAAAAGAACGAACCCTCAGGTTCAATAGTGATAAACGACGAAGACGAATGAAAAATCGACGATATATTGAATTTTCGTCGATATCGAAGACGACTTCAGTATAGAGTCAAATGAAATGACTATGACAATGATCTCAATTGGTACAACGCTGATGACGATGAATTTATGAACGCTCAGAAGATAGTTGACGATTTTCATATTTGATATTTGAACAAATCGCGCTAGAAGCGCTTTCGACTATTCAGTCAATCAGAATTTAATGAGTCTGAGTCTGTGAAATCATGATTGAGCAATCAATCGAACCGAGCAGAAAATACATTCATGCGAATATGAATCGTCGAAGAAAGAGAGTAATGTCACGATTCTAGCCTCGTCAGGCTCAGTCTTCTAGCCTTGTCAGATCTATTCTCGCTTCGTCACCTTGACTAGTCTCTATTGAGCCTAGCGTCGGCTGAGAAACACACATATGTAGCCAGCTTCTTTTCTGTAGCTATCTTTCTTTCTTAGCATTTATCTTCTAGTTAAATGACATCTCTATTCGACTCGCTCTAGACAGGTTTCTAACACTAGCAATCATTTATGTCTTCAAGCATTGATGATCTGAGCTGAAATTGACTGAGTTACTCATCAAGATGTTCACTGATCATCAAGCTTTAACATCATTAATGAAAGATAAAGAGCTAAGTAAATGTTAAATGCATTGAGTATAAAAGCTCATCAACTTCAACTTCAAAATAATGTATTGCTCAGATAAACAAAACATCAAAGTCAATGCATTGACTCGTCAAGTCGATTCAGTTTCTAGAAGCTCAGAAGATGAGTGCATTTGCTATCAACAAATCACTATTCTGACTTCAAATTGAATGAAAATTGCTGATCTAGAGAAAAACATCGAGAAATCAATTTATAAACAGATTCTTGAGATTAATGAAATCGATGAGAATTGTACGCTACTTCGTGAAGTCATATTAAAAGATGAAGCTCAATATGAAGATATTAAATTAAGAAATTGTTGAGTTTAGAACGAAATACTATATTGAGATGATCTTCTATGAGTTTTCTTTGATGAGCATCTTCAAATGAAGTTAATTCAAAAAGTTCATGATCAATCTTTTATTGATCATTTTGAAATTCTCAGAACGATGAAGATCATAAGAAGATACTACTATTGATCTTCAATGTGAAAAACAATAAGTCAATATATTTGAAACTGCTACATTTATCAGCAATCAAAGATTTCTCAAGATAAATTCAATGAATTACTACATTCTCTACTCATACTCGAACAGCAATGAAAGAACATAGTCATGAACTTCATCATTGACTTATCTCTTTTGAAAGGCAAAAACGTCATACTAACAGTGATATGTAAATTGACAAAGAAATGACATTATATTTCTTGCTTCACTGATGACGAGAGAATCACAGCAGAAAAAACAGCTGAGCTAATGCTTCAGTGAATATATCGAATACATGATTTACTCGATTTCATTGTTTCGAATCGAGACTCTCAATTTATCTTCATTCTATGAAAGTTTCTTTGCAAAAGACTGAGCATTAACCTTCAACTATTCACTGTCTATCACTCTCAAATCGATGATCAAAGCGAACGAGTCAATCAGAACGTCGAAAGATATCTTTGATTTTTCTGTTTGTACATGCAGAATGACTGAGCTAAGCTACTACTCATGATTGAGTTCATTGACAATAATGCTCTGTTCTCAATCATCTTCTTGATCTCTTTCTTTCTAAACAAAGACTTTCATTCTTGTATGAACTTTGAACTCAATGTCATTGAATATGAAAGTTCTTGTGAACGCTTGCAGACGACTAAAGTTGAGAATATATCTGAACATATGAACAAAACATTAAAGTTTGCTCGCGAGTCACTAGTCAAAACATGAAAACAAATGATGAAACAAGTCAATAAGCATAGAAAAGAAGTTGATTACAAGATTAAATCAAAGATATTTCTAAATGAAAGAAACATCATTACAGCAAGATCTTTCAAGAAGCTAGATGACAAAATGCTTGATTCTTTCATCAATCTAAATCTTGTTGACTCTTCATATAAACTGAAATTATCAGAGTCTATGCATGTTCATGATGTATTTCATTCTGATCTGCTTCGCTCTGTCATTGATGATTTCTTGCCTGATCAAAAGAATGAATCTTCAGATTCAATAATGATAAACGATGAAGATGAGTGAAAAATCGATGATATATTGAATTTTCGTCGATATTGAAGACGACTTCAGTATAGAGTCAAATGAAATAACTATGACAATAATCTTAATTGATACAACGCTGATGATGACGAATTTATGAATGCTCAGAAGATCATTGATGATTTTCATATTCAATATTCGAACAAATCGCGCTAATTGACAATTCAATCAATCACGATTTAACAGATCTGAGTCTGTGAAATCACGATTGAGCAATCAATCGAGTTGAGCAGAAAATACATTCATGCAAACATGAATCGTTAAAGAGAAAAAGTAATGTCATGATTCTAGTCTTGTCAGACTTAGTCTTCTAGTCTTGTCAGATTTATTCTCGCTTCGTCATCTTGACTAGTCTTTATTAAGTCTAGCGTCAACTAAGAAACACACATATGTAATCAGCTTCTTTTCTGTGACTATCTTTCTTTCTTAGCATTTATCTTCTAGTTAAATGACACTCATATTAACTCGCTCTATGCTGATCTCTAACAGCATATGTGAAAAGTTGAGTCAGTGAAACGATGATCAAACATATAGCATTCAGAATGAAAAACATGATCATAAACTCATTTCTTAAAGCAGAAAAGATACTGTTGATCATAAATAAGATGTATGATGATTTCAATTAACATCACATGACTCAACAACAGTTCTTGAAGCTGTATTAAAACAAGATCTTCTTTCATGAATTTTAAATGAAATTTCAGAGACTTAGTGCAAAACTAAAGTACAATAATGAAACTTTACTAGATGATCTTCAGCATAAGATTAACTCAGATCTTCAGCAAGTCATGATCAATAAACAAACTATGAATTTGAATGAATTCATCAACATCTGCATGCAAGTCAACATTCAATTGATAAAATTGAATGCTTCATTAGCTTTCAAGACATCAACAATTCAAGTCACTTGCTTTATCACTAACATCTTAATGATGATCACGATTGCGATTTCAGCTTCAATCTTTGTATGAAAGAAATTCAGAATATCAAACGTTGATTTTGCTAAAGAGAAGTTGTTTAAAAAAGAACTTTGCTTCAAATGCAAGAAGTTAAAACATAAAGCACATGACTGTCTTAAATCAACTCAGATGCATGAAATTGCAGCGAATTTGAAAAATGATCTGCTTTCATTTGTTAGGGGCCTGCCTAGAGCGAGTCGGATAGGGGTGTCATTTAACTAGAAGATAAATGCTAAGGAAGAAAGGTAGCTACAGGAAAGAAGCTGGCTACATATGTGTGTTCCTCAGCCGACGCTAGGCCCAATAGGGACTAGTCAAGGTGACGAAGCTAGGATAGGCCTGGCAAGGCTAGGATCGTGACATTACCCCCCCCCCTTGACTATTCATGTCCGCATGAATGTTGTTCCTTAGTGCGCTTTTGTTGGATACTTGGTATGAAAGTCGTCAACCACCTCTTGAGCGTTCATAAATTCGTCGCCGTCAGCGTTATACCAGTTGAGGTCGTTGTCATAGCCCTTCCATTTGACCCGATATTGAAGCCGTCTCCTATAGCGTCGGGAGTCCAGTATATCATCGATTTCCCATTCGTCTTCATCTTTTACCACTATTGGCCCGGGAGGTTCATTCTTTTGGCCAGGCAGAGGGTCGTCGGCGGCAGGGCGAAGCAGGTCAGGATGGAATACATCATGAACACGCATAGACTCTGGTAATTCCAGTTTATATGAAGAGCCGACGGGACCTAGATTGGTGAAAGGACCGAGCATTTTGTCATCCAGCTTCTTGGAAGGTCTCGCTGTAACGATGTTCCTTTCATTCAGGAACATCTTTGATCCGGTCTCGTAATTGACCTCCTTTCTATGCTTGTTAGCCTGGTTCATCATTTGCTCTCGTGTTTTGGCCAGAGCTTCGCGAGCGAAGGTCAGTGTCCTATCCATGTGATCGGATATATCTTCGGCCCGAGCGGCCTGCAGGCGTTCGCGGGTGCTTCCATACTCGGTGGTGTCAGGGTCGAAGCTCATACGAGGGTGAAAGCCCTTGTTCATGAAGAAGGGGGTCAAGGAGGTGGCTGAAGACAAGGCGTTATTGTCGGCAAACTCGGCCATGGGTAGCCACTTGGACCAGTCGTCCTGCATGTACGAACAGAAGGAACGAAGGTATCGCTCGACATCCTGATTGGCTCGTTCGCTTTGGCCGTCGGTCTGGGGGTGATAGGCGGTGGACAACCGAAGAGAAATGCCCAGCCGTTTGCAAAGGGACTTCCAAAGGATGGAGGTGAACTGAGGACCTCGATCGGATACAATGGAGCTTGGTAGACCGTGGGTTCGATATACCCATTGAAGCAACATTTCAGCTGTCTTTTCGGCTGTGATACCTTCATCATCAGTGGTGCAAGAGATATAATGCCTTTCTTTCGACAATCTGCAGATGACAGTCAGGATAGCGTTGTAGCCGTACGAATCAGGTAGGCCGGTAATGAAATTCATGGCTATGTCCTGCCATCGCTGTTCAGGTATCGGTAGAGGTTGAAGCAAGCCATTTGATTTATCCCTAGGTGCCTTTGATCGTTGACAAACATAGCAGTTCCGGATATATCGGTCTACTGTCTTCCGCATGGACGGCCAATAGTAGTTCCGTTTGATGACCTCCACCGTTCTAAGAATACCGGGGTGACCTATTGAGGGTTGATCGTGCACCCCACGAATCAGGTTCATTTGCAGAAGTTCATTGAACGGGACTCATAGCTGACTGCCTTTGTATAAGATTCCATCCTGGACCCGGCAATCCTTCAGCTTGATGCCTTCGCATTGTGCTTCGCCTCTTTCTATTGCTTCGCGAAGTAGAGTACAATCCTCGTCGATTTCATTCGCGTCAAGGACTTGTTTATAGATTGGCTCGCTGACGTCTTCCTCTAGATCAGCAATCTCCATCCGGTCCGGCGTCAGGATAGTGGTTCGTTGATAGCGGACGCGTTCATCATCGGAACCTCTGGGCACGGAGTCAGCTCGGCGAGTTAATGCATCGGCCTTAATGTTCTGTTTGCCAGGTCGATACATTATCTTGAAGTTGAAGTCAGCTAGCTTCTGAACCCAGCGCATCTGACGTCTACTCAGCTCTTTATCCTCCATTAATGACGTCAGAGCTTGGTGATCGATGAACATCTTGATTGGTAGCTCAGTCAATTCCAGCTCAGGTCGCCAATGCTCGAATGCTCGAATGATCGCTAGTAGCTTCTTGTCATAAATCTCGTAATTGCACTCAGCGGGACTCAGGTTCTTGCTGTAGTAGGCCATCGGATGCAATGTTCCTTCGTCATCATACTGAGAAAGTATGCCACCGTTGACGTAGTCGGATGAGTCTGTTTCAAGGATAGCCTCCCTATTCTGGTCAAAATGGCGAAGGATAGGTGCTTCAGTCATTCGTTTCTTCATATGGTCAAAGGCCGTTTGACAAGCGTGGTCCCATTCAAATATCACCTCTTTTTGGGTGAGCCGAACCAGGGGACGAACAATCTTTGAAAAGTCCTTTATAAAACGTCGATAGAAGTTGCAGAAGCCGACGAAGGACTGCACCTGAGTGAGGTTTGTAGGAGTAGGCCATTCGACTACTGCTTGTACTTTTCTGGGGTCCATCTTTAGTCCTTCGGTGGATAGCAATAGTCCCAGGAAGGAGGTCTCCTGAACATGGAACTCGCACTTGTTTATATCCACCTGAAGGCCAGCCTCTCGTAGTCTATGTAGAACTAATCGTACGTGCCGCTTATGTTCCTTCAGTGTTTTGCTGTAGATGATAATGTCATCTAGGTAGGCCTGGCAAAACTGGTGAAGGTAGTCAAATAGCACGTCGTTCATATAGTGTTGGTAGGAAGCCGGGCCGTTGGTTAATCCGAAAGGCATCACGTGATATTTGTAGGAACCAAAAGAAGTGATAAAGGTAGTCAAATCTTCGCTACCTGGGTGCATTCGCAGTTTATTGAACGCGGCAATGATGTCCAATCGGGTCAGATATTTGCTTCCTTGTATACGGGCGAGAGTCTCGTCTATTAATGGCAAAGGGTAGCGGTCCCGTTTGGTCAAAGCATTGAGCTTTCTGTAATCGACGCAGAAACGCAAGCTACCGTCTTTCTTTTCGGCGAATAGTATGGGCGAAGCGTATGGAGCTGAGCTAGACGATATGAAGCCTTTATTCAGATGCTCGGTCAGGTAGTCCTTCACCTTTTGAAGCTTGTAGCCAGACATATGGTAGAGGCGACTTCGAGGAGGTGTTCCCTCGCCGGTCAACTCAATTTTATGATCGTAGGGGCGGTGAGGGGGTAGTTGATCAGCCATCGCTCGGTCAAACACGTCTAGATAGTCATGATATTCCGAAGGAAGCTTAGCTTTGACTTCTTTCAAGGCCTCTTCGTGTGAAAGCTCTTGTATATTTACATCTTCGGGTTTATTCCTAGCTGTTTTTAGAAGCCGATCGATTTCCGTGACGGTGATCGCGAAAGTAGCCACATCCGACCGTTTGGCTAGTGATCTATATGCTGCAGCCCCTATCATTGCTATGTTCATTGAACCGGAAGGCGAAGCGGAGTTGACTGAATTAGGTGGTTCCACGATTTTACTGGATGAAGATGACTTCTCGCTGAGTCGGGTGGCGACAGAAGGGGTAGACCTCTTTAGTATTTGGGTAGGGGCCGAACTCTTCTGTTCTATCGCGATTTTCTTGATGACAGGAAGGGGGGCCGGGCTAGCATCGATATGAGCCTTTGAATCAGGAAATTGAAGGCGATCGTCCCTCATATCAATCGTTACCCCGGTCTTATTCATCCATGTTTTTCCGAGAATCATCTGATGCTGGCCCAATCGGGTAATCAGCATAGGGGCGGAACGTTCCATATGACCTTGGACAGTCAGATTCGGATAAATCGCATGGGTAATGGGCTTTTTTGCATAATGGCCATCGAATCCCCTTATTGGCTTGGGCTTGGTTAAAGGTAACGGTTCGATTTGCAAATGGTCACAAACATTCTGCGCGGTTAATTCATCAATGAACGAATAGCCAGCTGCTCCAGTGTCAACCAATGACTTTAATGAGTAACTAATTCCATTGCTAGATAGTACACATTCAGTAGTCAAAGGTTCCGGGGCAAAGGGGTCATTTGGGCTGCTCGTTGTTGAAGAAATTAACACATCTTCCACCGCGTCTTTGGTGGAAGTCACTAGTTTTTTGCCTCATCCTCCGATTTCTCTGTAAATAATTCCTCCTCTTCTTCCGGCATGACGACCTCATTGAGGCGAGGGGTGAATGCACGAGGTGCCGGAGTACTAGCCTTCAGCTGAGGGCAGTCCTTTGAAAGGTGACCCGGTACTTTGCAGTTGAAGCAGGTGATTGGCATTCTTGGTCGTTCAGGTTCGGGGGTGGAAAAAGTAGCGGGCCGAACATAGCTAGTAGCCGGGGCTGAAGCTGGTGTCGACGAAGGAACAAAACGTTTTTCCGGAGCTGCTACCGGTTTGACTGTTCGTTGCTCGCCACGTAGCTGGTAATTGGCTCGTTGTTTGTTATCCACACCTTGAAGGAAGGTCTTGAGCTTGTCAAGCGAGCTAAACTCTATGGGGCAAACTGACAACGCGTCCTGGAGGCGATTGTTGATTTTATCCTGAATGTCGTCCATCAGGGTGGTATCGTCGTAGTTCAGGAAGCTGGATATTCTAGTAAATTCTGAATAGAAAGAGCTGAAAGGCTTGTTGAGCTGCTTCAGAGCGACGTATTCGCGACGACACTTCCGAATAAGGTCCTGGTCTCCGTAAATTCCTTCCAGATGTTTCAGTAGCTCTGATAGTGACTGGTAGGGTGAGGGAGCGCCAACACGACGCTTTGCATAGGTTTGCTGGTCAGCATCGCCTCCTAGCCTGGAAACCACATAGGCAATACGGATCTTTTCAGTAGGGTAATGGTCCGCGTTGGCATCGAGCTTGTCAGCTATTTTGGTGTTCCATGTCTCCCAGGTAGGGTCACCTGTTCCGGTGAAGATGGGTGAATCCGGAAGCTTGACGGACTTGTGATGACCGTTCCCGTTTCCAGATAGAGTAGAAGACTCTCGTTGGGAGCGAGCTTCGGAAGCCGAGCTTCGTTCAACTTCCTGATTGGCTCGTTGCTCAGCTGGCTGAGTATCTTGACGGGGCATAGGCCGATCGGCTTGACGTTGTTCCGCTCTGGAGTTCAATCGCTCGCCTTGTAGCTGACTGATCTTTTCCTCTAGCTCATCGTTTTTATCAAAAGCGGCTTCTAGTTGTTCCGCTCTCTTTTTGTGATCATCTTGTACGAGGAGCCAGTGTTCATTGAGTTGTAGAGCCAAGTCTCGCTGGCTTCGGAGCTCGTTCAGCATATTGATGACTTCGTTGGGTTGATTGCTGGCCCAATGAAACAGTTGTTCTTCGGTGTTTATGTTCCATGCGATGGCAGCTTCCTCAGCTCCGGCTGGAGCATCGGTGGGTAGAAGTGAAACTCTTCTACTGGCAGTGCTCCTAAGCAGGCGAGTTGTTCGGGGCCCAACTGGCTCGGCGTCGCGTGCCATGGTGAGAGAAGGTAGGAGTTGTTGAGGTAAGGGTAGGTGGGGGGTTGATGTTTTGGATTGGTGTTTTTTGGTGAGTGGAAATTCAAAGAATCCCTTGTGAATTTCAGGTAATAATTGGGTGCTTTATCCGAAGAATCCCTTGCGGATAGAATGGTGAAAATGGGTGTAGAACCGAAGAATCCCTTGCGGCCTAAAATGGTGGTGCAAATTTGAAGAATCCCTTGCAAATTTTCCTTACTGAATAGGTTGTTTCGTATCGTCTATTCGTCGATAGCAGGGTAGTAGATGGTGAGCATTTATCTAATGTTAGGGGCCTGCCTAGAGCGAGTCGGATAGGGGTGTCATTTAACTAGAAGATAAATGCTAAGAAAGAAAGGTAGCTACAGGAAAGAAGCTGGCTACATATGTGTGTTCCTCAGTCGACGCTAGGCCCAATAGGGACTAGTCAAGGTGACGGAGCTAGAATAGGCCTGGCAAGGCTAGGATCGTGACATCATTAAAGTAGTGACTGAGAGTGATATACTCATATCTTGCTTCATCAGCATGTCTGATAATTCATTTGATTTCAAGTCGTTTACTGTTGATATCATCTTGAGTAATTTAGAAAAGACATTCAGATTTCTTGCTCTGATAGATATTAAAGTCATTAACATGACTTTCATTGATGAATCTTTAATGTCAGAGTTATGTGAATGCTTTGATATTTAGTCAATATTACTGTCAAAATCAAAATCAATTCAATTGTATGATGAAATCTTTGATTGAAAGTTGATTACACATGCTTTGTATACATTAATCATGATTTAAGAATACAAGAATGAAATGATGTTTTTATTAATAACTCATTTAGATCAGCACAAGATAATCATTGAAAATCTTTAATTGAAAAGAAAACAAATTTTGATAAATTCTGCAAATGATTAATTAATATCATTGTTAAAGATTTGAACATTAAAATCTGTTGTTTTGAAAGCAAGCAGTTGTCACAATTCTAGTCTTGTCAGACTCAGTTTTCTAGTCTTGTCAGATTTATTCTTGCTTTGTCATCTTGATTGATTTCTATTGAGTTTAACGTTGACTGAGAAACACATATATGTAGTCAGCTTGTTTTCTGTAACTATCTTTCTTTCTTAACATTTATCTTTTAGTTAAATGATATTTCTATCTGACTCGCTTTAAACAGATCTTTAACATTAGATAAATACTCATTAACTACTCTGCTATCAATGAATAAATGATACAAAACAATCTATTCAGTAAGAAAAATTTGCAAGAAATTCTTTGATTTTACACTCATTTTCATCATTCTATTCGCAAGAAATTCTTTAAATAAAGCATTCAATTATTATCTGAAATTCACAAGAGATTCTTTGAATTTTCACTCATCAAAAAACATCAATTCAAAACATCAATTTCTCATTTACTTTTATCTCAATAACTTTTATCTTCTTTCATCATGATATGCAATGTTGAATCAGTTGAGTCTTGAACAACTCATCTGCTTAGAAATATTATTAATAGAAGAGTTTCACTTCTACTCATTAATGCTTTAATTGAAACTGAGAAAGCTGTCATTGCATGAAATATAAACATTGAAGAATAACTGTTTCATTGAGTCAGCAATCTGTTACGATTCTAGCTACGCATCTTCGTTGATAGCTATGTTGACTATTCTGAGAACTATCGTCGATCGCTCGTCGCTAGAGCATAGACTTGTTTCGAAGTCAACTCTATTCAGAGTTAGCTTATGTTCTTCTGAGTCATATAGATAGTCGACTCTTCTCTTCTAGATACTTTTCTTTCTTAGCATTTATATACTCGTTACATTACATTCATATGACTCGTTCTATGCTGATTTCTAACATTATATAAATGCTTCTTCATTACAGACGAAGTGAAATAATCTGCATCGACTTGCTCTGCTTGATTCACACGACTATTGACTTTGATCTAGTCGACTCGCGATCGTGCAGACACTCATTCTTCTTTCTCGTGAGCTGACTCAGCGAGAATAAACAAAAGATTCGAACTCGTGCACTGATCAGCGAGTATAAACAAACGATCGAAATCATTCGACTAGGTCAAAGATCAGCGAATACATCGCTCATTCAAATTCGCAAGAAATTCTTCGAGTTTGATGAGCATTCAAACGAGGTCAGTCATAGAACTGCGTGAAGTCTCTATCTCAAAGAGCAATCAAAGAGATCAGTCTAGAACTGCGTGAAGTCTCTATCTCGATGAGCAAACTCTCAGTGAGTCTGCTTCAATGACATCGTCAATGCAATGATCTTCTCATCGCTCTATCTATCAGTGAATCGATTCGTCTATCAGTTCACATGCAACTAGTGAGTCTGCTTCAATGACACTCATCGTCAATGCGATGATCTTCTCATCGCTCTATCTATCAGTGAATCATCGTCTATCAGTTCACATGCAACTAGTGAGTCTGCTTCAATGACATCTTTCGTCAATGCAATGATCTACAAACACATCGCTCTACCTATCAGTGAATCGATCTACCTCGAGTTTCTGTGTCAACTAGTGAGTCTGCTACAAAGACGCGTCCGATATTGATCTCGTCATCGAGTCAGTCACTCGATAGTTAGTCTGCTTGAACGACACTCGAAGTGAGTCTGCTACAAAGACAGACAACGATTGATCTCTTGATTGAGTCGATCAACGAACGAAACAAGCTCTACTATGTAGTAGATCTGAATCAGAAGTGAGTTTGCTTCAATGACATGATCAATGCGATGATCTATCTACTCACATCGCTCTATCTATCAGTGAATCGATCTATCTCGAGTTTCTGTGCAACTAGTGAGCCTGCTTCAATGACATCTCTATCTTGCATAGTGAGTCTGCTACAATAGGCATTTCGATTCTGCACAAGGCTAAGAAAATACATTCATGTGAACATGAATTGTTGAAGAAAGAGAGTAATGTTATGATTCTAGCTACGCATCTTCGTTGATAGCTATGTTGACTATTCTGAGAACTATCGTCGATCGCTCGTCGCTAGAGCATAGACTTGTTTCAAAGTCAACTCTATTCAGAGTTAGCTTATGTTCTTCTGAGTCATATAGATAGTCGATTCTTCTCTTCTAGATACTTTTCTTCCTTAGCATTTATATACTCGTTACATTACACTCATATGACTCGCTCTATGCTGA
>JAABUU010000815.1_pt1 | contig 62508 bp, 85 predicted proteins | sample 5559301 | NCBI WGS metagenome assembly JAABUU01 (sample SAMN10711884, study PRJNA513360) | rock metagenome | isolation source: Antarctica rocks | place: Antarctica: Victoria Land, Richard Nunatak white
GCAACGTGTGGGATGACCTTCCACCCATCCAATCCCAGGCGGCGGAGCGATTAGGGTACCCAACCCAGAAACCCCTCTCCCTGTTGGAACGCATCATCAACACGAGCACCAATCCCGGCGATGTCGTCCTCGATCCGTTCTGCGGTTGTGGCACAACCGTTGACGCCGCACAAGGAACGGGCAGGAGGTGGATTGGCATTGACGTCACGCACCTGGCCATCAACCTCATCAAGAAACGACTACGCGACCGCTACCCGGATCTGCCCGTGCCACGCGTCGTGGGAGAGCCAACGACGGTCGACGGCGCGGCCGAGCTCGCCCGCACGGATCCACACGGCTTCCAGGACTGGATCTGCGCCCTGGCCGACGCCCAAAGCGTACGGCCTCTCAATGGACCCACGTTACGCCTGGCCCACAAGAAGGGCGCGGATCAGGGCATCGATGGCCGCCTGTACTTCCACGACGACCACACGAACGCGACGAAGCAGATCGTGCTCTCCGTCAAATCGGGGCATCTGCAGCCGGCCTACGTGCGTGAACTGCGCGGCGTGATGGAGCGTGAGGGCGCGGAGATGGCGGCGCTCTTGACGCTCGACGAGCCGACGGCGGCGATGCGCCGCGAGGCCCTTGCCGCCGGCGTCTACACGTCGCCGGGATGGAACAAAACGTATCAGCGTCTGCAAATCGTCACGGTCGCCGATCTGTTCGCGGGTCGCGGCCTTGCCTACCCGCCGGCGGCGCAAACGAACGTCACGCACAAGAAAGCCCTACCCGCGCGTACGGCCGGTGACCCCGTGCAGCCGTCCTTCTTCGAGATGCCGCCGAAACCCGCCGACAAGCCGCGCCAACGCCGCTAGAGCGCGCTGTGCGACGGGCGCTACGTGCGCACGTTCGGGCACGGGTAGTCGATCGCTAGACCATGCGGATCATCCATAATGTCGTCCAGTATCACGATCGTGATAGTCGCGGAACACGACGAACAGGTTGATACAAGCCGCGGGTAGGGCTCTCTACCCCCCGAGAGAGGGTTATCTACAAGCGCCTCGCCAAACTGCCACAGTCCCATTGCATGCTGATTAGCCCTGGCTTGCGCTATGGCCTCATCGAGTGCGGGTCTCACATCCTCTTGCGTCAGCATCGTCATCTGCCTCCTGACATAAAATAAGGGGTCAGCCGCCTCAGCGGAAGTCACGACGCATCCTTCGGGACAGGCTGCATCGGCCAGCGTCCGTCCGCGAGCCACGCGCCGTCCAGGTAGACGGCGGTCATCTCCGTGCGCCAGTCCGACGCCGCGCACAGCCAGACGACGGGCGTGCCGATGGCGTCAACGCCGACCTTTGTGACCTCATAGGGCACCGATAGATCGCTGTCGCCCACCCATACCGTGTCGCCCACGGCCGGCGTCCAGTTAGGGACGCTCATGATGGTTCCTCATCGCGCACCAGGCGCGGCCGGGCGAACGCCAGCGTGTGCGTGGTCGTCCCGTCGCCGTTGTCCCGCACCGTGATGTCCAGCGGCCGGGCATAGCCAACCTTAACCTCCTGGCCGATGGTCGGTAGACGCGCTGTCTGTGGCAGGGACGTGGGCAGCCCGGCGGCGTCGTAGACGTAGACCGGCAGCCCCGCCGCACGGGCGATACGAATTGTGTATGCCGTCCCCCTGCTCTCATCATCGAACAAGGCGACGAGGGCCTGGCTCGTTTTGACCATCTCTTCGTTGCGGATCAGGCCGGCGCGCTTGCCCAGGCCCTTCCAGTCGGGCAGATGCAGGCGCACGGGGATACCGCGCTGACGCGCCCACAGGACGCCCAGGCGATCAACCCCCAACGCCCCGCCACTCACGACCTCCGTGATGTGCAACCCCAGGCCCTCGGCATGCGCCAGGGCGCGATCCACGGCGGCGGCGCTACCGATGGAGCGGCTGCCGGCGATAAGCACTCTCATGATGGCTCCTGCTGGTCGAGGCGGTCGAGACCCTCTTTGATGAGTTGGCGCGCAAACGTTGAGGGCGGCAAGCCTCGCTGCCCCGCTCGCCGTTCGAGCTTTTCCATCATCTCAGCCTGCAACCTCACCATAACAGGCGTGCCGCGTTCACGAGCGGCACGGTTGGATGGACGCTGCGTATCATCAGTCATAGTTACTCCTTCTAACCCAAACTATCTATAGCTTACCATGACTATCTTCCTATCATTATACTTACTCTCGCTATTGCATACTTACTACGAGTAAGCTATACTTACAACAGATAGAAGAGAACAGACGGAGGACACGACGATGGCGAGACAGACGAAGACAACGAAGGCGGCCTACCGGCCACGGATCACGATGAGCCCGGTCTACGGGATCTACTTTGTGGAATCGGAGAGCAGGCCGGGGACATGCTACCGCACGGACGCGATTTTAGGAACGTGCAACTGCCCGGCCCGCAAGCCATGCAAGCATTTATCCCTCGCGATCAAAACCTGGGAATGGCACTATCGCCTGCGCTCACTGGCGCGGCGACGGACCGAGGAAGCGGCCGGGGCGTTCCCGGTCGCGGCATAAACGACATCGTACAACGCACACGCTACCAATAAAAGACCGGCGCGCCTCCCCTCGAAAAGCAGTCGCGCCGGCCACCACCCTTTAGGAGGCACTTCCAATGATAACCCCTTTCACCCTGGCCCTGGCGTTCCTCATCATCGTCGTGATCGCCCTGCACCTGCTGGCCGGTTCGTTCGTGATCGTCCTCCCCGCCCTACACGTTGGGGGGATGTAGCCATGACGACCACCACAGAGACACGAGAGGACACAGGCGCGGCGACACAGACCCCGGCGACATGGACCCCTGAGGAGATCGCGGCCCGCAAGGCCCTGTGGACGGCGACAGCAGCCCGACTGGCGACGACGCTGCCTTTGGACACCCCGGACGAGCGCACGGCCTACCTGGCGGCCGTGGAGACCGAGGTCGGCTGCACCTACGCGGAGCTGCAGCGGGCGATCTGCCGGGCGGCGGGACCAGCACCGCTGGCGGTCGTCGCTAACGAGCGGCGGCTGATGGCGCGCGGTGAGCCCGCACGGGGTTGCTACGATGGCCCTGGCGAGGATCGGGACCGGGGCCGCTTTAGTCGCGACATGGCGTGCACGCTGGGTCTGGTGGCGTAGCATGATGGCAGTAGAGGAGTGCGCAGGCTGTGGCGCGTTGGTCGAGATCCCGGTCGAGATGGCAACGGCAGCAGCATGGTGTCAAATCTGCGCTGAACAGGCGGCGCTGGATGATGGGGAGTAGCGCGCGATGATGCGGCGTCAACGCTCTTTCGTCGCATAAGGGCTTGACGCCGAACCCGATTCGTGGCACACTCCCGGTAAGCCGTCGAAGCGACGGCGGGTCACACCAGGAGCGCGAAGGAGTCCGGCTATGGACAACATCGGCAAGGGAGACCAGATCAAAGCCGGCGCACAGGGCACACAGGGGGCCGGCATGACCACTAATACGATTCGGGAGCGCTCGCCCAACGTCCCGATCACCGGGCAGGACGCGTCATTCCAGCGGCCGGGCGGCCTCTCCGATGTGGAGTGGCAAGAGCAACAGGCCCTCGCGCGCCAGCCACAACAGACAGCGGTCCTGGACGGCCTTCATGAGGACGAGGACGACGGGACACCTGGCTTTAGCAAAGCCGGCGTGACGAAGGGCTACGACGTGGCAGGGTTGGGGAACTCCTCGCCCACGTAGCGGCCCGCGATCAACCATCAGCCTGCACAAGCGCCCCTCACCGGATAAGTGGTGAGGGGCGCTTGTGCGTGTGCGGGAACGGCCGTTAGGGGATGCGTCCCCTACCCGATCCGCTCCATGTTCGATCTTTTGTTCCATCCCCACCGACCATCGCGCGTCGTGACGCTGCACCAGGGCGCGGAGTCACCGGAGACCGCGATAAGTTCCCAACCGGCCGTGATGTGGCACGTTACCGGGCTCGTCTCGTCCGGCTGGGCATGCAGCGCGCCGTCGAAGCGCACCCGGAAACGGAGCGGCCCCACAGGAGCGGGCGGCGCAACTGGTGCGGTCGGCGTCACCGCGCCCTTCGGGGCCGGCCCCTTGTAGACGACGACTTTCTGGATCGTCGTCGCGGGGTCGGGGCCGTAGTTCACGGTCATGTCGGCAATGATGCCGCCGTACCATGTATCCGCGAGTTGGACGTGGACTCCATCGCAGCCCGCGAGCGGCGAGAAATGGGTCTGCACCCCGTCGGCCGGGTTGTGGTCGAAGTCCAGGCCGATCACGGCCGTCAGGGATGGATCGGCGGCGATGGAGCGCAGCAGGCCCAGGTCCGCCGGCGCGTTAGCGTAATCGTGGACGGCGACAAGGGTGAGGTCGGGGTAGGCGCGGTGCAGCGCGTCGTCGGGCATCATGTCGCCGTCCACGTAGATGTGTTCGTTCGTGTACAGGTCGTCGAGCTGCGCCGGCGTGATCGGGTGGCCGTAGTAACACGCGAGCATGGCCATGCTGGTCACGTAGCAGCCGTACTGGCCGAGCGTGATGCCGTTGGCCGTGCCGAGGCGCTGGCTCGCCCAGCGCGGGTCGCGCTGCGCGTAGAGAACGGGGAAGTGTTTCACGGGGTGTGTCTCCTTCGGGCTGCCAACGGCATCACGGAACACCTGAAGCGGGAAGCCGGGGCCGGGGCAGACGCGGCCCACGTCGATCTCGTCGTGCGCGATGATCTCCAGCGGGCCATGCCGGCGCACGATGGAACGCACCAGCGCCAGGCTCGCGGCGAGCTGGGCCGGCGTCACCGGGGAACTATTGGAGGCGTCGCGCTCATGTTCGATGCCAATGGTTGTCCTATTAGGATTGACGCCACCGTAAAAACGCGACGATGGTGTGACCTCGCCGGCGTGCCAGGCGCTATCGGCCTCGCGGACGGTCTGGATCACAGAACCGTCCCTGTTGACGATATAATGAGCGCTCACCTGGCTCGCCGTGCTCTGGAACCACTCTACTGGCCCCGGTTCGTAACCGGCCGTCGCATGCAGGACGATCCCCGTGATGCGATGGCCGTCCCTGCCCTGCCAATAGTTCGGGCTGGACCTCCAGGAGGCAGGCGCATAATCGGTCTGTGGCATCGTCGGCACTCCTTAGGCGGTGGCCTGCGCCGGCGCCACGGCGGGCTGAGCGGGCGTGATCACGCCCTGCAAATGGACCGGGCCGTCCTCCGCCGTATGCAGCGTGCCACTCACCGACACGGCCGCCGTATCGCTCGTGGTCGCTCCGTCAGTCGGCGGCAATGGAGCCACGGGCGGCGCGGACGGCGCGGACGCCGCCTGGGCGCGCAGGGCGTCCAGGCTGGAGAGCACCGCCTGCTGACCGGCGGCGAAGGCGTCGCGTACCAGCGTCGTCACATCGTCGGGGCCGGCCGTCGTCGGGGTGGCCGGGGCGAGGCCGCGCCACGCCTCGGGGCCGTGTTGCAACTTGGCCGCCGCGATAGACGCGTCGATAAGGGTCCCAAGGTGCGCCTGGTCAACGCCGGGGAAGCGGCCAGCGATGTCTTGTATGACGGCATCGCGGCGGTCGGCGGGGAGGCTCACGCGCCCCTGCACGGCGTAGACGGCACGATCCACGGACGCGGCCAGGTCCGCCTCGCGCGCCGCCGAGAGGTGCAGCCCGAGCGTGCGATCGGTGAGCGCCACGAGCGCGGGGATGGCGCGGTGGAGCGCCGCGAGCGCGTAGGCCACGAGGCCGGCTAGCAGCAGCGGGCCGAGGTTGTTGAGCAGCGTGACGACGAGGACAGTGAGCAGGTGGACAAGGGTGGCCGTGGTCATGGTCAGAGGTCTCCTCAGGCGGTCGGTGGGTGATCGGTTGACGGATTGGTTGACGTGTCGGGGGGTGCGACTTGCGCGAGGACGGCGCTGGTTGGCTGACGAGAGCGGCCACGGCTGGCCTCAACGGCATAACGGACTTTGAGTCCGCCGACACCGCAGAGGGACCAGAGGGCGAACAATCCAATAGTCACCAGTTGCTGGGTGTTGACATCGGTGTGGTGCGACTGGACGGACGCGACAGAGGCGACGATCGCCTGGAAAAGCGAGAAGTTCGACAGGGCGAGGAGAAACAGGAAGAGCGGTCGTGAACTGTCCAGCCCTTTGCTCGCGCAGGCGCCGATGGCGAAGCCGCCGACGGCGACCGCCACCAGGAGCGGGAGCCCTACCCCATGCGCCGCGCAGTAGGTGGTCAGCACGTGCAGATCGTCACTCATGTCCGCCCTCCGTCCTCTCTAGCCCTTGTCTCGCTGCGCGACCGATTGCGCCGTGGTGACCTGTCTCATGAGCCAGGCGTTATCGGCGCGCAGTTGGTCGTTCTGTCCCTGCAGGCCGTCGCGCTCCTTCGTGGTCCGCGCCAGGTCGTCCTTGGTTTTGGAGAGATCCTCGGCGACCGCGCGGCTGCCGCGATTGATGAACGCGGCGTAGACCGTGGACAGGGCCATGATACAGGCCACCATGATCGTGGGCGCCGCCGCTGTCAATGATTGCATGGGGCGCACTCCTGCCTCCACATCGTCTTACTCACCGCTCGGAACGCCCGTGGCGCGGCACGCCCTCTCCTCCGCCCTCTCCTCCGCCCGCACCCGCACGTGCCAGCGGACGACCTGACCAACGAGCCAGACCACCGCCGCGACCACGAGCCACTGCACGAACAGCGTGAGGTGCTCGTATTCGTAGCGCGTGTCTCCGAACCGCCACGTTTTGATCGCTCCCTCGGAGAGGTCCTTGAGTCCCGCGAACAGCACGAGCCGCGCGGCGACCACGCGCAGGTCCGCCTGCGGCGTGATGCGGTGTGTGATGAGCGCCCCGAGGACGCCCATGAGGGCCATCGTCAGCAGCACCGCCGGGTCAAGATCGCGCGCGACCGCGATCTGAGGCGTCACGTAGATGCCCGCCACGGCCGCGGCGTAGATCCACCAGAGGCGCAGGGCAAAAGACGGAAGTGTGTGCATGTGTTGCATGGGTCCTTAACGTGTGGAGAGTGATGGGAACAGAGGCGCGGGGCGCGCTCACGCCTGCCAGGGGACAGGGGCGTGAGGCGCGCCGATGACCAGGCCCATCATCGGTCAGGACAGGGGGCGCGGGCAAGGGGCCGGGGGGCGCCGTATCCGCGCTGACGCGGTTAGCCGTGTCCGAGATCAGCGGGCCTGACACCGCAGCGGCGGGCGTGGTGGTGTGGTCGGTCATCGCGGTGTGGGTCTCCGTGAATCCTCATCTCGTTTGTGGCGCACGGTCATGATCAGCCAGCGAGGCTCGCTGGGCAAGGGGCCGGGCGCTCTCGTCAGCACTGTCCACTGATAGAGCGTCAGGCTGACGGTCGGCCAGGCGGGCGGGTGGGGCAAGGGGTCAGGCGTGACACAGGGAGCCTGACCCCAGGGGAGGGACGGCCGCGCTAGGCGTACGGCCCCGCAGCCACCACGGTCAGGCCCACCGAGGAGGCCGGCAGGTTGAGCCCGAGCTTGCCGGAATCGACCAGGCTTGCTTCCGCGCCGAGCCCGTCGCGGCAGAGATACTGGAGGTCATACGAGCCAGCGGCCGGATCGACCGTGAGTGGCGGCCAGGCCGGAGACCGCCGTGCTATAGGTCAGCGGTTCACCGCCGGTGTTGGTCAGGGTCAGGGTCAGCGTCGATGTGCCGGGTAGACGCGTGACGGGGAAGGCGAGCGACGCCGGGCCCCCTGTGCGATGGCCGGGGCGTTACGCGTACGGTCCGGCCGCGAGCACGGTCAGCCCTTGCGCGCCGGCGCTCAGGTTGTTCGCGGGCGACGACCCGCTTGTGTCAAGGAGTTGGGTCTGCGCGCCGATACCGTCCCGCCCCATCAGGTCGATGGTGTCGCCCGCGATATCCGCGCTCGACACGGGGAGATACGTGGGCGATGTGAAGGGCGTATTGGCCTCCATGCGGAACTTACTCATGACCCACCCGCTCGCATTGGGCCACGCCAGGTACGCGCTGGACGAGGACACGCCCACTGCGACGACGCTGGTGTAGGCGACATAGTAGTTGCTCACAGCGATCTCGCCGTTGCCCATGATGGTCCCGCCCGGACCCGTCACCTGGCAGGCGGGGTTGCCAGGCGTGTTGCCGGTCTTGTCCATGCCCACCGCCAGCCAGTACCAGGTGTTAGGCAGGAGGATGTTGGGCTGCACGGCCGCGACCGACCCGGCCCCCAGACTCGTGATGCTCAACTCCATCGTCACGGCGAGGGTCGTGCCCAGTTTCACGCGCAGAAAGCCATTCGCGCCCGTGTTGAAGTCGAGCAGGGTCATGTCTCCCGTTGGGGCGCTGGGGAACTTAAAGAAAACGCCGGCGGCCAGACCGTGCCTATCGACGTTATTGGTGCCGTAGCTGATGGCGATCCCTGACACGCTGCCTCCTCCTTGCCAACTCCGTGTATCGAACGCGCCCAGGCTGGCCCCGCCGAGCCATGATCCGCCCGGCGGTGGCAACACCACGCCGCCCGTATTCTGATAATAGTGCCAGTGCTGCAAAAAACAGATATCCAGCGGGATGACGTACCCCTGCTGCGCGTAAAAGTTGTACGCCCCCTCGGTTGCCACCTGCAACGGCGCCACGCCCCCGTAGGCGGGCGTGATGAACGTGACGTAGCGCGCCAGCCGCGCGTCCACCGTCGTCACCGCCGGACTGGAACCATAGACGACGGCCGCTTGTAGGCCGGGTACGGTATCGGTGTAGGTCGGGCCGCCGGTGGTGACCTGGTAGGTCACGGTGGCGTCGCGCACCCGCAGGAATTGGGCGGCGCTCTCCGGCCCCACGCGCACCAGGTTGCCCGTATCCTCGATGATGTGCCCGGACAGGGCGAAACTCTGCACGATAGCAGTCATACGCCTACCCTTTCGCGCCGAATGAGTTGAGTGATTTAATTTGGTCTTGTAACCCTGCTGCTATATCAGCCGGCGACGTCTTGTCCTTCCTGAGCACCGTCGAGAGCGTGAGGTCGGCGTAGGCCAAACTACCGCCGCTCTCATCAAGCGTGATCGTCGCCTCGATGACCCACCACAGCGCGTTGACCATGTGGACCACCTGTGTTCCCACGATCGAGGAGCCATCGGCCGATAGCTGATTGATCGTGTCCTGGAGGTTGACGGGGAGCAGCATACCCGGCCGCACCGCCCACAGCGCGCTCTCCTGGCGCGTCAGGGGACAGCGCACCTTCAGGGTACGCGCCGGCACGCTGTTTTCGGAGAGCCAGCGGCGGGCCACGCGGGCCACGTCGCCCGAGGCGCGCAAGGGTGTCACGGCCGTATTGGTCTGTAGGTCGGAGAGGCCGGAGGCCAGGGCGGCGTCGGTTGACGCGTCCGGGTTGACTAAACGGACCTGCCAGTCAAGGCAATCGTCGAGTGTGCGTTGCCAGTACCAGTCGGCCGGCAGGTCCTGGTTCGCTCCGGCGGCCTGGATGTGTGTGTTGGCGGGGTTGCCGATGGGCGACGACGCCATCGGGCCGATGGTGATCACGGCGTTGCTCGGTAAATCGCCCGACGCTCGCCGCGCCAGGTCCGCGAACCACACGCCCAGCGAGACTTCCTCCTTCGTCAGATCGCGCCAGTAGCGCGCGTCCGATGAGGAGTAGAAAAACTGCTTAGGGTTGTAGGCGAAGAAGCGCGTGTCAAGCACACCCTGGAGCGCCTGGTACTGCCCGGCCGCGACGCCCGCGATGGACACGCCCGCCAATCCATTGAGCCCACACGCGCTCTTCCAGCCCGTACCCGCAAGCGTGGCGCTCCAGTAGAGGCCCTGGCTGGTCGAGACGAACACGGAGGTATACTGGCCGCCGACGGTGACACCCAGGCCCACCGCGCCATTGATCGTTGGCTCCGCGCCCCCCGCCGCCCCCGCGAGCGAGCCATCGGCGTCGGCGGGGGCGAACGGCCCCCACGTCGTACCGTTGCGCACCAGCATGTACGTCGATTGCGCATCGCCTTTGGTCATGGCCCACACCGAGTCCTGTGGGGGATGGGAGCCATCGCCCGCGGTGATCACGCGATCCAGCGCGAAGGCGCGCACGCCGGCGGGCAAGGCGTAGGGCGTCATCGGCGCGGACGAAGCGCCGCCCAGGCCGATCTGATGGATACGGCCCTGGTCGTTGTCTAGTAAGACCCAGGCGGTCTGATAGTCCGTCATGACAAACGATTGGACGTGCGCGCCGACCACGGCGGGCGTCCACGCGTCGTAGCCGGCGCCGGTGAGGCCGGGGCTGGCGGCCACGTAGCTGTAGATTCCGTGCAGGTTGGCGTCTTTCGGCGCGGCCTGCGCGAACAGGTGGACGGTCCCGGCGTTGTCGCGCTGCACCGAGAGGCGTGTGATGCGCGCGTGCAGTGTCCCCACCGGCGTCCAGTTATGCGCGGCTCGCACGTCGGCCGACCGGGAGAGCACGCCATCGGCGGTCCCGATGTAGATGGTAGACCCCGTGGGAGCGGTATCGACGTAGAGGCTGTAGACCGGACCGGCGCCGGTGAGCAAGGGCCGGAGCAAACCATCATTGTTGAAGAACGCCACGCCGCCCGTCTTATCGCCCGTCTGGTAGCTGATGATGGGGAGGCACGTTGTGTAGTCGGTGCGGTCCCCGCTGCCAATAGGGTTGAGCAGGCCCAATCCGGTGATCGTCGCGCCGTCGGGGAGCCCCGCGTTGCTCTTGCCGCCGGTGAAGAGGACCTGGCCGTAGGTGTCCGCGCTGTTGGTCTCAATACTGGACTCGACGATGCGCGCCATGACGGTCTCGTCCACGGCGCCGGAGCCGTTGCCATCGAGCGTGAAGCCGGAGGCCGGAGAGCCGCCGATGGTCCCGACGACGACGCCGTTGCCGGCCGAGGAGAGGCTGGCCGCGTCCTCGTAGGAGTGACCACGATAGCCGATGGGGTAGGCGTCCCCCGCGATGTAGTCGCCAGCCATGCGCTTGGTCGCCGCCTCCAGCGCGCGCAGCGTCGTGTCGCCCCTGGTCTCCAGGTTGGTCGAGATCCCCGCGATCGAGCTATCGACGGCCGGCGTGACGGCGAGCAGCGCCTTGCCCGCCCAGGCGGGCAGCCCCGGTGGCCGGCTGAACAGCCCGCCCAGGTAGGGGATCGCGCCCGACGGCGAGAGGAAGCCGGCGGTCCCCGACGCGACGGGCACGATGTACCCCGTTTGCGTCGCGCCCTGGCTACTGAGCACGTCAGCGAGCCGACAGCCGGGGTAGTAGGCGTGCGCGACGACGACGCCCGCGTAGCCGGCTAAGGGGCCTTCGCCGGTGATGTCGATGACCGGCGCACCGTCCTTGTAGCTCCTGGTAACGGCCGTCACGCGCAGCCGCACGGCGATGACGCCGCCAGGGCCGGACACGCCGGCCTCGACGGTGGTGGGCACAGGCGCGGTCCCGTCGTCGGTTCCCGCTGCTTGCAGCGCCGCCTGGCCGAAACTCGTGCCGGTCGTCGCCGTGGCGGCGCCAGGGTCGGAGGCCGGGACGGAAAGCGTCCCGGTGAGCGGCGCGTCCAGCCCGATGGTGCGGCTGAAGCCGGCCAGGTGTGTCGTCGTGGCGACGACGGCGCCCGAACGGATGTCGATGAGGCGCGCGTAGGGCTGGAACGCGCCGACGGGGAGTTGACCCACGCCTGAGACGGGGATCGCTGTCGTGGGGCCATCGCTGGCGTTGTCGGTGATCGTCAGCGTGGCGGGGCGTGAGCCGGCCTGGGCGGGGGTGAAGACGACGGTCAGCGCCGCCGCCCCGCCGGCCGCGATGGTTCCGCTCCCCGCCGTGGAGATGGTGTAGTCGGACGCGGCCAAACCGGAGAATGCCGTGCTATAGGTCAGCGGCTCGCCGCCGGTGTTGGACAGGGTCAGCGTCAGGGTGGATGTGGCGGGCAGCCGTGTGGCCGGGAACGCGAGCGACGCCGGGACAATGGTGAGGTAGGCCGGGGCAACGCCCGTGGCCGCGAGTGGGACGGCCGTGGGCGTGTTGTCCCCATTATGCGCGATGGAGAGCGTGGCCGACCGCGCGCCCGTCGCCGCCGGCGTGCAATGGATCGTCAGGGTCGCGCTGGCCCCGGCGGCGATGCTGGCCGGCAGGGCTCCGCGTGAGAAGTCGGCCGCGTTGGTCCCGGCGATGGTCACGCCGAAGAGGGCGAGCGCCGCCGTCCCTGTGTTGGAGAGGATGAGCATCTGGTCGGGCGCGGCCGTGCCGGTCTGTGTCGCCGCGAACGTCACCGCCGCGGGCGAGACCGTGAGATGCCCGATAGACGCGGGCGCCGCGCCGGATGCGGCCCGCTCCGTGGTGAGCAGGAGCAGCAGGGAGGACATAGGCGGCTACGTCGCGCTTGCCGCGAACATCCACAACTGGTGGGTGTCGCTGTAGAACGTCGCGCCAGCAGCGGTCGTGTTCTGAATCGTCATCACATAGTGTCCGTCGGTCGGACTGTCATCAAACAGGGTGTCCCTCCACTGCTGCTGATGCCCCGCCACGCTATCGCCGCCGGGATCGCCCAGCGTGAGAGAGGCCAGCAGCACGCCCGTCACGTTGGTCCGGCGCAGGCGCAGGGCACAGCCTTTGACGATGCCGCTATGGCTCTGCGATATCCACACGTTCCAGTTGAGGGGGATGGGCGCGCCTGCGGCTACCCCGGCGAGGGTCACATCTAGCCCGGTGATGATGGTCTCGGTCGTGTCGGCGCCAACCTGGATGACGCCACTGGCCGCGTTGGTGTTGTGCGCGAGGAGGAAGCCAGCGCCGGGCGCGGTCAACGGGTCCACGCCGAACAGCGTGGCGACGGTCCCGGCGGCGAACGTCGCCGGTCCCGACGCGCCTGCCGTCAGGTGGATCGACGTAATGGCCGCTTTGCTATTCCAGTCGCCCCCGGCGTCCAAGGTGATCTTCGAACCCGCCGGCGTGGGTGCGCCGCTCGCGTACGTCGTCGCGCGATAAACTTTGTCAAACGTCGTGTCGGCGTAGCGGGGAATGGTGGCCTCGATGAGGCCCGCCGAGGCCACGCCGCCCTCACCGAGCCAGCCGAGGTGACCGTAGGCGGCGCCCGCGCTCTGCCCCGCGCTGACCGCGCCGCTGCCCGGATTGTAGATGAAGACGTCTCCATAGTTGGCGGCCGTGTCGCCATTGAATTGGACATGGATCTCCTCCCACGTCGTGCTGGCCGTCGTCGTTTGCCCCGTGACAATGAGCAGCAGGTGCTTATAGGTCGCCGGGATAGCCGTAAAGTCGATGGTCGCCTGCCCGCCGGTCGGGACGGTGATCTCCGCGATTTTGCCCATAGTCTGGTTTTTCCTCTCCGTTTCTTTAACCGAATGATGACAACAGACTGAGCGTCAACGGAAGCGTCACGCTGTGCGTATTCACGCCTGGTTTCAGCGCTAGCTCGGGCTTGGTCAGCCGCGCCGTGGCCTGCATCGTCGTCGCGTTGTCGGCCCGCCTGACCACCAGGGCACCCTGCGGCGTCGCAGCCAGCCCCGACAGGATCGTATTGAGCTGACTCTCGACGCTGGTGTAGGCCGCGCGGCCGTACAGTCCGGGCGTGGCGTCGATGCTCGTTTCCCACGTCGCCGTCGGCGTTTTCAGGGGGCACGCGCTGACCCCGCGCAGGTCGAACGGGTAGCGGCCGGCCTCCGCTGAGGCGCCGGCCCGCACGTTGTACTGGCCCTGCCACTCCCACGTCATGCTTTTGACCGAGAGCCCATCGCCCCCCAGCGTGACGCCGGCGTGCGACACGATGCGCCCGAACGGCACGACCACGGACGCGGGCGTTGAGGCCGGCAGCACAGGGACTCCTGAGAGGGCCGTGAAGTCCGAGAGCAGTGTCCACGTCAACGGCAACAGGTAATGGTAGGTGTGCTGGCCGGGCAGCAGCGCCAGTTCGACCTTGGCGATCCTGGCCCAGGCCCCGGCGTAGCTGGCCCCATCGGCGCGCAAGACGACGAGCTGGCCGACCTGCCCGCTGACCTGCCCGCCCGCGTAGGTGTACGTGCCCTGGAGCGCTGAGAGGATAGCGCCGAATTGCGCCTCGACGTCGCTGTAGGCTGCCAGCCCCGTTTTGCCAGCTCCCGCCTTTAAGAGGACGGACGTGCTAAACGAGCTATCTTTGAGCGGGCCGGGTTGTCCCGCGCGGAGGTCGAACGGGTACGACGTCGAGGGGATCAGCGCCGTGTCGGCGGCCTGCTCCAGGCCGATCGCGGACAGGGGTGTCCCCCGGCCACTAAACGCGAGCGCGCCAAAGCTCACGACACGATCAAGGCCGAGTGTGAGCGCCATTTAGCGCACCGCCGTGGCGAGGCCCTGCACGCGCAGGGGGTTGCCGATGCCGGCGCCGGGGAGGGCGCGGCTACCACGCGCGATGGCGTCGCGCACGGAGAGGGTCGCGGTGACGCCCTCCTCGGCGACGGAGAGCAGCGCGGTGAGGGCCGCGTTCTGCTGTGTGAGCTGCTGTACCTGCGCGTCCAGCTTCTCGATCATTTGCTGGGCCGGGTCCTTGCCGACGCGGCCGCCGAAGGTCACCAGGGTTTCACCGAGGCCGACGCCCTGACCGACCTGCTGGCGGCTGGTGTAGCCGTAGACGGAGCGGTGGAAGCCGGAGCCCATCGGATGAGCCGTGAGCTTCTTGAGGCCAGTCAACAATCCATTGGCGAGCGTGGCGCGGTCCTGGACCGCCTGGCGCCGATCCGCTGCCAGGGCCTGCGGATACCGGGCCGTGAGATTGGCCAGATCCGCCGTGTAGTATTTGGCCAGGTCGGACAGCTCGCCTGTCGTGTTGCCGGCCGTCTTGTCCAGGCCAAACTGCTTTTTCCAGTACGCCGCCTGGTCGGGCGCGGCCGCCTTGTGCGTCTTCTTCATCGCCGCGTCGAGCACGGAGAGCTTATTGTTGGAGAAGGCCCGCGCGTCCTGTGCTGCCTGGCTTTTGCTGATACCGTGCTGTACCTCAATGGCCTGCTTGATCGAGGTCATCGCGGCGATCACCTGGCGCGCGGCGGCGAAGTTCCGGTCCCTCATGTCCTGCTGGAGTGTCATAGTATCGCGGTAGTAGAGCGCGCCCAGGTCGGTGGTCCGCTGGTGGAACTGTTTGGTTTGCGCCGTTTTGGCCTTAGCACCAGCCTTTACCTCGGCATGGTGAGCGGTCAGCTTGTTAGCAGTGTTCACGTCGTTGCGTAGCCGCGCGGTCGTGTCCGTCAGGCGGCCGGCGTGCTCAACCTTGCCGATAGCGGCAATGTCCGACAGGATCTTCGTCTGTGAGATAAGACCGGCCCGATACAGCTTCATATCGTCGCTGTACGTGTTCATGGCCGTGGTCAGGTCGGTGTTGTAGTTGTGGCCGCCGACGATGCCTTTCTTGGGCTTACCCGGAGGGTGTAAGAGGTCCCACGCGCGTTGTTGCGCGGCCGTCAATCCGTGATGACCGTGCCCCGCCTGGGGTGTGCCGCCGTGGTTGTAGGCCGCGCCAAACCGTGCCGCGATCAGCCCGCGTCCAGGGCCAACGAACGGAACACCAGCCGCGCCATGATGTCCACTGGCGCCATGATGCGCGGGGCCGTGATGCCCGCCGCTGGTCGTGGGGGGTGTCACTCCAGCGGCGGTATAGGCGGCCCCAATGACGGCCTTGACGCCAGGGATCGAGGAGACCATGTGCAACAGGTTGCCGAAGAAGCCGATCAGGCCCTTGATCTTGTCGGTGACCCAGGAGATCGCCGCGCCCAGCACGTTCTTGAGCGCGCCGGCGACGGTCCCCAGTCCGGGCGCGAACACCGAGGAGAGGAACGTCCACGCCTTGTTTACGGCGTCGTGGAACCACCCGACGTTTTTGTACGCCCACACCACACCAATGACGAGCGCCGCCACGGCCGCGATGACGAGACCGATGGGGTTGGCGTAGAGCGCCGCGTTCAAGAGCCACTGCGCGCCTGTCCAGAGCGCCGTGGCCGCACGCACAGCCAGCCCCGCCACGGCCTGTGCTGTCATGGCCGCGACGCCTTTCCAGCCGGCGATGCCGACGGCTAACACAGCGATGCGTGATGCCTCCAGCGCCGTGGTCCATAGCCAGGTAGCGGCGGTCGTCGCGATGGTAATGACGCGCTGAGACACATACCACGCCTGCAACTCGATGGTCGCGATTTTGTTACCGATCGTCGCCGCCGTCGAGCCTATCACACCCAGGCGCAGGGCGACATAGGCCAGGGACAGGGCCTCATTGGCCGCTGTGTAGGCAGTCGTGACAACGGTCGCCGCGATGACCGCGCCACGCCATAGCAGCATGGCGCCCTGAGCGAGCAACACGGCGCCGCGCCAGGCCAGCGCGGCGGCACGACCAGCCACGAGCGCGGCTTGCACACCGACCTCCGCGACGCGCCAGGCGATCATACCCACCTTGATTGCCACGATGGCGGGGATCAGCAGCGCCAAGCCCGCGCCCAGTTGAGTTGCCCCTTTACGCGTGGTCCCCAGGTGCGTCGTCACCCCAAGCAGCGGCGCGACCAGCCCTTTCAAGCCAGAGGCCAGGCGGGTCATCGCGCCCACGGCGGCGACGAACGCACGCCCCACCGCCAGGCCGTCGGTCACGAGCACCGTCAAGCGCGGCATGAGCGCGGCCACGGCCTGGGGCAGACGCGCGCCCAGCCACGTCGCCGCCTGGGTGACGTAGGGCAGCAGCTTGGTCCCGAGTGAGATCCCGAGCAACTCGACGGTATTGCGGAGTTGCCCCAGGGTGAAACCGAGCGTCTTGGTGGTGCGCGCGAAAGCATCGACGGTGGGCGTTGTCTTGCCGGCCATCGTCGTCTGCAAGCTGCCCAGGATGGAGGTGTAATCCTGCGTGCCGCTGCCGGTCAACACCTGCGCGCCCAACCCGCCAACTTTCGCCGGCATGATCTTGAACAACTCGGAGGCGTCCACCTGCCCCTTCTTATTCGTGATGGCCGCGCGTAGATCGGCGATGATACCCGTGAGTCCGCGCGTGCGCAGGCCCTGGGCGCTGAAGTCGCCAAGCAGGTTAATCCCTGTCGCGAGTTGGAGCTTGGCCAACTCCGTCCGGGCAGATTTGACGGGGTTGACGATGTGCGAGAGCATGCTCGTCATCGATGTCGCGGCCGTGGGCACGTCCTGCCCGTGGCGCGTCAAAGCGCTGATCGCCGCCGCCACCTGTGTGATCGGCACACCCAGGTTAGCGGCCATAGCAATCGCCTTGCCGCCACCCTCGGCGAACTGCTCCAGCGTCGCGTTGCCCTGCGCCGCCGCCAGGTGCAGCACGTCCATGTAGCGCGCGGCCTGGTTCGTGTTGGCCCCGTACTCGTGCATGGCGTTGGCGAGCACGTTGGCGACGTCGGCGGTGTTGCCGCCGGTCGAGACCGCGCTCTGCTGCGCCGCGTTGAGGATGGTCTGGGCCTGCGCCGCGCTGAAGCCCAGGTTGGTGATGTGCATCCACCCCTGGGCGAGTTGGTCAAGCGGCGCCGACGTCTTGGCGGCCATGGCCTGGATCGCCGTACTCATCTGAGCGGCGCCGGCCGCGCCCATCGTCGTGTTATTGGCGACCTGATTGACGAGCGTCTGGTAGCTGGCCGCCGCCTTGACCGCGCCGACGACGAGGCCGCCCATGGCCGCCGCGCCAACGGCGGCGAAGGTGCGCAGGCCGACCGACGCGCCCAGGAAACCGGGACCGGTCAGATCCTTCGCATGGATAGCGAGAAACAGGTTCGACGTGAAGTCTGCCATATGTGTCGCCCCCTATCCTCTCTACCTCTGCTGTTTGGTGTTAGCCCGCGCGCTGGCTCTCGCGGTAGCGCTCGCTCATGGTCCAGTAGGCGGCCATATCCGCCAGGCGTCCGGCCGGCTGGGCGTCGATGTATTCGAGCGTCCAGCCGGACATCTTCACGATCTCGCACGTCTGGGCCAGATCCAGCACGCGCGGATCGACCCTATGCAGGAACTTCCCCTTGACGGTCATTTCCAGTTGTTGCCGGAAACTCGGCCGGCGCCAGGGCTACCTCCGCCGCCCCATCGGCCACCGGCCCCATCAGGCTCTTGGCGCGTTTCTGGCACTCGTCGACGAGAAACTGGAAATCCTCAGGGTCGAGCGCGCCCAACGTTTCATCGGTGAGCGGAATCGGATCACCAGGCTGGCCGGCCGCCGCTTGCTCCGGCGTCGGGGCGTAGCGGCTGGTCCAGCGCACGACCATTAGCTTGAGCATGAGCAGGCCAATGGCGATAGAGTCCGTCTGCTCCTCGGCCAGCGCCTGGCGCTCGTCCTCCGGCATGGCGACGAACTGCGCCTTGGTCATACCGTCGGGCAACGGCATAAAGTGCGCGACTTCCCGCTGCATCGCCGTGGTGAGCGTGGGACGCAGGTACACTTCGTCGCCGGCGTCCCACCCGTCACGCCGGACCATCTCTCCCTCGTCGGGGCGATAAATCTTTGGCATCTCTCGTGTCTCTCCTTACGCCGATTAGCTGCTGTAGGCCGTGGCGGTCGCGTTGACCAGCGTCAGGCCAATGAGATTGCCCGTGGTGTCGGGCAGCGTCTTGATCGTAAAATCTTCGACGATCGCGTCTTTGATGGCCGCTTTCACGTCGTGCGTCGGGTAGTACGCCGCGCCCGACTTGATCGTCAGTTGCTTCGCGCCGTTGACCAATTGCGCCTGGATGATCCCCGGCGCCATCATGCGCGTCAAAAAGAGCGCCTGCTCCACGTCGTCGCGGAAGAGCCGGCTGAACTTCCACTCGACGGTATGAATACCGGGCACAATACTGGTCGGCAGCCCCGCGCCACCGGCGCCGTAGCGGTCCACGTTGGCGAAGCCAATGGTGATCTCTAGATCGTCCACGTCCTTCTGCGCCGTCGCCCCGTTGCCCAGGAGGAGCATTGACTGCAGATGCGAGAAGGTGAAGACCTGATCGACCGTGAAGACGGGCGTCAACAGCGCGGCCGCGACGGGCTCGGCGAGGCCGGTCACCGACAGGGTGCCCTTGAAGGGCGTGGTATGGTTGAGCATCATGACGAGCTTCTCGGGCGTGCAGCCGGCGTAGGACAGGCAGTTGCCGCCACGCTGGATGTAGAGCGTGAACGTCTTGGGCGCGCGCGGCGTGAGCGTGTGCGTGTAGGGCGCGGCCGTGCCGGTCACGACGTCCAGCAGCAGGGTCGCGAGGAGCTTCCAGCCCGCGTCACCGCGCACGGGCAGCACGACGTCGCCTTTGACGGAACCGTCGAGTTCGACCATCTCCTGCTCGGCGATGAGGGAGCCGCCGGCGGTCTCCAATCCCTGCCGCTTGGGGTCGTACTTCAGGGTGGGCATCTCTTCGACGCGCAGGTAATCGGTCGCGGGGACGGCCACGCCGGGCGTGACTTCGAGCGCGTAGCCGACGATGACCTGGGAGCCAACGCTCGGTGCGAATACAGTCATGGTGTTCTCCTACAAGGTCGGCGTCGTCGGCTCACCGAACGGCGCGAATGGTTGTGGTTGCTCCGGGGCCGGCGTGGGCTCCGGGGCTGGCGCGGGTTGGCCCAGCGGGGCCGCCTCAACGGGCGTGGGTTGGGCCTGAACCGCGGTCTCCTCAGTGAGCGTAAAATGGGCGCTGACGGCCAGGGCGCGGGCCAGGGCCTCGGGCAGGTCGCGTGTCTCGCCCGGCTGCCATTCCTCCGGTTGACCCAGCGGGGTCAGGGTCGGCGTGCGCACGACGTCGCCGGCGGTGTTGGTCACATTCATTGCATTGTCCTTTCTAGCGCCAGGGGCTAGACGTCGTAGATGACGTCGGTGAAAATCTCGCGGACGCTCACACGGCCATAGCAGCCGATAAATAATTGATCGAGATAGCGGATGTACGGCCCCATCGGGTCGAAGTGGACGTCGAAGCTGTCGCCGCAGGACATCACGCGCGGGGTGTTGGCGTTGGCCGGGTCCGTCAGCAGGTAGACCGAGCGGCGCGCGAAGGCGGCGTCGAGCGCGGCCACGGTCTGGTACATATCCGTGACGGCCTGCGTCTTGGTCTCCCCGACGAGCGACGCGGGCGCGTGCAGGTAGACGAAGCCGTACAGGTTCTGCTCCTGCTCCGGGTTGCCGTCCATCTGGCCGCGGTTGCCGGGCCAGACCTGCTTGGTGCGCAGATCCATCAGGAAGAAATTGATCGAGGGCAGGGTCGGATTGTCGATGTCGAAGGGACGGTCAAGCACGGGCACCGGCGCCAGCAGCGGCGTCAGGACCGTGGTCAGGGTCGTGAGTGTGTCGTTGAAGCTCATCAGCGGCCGGCCTCCGACACGGAGGCGTGCAGCGCGGCCGCCAGGCGCAGGCCCAGCGCGCGGAACGCCACCTCGTCCTTCGCCTGTTGCCGATCAAAGGCGTCGACCAAGCCCTGATTGACCTGCACACCACTGACCTCGTGGCCGCGGCTAAAGGCAAACGAACCGCCAACGCTAAAGGCAAGCGCGCCCGGCCGTCCATTCGCACCCAGCCGGCCGGCGATCGGAGCGATGAAATGAGCCTGCGTCCCGGTGAACAGGAACGGCAGGTAGGGCGCGGCGTTCGCGACACTAACAGAGCCGTCAGGGCCACGCTGATACGTCCATTGATCTTGCGCATGGGTCTTCCCCTCTGGCTGTAGGGGCGTGTCCTGGGCGCGGGGCGTCGCGGCGCGCAGGTCACGCGTCGCGGCCTGGGCCATGGCATCGGCGGCCAGTCGGAGCGCGGGCGCGATCGTGAGACGGGCGCGTTCCATAGCCGCGGCGGCGCGGGTGAGGGCGCGTGTGTCGATGCTGATAGTCTCGGTCGCCACTACTTCATCCCTCCCGCGAGTTCCAGGTCCGTCGCCGGCAGGGAGCCGGTCAGGCGCGTGACCGACGACACGCGGTAGTTCACGACCTCGGGTAGCGCCGTAAAGCCGTCCAATGATTGGATCACGAGCCGGTCGCCCGCGACCCAATCGGCCAGGGCATCGGCGCGGACGTGCGTCGGGATAATCCCGCCCGCCGCGTTGATGGTCTCGGCGCGGGACGGATACACGACCTGGACACGCGCAGGCGCGCCCAGCGGCGCGCCTCCCCGGACCTGTTGCGCCGTGGCGTTCGGGAAGAACACGATTAAACCGCGTAGCCGCCGCTATTGAGCAGGCCGTGCCCCTCGGTCTTCTGCAGCGCGATCCCCTGTGCGTTGAGATAATCGGCCGTCTCCTGGGAGGGCGTGCCCGTCACGGTCGTGGCAAACTCCTTCGCGGCCGGGCTGGCCGGTGGCCCCCCTTGCTCATGTTGATAGAGTTCACCGAGGACGCGCCGGACGAACTCCTCCGCCGCATGCGAGAGCGTGTGACCGTCCGTGGCCAGCGTCTCACGGATATGGTCAAGGCCCTGACGCCAGTCGAGCGACGCCTCCGTTTCTGGGCCGACCGGCTCCCCGGTGGGTCCCGTGTTGTACAGGCTCGCGGCCGTCAGCACGCCGGGCGCGGCGGCGGATTGAGCCGCGGCCTCGGTCACGACGTTGCCGGCCACGGTTGTCGCCGGAGCGGTGGCGCTTGCTGGGGCGGGGACAACCGGCGCGGCGGGGGCGGCGGTTGTGGTCGTGGGATCTTGCTTCGTGGTAGTGGTGTCGTCAGCCATGGGTCTGTTCTCCTCTATGATGATGTGTGCGCGGGACACTCTGCCCGTCATCTGTCTGTCGTCTGTCGGTCGTGTCCGTGGTCACGCTACAGGAGCGTGACCACAGTGGTGCGGACCAGTTTATCTAAACGGTTCTGCGCGGCCTGCGCGAGCGGTGAGCCATAGCCCAGCACGGGTGCGATGCCGCCCTTGCGCCCGACCTGCTGATACTGTTCCTCCTGGTCGGCTGATTTCCGGCGCACCAGGAAGCCGGCGAAGGGATTGTCGGTCTGCGCGTTGAACGCCTGGTCGAACATGAGCCGTTCCCGCGCGAGGGAGACGGCGGCGGCCCGGATATCCTCCGGCAGGAGCGGCGCGTGGTACGACGTCGCCGTCGTGCCGTCCGGCGTGGGGTCCGCGATGCCCGTCGTGTACCCCGCCACGTACGTGGCCGTATAGCCCGTGGCGTAGCCCGGCGCGAGTGACGGACCGTACTGAAAGCCAAAGCCCGCCCCCACGAGCGCGTCGGAGAGGCCCGGCGCCAACGCGTAGACGCGCCCCGTGCCGTGGTCCACCGTGAGGTAGGTCAGGAGCACGTTCGAGGGCGCGGTGAACGCGAGCGCGTACGTCAACTGAACCTCCGTAAAAGCCACGGTGACGGGACCGGGTGGCAGTGGGCGGTGCTGCAACTCTATCTCGTAGCGCCCCGCGTAGGCCCCCGACTCCATGAATAGCACCGGCCCCTGCTCGGCGGTGTGGACCTGCAAGGCCGGGGCATAGTGCAGATACGCGCCGATCTCATCCTCCACGGATTGGAACAGTGGCAGCAGGTACGCGTCGGGGTACGCACCGGCCGCGTTCGCCACGTCGGGACGATTGGCCAGCGCCGCGAAGCGCGCGCGATCGAGCAGCATTAGCGTCCCCTCCCTCCTCTCTCTCCCGGCGCTCCCCACCCAGGCTCAGGGGCGCTCGGACGTCGCGCCTGGCCCGCTTGGTTGTCCGTGTCCGTCTTCTCGTCTGAGCCCCCGTCGCGCGCGTCAGAGAGCGGCGTCAGATGGCCGCTCTCCACCAGCGCGCGGGTCCGGCGCGCATCGGGGCAAAACACGCCCGGCGCGTCCGTGTCGAGGGTCTGTCCCACGGCGACGCGGCGATTGGGCCAGAGATCCGGCCCGATTGTCCGCGCCACCAGGTACAGCGCCATGCCTATGCGCACCCTATCCTTGTCTGTCGGTCCTACGTGAGCCGCACGTCATTGCGCACGACGACGGCTTGCGCCTGTCGCGCGTAGATGTCGTGGCGGTAGATGGCGCGCACGAGCACGACGTCGTTCTGGATCGCCGAAATTGTGTTGCCCTGGCCGTCGACGGCCGTGCCCTCGTCGGACACCTTCATCTCCAGTTCGCCCTTCTGGACGATGGTGATCTGGCTGGCCTCGACGAGCGCGATGGGACTCGTCGGGTTGCCGCCCGTGGTCGTGAGCGGCAGTTGAGTCGACTCGAAGATCGGCCGGCGGAACAGGGCGGGGCGCTGCAGCAGGAGGTCGCCTACCTGCACATCCATGTAGTCCTGGAAGAGGGGGCGGCCATTGGCGTCGGTCACGTTCTGCCACGCCTCGACCATGAGCGGGTGCATCAGCCAGAACTGACGCTTCATCGGCACGTTGGCCGTCTTCAGGAGGGTGAACATGTGCGTGGCCATGCGATAGGACGGTTCGTCGCCGGTTGCGGCGTTCGTGTCCGGGACCACCTGGCCGCCGAAGGCGGCCGTCAGGATGCCCGTGGGGATACCCGCGCCGCCGGGGCCGGTCAGGAAGCTTATATCCTCCTTGAGGCCGACCTCGCGCACGATGTCTTCCTGCACGATGTCCATCACTTGCGGGTCGCTGTCGTTGACCAGTTCCGCGGAAATGGCCGAGAGGACCGTCAGCTTCTTGAGCTGGGCGGCCACCTGGTCGAAGGTGGGCTGGGACAGCGGGATCGGCGCGGTTTCGCCCGCGTAGGTGGCACTGGACCCACCCGACAGGCGCGGCTGGCGGTAGAGCGGGGAGGTCACCGTCTGGATGTTGACGCCCGCGGCGCGCAGGATCGTCTCCGCGTACAGCTTTCCAATCATCTCGCGGCTGAACTCGACGGGGACCAGGTAGCCGCCCGAGGGGCCGGTCACCGCGCTCGTGGCGCCGCCACCCTCGACTAGGGCCTTGCGGCCACTCCCGATTTGGTAGCCGTGCGCCTCCTGGATCGCGGCGATCTTCGCCTTGTTGCCAGAGAGCGCCGCGTTGACGAACTCGGGGAAGGTCGCTTTGCTCTGCGGCTTGACGAACGCCTTGCCTGCCGTGACGCTCTTGCGCCCCTGGCCGTAGCCGTACCCGGTCGCGCTCTTGCGCCCCTGACCCGCGCCGGTGTCGCCCGCGCCACGTCCGTACCCGCCATCCTCCTCGTCGTCCACCAGTTCACCGTCGATGACCTCGGGCGCGTCGTAGCGGAACTTGCGGCCGGTGCGGATATCGCCGAGTGCGCCCGCGACCAATGCCTTGATGTCGAGCGGGGAGCCATTCTCCAGGCCCAGCGCCGCGTTGAGTTCGTCGCTGATCATGCCGCGCACGCGCTCCTGCTCGGCGACGGCCGCCGATTTGACGCCCTGGGCGACGATGGTCGCGACGCCCTTGGCTTGCTCGCGGATCTTCTGGTCATTGACCGTCTGGCGCAGCGCGATCAACTCGTCGTGGTCGCTGGCGTACTCCTGCTCCTGCTCACGCTTGAGGTCGGCGAGCTTGGCCGACTTCTGGCCGATCTCAGCCTCCAGCGCTGACCGTGCGTCGCCGTCGGCGCTGGCAAGCTGCGCGCGGGCGGACTGAATGGCTTGCTCTAACTGCTTGATAGGGTCCACTGCTGTTTGTCTCCTTTGCCCGCGCGGCTCATTGGCCGTGGGCTCACTCGCTCATGACGCCGGCGTTAGGTCGCCCTGCCCGTCTGTGTCTCATCAGCGTCCACGCCGGACGCGTTATCGTCTCCGCCGAGACCGGCGGCGGGGTCTATCCCGAAATGGGTCTGGAGTGTGGCGATGATGCCGCCAATCACGTCTAGGTCCTTCTTGGAGTGCCGCTTGCCGATCTTCTTGCCATGCCCGAACTCCTCAAGCACCTGGGTCGCCGCCCGGAGCAGTTCCGGCCGGTCGCGCAGCAGCGCCGCCAATGCCGCCTTCTTGCCGTCCCCACTGGTTGGGGTCATGCCTGGCCTGGCCGGTCTGATCGCCTTGATGCCCTGTCGCCGACGCTGCATCGTGCAGATAGGACAGGAGTCAGGCGTGTGCGCACCCTGAAAGTGCGCCGGTCGATAGAGCAGGTGGTCGTGCAGCGACTCGTCGCCCTGCGTCTGCGCCATCGACATGGCCTGGCTCCACGCCGGCCGTGAGAGCATCGGTAGGGCGACCTGGTCCACGAGCCCGTCGTCGTCGATGGTGGCGTCGCCGTCCACCGTTGTGTCGCCCTCGGCCACGGAGAGGGACGGCGGCATCTCCCCGTAGGCGTCGATGAGCGCCTTGCGGCCCAACGCGAACGTCGCCGTTTCCAGGCAGGGCGTGGGCGTGATCGACAACTCCGTCGTGGCCCAGCGCACCAGCGCCTTGCCCGCGCGGATGAAGCCGCCGCCCACGCTGTAGCCGTTGATCGTGCCCGCCTTGATGCCGGCGTAGACCTCCGCGAAGCGACGCCGCGCGCCAACGTTCTTGAACACCGGGTCCTTGGGGATGAAGGTCTCGGCGTAGAAACCCTCGCTGTCGAGGTGGGCCTTGATACCGCGTCCGATGCGCCGCGCGCCCAGCGCCGCGTCCAGGCCGTGATGAAAGATGACCATCGGGGCCGGTTCGGCGGCCCACGCGTCCATCAGGTCCGCGAACGCGCCCCGTGCCTGGTGCTCACCGTCCTGGTCGGTTTCGTTGAAGCGCGAGGCGTAGCCCTTGGTCAACAGGCCGATCTCGCCGTCGATCTCGACCTCGACCGTCGACTTGATGCCGAAGTCGATGGTCAGCGGCTCCATCGTCGCGCCATCGGGCACGTCGGGCAGGTCGATGCGCTGCCCCGATGCCAGTGAAAACTTCACACGCCCTCCTTTGTGCCGTGTGCCGCTTTGGCCGCCGCGAGCGCCGCTTCAAGGTCCTCTATCGGCATCTCGTCCAATCGGATGGACGGATCGAGCACGAGAATAGCCGGGAAGGTGAGCCCGCGCTCAACCTGTTCCCGCATCCACGTTGACAGCCGGCGCACCGTGCTGTCCCGGTCCGCGGACGACATAGCCGCCGGCAACGTCAGCGCATACGTCAGGTCAGGACGCAGCGCGGTGACGGTCCAGGCTATCACCTGATCAACCGCTTGGGTGGCGAGGCTCTCGGCGTCGCTCATGCGTCCCTCCCGAGGACCATGGCCTCAGACATATCTCCACCCGGCTCAGGCCGCGCGTTCTGTGTGTCCGTACCCGTTATCGTGACGTCCGGCCGCGCGCACAACGGTTCACCCGTCGGCGGTGGCCCCAGTGGTGTTACCGGCTGGTAGCCGCCGCTCTCCACGCGCCTCTTCTGTGCGCGTCGCTGGCGATCCACGCGCGACTCATCAGGGGCCGAGCGCTCATCAGACCCATCCTCGTGCGCGTGAACGGTCTGCTCATAGCGGGGCGTGAACGGAGGGAAGGGCGTGCCCGGCGGCACCCGCGCGAAGGACGGATGCACGACCACGAGCACCAGCTCGCGCGTGCCCTCGTCCACGGCCGCGCGCACGAGACACGCGTCGGCCGGTAGCCCCTCGATGCACCGCACGTCAGACGTGGCGCCGTCAGAGGAACCATAGCCCCCCCAGCCCTGTGTCAGCAGCGCCTGGAGGAGAGCCAGGGACACACGCACCTGGACGACACGTCCCTGAGCCAGCGCGACACGATCCCGCCTCATGTCCTCCCGTGCGTCCATCCGTTGTCCCTCCGCTCCTGTGTCTCTCGTGTCCGTCACGCCTAATAGACCGCGACTTTACGGGCCACGCCGTTGATCATCAGCGTGACGTACCCGGCCGGTGTCGCCGGCAGCGCTGCCCCCGCGCCCGCCGCCGGGGCGGCTGTCGTGAAGGCGCCCGCCAGGGGATAGTTACCCAGGCCGGGCGGGTTCATGACCACGGCCGAGATGACGTTGGCCGCGACCGTGACGGTCCCCAGCGCGAGGGCGTTGGCCGACGGCGCGGCGGCGGCCAGGCTCCATGCGGGCGCCACGTCCCCGTTACCCCACACATAGTCGAGCCAGAGGGTATACGTGCCATTGACGGAGTTGTTGGGCAGCGTCGTCGTGACGAGCTGATCGTCCACGACCGTCCCGTCCAGGAGAACGGCCCACGCTCCGGGCGTGATCGTCACGGTCAGCGCCGCGCCGGCGGCCGTGGCCGCGATACCCGCGAACCCCGACGTGCCCAACGCGGCGAAGATATCTTCCGGTGTGCGCTCTTGTGGTGATGGCATGGGTGACTCCTACTTTCGTCTGTGACGTGATCGGCAAAACAAACAACAAAACAACGCTGCATCGTGGGCGGGCGCATCCGACTGGGGTCCGCCGTCTCGCGTTCCCGCACGCCGGGTCCGCCTGTGTCACGCCGACTATCGGCCATCGGGGACCGGGCGGGCAAGGGGCCGGGCAAGAGAGGATCAGAGGACCGCCACGCGCGCGCCCGCTCACGCGCCTCCACTGACACGGCCGGTCTCCCGCGCTCCTGCCGGACGGCGCTGCGCCTGGCGCGCGCGTGGCGAGAGCAACGCGTCGGGATAGGTCTGACGCCGCGTCGTGGGCCGCGCGCCTGGCGCGGTGTCCGAGGTCGCCCCAGCGGGGGCCGGACCTGACACGGCCGGCCTGGGCGGAGGCGCGCTTTTGCGCCCGCTTCCCGTTCCCGCCGGCTGGGTCGTCGGCGGCGGTGGCGCATCCCCTTCTTCAGGAGGCTGCCCCTGGCCTGTCCCCTCCGCGGCCGGCAGGGCCGTGGCCGTCGGTACGGGCGGCAAGAGGCCGGCGTCGTCGCCCTCCTCCAGCTCCGCTGGTGTGTCCTCCGCCCGCGCCAGCACGGCCTCCGGCGTGAGCAGCGATGAGCCCTTGGGCATCACGATCATCTGCCCCACCGGGTCATCGTCCGGCAACGGATCGTAGCCCGCCGCCACGTAGAGCTGGTTGACGGAGAAGCCAGGCACGGAGCCGAGCTTCTGCGCGGCCTCGGCGCGCATGGCCAGGTCGATCACCTCGCGCTTCTCGTGCGCGGCGTGGAACGGGCCGTAGCGTTCGACCAGCGGGGTGTAGCCATCCTCGTCGAACTGGTCCAGGATCGGCGCGATCGTTTCCGACCAGAAAAAGGCATTGGCCTCCTGGGCGTTGCGGTAGTTCGTCCCGTCGAAGTCGCCCACCATTTGCGGCGGGACGCCCAGCAACTCGAACACCTCGTTGCGGCCCATCTTGGCCAAATCGACGATGGGCATGTCGCCGAGCGGGGACGCGATGGGCGTGTAGGTCGCGCCCATCCAGAGCATCGCCGTGCGGAACTTGGCGCGCGCGCCCTGGCGCATGGCGCGCCAATCGGCCATCATGGCGCGCCGATCGACCTCGGGGATTTGGTTCGGCGTCGAGAGCACGCCGTCCACGATCGCGCCGCGGTCGAAGTAGTTGAAGGTGAACTCATTGATCAGGCGGTCCTTGGAGATGCCCAACTCGCCCGCCTCGATCGCGCCCAGGCCCCATAGCGGGTCCTGTGGGTTCCACCACTTGACGTGCTGGATCTCCGTGGCGTCGTACCAGAGGGTCTCCGTGTCGCGGCCCATCTGGACGAGGTAGCCATAGGCCAGGCTGCCCACCTGCGTCTGCGCGATCAGCACGCGGTCGGGCCGCAAACGGAACAGCGCGTGCGGCCGGCCTGCCACGTCCACGTCGTCGTAGGCGCAGATGCTGTTGCCCGTGAGGAGGTAATCCATGCATTCGGCTTGCTTGAACGCGCGGCCACGCGTTTGGGGGTTGGGGGCCTTGAGGAGCGCGTGCAACGCCGGCACACGGTCGCGCACATCCACGTCCGTGTCGTCGTCGTCCAGGACACGCAGCGGAACCGAGGCGTAGTTGGACACGATAACGGACGCGGCCTTATAAACATTGGGGATCGTGATCGCGCCCAGGTAGCTCGTGTAGTCGCCCATGCGCTTGCCCTGACGGGCGCGCTCGATCCCCGTCGAGGAGAGCAGGTCGGCCACGTCGCGGCTGTCGCGTTGGCGTGGAGCGGCCTTGCCGGCCACACTGAGCACGCGCGCGATATGCTGGGCGCCCCGCTCCACGCGCGCCTGGGCCTGGCGCGCCAGGCTCGTCCGTGCCCTCGTCGATGGTGGTGTCTGTGGTGTCATCGTCATTAGAAGTCATCCTCGAAAAGCATGGAGGGGCGTCCGGGTCCCGTCGCCAACTTGTTGAACGCGCCCGAGCTCGCGTCGATCTGGTCCCAGTATTTGCCGTTAGGAGCCATCGTTAACTCCTCGATGTACGCCTGGTTCCAAAGACCCTTGACCAGACACACGTTGCCCGCGTTGACCTGGGCCGAATACGGGAGCGCCCGCGTGATCTTGTCGCCGGTCACCCGCTCGACGCGCACGAGCGAACCTGCGAGCATCTTGACCGTGATCTCCGCCGACTCTTTGCCGCCCGAGCCGGGCTCTTGCTCGACCCACACGGTCACCGCCGATCCGTCGCGGTTCGTCGTATTCTCCATGACCTGATTGCGACTGTGGCTGGCCCACTGGCCACGCTCGACATGTTCCACATAGAAGACCCCATCGTAGCCGCGCGCCATGCGCACGCCGGCCGTATAGGCGCCCGCGCCCTGCGTCCCCGCCTTGTCCCAGTAGCGCACGCGCTCGGCGTCCGCGGGGGCCGCGTCCACGATCCGCAAACGGCCGGTCTCGAAGAGGTCGCCGCCCGCCGGGACCGGCCGTTGCTGAAAGAGCGCCGCGAACGGCCGCGCTGTGATCGCTTTGGCGATCTGCGCCAGGCGCGCCACGGGAAACTTCTCGTCCCAGAGCGCCGCGCCCTCCGGTCGCCCCAGCGGGTCGTCCTCTTCCGCCAACGCCGGTAAGCGCAGTTCCACCCACTGATCCGCCTCCGGGTCGGCCGCGGCCAGACGCAACACGCGGCCCGCGAGGTCGTCCTCGCTCCAGCGCGTCATGATAATGACGATCGCGCCATTCTCTTCGAGGCGTGTGTAGGCGTCCGATAGATACCATTCCCAAATGCTCTCCTGGATCGTCGTGCTGGCCGCCTCTTTAGCGCCCTTGACGGGGTCATCGATGAGCAGGACATGCGCACCCTTGCCGGTGATCGAGCCACCGACGCCGGCGCTGGTGTAGCCGCCCCGATAGGGCGCCGCCAGATCCCACTCGCCGACGTTGCGCGAGTCGTCGGCCAGGGTGACCGCGTACGGCCGCTGGTCGTGTGTCCGATCGGTGCGCACATGCAGGCGACTCGGACTGCCGCGTTGGCCAAAAACGGCGGAGAAATTGTGTCCGGCGATAAGATTGCGCGCCTTCCGGCTGAAGCGGTGCGCCAGGCTGGCCGCGTACGAACAGGCGATAATCCGCTTGTCCGGATTGCGGCCCAAAAACCACGCCGGGAAAATCTCGCTGGTCAACGTCGATTTGCCGTGGCGCGGCGGGACCGAAATGATCAGCCGGGCAATCTCACCGCGCTCGACCGCTTCGAGCGCCAGGGCGATGCGGGCGTGAAAAGGCTTGGCGACAAAGCCACGGTAGACGTAGTGGCCGAAATCGACCAGTCCCCGTCGGGCGAGCTCACGCCGCGCCAATTCCCCTTCCGCCGCGTGCCACGAGTGCCCGCAGTTCGATCTCACTCCGCTCACTCATGTCCACCGTTTCGTCGTCGTCCTCCTCCGCGTCGAGTAAGCGCGCCACACGCTCCTCGGTGAGGCAACCCATTTTCGCGAGTTGCACGAGTGTCTCGCGTATCGAGTTGAGCCACGCGACCTTGAGCGCACGAAAAGGCGGTGCTTTCATTTCAATGCGGGCCCCGTCCACCGGGTCGGCCACCTGCACCGCACGGTCGAACTTGCCCTCCAACCACTCCCGCTCGCGCCGGCACTCCTCGTGATACTTTTCCCACGCCTCCGTGATGATGAGCTTGTAGTTCGCGACGACATAGGCCAGTGTCCCCGTCAACTCCTGCCTGGCCCACAGCAGGAGGTCGTCGCCGACGGCGGCCAGGTCGCGCGCCACGGTGTCGTCGGACACGCCTAACTCGTCGCGGATCTGTCCCAGGGACTTCCCGGCGACGATGCCTTGGTAGACTTTGGCCCGACGGCGGGCCATCTGCTTATCCGACAGGCGCGGCATAAACTCCCCACACTCCGCAATACTCCGCACAGCGCGCGCACACAGATGAGCCAGAGCGTCCAGGGCGCGCGGAGAGATCCAATCACGCGCCCGGACACGCACGAGATGAGGCGACGATCAACCACCAAGTAAGCGCGAACCTACAGCGCGCAACGACCCCACACAGTCAGGGGCGGTAGTCCTTCGGTGGCGCGACGCCTCACCTCATGCGCACGCAGGCTAGATGAGCGCGGGCGGGTGGGCAAGGGGCCGGGCAGTCAGGGTTAGCCCGCTTCCGTCATGTAGGCCGGCCGTGTGGTCTCATCCCACGGCAGGTAGCCCAGTTCACAGCCGGGCTCGAAGCGCGCCGACACCCACTCAGCCAGTTGGTCACGGAGCCGCAGGGGCACGCTCCACACGCTCTCTTTCGGCCGCCAGGTCGCCGCGCCATGCGTCGGAAACGTCGCGCGGAAATCGTCCCTGAGGGCGTGCTGATCGGTCGCGCGGTCCGTGCGCCAGGCGATGAGCAGCCGCCCGTCGCGCTCCACGCAGCGCACCCGCGCCTCACGCATGGTCAACCGGCGCGGGGGGAGCGCCGTGGGCGCCCCGCACGACACACAGGACGGCCGCGCGACGCGGGCGGGCTTGGGCGTGACACCCATTAGGCGGCCTCAGCGGAGGCGACCTCAGCGGTCGTCGCGGGTGTCGTCGCGGTCAACCCATGCGCCACGCGGAGCGCGTCCACGGCGGCGAGTTCGACGAGCGCGCCGGCCAGGCGCACGGCCAGGTCGCGCGTCAGCGGCTTCTGCGCGCTGGTCTGGTCGCTCAGGTACTCAACCTCTGGCCGCGTCAGCGCCAGATAAATCCGTGGCTCTCCGTCCGTCATCTCGTCCGTCCCTTTGGTGTGGCCGCAATGTGTGATCCGTGTGGATACGGCTATCTCGTGCCGGCCTCAGCTGAGGCTAGCGTCGCCCATCACCGGCGGGCGGGCAAGGGGCCGGGCACACGACACGCTAGATGCCCGCGGCGTGCAGGTCCTCCACCGACGTCGCCACCAGACAGCGCGCGCCGTAGCCGCGCAGGGTCTCCATCATGGCCTGCTGGAGCGCCGTCGGTTTGTTGCCGGGCCGCTTGACCTCGACGAAGAGCGCGCGGCCGTCTTTGATGGCCAAGACATCAGGAGTGCCGGCGGGGAGCATATGGACCGGACGGCCCTGGGCGTTGGGGAGCGCACCGGAGTTCAGCCGAAGGACATGGTACTGTTTGAGCCGCAGATAGGCGATGATGTCGGCCTGGATGGCACGCTCAGGAATAGCCGGCGCCACGGGCGGCGTGTCCACTGTCCAGCGTGGCTGACGTGGAGAGCGCGCGTTCATCGTTAGCTCTCCCGTGGCCCATCGGCCAGCGCCATCACCGCCACCATGAGCACGGCCAGGCCGGCCGCCACGAGCAGGCTCATCGTGTCCCTCCGGCCACATAGATCGCCCACAGCACCATCACAAAGACGCCGCACAGGACGCCCAGCAGGAACGCGCCGATCAGCAGCTCCGTCATGACGCCTTCTTCGTCACCTGGCGCACGAACGGATGATGCGCCAAGAGGATCGCCACGCGGGCCACCACGCGCCGATGCTGCCGCCGCTCGTCGTGCCACCAGCACAGCGCCGCCACCCGCCCCCATGGCCCCGGCCGCGGATCGAGGCCGACGCGCTTGTAGATCAGCGCCAGTCGGTTCTTGACGCCGGCGTGACTGATGCCCAGGAACGCCGCGATCTCCCGGTTGCTGTGGTTATGGTAGGCGAGCTCGAGCATCACCATCATGCGCTCCGTCAATCCATTTCCAGCCACGTCATCTGCCGCAACGTTGGCCTCCGCTGAGGTGTGATCCAGCCCGTTCGTGTCGTCCATGGGGTCTCCATCTCTGCCATCTGTCGCGCCAATGCGCGTACAGAACGGCCACACAGGCGGCGCGGCGACGGGCTGGGTCCGCCGCGCCATCAGGAGCGTGTGGCTGTTCACACGGCCCCTTGTTAGCACATCTGTACGTGCTAAGGTGAACATATGATGCGTGATACGCCCCATCGCCCCTATAGCGTTTTTGTCTCAGGACCAGCGGCGCCAGGGCTCACCGTTCCCGCTCCTCGGCCGCCATCGGCCTCCGTGGCCGCCACCTCTCTCGGCGTGGCCTCACTGCTGATGGAACAACTGCTCGACCACTCTCCCGCCGTCGTCACGCACAGCTTGCGCGTGGCGCGACACGCCGCCCGCGTGGCGTCGCGGTTGCCGGGCGATCCCTGGCGCGGCCGGGAGAGCGAGGTGTACGCGGCGGCGCTCGTGCACGACGTCGGCAAGATCAACGAGCCGCTGGATATCCTGCTGGCCGCGCGGCCGCTCACGGCCATCGAGTACGCCTGCATCAAGGATCACCCGTTCCACGGCGTCGCGCTGGTGCGCCGCTACGCGGCCGTGTCGCCCTTGCTGGAGGACGCGGCGTGGGGGCATCACGAGTGGTGGGATGGCTCGGGCTACCCGCGCCGCCTGGCGGGCGCGGAGATCCCGGCGATCGCGCGCCTGGTCAGCCTGGTCGATGCGTTCGACGCCATGTGTGAGAATAGGCCCTACCGCGCGGGGATGACGCCGGCGGTGGCGCTCCTTGAGATCGAGCGGGGGGCGGGCACCCAGTTCGACCCATCTTTAGTCGATATCGTGTTGCGGCACAATCTACTCAGGGACGGCTAATGGCGGCAATGGGTTGAGGCGCGGATAGCGCGCCAAAATACGCGCGCGCGGCGCATTGTAGCGTCTGATAGACACAGTCTCCTCCCCTACATCTCTCACCAGCGCACCGGTCCAACGCCCGTGTATTCTCCGTGTTCCCGTTCCCACGCGGCAAACGCTGCTTCCCCGAGCAGCGCATCGGACATATCGCCTCCCGGTAACGGAGGCGGCGTCTGCGCGATAGCCAGATCGTAGCGCCGCCGGAAGGCGCGGTCGGCCCGTTCGCAGCGGTACGCAGACGCCACGACGTAGAGCGCCACGGCCACACTCGCACCGACGGCGATGATAGCTCCAATCACCGTCGCAGGATCAGGACGGCCAGGGCCGCGGCCGCTAAGGGGATAGCGTACGCGGGTGCTCCCGTCAGTGTCAGCAGAGTAACGGCAACCGCGCCCGCCGCCCAAAAGGCGAGGATGCGCGGCAAGACCCGTCGTATGTTCTTATCCATGATTGTTTTCCTTGACTATCCCCGCCGTCGACGTCGCCGACGGGGGGTAGCTATAGACCGGGATCGCGCTCAACTCCCGCCCTCTGACGGCCGCGCAATGCGTGCACACGACGAGCAGGACATCATAGCGTTGCTCCAGCCGCATCACGCGGCCAAAGCCGTTGCGTTGTTCCTCGACCGTGCGCACGATGACCGGTCCCGGTCGCCACTCGTGCGCACAATATTTTTCCTCATCCATCCCACACTCCTCGTTGCTCTATAGCTCTATAGCTATTCACCGCAACCCTCCCATCTCCTCACCACCTCTCCCCACGCCCGCCATCTCCAACGCCTCAGCGGAGGCTGGCGCGATCTCACCCCGGCCACGCAGATAAGCCACCGCCTCACGCGCCGACGACAACCCCTCAGCCACCATCACGAAATCCAAAGACGAGCCACCCTGGCCGATGGTGTGACAGTGCCACAAGCCACGCTCCACGTCCACGGATAGCGAGGGCGTCTGATCGCCGTCGCCATGATGCGGGAGCGGACAATGGTAGACGCCGCTCCGGCTGACCTCCACGCCGTACCCGGCCAGCACCTCCTCTAACGGATGCGCAGCCTTCCAGCGCTCGATGGGCGACTGACCCAACGGCTCGAACGGACGCCACCGCTCCTGCGTCCTCTCCCTAACGGGCTCTGGCTCCCGGTCCAGCGTCCCGATACGCTCCTCTTCCAGCCAGGACCGCCGCTCGACCTCCCTCATGACGTCTATAGGTGGCACGGAGAGGATATAGGCGAGCTGCCCGCCTAACGTCGTCGCCGAGGGCTGACCATCGGGCCGGATGAACGGGTAGCGCTCCCCGCTCTTCTGATGCAGCCCGAACGGTCCCCGCACGCTGTTGCCCACCTTGCCCTCTGGCAGGACCTCCTGCTTGGGGTTGATCTCGACCGCGCCGCGCCCCTCGGCCATCCTAGCCCGCTCCTCCGCGCCGACAGCGTACAGCAGCAGGTTCTGCATCGACCGCGCCGGCACAGGTTCGGCGGCGAAGATCCGGACACGCGCGCCACGTCGCGACAACTCCAACGCGCTGCTGATGCCCGCCCTATCGAGCCGCAGGTGCGCGTCGCGCATCAGCTCACGCCCGTTGACCGGCTCATACCGGGTGACCTTGCCCGGCTGATGGGGGTCCGGCACCGGGCGCTTGTCGTCGCACTCCATGACGCCTTCGCGGCACAATGTCTGCTGCCCGACCCGTTTGGCGCTGTAGAACGCCAGCGTGGTCTGGCCGCGCAAGTGGCGCTCGATCAGCTCGTCGGTGAGCGCTAGTGGCTTCTCCTTGCCGAACCGTTGGTCATAGGCGCGCAGGTAGTGCCCGCCGCGCTCCTGGCCCTCCTGGTCGCGCCACAATGGCTGCTGGACACAGTAGGTCTCATCGACGTAGGCGAAACGTTCGCGGTACAGGTGGATGCGCGCGTCATGGCTAGCCATCACGCCACCTCTTCGCTGCAATAAATCCAGCGTAGAGAGGCGATAAATGGTAAAATGAGGGTAGTTCTACACAGAGCACGGCGTGTTGATGCGACTAACATCAACACGCCGCTAGACGACTGACACTGATAAGGAGTGCCGCCGCCATGTCTGATAGTGTACCCCAACCCTCTCTTTTCTACGCCGAGATCCCGCTGACGAAAGGTCTCGTTGCCCTCGTTGACCGCGACCTCTACCCCATTCTCTCTCAGGGCCACTGGTGTACCAGTGGCGGCTATGCCGTCCGTGACATCTACCCGAACGGACAGCGCCACCATATCGCGATGAGTCATGCCGTCCTCGACCTGCGAGGTATTGCTATCCCGACCGGCTATGAGGTCGATCATTGGAACCGGAATAGAACTGACAACAGGACGGAGAATCTGCGCGCCGTGCCCCCACGCATCAACAAGCTCAACGTGGGGCTGAATTACCGGAACACGTCTGGCTATCCTGGTGTGCAGTGGGATAAAACGCGCGGTAAGTGGTTCGCGCAAATAGGTGTGCGAGGACGTTCCATTTTCCTCGGTCGGTACACTGACGTAGAAGAGGCAGCCGCCGCCTACAAGGCCGCTCTCGCCAAAAGCGCTCTTGAGTAGCGCACAGGGTACCATCACAACACCTGCCAATCGATCAAGAGATCCGCTGTTGGTCCGTTCGCGGGTAAGGACGGTCTGGCGTCGGTTATGGACTGTGCCGGTGGCAAGGGAAGCCCCGCCCGCCGGCGCAACAGGGGGTGGTAGTAGTAGCGCCCCGCCCACCACAGTTTGACCGGCCGCAGGTTGCCGACGATCGCCAGCAACTGCGGAGCCCACAGCCGCCTCACCTCGTCGGCGGTCAGGAGCGGTCGTCCCTTCTCCGAGAGGCCCATGTTGCCCTGCTTCATGAGGATCTCGCTGCCGTCCCTGGTCGCCCCGCCCTGGCGCTGGGCCACGGTGCCCTCTCCAAGCTCCTGGGCCACGGCCTCGGCCTGCTCGGCGCGCAAGCCCGGCAGCACGAGATGCGCGTAGCAGCCCTGCAAGATGATCTTGCGGCCAGCCTCGGTGTAGATCTCGTCAAGCTGCGTCGTCGATTGCGCCCCGATGACAGTCCCGATGCCGGCCTCGCGCGTCGTATTCATGCGCGCCGGCAAGTCGGCGAGCTTGCCGATGGTCCCAATCTCATCCCACCAGTTTTGAACGCGGCGCTTCAACACCTTCCTGGCCCCGCCGGCGCTGTTGGCCTCCCTGAGTAGCTCGATGTTCATCTGGTCAAACAATGCGCCCACGAACGGGCGCAGCATGCGCTCGTAGCCGGGCGTCAGCGTCACGAAGACCGCGACCGGCGGCTTCGATGGATCGGCCAGGTCGCGCCAGACGACGCTGTTCCGGCGCGTCGTCTCGACGATCCTGCTATCCCAAAGCGCCATGAACTTCAGCGGCGGGCCACTAAAGACGCTGCCTTCGAGCCGTTCGTTGCCCTCCATGAACGACAACATGCCTCTGGCGGCCTCGCGCGCCGGCTCACTGTTGGACCGCTTGAGCGTCGCCTTCACCGTGGCGGCGGGCTGGGCCAGGAACTGCTGCACCGCACGTAGGGTAGCCGTGCCGTGCTCTTCCATGAGATGAAACAGCGTGGCCACCAAGAGGAGCGTCGTCGTGTCATCCCAAAAGGGCGTATCGCTGTTGCGGCCGGTATTCTCGATGAGCGAGGCGGCCCAGGCGAACGCGTCGGCGGGTTCCTGGATGTGCGCGGGGTCCAGCGGGTTGTAGCCGTCGCTGGTCAGATCCAGCCAGTCAATCCTGACGACGCGGTAGCCGAGCGTGGCGAGCCAGCCGGCCGTTTGCGCGTAGATGCTCCCCTTCGAGTCGGTGAACGTGAGCGATGGCAGCCGGCCAGAGCGCCCGTGCCGCGGCGAGAGGCGCAGGATGTTCTCGACGATCAACCTGGTCTTGCCGTAGCCCGGTGGCCCCCACAAGATGGCGTTCCGGGCCTGGTCTTTCTCGCGGATCGAGAGGCGCGGACCAATCCCGAACGGGCCGATACGTCCAATGCTAAAGGGGACTTCGCGGCGGCGGGCGTAGAGCCGCCACCACACGTACCAGCCCGCCCAGCCAGCCGAGCCCGATGAGCGCGAGAGGCGCAAGCCGCCGGCGACGTGGCGCGAGAGGCGCAGCAGGGGCCGCCACAGCCGCCACAGCACCAGGGCAGCGACGATGAGCAGCAGGTAGACCGTCCATTGCCGGACGCGCGCCATGTGACCTGTACGGGCCTGCAAGCGGCTATAGCGGGTGCCGATGGTGGGGCCAGTCCAGTCGTGCCAGCTCACGATATGCAGTTTACCCGTGGCCAGGGCCGTCAATTTCAGTCTGTGACGTTGGGCGGCGTCGGAGAGGTCGGCGGCGACGGCGGCGGGGTAGGACACGGCGACGACGGCGGTCTGATAGACGCGCTGGGCTTGTAGGCGCGTGGTGTGGTTTGATAGAGCGGCGCGGTAGCCGGCGACAAGGGCGGCGGCGATGAGCAGGGTGAGCAGGATGCGGCGCATGGGAACCTCCTTACGACCCATGGCGAGGCAGGGCGTGCTCGCGGATCGCGGCCATAATCGCGTTGAAGGCGCGCTCTTCGTTGCCCGCCGTGTCTATCTGGTAGGGCATTATCTCTTTGACCCCAAGCTGCTTTGTCGCCTCCAGGTAGCTATCCAGCGCCAGTATCTGCACGGCATCGACCACTTTCTTGGCGAGCTTCTCCTCATGTGTCGTCGCTTTCGGCATGCTCTCCTCCTATCCTTCTATCCCATTACTCGGCGCGCCCGCTCCTCGACACGCGCCTTCCATCGCGCCAATGTCCGCCCTCGAATCTCCACCGAACGTCCCCCGCTGTCCCCATAACCGGAGGTATCCCCGCCCGCGAGCAGCACATGCGCATGCACGTTGTCGGTGTCCCGATGCACCCCCGCCACCCACACCGGCCGGCGGTCCAACAGCAGGCCCAGCTCGTCGAGCGCCCCGCACACCAGCGCCCGCGCCGTCGCTGTGTCGTCGAGTCCCTGCTCGGTGCGCAGTGAGAGGATCACGCGGTGATAGGCCACCGGCCCCGTCCAGTGCGGCGCCAGGCCATGGGATGCGATAAGGGAGCGCGCCTCTTGTGGAGACACCGGCGCCAGCATCCGGCCAAACAAGGGGACGTCGCCGGCGCGGCTGATGTAGCGGCACTGCTGCGTCAGGCGAGAAGGCGCGCGGATGTTGTTCTGCTGATACCGGGTGTCGATCACGGTGAGAGCCTTGTCGCTCATGTATGGCCTACCCTCAACTCTTGCCCGCTAACAAGCGCAGCCAGCCCCGCCGTGGCATGGGTGGCGCGGGTGTTACGTCAGGCACAACGGTTGGTCGCACCGGCCACCGCTGGGGCCGCTGCTCCGCCTCCTCATCGCCACTGCCCTCGTCAGCAGAGCTGACGCGCCCGCGCATCAGCCGCGCCATCACGCCGTCGGCGCGCGCCTGGCGGGCCACACGCAGGGCCTCCTCTTCGTTGCGTACCGCCGCCGCCGGATCGGTCAGGTGGCACAGCAGCGCGAAGAGCAGCAGCCGGGCCGTCGCCGCTTCCAGGTGCGGACCTTCCAGGATCTCCTTGAGCTGGCGCGTCATCTGGTCAGTGTAGTCACCCAGCACGCGCCGGGTCATCTCTTCGAGCGCGCCCAGCCCCGCTTCGGCCTGGCGCTCGGCCGCTTCCGTGCCGACGGCCATCTTGACGAGCCGATCCAGCGTACGGCCGTTATCGAGCCCCCACTCTTCGGTGTAGTCCTCGACGAGCTGGCGCGTTGCCGGGTCGACCGTGAGGTTGAAGCGCACCCGCTTGGTGTCGTCGCTCATCGCCCACCGCCGATCGAGGCCGGCCAGCACGCGGAGAGTGGCAGGGTAAAGGCGTGCGCATGAGGGCGTGCACAGCGGCCGTCTACGCCTGAAAAGCCGCGTGCATGGTTTGCACGCGGCCCCTGGCCCATGCACGTCCCGCGTGCATGGCTTATCCCTGGGACACGCAACGTATGCACGCGCATCAACATCCCCCTTTAGCCTGCCATGTAGATCAAATGATGCTGCACGCCATAGACGACGGCGAAGACCAGGAAGAGCAACACCAGCACGACGATGAGGACAAGCAATGCCAGCGCCAGTCGTCGTAGGCCGCGCCCCGTGATCGTGACCCATGGCCGGCTGATCGGAATCGGCACTCCCTGCCCCGCGAGCAGCCGGGCGATGCGCCGTCGCTCTTTCCGTCGGCCCGCGAAATACCCCGCTCCAAAGTTATCCATGGCTTGCTCCTTCCTGCCTACATAAACCCAGCGAACGTTGCCGCTTTCGACGCCAGACCGGATAGACTACCCGCCCCGGCGTGCGCCGCCGCCGACACCAGCCCCGCCAGGATAAACGGGACGAGCGCCAGCACAAGCAGCCCCCCCAGTAGCATGATGTCATTCCAGACGATACCGCCAATCACCCCGCCCACGCGCCCGTTGCCTTGCCCTTCCAGAGACACGATCACCGAGAGCATGAGCGCGTAGGCCGGCCCCAGCAGCGACAAGTAAGCGAACGTGCGCAGCCAGGCCCGCGCTATGTCGGCCACCGGCGGCCACGCGAACAGGATAATCGCCAACGGGCCGATCTCGTAGACAAAGGCGAAGACGTGCAGGCTCACGGCACGCTCGATGCCCACGACAATGAGGAGCACCGGGGCCAGCACCAGCGCCAGGCCGCTATGTCCGAGGTCGTGCATGGTGGACGCTCCGATGTCACCGGCCAGGCCATTGACGCCGCCCATCCACATGTTCACGAGCGTATCATACGCCGCGAGCGCGGCCAGCACGAGGCCAGACCGCCACAACAACGCCACGCCCTGGGCCACATTGCCAAACCAGGCGGGTTTCATGGTCCAGAGTACGGCGATCCCAAAGACGACGGCGAAAGCATCGCCCGCGTCGGTCGCCAGCGTGTCCTTGACCCTGACCAGGCCCGCGTTGCCGGTCGGGTTGTCCGTGCGTGTGAGCGGCCCGATGATAGCATCCGTGACGTCCTTGATCTGTGTCTCCAGTATCGTCGTCAGGCCGCCCCACAGCGCCGCCCAGCCCTGCTGAATAACACCCCAGATGTCGATGCAGAGGCCGTTACCCAGCGGTAAAGGAATGGCGAGCCCGCTCGCGCCGCACGTCGAAGACGACGACACCGCCCCGCCGATCGTCGCCGCCGGCGTTGGTGAGGGGCTCGGTGTGGGGCTCGGGCTTGGAGCCGCCGTGGCGATCACGACCACGACGCGCGCTGTTTGCGTCGGCGCGGGCAACGTCGTGACCACTGCGGGGGGGAACGTGGGAAATGGTCCCGCCGCGCCGGCCGCCGTGGGCAGGGCCACCGCGATGAGCAGTGCTACCGCCAGGAAGATCACGGAGCGTGTGCGTGTCGTCATGCCATCCTCCTTTGCGGCGTGACGCCATCCGTGTCTAGCGCCATCTTTATCCCAGCCCACACGTCACCGCCGGCGCGCGCAGTCCACCACTGGCGCGCGGCCAAGTCGTCTACATCGCTGGCGTACAGCTTCGCCTCTTCGGGCGTCAGTTCCACGCGCACGATCCCGTGTAGGTCGCGCGGGATCGTGCGGTCGCGCCGGCTCATGAACATGGGCATGTAGACGCCCTTCTCTCCGCTCATACGCTGGGCCTGATCGACCTCGGCCGGCGTCAGGTTCAGCATCCGTTCAAGCCACAGGCGCGGGTTGCCCTCGGTCTGCTGGCCGTTGTCCTCAACCGAAAAGAGCGCCTTCCACGAGCTTTGCGTGAAGAACGTTTCGGCGTCGGTGTCCCCGACCAGGTCCTTGATCTGCTGCGAGGCGAACACCACGCAGTTGCCGCCGTGGCGGGCCTTGCGGGCGTCACGGTTGATGTGCTCACGCGCCAGCGGGCTTTTCAACAGGCCCCACGCCTCATCGAGCCCCGTCAAGTGGTCGGCGCTCGGGCGCCCCGCCGCCGCGCTCCGCGCGCGGGCCAGCACGCGGCGTTGGTCAACGATCGCGAACACGGAGAAGTAGGCGTAGTTGCGCAGGGCCATGTCTTGCTCCAGCGGTCCGGTGTCGAAGGCGAGCAGCGGCGCGTCCAGGCGCACGCTGGTCTGCCCATCGACCAGGCGCGCGTGCTGGCCGTCGCCCACGTAGGGCCGCAGCCGCCAGCCCAGCGCCCGCCACACCTTCTTGTCGTCGCGGTCGCCCTTCGTGGCCGTCCATTGCCTCTCCATGTAGGCGTAGAGGTCGGCCATGACCGGCGTGTGGTCGGGCGCGGCCGCGTAGACGGCGCGGACTGCCTCGTCCACGAAGGCAGGCTCCAGGTCGGCCAGACCGCCCAGCAGCAGATCAACGGCCGCGCACACGAAGCGCACGCGCTCGCGGCGGTCCTCGTCCGTGGCGCGTGGGCCGTCCCACACATTGATGCACGCGGACTGCGCCCCGCCCAACGTCGCCTCGACGCCGCCAGAGATGGCGCACAGCGCCCCGAAGCTGGCGACCGAGGAGACGACTGTCGCCATGTCCCCGCGTAGCATGAACCACAGCGCCAGCTTCTGCAGCAGGCTCGTCTTGCCCGTGCCGACGCGCCCCAGCACCACGCCGATACGGTTGTAGAGGTTCGGGTCGTCCAGCGCCAGGCTCACCACGTCGCCGGCCGCGTCCGTCACGCCCAACGGGACACCCGGCGTGCGTGTGCCCGGATTGAACGCCAGGAACGGCCAGGCGTTGCCGAGCGTGGGCGAGTCCCAGCGATACGTCGAACGCGCCCGGTCGGGATAGCCCGGCAAGGTCGCGCGGTAGAGCGGCTCCTGGTGCGCGTGTCCATAGCCCGGCTCCGCGATCATCGTGTCGCGCATCGCCTGCAAGATCCGTGTCACGCGGGCGTCAAGCTGGGCCTGCGTGTCGCCCTCTAGCCGCACGTAGCAGCCCACACGGACGATGCTGTAGCCTTGCGTGTGCAGCGCCACCGCCTGCGCGTGCGCGTCCTGTGCGGCCAGGTCGGTGGTAATGTCGCTGTGGCCCGTCGTGGTGGCGCTCATGACGCGGAGGCGCGCGCCTTGGCGCTTACGCTCCCACCACCGGCTCAGGCCGGTCATATGTAGCACGATAGTGACGGGGCAGTCCGCCGCCACCAGTGGCCGTAGCCACCCAGGGTCAGTCTCGACCGGCGGTTGTACCAGGAAGAGCGTGCGCACCCACCGCGCGACCTTCGCTGAGGCGCTCCCTGTGCCTAGGCGGTAGCGGAGGTTGCCCTCCGTGCCGTGTGGCGCCGTGTACCCCGCGTCGTCGTCCACGTCCGTGCCTGCGGCGTCGTCGGTCTGGTCCAGGTGCCGCGCGAGGAAGGCGTGGGCGTCGGCCGTCGTGACGAGCAGCGGGGCCAGGCCCATGCTCACCAGTTGCCGTGTGATCGCGGCCGTGGCCTGCGCGCGCCGGGCCGGCTCCGTCTGGTCGGGGTAGCCGTCCTGGATAGGGTACGGCTGGAGCAGCAGCCAGTAGTCGAGCGTGGCCGCATGGCGCGCCGTCGCGGCCGTCAGCCGGTCGGCCCAACGCGCCACCAAGCGCTCGCCCACCTCACCTAGCGCGGGCGTGTAGGGCGTGGGCGCGAGCTGGGCGCGTAGGGTCTGTGTCATCGTCGCGGCGTCCGCCGGGCGGTTCTCGATATAGACGGCCAGCCGCGCCTTGTAGGGCAAGCTGGCCGCGAGCAGGGCGAGCAGGCCCGCGTGGCGGTCCTGGTCGGGCGTGGAGAGCGACGCGAGCGCCACTCCAGGGAGATGGAGCAGCGCCCGCGTGATGCCGTCCGCGCCGGTGATCGTCGCGTCGTCATTCACTATGACGGGCGTCAGTCTGCGGCGCATGAGTCCTCCTTTGGGCCTGTACGGCCGTCCGTGCCTGGGCGGTCCTGGTGGTGAGTTGTGTCCGGGCCACCGCGATCCCGCGCGCCATGGTCCGGCCCATGACGCGCACGGCGTAGCGGCTCATTTGCGCGGGGTATCTTTCGATGCCGCCGCGCCCGAAGGCCAGGATCGGCGCGACCAGCAGCACGGTTGGCGCGGCGACGGCCAGGATGTGCATGTTCGGGTTGTGAATCCCGCTCGCCAGGATGGCGCACACCCAGAGCGATACCGCCCCGACCCCCATAGCGATCCACTGAGGGACCGTCAGCCGCGCCAGGCGTAGATTATCGTTCAAGCTGCGTGGCGTCCGGTGAGCCACGCTTATATCCCTGCCCCAATGGCCACGAAGCTGGCGATCAGGACAATGGCCAGGAACGCCGATCCCAGGATCTCCGCTTTATGGCCTCGGCTAAACACCAGTCCACACGCCGCGCTAATGATGATAATGGCGATCAGGGCCGGCGAGATTTCCTTGATGTAGCCGATAGCCTTGGCGGCGGCGTCCCCGAAGGCCGAGGCGATAACGACATTGTTCATGGTGTACTCCTTGTTTTTTAAACGGTGCCTACAGGGTGTCGGCTTTGTGCTCACGGTTGAACGCCAGGGCGCAGGTGGAGCTCACGATGATGAACGCGATGAGCGCCGGGCTCATGGCGTGAACGTACCCCAGCGCTTTAGACGCAGCGTCCCCGAGGGTGCTGGCGATAACGAGAGATTCCATCATGACGTGCCTTCCTTCGTTATTCGGTGGTGGGCTGTTATGGTTATAATAGCAGTCAAGAGCAACTCCAAGCAACCACGAACTACACAAGCGCCGCTTATAGTAACGGGGAGATGCTCAACTAAAGGGAGGTGGCGGCGCGTTATGGACAGGAGGCGACGCGAGGTGATCTACACCGAACGCATGATGCTGCGTTTAACGCCGGAGGAAAAGGCTGCTCTACAACAAGCGGCCGACGCCGAACACATCCCCTCACTAGCGGTTGTCGCCCGTAAGGCGATTATCGAATGGCTAGAGCAACGTGGACTCAAAACAGGCCCGCGTGACGACGACACCCCCGCCTAAAGCACGCGGCGCCGGTGATAGCAGCATCACCGGCGCCGCGTGCGGCATTGATGTGCCGGACGGTCAGGATAAGCCGGAGAGCGGCCCCGATAAGGAGGACGAGGCGTAAATGACGACGCGGGGAACGGCAGCGACTCATGCCTGATGACGAGGAATACTTCACCCTGACCGAAGCCATGAGGCGCGCGGGCTTGAAGGACAACAAGTCCATCTATCGGGCGATGCGATCCGGCCGCCTCAAGACGGTGACCAAAATGTCAGGACCGCGCATCGTACACCTGACGACCCAGGCGTGGCTCGACGCGTTCCTGGCTAGCCGAGCCAACGGACAGCGCCCCGGCCCCATGCACGAACCCGAGCCCGCCGACAACGACACGCACGCCTAACCCGCATGAGGGCCAACACAAGGAGAACGTACGCTATGGCTGACGCACGACCAACATGCCCCGATTGCGACATCAAGGGCATAGAGTACATCGTATCCACGCCAAGTACCGAAACGTCTGAGGGCGGCGACCCCTGGTTTAATGTCGCGCATTGCAATCAGTGCGGGCATGTCTACGGCGTCTTCGCCAAAACTGTTAACCGTCCCGCGCCCGTGCTGCCCGTTACAACTATTCCGTACCAACCGTAGAGCGAACGTCATAAGAGAGGGCCTGGCGTCACTATTGGCGCCAGGCCCTCTCTCTGTCCTGGTGTATGCTAGACGTGAGCCGGGCGGCGCCTCAGCGGAGGCAGGCCGGCCTGTCTGGCGGGCTACCAGACAGGCTGTGCGCTTCTCGCCGCCCGCGCCCGTACCGGTTAGTCTTCCTCTCGCTCCTTCATCCGAATCCAATACCTGTGATACAAATACCGCACCCGCTGCGGTGACACGCCCACCGTCGGCGCGATGGCCGCGAACGTCTGTCCCTCCTCGTCATGCCGCCGCACGATCTCCCGGTCGCGTGCGTCCGGCTGCCACGCCTGCCGGATGGCGAGCGCGCGCGACAAGCGATCGGGCCGGGTGGTCATGCGCTCCAGGATCTCCGGCCGGCTCATGGCCCCCACTCCTCACACTCCGGCGTCCCCAGACAGTCAAGGCCCGGCCGTTGGCCGCTCACACGCGTACACACAGCAACCTGGAGCCACACGCGGTTACGACCATCATTGACGTACCAGCGTTCCCAGTGGCCGCCCTGGCGTCGTCGCCACCATCGTCCGATCACTGGCCATGTCTCGCGATCGCGGCGTTTGCCCAAAAGACGGCTGTCTCTAACTCCGTCAGCGCCACGCTCTGCTCACGGCTGGCCGGCGTTAGCGCGGCGATCAGCAGCGCCAACTCTTTGGCCTTCTCGCGGAGCTGCGTGTACTTTTCCGGTTGTCCGGGCTTGGGCGCGTGGTACTGAAAGTTGTGGGCGATCTGTGCCGTCTTGTCCATCGCCACCGTTGTGTCTTTGCTCATCAAAACACCCCCTCCTCATCACTCTCATCATCCACATCCACAATACCGCTAACCTCGGTATGCCGCCGCGCCAGACGCTGCGCCCGCTCCGCGTCATAGAGCGCCAGTCTCTCGGCGTCGCGCCTTGCCGCCTCGACCCGTTCCCGCTCCTCATCCTCCGTCAGGCGCGCCACCACGACATCGCGCAGCAGCATCAGCACATCGCTCGGTGAGTCGCCCTCGTCGATACGGGCGCTCGCGGCCATGGCACGATTCCCATAACTCCCATCGGACATTTTGCGTTCGTAATGCACCTGTTCGATCTGCACTGCTCTATTCTCCTATCGTGATAATCGCGGGGTTCGGGACCTCAGGCAGGTCCAACACATAGCGCGCGGCATTACACGCCCAGCCCCACATGAAGCCGGTGATACCCTCCACGGCGGCGTTGTAGCCCGCAGGGTCCATCTCCTCAAACAACTCAACCCACCCCTTTCGCGCGATCGTGGGATGCCCCTCGACGACGTGATCCCAATCGTACACTGTGTCCACAGGCGCCCTGGCTATCTCGGGATGGGCGCGCAGCGTCGTCAGGATGAACTTGGCGGTAAAGAGCGCCATGTCGTTGTAGTCCGCCGGCGGCGTCGAGACCGCCATAATCGCGCGCTCCATCTCCTCCCGGCTCATGCCCTCCTCTTTGGTCGGCGCGGGTTCGCCACCTAGGATCGTGTCTAGCGCCCGTTTCGCCCCAATGCCCTGCTGTGCTCCATCGCTCATCGTCTCTCTCCTTCTCCACTCACGCGCTCTTGGCACGTCGTGCTTTGTCCACAGATTTATCCACAATTGACGCCTCGACCGGCACAAGGCCGCCGGCGTAGATCCGCGCGGCCTCTGTGAAGCCGCAAAACACAAAATCATCGTGGCGCTGGCGAAACTCCCCTGGCCGATCGTACACTTTGGTCCAGGTCCCGGTCGTCACGTCGAGCGCCCACAGGCCACGCTCCTCGTGCAGCCGGTCGATGTGCCACTGCGCGGGCCGCTCGATGATCATAACGCCCCCTCGTCTGCTGCTGGCCGCTCTGGCACGTCCACGCCGACATAGTGAACGTGTGGCTCCCCGCTGATCGTCCTCGTGTCCTCACGCCGCCACAGGCTCACCAGCGTCAGCGTGGCGCCCGTCCGCAACGCGTGCGTAAACTGGCCGGAGGCGACGGCCAGGCGGTAGGCCGCTTCGGCGTCGGCGTGCGTGGCGAAGGGCCACGTCTGTTCGGTGGCGTTCTCGCCTCCGCTGAGGCCGCAATGGACGATCCACGGCGGCGGGTTCGTGCGGCTCACGGTGATCATGTGTCCCCCTCTGTCCCCCTGTCGTCGGCCCAGTTGTACGAGATCCACGTCGGCTCCACGCACGCTACGAGCAGCCGCGCGTCTACGTCCATGCCGGCGGCGTCCTCATCCGTCGAGGCCCCACACGTCGCGCACAGGCGATACCAGATGTACGACGGGAGGCCGGGTTCGTTGCTCACACCGTCGTCTACGTCAATAATGATCGTGCGCACCAGCCGCAGCTCGTGGCCCCCGGCGGCGATCAGGGCGTCCAGGGCGGCACGCCCTCCGCTGAGGGTGATCGACTGGCCCAGTGGGGCCGACTCAGGCGATGCCGTGATTGGTGGGTGTGTCTGCGTGGTCATGCGAACATCTCCTCTCGCCGGCGCGCGGCCAGACGCTCATAGCGGGCGCGTGGGCTCTGATCTAGCACCGCCGATTGTGCCGTCGGGGCCAGCGCCGCAAGCGGACGGCCTCCGCTGTGTCCGCTGACACGGCGGCGCGCCAGGAGCCGGACCTGGCGGCGGTTGCGTAGCTGCTCCCGTATGCGGTCACGCAGCGCCCTGACCGTGCGGGCCTCCGGATCGTCACGCCAGCCGTAGCGCACGCGCCTGGCCATCTTCGTCACGATGATGCGCACCCTTTTGAGGGTGAGGCCATACTCCTCGGCGATCTCGGGCTCCGGGTGGCGATCGCGCGCGTGCCGCCACAGGTGCGCCGAGATGTAGATCGCCGCCTGACGCGCTGCTTTCGTGTCGGGGTCCGCCGCGGCCAGGGGGTCGCGCAGCACCTCGGGGTCGGGCACGCTGTACTCTGTGGCCACCAGCCGGCGCACCTGGCGCCGTAGTCGGGCGCGTGTCCGGATCTCCCGGTCCTGCCGCGCGCGACGTCGGATGGCTACGGCCTCGGGTGTGCCATGCGTCGCGGCGTACCGGCGCGCTCCTGCCGCGAGGATCTCGTCTTTGTGGGCCTCGTAGCGCGCCATGTTTTGTGTTCCGACGATATGGCTATTCAACCGCCAGTAGGCGCGCTTCCACTCTCGCTGATCGTCCCGGTGCGCGTCCCGCCACTGCTGCCCGTAGGCCAGGCGCGTGTCACGATGCGCGGCCGCGTAGACCGCGCGCGATTGCCGCTCTTGCTCCATGTTGGACAGGTAGATCCGCGCGCGCGTGTCCGGAGCGTCGCGGATCTCGCAGGCCAGGCAGCGCAGCGGGCGTCGTGTGCCCCGATAGAGCAACCGGAAATCCGTGAGCGCGACGTGGCCACCGCAGCCGGGACAGGGATAGCGGCGCTCCGGGTCGGCGTCCTCGATCCAGACCATGGGGACGGCCATTATGACACTCTCCCCTCTCCCAAGCGCCAGCCTGGCGTTGACACACGCATCCCGTCGAGCGTCGAGAGGCCGTCCTGCCAGTTCGTCGCGTAGCGCCCGGCCAGGTGCGTGATCGTCCCGCCCAACGTCGCGGCGATCAGCGCGGCGGCCGCACGTCGATGACAGGCGCGCCAGTCGCGGCAGCCGCAGAGCAGGATGACCGGCCGCGCCGCCAGGTAGGGCGCGATCTCACGGACGCCCTCCTCAGGGGCGGCGAGTTGGATAGGGCCGTCCGTCAGATAGTTGACGTTGCCGAGCTCGCCGATATGCCGATAGCGTGGCCGCCCGTGCGCGGTCATACCCATTACCTCGTAGAGCATGTGCCCGCGCCACTGGGGGACACGCGAACGGGGGCTAAAGCGGATGTCTATCAGGTAGGCGTCCAACTCTTTGACGTAGGCCGCGAGGTCCGCTGGCGTACTGGATGTGTAGCCATACGTGTACACCGCGTTAGGCGACATGGCTCGTCTCCTCTCGCTCTGGGTTCACCACGGCCACGTCAACCCGGACAACGGCCGGCGCGGCGAGCCATCGCTCGAACGCCGTCCGGCAGTCCAAGCACAGGTCATAGTCGCGTTTCTTGAACCGCGTCGTTTCGCCTCCCGCCGCGCCCTCACGTCCGCTCGGTTCCTGCCACTCCGTCTTGAGCTCGAAGACGTCGACCTGGCCGCGCATGTGCGCCCCACAGCGGTCGCAACACCACGAGCGGCTCATGACGGCCTCCCCGCCTCGGTGAACCCGGAGACCCAATAGTTCTTGATCCCGCCGGCGCAGGTGTCGCACAACCGGGCGCGGGCCACCTGGTGGCCCGCGCCCGCCCGCAACGCCGCCTTGCATTGCACACACACACCGGGTCCACGCAGGGGTGACTCTTGCTCACCCGCGACTCCATGCTCCCGGAGCCACACCGCAGATCGGTCACGCCAGTAGCAACCGGCGTCGATGTCGGGATGCGCCATGATCAGCCGAATGATGGTCCACTGGTCGTAGCAGCCCAACTCCTCACACTGCCCGGCGACGCCGGCGGCGACGATCTCGCCGTGCGTGCTGTTGCTCACATAGACGAGCGTGTGGTCGTGCAGGTCGTGCAGAATATTGTCGACCTTCACCGCCGTCTCACGCCGGTCCAGGTCGGGACGGAAGCCCAGCTTCTGGTCGCAGTCGGCGCAGCGCCAGCCATCCTCGTTCGTCGCCGCATACCAGAAGACGGTGGCGTGAGCGCAGCGTTCATTGTTTATGGTAGACATTGCTCAACTCCTCCATCGCCAGTCGTCGTGATACAGCGGCGGGGCGCTCCCGGCACATCTTGCAGGTGTACCCGTGTTCGGTCAGCCGTCCACAGCCGCCGTAGCAGGGCTTTTTGAAGGTGTCCGAGGTCAACGGACGCAGGTCCCAGTCAGGCGCGGCGCTCTTTTCAGCGTTGACATTCACCCTGTTAGTACCCTCTACGGAGGGGTCATCTGATTCAAAGTTGACATTCAACTTTGAATCGCTGGTCGTCGTCTGCTCGCGCTCGCGGCACTCATCGCAGCACCACTCAGCCGCCAGGATGAAGGACCCACAGCCTGCGCGGCACATGATCCGTCCCGTCGCCTCAACGGAGGCTGGCCGCTGATTGTCACGAATGATACGCTGGGCGTCGCGTAGCGCCTGGTCACGTTCCCTGGCGGCGATCTCGGCTTGCGCGCGCGCGTTGTCACGCTCGTAGGTGGCGGCGCGGTATTCGTAGACGACTTTCTCCCGGTCCTGGCGCACCTCCGCGACCTCACGTTTCAGCGCGCGTACCACATGCAGGGTCGGCTTCTCCTCCTCGATGGCGCGCTCAAGCCGCTCTTGACGGCTCTCTATCGCCTTGATCTGCTGCTCAGTCGGGGCGATCTCGGTCAGCGTCGGCAACCGCCCCCACAACTCATTGACGGCGGGGCCATTGAGCCCCCAGGCGTAGTACCAGTCCTTGCCCCGTGACCGCGCGTCCCTGTCCGCCGCGGCTTCGGCGCCGGGCCTGGAAGCCGCGGCGGTTTTCATGACCTGTTTTCTGGCGACGAGACCAAGGCCAAGCAGGATGTCGCGCCCCTCTTTGTACGCGCTCATGCCCAATCCGTGGGCACGGACATCCTGCTCTTCCGCGTATTGGCTGCATGGCATCTCGTCGGGCAAGCGCGCGCCGACCACCTGACCGGCCCGCTTGTGCATATGGACGAGGACCATTTTTGCCTTCTGTGGGAGGACCGGATTGGTGAACAGATGCTCCCAGGCTTTGACTTGCGCCCAACAGTCGGCGAGGCGCGCCAGCAGCCAGGACAAGACACGTGGTTGCAGCGGTATGACGCCGCCACCGAGGCCACTCACAGGGTCGGTGGGGTGCTCTGGCCCCCCATCCGGCCCGCTCTCATTGTGTGGTCCGTCGCCATCGTCGTCGGCTGGCCGGTAGCGCTCCTCAGTAAAGGTGTGCCCGGCGATCACAAGGTCGTCCGGGCCTTTGGCGACGTCAGGCGACCAGACGGCAATCCGCACCGCGTACAATCCGCGGTGGGTGGCGAAGCGCGCCAATCGCTGCCGCGCGCGTTCGACGGCCGCGATCGCGGCCGGCTTGGTGTCACGATCGAACGCGATCAGGCAGGTGGTCAGGGCGCCATCGGCCTCCGCCATCTCCTCCAGCGCGGTCTCGGCGACCGCCACCGTGCCGACGCCGGCGATGCCGATGAACGGATAGCCGAGCCGGCTGGCGAGGACATCGGCTTTCTTGATGCCCTCGACGACGCCGACCATGTGACGCCGCGTGGGGTCGGGCGTCAGCGGCCGGGCGATGTGCGCCGACGCGCCGCAGCTCGGGCCGTCGTAGCGCGTCGAGGAGGCCCACAGGTAGCGTTGGTTGGCGTCCGGGTTGTCACTGCGGATGTGCACGCCGGTGATCCGTCCGGCGAGGTCGCGCCGCGGCATCAAGATGCCGCTATCGACCACGAAGCGGATGTCGCCCTGCTCCGTACGGTGGAAGCCCGGTGTGCCCAGGAGCGGGCCGGTCCCGTGCGTGTCGATGAGCCGATGCAGGAGCGCGCGGCGTCCGCTGGCATCGCGCCGCATGGACCCATAGCGGTCCGCCTCCTGGTCGGTCAAGCCGTGCGCGGGACCGGTGAGCAGCGCGCGGTGCGTGGGCGAGAGGGGACACCAGGCGAGCAGATCGGCGTAGACAGCGTGCTGGATCTCAGGCGCCGCGGCCGGGATGGACGGTGGCGCTGGTGTGCGCGGTGTCTGCTGACAGGACGCACCTGACCTCTGGTCGCGCGTGTGATGGAGGTAGCCGCCCAGGTAGTGGTCGGTCCACTGGTGCGGCTCACCGATGTCTTTGCAAAACACGGCGCCATCGTCGAAGCGGAGACAGTACCGCGTGCCTCCGCACAGCGCACACGGCGTGCGCCGACTCACCCGTTGGTCGGGCGTGACGTGATCGCGTGATGGATCGAACGGGGTGTTCATCGCAACCATGATGTCCACCTTTCCTCGTTCAGGAGCGACTGTTCTGTGAGCGCCGCCAGGATCTCCGCTGTCGGGATGACGTGCGACCAGTACAACGCGTAGGGCGGCACGAGACCGTCTAACGCATGCGGCTGAAGGCTCCACGCCAGCCCCTGGAGCAGCAGGTCGCGCAGGTCACGCTGGAGGGCATCGTGCAGCCGCGGTGTTGTCCAGCCGGGCAGAGGCAACGGACACACGACGATCGCCGGGTCGGTCGGGATCGCGCGCGCCCATATCACGCCGGCGTCGCGCGCCAGCACGGCGTACGCGCTGGCTGCCTCATGGTCGATATCCTGGAGAAAATAAGGCAGCTTGCGCGTCGTGAGCGCGTTGGGCGTGAGCGACACGTCCGCGATCGCGGCGAGCAACGCTGGAGGGAGAAACGTATCATCACGGACAAATCGCGCATTTTCTGTGTGATGAGGCACATTTTCGGGCGTGTTACCCTGTGCATCATGTATAATCATGATGTGACGGTTTCCTTTCTCGGGGCCGGGACGCGTCCAGCTCGCGCGTCCCGGCCCCTCGTCTACTCAGTTGATAATGACGGCATCCCCTGCCGCTGCTGAATGGCCTCCATCAGTCGCGCCGCTTCCATGCGACAATGGTCCCGTATCTCGCGCTCACCCCAGTCCCGGCGCAGGACCTCCATCGCTTGGAGGTGCGTCCAGCGCGCCAGGATGCGGCCAGACACCGCCCAGCCGTCGCCGTGCGCCATGGCATAGGAGAGGGCCTCAGCGAGGTCGTCACGCGCCTGGTCGAGCCGCTCCCGGTACGTCGTCTGTTGGTCAGTGGACATGGACATGCGCCAGCCAGCCGACGGCGACGCCTCCAAGCAGCCAGAGCAGTGAGCTATAAAGAGCCGCGCACAGGGCCACGATGAGCAGCGCCAACACGATGTTGACGATGACCCGCGTGCGGCTGCGTCTGAGCAGAGCCCGCCGCAACCGGAACCGGCGCCGGTAGGGTGACGAGTGGCGGCGCACGGGGCGGCTCGTGCCCGCGGGGAACGGGATGGGGCGGTGGTCGGGATGCAGGTACAGGGGACGTTTGACGGTGCTCATGCGCTCACCTCGTCGCCGATCAATAGAGCATCAACGGCCTGCTGACGCACCGCCAGGTACTCCTGGTAGCGCGCGTGGCTCTCGCCCGGCTGGGCGTTGAGCCAGGCCTGCCAGGCGCGTGTCACAGCGAAACGCAATGGACGCGGGACCATAAACCAATGCGTTTCGCACATCAAGATGTGTGTCGGCGTGTCGATCGCGCACCCAGGAGCAGCACACTTTTTCATCGTGCACCTGCTCCCGCCGTGGCCGGCTGCCGGCTGGTGGTCCCGTTCGACGCGACCCAGCCGCGCATGGCCCGCACGCGGCGGGTGAGCGCCACAACCGCGTCGTACTGGTCGACCGTGAGGTCGAGGTTTGTCCGCATCTCCCCCGCGTCGATCTCGACCTGGGCCATACTTCCCGCTGATGTGGCCGTGAACACGCGTCGGGCCAGCGTCACGCAGGCGCGCAGTTGCCGCGCGAGGTCCTCGGTGAGGACGAACGCATCGACGCTCAGGCCGATCTCAGCGGCGATCCCGTCGATATCCTTCTCGGTTGCCGCCGCGAGAGCGTTGAGGACGTCCGGCTCGGTCCAGGGCTCCCCGAGCGGTGAGGCGGTGTCAGCGGACACGGGTTCCGGTTCCGTGAGCGCAGGCGCGTGACGCCTGGCGCGGTTCTGGAGCCAGGTCAGCGTCTTGTCCAGTTCCTCCGCAGTCATGGCGTCAGCGGCCTTGGGCAGCTTGGCCTTCGCATCAGGGTCGGCGGCCAGCGCGGCCGCGACCGCGGCGCGTTGGCGGGCAAGCTGCAAGCGCACGATCAGCTGCTCTTTCCAGGTGACGGACGCCGGGGCCGTGCCGGTGAGGACCCAGGCATACTTTTTGCCCAGCGCGACCAGATCAGCGCGTTCCGTGGGCGGCGGCTCGTTGAGCGCCGCGCATAGCTCCGTGATGCGCGCGTTGAGGCGCAGCACCTGCTGGGGATCGTCCTCGGCGGTCTGAGGCGGCGCCTTAACGGCAGGTGATGCCGGGCGTGCCGAAGCGCTGCCAGTAGGCGCGGACACCGGCGGCGTCGAGGGCGCGGGGGTCGCTGACGCCACGGCCGGCGAGCCAGCCGAAGAGGTCGCCGACCGCGATTGGTTTGGGCGGGGCGCCGCTTTCGCGGGTTGTGCGGGGCTGTCAGCCAGGCGCTCGCCCTCATCGAGTTCGAGCGCGTAGGCTGTGCCATACCCGAGCGCGGCGAGCGCGCGTCCGATCGCGCCAGTCTCGGCCTTCTCCAAAGCGCCGGCCGGGAAGTCGCGCTCGGTCTCCTGCTTGTGGCCGGTCGCGTGCCCGCCGTTCGGCACGGTCACGACGGCGCGGACAACCCACATCTTGTCTTGTTCGTGATAGCGCACCAGTTCCGTGGTGATCGTGCCCTCGGGGTGCTCCTCGCGGAACCACAGTAAGCGTGCTTGCACCGGGAGGTACTGTTTGCCTTTCAAGTTCATCAGATACGGAGAGGGGTCGAAGGCCATTAGAGCACCGCCCCGCACAACTCATCGACCGCCTGGCTGGCCCGGCTGGCTGTTTGGACGCAATAGCCGCGGCCCCAGATCGTCACCTGACAGTGGATGCCGCCTGGTACGGCCGGCGCTCCACACACCACGCAGCGTGCCAGCTCGGCCGTCGCCGTCAGCGAGACGCCCGCCTGCTCCCGCTCGTAATCCTCGACATCCCTGATATGGCAGCAGGCGCGGAGGTCGTGGCCAACTGGGTAGTTGTCACGACCCTGGAAGCAAAAACTCTCACAAGAGCAGGTCTCAGCGCTCATATCGACCTCGTGCGTGAGATCAGCCCGGCTCGCGGAGCGCACGGCATAGACGCGCGGCCGGTTGCCGGTGGATCTGATCAGCGGCCGTGTCCAGTGGGGCAGCGCCTCCTGGGGTAAGCGGATCGGCGGGTGCTCTGCGGCGGTCGTTGCCGCCGTGTGGCCTAAAAATGGGGTCGTTTGGGTATGCATCGCTAGACTCCTAAACGGGGTAGGCGCTACACTGAAGTAGCTCAGATGTTTGGCTATATCGGGCTAACGGGCTGTTGCCGTGTTCTTGTCGGGACGGGCAACGGCCTTTTTGCGTGCATCACGCTGTCCTCTGGATAGGAGCCGGCCTCACACCGCCTCGGTATCCGCTACCGTTTTGTCCGTCAGGTACGATCTCCTCAGGTGTGAAGATGTCCAAGACCGGACGGCCGAGGACCTCCGCGATACTTGTCGCTTCGGATCGCTGGACCTTTCCCTTGCACGCTCCGTTGCGCACATTGCGCAAGCGGTCGGGACTGATGCCGGACCTGAACGCGAGCCAGATCCAATTACGCGCGAGTCCGTCTTCGGCCTGCAACGCGACGAAGCGAGCCTCAACGCGCTCTTTCCAGGCCGGGTGCTGCGTCATACTATTTACCCTCCGTATTGTCGATACATCTACTATCTGTAGATTGTGTCCATATTATAGATGATGTAGACGTATTGCGCAATACCTAGTCTAAGAACGTAGGATGGGGGTACGGATACGTGGAGGGATAGACGGTGGAGGTGGGGAGTCAATGGCGGATCTTACCAAGGGGCAGAGGCGCAACGCGCGACTCCTGACGCTCCTGGGGCACATCGCAACGGATGGCGGCCTGGCGCGTTATGGGGAGCCGAGTTTGCCCAAGTTGTCGGAGCGCGTGACGGAGGCGGAGGTAGCCGCTGGGCGTCGAGAGAAGATGAGCCGCAGTCTCTACCAGGGCATTGAGCGCGGGTCGACACCAGATGCGGACACGCTCCTTGCCACGGCGCGCTGGGCAAACGTGAATCCACTCACGCTCTTCGAGGCGGCGGGATGGATTGAGCAGGAGGATATTCGCGCGGCCGGTGTGGGGCTATCATCCTCTGACGAGCCAGACCTCTACACGCGAGAAGACTACGAGGAGGCGGCTAAGATGCGCGGTGTGCCACCGAATGAGGTGCATCGGATGCTGCATGACTTGCGCCGCGTAACCGAGCAATTCGACGCGCTCGTGCAGCGGGCAGAGAGCGAACCAGATAAACAAACTCATCAAGATGGGGAGAGCACGGCGCGAGCCGGATGAGTAATTCGTAGGTCGCTGGGGTGGCGATCACCCTGTTCATTAGTGCGATATCTTCATCCGTAAATAGATGCTCTGCCATCGTCCCTATCCTCTAACTACTCCATCAATCTAGAACAAGCGTACTATATTATAGCCCGACGCGCCATAAGGGAATGGCGCCTTGTCCGCAGCGTATCAAGCATCGAAGGGACTGGAAAGGGGGCAGATGAGGGATGGCACGCGGTAGCATCCGAAAAAAAGAGGATCGTCCGGCCCGTCCATGGGAAGCGCGCGTTGAGATGTCGGCCGACCCCACGACGGGGGCGCGTCAGTCGCGGTCACGCTCGTTTCGTACACGTCGGGAGGCGGAACGGGCGCTGGCTGCGTGGATCGCGGAGATTGACGCCGGTACGGCGGTGGATCGTTCCCGCGAGACCGTGGCCGGCATGCTCAGAGGGTGGCTTGACGCGACGCGCCCAAACTTACGCCCAAAGACAATTCATCTCTACAGCGACACGGTTGAGCGCCGACTGATCCCTCGCCTGGGGCGCGTTCCCGTACAGTCTCTGACACCGGCTATGGTACAGCGTCTATACGCGGCGCTGCTCGCGGACGGCGTGAGCGCCTGGGCGGTCGCGGACTGCCACGCGATTCTCGGCCGTGCTCTCAAGCACGCGGTGCGCCTCGAGCTGGTCGCGCGTAACGTCTGTGAGGCCGTGACACCCCCACGGGCGCCGAAGCGCGAGATGGATGTGTGGGACGCGAGCCAGGCGCGCCGCTTCCTGGCCATCGCTGGAGAGAGCGCCTACGGTCCCATATGGATGCTCACATTGACCACAGGCATGCGGCGCGGCGAGATCCTGGGCCTGCGGTGGCAGGATATCGACCTACACGCGGGGGCGCTCCAGGTGCGGCAAACCATTGGACGCGTGGGGTCTGCCCTCCTCGCAGGCACGCCCAAGACGCCCAGCTCACGCAGGGCGATCACGATCTTACCCACGGTCGTCGACGCGCTACGCGGCCACAAGGCCAGCCAGAACGAACGCCGACTCGCGGCCGGCACCGCATGGACAGACAACGATCTTGTCTTCGCCTCCGAGGTCGGGACGCCGATTCAACCCTCTAACCTGCGTCGTGACTTCCTAGCCCTGGCGGCGCGCGCCGGCGTTCCCGCGATCCGCATCCACGACCAGCGCCATACCTACGCGACACTGGGCCTAGGCTCTGGCGCGCCGCTGCGCACGATCTCCGAGGCGATGGGCCACGCCGACCCCGCGATCACCATGCGGACCTACGCGCACGTCCTCCCCGAGCACCGCCGCGAGCTCGCCGCGCGCATGGACGGCGTGTTTTTTGGCCCCAACGACGCGGCGCGTGGGACGGATGCGGGACAGACTGACGCTGCTGAAAGTGACGCTTTAGAAAAGAAGAGGGCGCGCACACAAAAAGGCCACGATTCGGGGTGAATCATGGCCTTTCTAGGGAGCCGATGGTCGGACTCGAACCGACGACCGCCCATTTACGAAACGGGTGCTCTACCAACTGAGCTACATCGGCGTCTGGCGTCTGGCATACGGTGTATGCTGTTGCGGGGTTGTGGTTGTCGTGGCACCAACCTTGTGTAGTATAGAAAGAGTGGAGCCGATATGTCAAACCACGTCGTCAGCGCCGTCGTCGTGGCTAACGGCGCGCCCCCCGACCCAGCGATCTTCGACGCGCTGCTACGCGCGGCCGATATCGTCATCGCGGCCGACGGCGGGGCGCGCGCGCTCATCGAGCAGGATCTGCCCTTCACGACAGTCGTCGGCGACCTAGACTCGCTGCCGCCGGATCTGCTCGACCGCTGGCAGGCCCACGGGGGCGACGTGCGTCGCTATCCGCGCGAGAAGGACGAGACCGACCTCGAACTCGCCGTCGCCGAGGCATTGCGGCGCGGCGCCCGCCGCGTCGCGATACTGGGCGCGCTGGGCGGCCGCGTCGACCACCAGACGGCCAACCTGCTGCTCCTCGCCCATCCGTCCCTCGACGGCGTCGACACCGCCCTGCTCGACGACGGAGTGCGCGTGGTCGCCGTGAAAGACGCCGTTACGCTGTCGGGGCGACCGGGCGATCTGCTCTCACTCCTACCCGTGACATCGCTCGTCGAGGGGATTGGGGCCACGGGCTTGCGCTACCCGCTCGTGGACGAATCGCTGACGTTGGGCTCACCGCGCGGAGTAAGTAATGTCTTTACGACCCACCAGGCCGCGGTGCACGTCCACGCGGGGACACTGCTGGCTATGCATATCTGGACCGACAGGCGCCCCATTGAGTGGTAATATTTGGAAGGTGGACGCCGTCGTCGCTATAGTTGCATCGAGGAGGATGACTCTTGAACCATAGACATAAGCTTTTAATTGGCGCCGCGCTCGTCGCCGCCGCGTTTATCCCCGTTTCCCCCCACAAGGCGGCGGCTGCTTCGGGCGCCGTATCCAGCAAAGTAGTGACAATCGACGGCGTCGGACTTATACCCGCCACCGGCAAGCGGTACATCACAGTGCTGCGGCTACGCCAGACGGCTGCCTTCGTCGCGATCTACCACACGACGTACAAAGGGAGCCTCACGGCCCATGTCAGCGTCGACCGCTATCATCGCACGATCTACCGGGCCATGATGAGCAACACGACCAAGGGCGGCCGGTCCTATTTCTACGTCTGGACACGATTCTACAACAATAGCCACACTGGACACTTGGTAGCGTATCTGACGATCCAGGCCGGCGCGACCAAGACCACGACCAGCTTACCCTTCACGCTCACGCGCTAGTATATGTGCCGGCTTGGATGCGACGTAGGCGCCCAAGCCGGCGCGTCTTGTCAAGAAACCGTCGCTCCACAGACGAGCGCCGCTAGAAATCGCCTTACGCCGGTTGCTTGTTGCCGAGCATCAGGGTCATATTGGTGTTGCACACCTCGCACTGGCCTTTGAGCGCGCGGCGTCCGTTCTTCATCGTCACCTCCTGCGCGTCCTTCATCGGGCGCTTCTGGCGGCACTTCACGCAATACGCCTCCTGGGTTGCAGTCGCCATGACGATTTCCTCCTTGCTGACGCCCCCTCATTAAAATGGGGGACTACAATGGTACGCCTCACTGTTCCAGCATACCTTCCGCTACTATACACGAAAACGCTGTGTTCTGTCGCATACTTGTGCGTCACCGGCGCGACGCTTGACTAATTGACCATCCTTGGCATAAGACGTGCCCTTCGACGGATAGGCCTAACGACTACACAAAAGCGAGCATAAACCGATGCCCAAGGCGCTTTGGAAACGCGTTCGACCGTGGCTGCCGTGGGCGGCCGTGCTGGTCTTACTAGCGCTCTTGATCCAGGCCGTGCACCCAGCCACCCTCGTTGTGGCGCTGCGGCACGCCACGCTATGGTTATTGCTGCCCGTGCTCGGCTGCGGTCTATTAGGACTGGTGTTACGCGGTATCCGCTGGCACCTGCTCTTGAAGGCGATCGCCGCACCCAACACCCTGCTCGACTCCATCATCCTCTTCACAGCGGCGCAGGCGGCGCTGCTGATCCCGGCCGGACAGTTCCTGTTGCCGGTGCTACAACGCAGCGAACACGGTACGCTGATCCGCCGCTCCGCCCCGACCATCCTGGTGCAAGAACTCGTCTTCGGCGTCCTGGTGCTGCCGGCCGCGCTGCCAGGCGTACCGCCGTACCATACGGCCGGCTTCTTGCTGCTCCTGGCCCTTATCTTCAACGCGGGGACCGGCATCTTCTTGTCGCAACGCCCGGCCGTCGCCTTTGCCCTGCGCGTCGCTGGCCACATCCCCTTCTTGCGCGGCAAGCTCGGCGATGTGGCCGAGCTACAGGAGCACTTCGTCACGGTAGCAAGCAGCTGGCAGGCCGTGTGGGGTACGATCTTCGATATGGCCGCGATCGCCGTGGCGGGTCTGGGTTTCTACCTGTCTCTGCTGGCGGTCGGCGCGACAGGGCTCACCTGGATTGACGGCATCGCTATCTATGCGCTGGGGAGTTCCGTAGGCACCTTGTCGGCCTTGCCGGGCGGATTGGGCGCCAACGAAGACGTGAGCGTACTCGTGCTCGGCCACCTGGGCCTCGCGGCGGGACCAGCCGCCGCCGCGACGCTCATCTTCCGCGTCGTCAACCTGGTCATGGGCACCGCGCTCGGCTGGGCCGTTCTGCTCACCTTCAGAAAACGGCTGAACGTCCACCCGTCTATCGAGGGCCTGACCAAGGCGGTACGCGGCGCGGAGCAGCGGACGGTCGAGGGGGCGACTCCGCCGCCTGAAGGCTACCTCAAGCGGTGAGCCGCCACGTCTCCGCGTTGTGCGAGGCAGCGACGCGGGCGACGCGTCCCTCGCGCTCCAACTTCTCTACGTGCGCGGTGACTGAGAGCGCCGCCGCTGGGTGCAGCGCGGGATCGACGGCGGCGTAGATGCGCGCCACGAGGTCGTCGATCGTATGGTCGCCCGCGGCGAGCCCAGCCAGTACCTGCGCCTCGCGCTCCTCACGATGCTGGATGTAACCCTCCACCAACTCACGCGGTCGCACGATGGCCGGCCCATGCCCCGGTAATATCAGCTTTATGTCGAGCGTGAGCAGACGCCGTAGCGAGGCCAGGTAGTCGGCCAGGTCGCCCTCCGGCGGCGCGATGACCACCGTGCCCGTGCCGGCCACGAGGTCGCCCGCGAAGAGCGCGCCACTATCGGGCAGGAGAAAGCAGAGATGATCGAAGCGATGCCCCGGCGTATACAGCGCGACGAGGCGGTGGCCGCCAGCGGCGACCCCCGCGCCATCGGCCAGCAAGCGATCGGCGCCCACCGCACCGTCGAGGGTCCAGGTTAGTACGGGCGCGCCAGTCAACACGCGCAGTCGCGCCGCGCCGGCGTCATGGTCGGGGTGACCGTGCGTGACAAGAATAGCGCCTATCCCGCCGTGGGCCGCGCCTACGCGCGCTACCTCCGACAAGTGCCCCTCGTCGTCCGGCCCCGGATCGATCACAACACAGCCCTTGGCCGGACCGTAGACGACGTAGCTGTTCGTGCCCGGCCCGGTCATCAGCGATGGGTTCGGCGCCAGGATCACCTCGACACCTTCGGCGACGTCCACTTACTGCTCGTCCCCATCGGGCAGGACGATGACATCCTGTCCCGCCTCGCGTAGGACGCGCGGACGCATCGTTGATACGGGCCGACCGCCGAAACGTTCACGCGCCGCGGCAATGCTCGGCAGGTTGGTGAGGGCGCGCAACTGACGCTCGGTGGCGAAGACGAGCGGGAAGTCGCCGCGCGCGTAGCCAGCCAGCGCCTCGTCCGGCGTGACCCACGCGCTCGCCGTCACCTCCAACCCTTCGTGCGCGGCCTCCTGCTCGTGAGGCATGGCGGCCAGGAAGAAGTGCGTGTCGAAGCGCCGTGGCCACGCCTCGGGCGTGACCCAATGCGACCAGTGCAGCAACTCGTCGGTGGCGAGGGTCAGCCCTTCGCGCGCGGCGAGTTCGCGCAAAGTGAGCGTGCCGTCGTTGAGGCCGTCGCGATAGCGCGCGAAGCGCTCTACCTCGGACGATCCAATCGTGAGGATAGCGTCGCCACGCCGCGCCAACAACACGCCGGCCTCTTCGAAGCACTCGCGCAACGCGGCGACCCTGAACCCGGCGCCGAGCCCTGTCGCATCATCCCCACTTGGGCCGCCCAACGCGCATAGTCCGGGCGTGCGCTCGGCCTCCACATCCGTTTCCTTGACGGAGCCGCCGGGGAACACATAGACATCGGGTACGAATTCGCTGCGCACATGCCGCCGCACCATGAACACGGCAACACCACCTTCTTCGCGCTCACGCAAGAGGACGACAGCGGCGGACGGACGCGGGATAACGGGAGTATCTGTCACATAGACCCCTTGCTTTGGACCTGTTCCACAATAACTTGAACAGTTGTGCGCCCGATCCGGGCACCGATCGTGGCCCCATGAATTCAAGTTATTCCGTAATCGCTCAGTTGGGGTGAAACGCTACGCGGCGACCGGCAGCGGCGCGCGGAGCGTGGTCGGCTGCACCTGGGGCAGCAGAGACGGGGGCGGCGTGCCCGTGAGAGGGGCCGCACAGGCGGCG